>Ga0182010_10001763_pt1 | contig 11277 bp, 9 predicted proteins | sample 611E1MmetaG_FD_120488 | JGI IMG/M metagenome (GOLD analysis project Ga0182010, IMG submission 120488) | Permafrost microbial communities from Stordalen Mire, Sweden - 611E1M metaG | ecosystem: Environmental > Terrestrial > Soil > Wetlands > Permafrost | place: Sweden: Stordalen | collected...
AATTTCAGTAATTAGGGATAATCGTTCAGTCCCAAAATCATTTGCGAGATTCCTTGATCCAGAGGAACTAAAGAGTTTGTTGACAGAAAAAATAAAACAACATAAAGGTATTCATAAATTAGGTCATGCATACGTAATATGTGTATTTGCCTCAATTTGGATGACTACAGATGTAGTTAAAGAGGCAATTTTTGGTAGAGAATGTGGAATTCTGAACAAAGATTATACAGAAATTATTGATGTTTGCTTGGATAAAAGTGGACTTTTCAGTGAAGATAACGATTTATCAAAGACGGTAACGGCTTTCCTAATATTTGAGAGCCGTTGGGATAAAATCAAAGAACGACGTATCATACGAGCAGATATTATACACAATCCGCTTGCAGAAGTCCAAATTGACTCTACAACATTTAATATAGAATACTAACCTTATTATATGCCGATAATTTAGGGAGTAAATTGGAAAATCACTGCAACATGTGCAGTGATGGTAGCTAACGTAAGATTAGATCTTCGCGAACGTTAGAGGAATCTTATCCCCTTTGGCATCTCGCCAAACCTCTTCCGGAAGGCTTCAGGCCAGTTATCCATGTCCAGGCCCTTCTGGCTCAGGAAGGCGCTTGTCCAGCGCTCCAAGCCTACACCGCTGCAGCCGCTCCACAACGGCTCGCCCGACTGGGCCTTCACTGTGAAGCCCTTAGGGTACTTCTCGCCGTTCACCGAGAGGTTCTGGAACTCGATCCAGTTTCCGTTATATGGTAGAACTGCCTCGTAGTCCACCGTACCCGCACCAGACATCTCTGCCAGACCGGTCTTGCCCTCTTGGGCCATGAACCAGGGAGTTACCCAGGCCATCCTCCAGCGCAGCTCCAGGATATCCTCAAAGATATGCTTGTAGCATGCCTTCAGTTTCTCAGCCTCAGCCAGGGCCTGCTCATTTGTGCCCAGCCAGACGATCTCGATCCGATGAAACTCGTCCACACGCTCTATGCCGTGGATTCCGCCCGACTCGTACCTGTGGCTGGTTCCAGAGCGGTCGAAGACCTTGATTGGCAGCTCCTCGTTGGCAAGGGTCATTCCCTGCAGGAATCCCCAGAACGTTGGGCACTGCGCGTAGCACATGCCTCCGATGGGCACGTCGATCTTCTCCTTGACCAGCTCCAGGGGCACCTCGTGCGTGACCTTGTAGTAGTCCATGACCTCTTCCCAGAACGCCGGGTCGCGGGTCTTTGGCGGGCAGACAAAGTAGATCTCTGGATAGACGCCCTGCGCATGCCCTGACTTCTTCCAGACGTCCCAGGTGTCCAGCTTGGGAAAGATCATCTCGCTGTAGCCTAAGGGTCCGATGATCTCATCGAGCACTATCTGCTCGAAGGTACGGAATATGTGCGTGGCCTCGGGCCCGTAGATCCACTGGCCCCGGCTGGAGCCGTGCTTGATCCAGCCGCTTTTCAGCATCTCCTCGGTGGGGTCGCGGTTGAACTTCGGCTCGCGCTCTGCACTCTCCCAGAGCAGCTCCCAGTGCTCTCCCTTGCCTCCGTAGGTCTGGAGCTTCTCCTCCAGGAGGCTAACTATCCTGTCGGGTATGCGGTTCTCGATCTCAGATTGACCCAGGGTTCCGGATGGGCCCACGTCCAGATCGAGCTTGAGAAGGCCGTTTTCGAAATTTATGCTCCTCACATAGGGAATCTTGTGCTCTATGGCTCGATCCGACTCGACCTCAATCTCGAACTTGCTTATGTCAAGGCCGCGCACGCCTATGTGGTACTTCTTGCCCAAGAGCTCAGCCAGGGGCTTCCGCAGACGCAAGACAGCGTCATGAGCGCGCACGTACCTATCGCTCTCGATAGTCAGATCTATCCTGTTTCCGATAAGTTTCCACTGGGATATCTCAGCACCATGCCCTTCTGGAGCGCCCTTCTGCAAGATGGGGCCAGCTTCGGCAAAAAATTGGGTGATCGCCTCCTGGGCCAACGAAGCATCAGCGCTCAGCCGGAAGCTCGCCTCCAAATGAAATCTCATCTCTCCTCCCCACAGACCAAAGTCTCTTCTGCGATTTTTAAGTTCATCAATAAATCGTCAAGGGTGGCTAGCATGGTTCCTATCTTCTGGACTGAGAACTCGAACTTCAAGTGTTCTCCTTCGGCTTTCATGTCCATCTCGGGCAGGTTGTCGGGACCTATCGCCCGCCCCAGAGTTCCTGCATCCTTCCCCTGGAAGGTCAGCCTTGCAGCTATCATGCTTTTGCCTCTCTGGCTGGCTCGCGCAACTGCTCCCCCACGATCCTGTCGACGCTTGCAAGGAACTTTTCCTCTGAACCAGGGGGAATGGATGCACCGCTGGCTATTGTGTGGCCGCCGCCAACACCGCCAACCGATTCGGCTGCCTTTCGAAGTGCCATGGATAGGTCTAACCCCTTTGATATCAGAAGCTTGTTCCCACGAGCGGAGACCTTAACAACATCACCCTTATGGTTCAACGTTATGAGGGGCATATCGGCATAAAGGTACCTTATCCCTAGGCCTGCAACAACCGCTCCCGCCTCCATATCCTTCACGACCAGGTACCTGATGTTCTTCATCTCCTTGTGCTGTTCTCGGAGGATCTTGATCTCAGCCAGTATGTTGTTCCTGTACTCGGCAGCCATTTTTTTGGCCTGGTCGAGGGCCGATCGATCTCTTAAGCACAGTGTCAACCCAAGCCCGGGAAGATCTCTGTTCCCGCAGGCGTTCAGCAACTGAACGAACTCCAGAGAGTTCTCTACTAACTCTTTTTTCAGCCTGATCACCTCTCCGATGATGGAGTCCGCAGCAAAGCTGCCCTGCATCAACAGCTTTAGGGTCAGGGCTGTCGACAGCCTATTTAGGTCATCACGCCCGAGGCTCTGGATATCGTTCTCTATATGAAGCGATTCGAGGAACTCCCTGGTCTTCTCAGGATCCCCGGTAAAATCCAGCAGAGGCTCGATTGACTGCTCAAAGACCTGATCTATGGGTCCATCCGCAGACATCTTCAGCCCCGGCCTGGTTTGCACGGCACCGGAGGAAATCGCTTCCTCAAGGATGGAGTGGTTGGCGCCGATCATAGCCTGCCTGTCGCCTAAGGCTCCAGCGATCGCCAGCCCAGCCAGGTCTGAGTTATCTCCCATCCTCCGTACCACGGAGTACACAGTGCCCGAGGCGCTCAACTCGAAGGCTCCGTCTATCCCAAAGTTGTGGGGGTTAAGGTGCATACAATCCAGAGTTCCAACCGGCTTGTGATGGTCCAGAACGAAAACATCCCCTTTGATCCTGGAGATCAGATCCGGCTTGCCGCTGCCCATATCGCAGAAGACCACAGGACTAACAATGGATTCTACGACCGTTTCATCTAGCCTGTTTACAAGAGTGGCGTGAAAAGGTATTCCAGCCCTTTTAAGGGCGTTGCAGACCAGACCTGCCGATGTGATCCCGTCGGCATCGTTGTGGGAGATCACACGCATGCGGTCGCAACGCAAAATCGACCTTGCTATGGTTTCTGCGGCTTTGTCCAACCTCTTCATGTCACAAGCATCTCAACTGTCTCCGGCCTGTACTCCCAGCTCCGCGCCAGCCTGCCCGAGTCGTGGTAATATTTGACAAGCCGTCTGATCTTGTTCTCCATGAGCTGGAGGGACCTCTTGTTGTGAACATCCTTTACGTTGGTCTTGAGGTGCTTCCTTACTTGAAGTGAATGCCTCATCAGGTTGCTCAAGTCTTCCGGTATCTCCGGGATGGAGGACTTCTCTTTGAGGAACCTGTTCATGTTCTTGCCTAGCACCAGCTTTACGCTGGGCACACCGTATTGATCTCTGAGCGTCAACCCAATCTTGGTCGACGGCAGACCGCTGTCATGAAGCTTTATTACAAGCTTTTCGAGCTCTTCTTTGGATACATCCGACCAGTCCGGCACCTTTTCCACGGTAGGCGGCCTTGATCTGGATGCTCCCTTCTTTCTGCTGTGCATTCTGGCCATAACAAATCCTCATTAAATTCATAAATGCGAAGGCATAAACCTCCTTGCTACATGGGATAAAAATCTTTCCCCGGCATAGTTTAATAAGCGGTGATGCACAACTCCGACTATGCTAGCGGAGTACATGGACACGATCTTCTACCTCCTTGGAAAGGGGGTGGTGATCCTGGCTCTGATTATCCTTGCAGTATCTATTTTTGGGGCCGTCTTAATCCTGTACTCCTTCAAAACCGGCCACTTCTTTGCTGCCAGGCTCATGCTCATCAGCATCAGCCTTCTGGAGAGCGTCATCAAGGCCTTATTCTTGTTGGCCAGAGCAGATGCTTCCATGGTGGATGATGTGGGCATTCGGCTCAGGAACTACATCAACCGCAAGAAGTTCCTGCGCATACCCCACACTGGCCGCTTCATCTTCATACCCCAGTGTGTCCGCAGCGTCGATTGTCCCGCTAAGCTAACCCCTGAGGGGATAAAGTGCATTGGGTGTGGCCGCTGTGACGTGGGCGAAGCCAAGAAGTTTGCAGAAGGCCTCGGGTATAGGTTTTTCGTAGTCTCTGGTTCCAGCTTTATAAAGCGCATCATCAAAAAGTACCGGCCCGAGGCGATAATAGGAGTGGGCTGTCAGTTGGAGATAAAGGAGGGACTGGACCTGTGCCACAGCCACGACATACCAGCTATAGGCATACTCCTGACCCGCGCCGGGTGTGTCTCAACAACCCTGGATTGGAACAAGCTCTACGATGAGATCTCCGATCGTGCGTGAACTGCTATAATTGCGTGCTGAATTAGAATCGCAATTTTCAAATAAATGATATTAGCATTACGATAAAAATCAGTAAAAAATTTGGAAAAAGGCTACAGAAAACTGTAGCTGGCTACTCTACGCTGATAGCCTCAGACGGACAGGCCTCAACGCAGGTTTTGCACTCGGTACACTTCTCGGCGTTCACTGTTGCTATCTCTTGGTCGTCCAGGGTAATGGCCTCTTCTGGGCACTCCTCGACGCACGTTCCGCAGCTTACGCACTCTTCTCTGTTGACTACTGCTGGCATTATGAAATCCTCCAATATTGCCGCTCGGGCAAACTTAACCAGTCCGCAGGGACGATATATACCTTTCGTTTTTCCGGCTAAGCAAGATCATTGTACCTCTTCCTGTCCTTGAGCTCCTGCCTCTTGGCGCTGTTCCAGCCGCTCACGGCCTGGAGGTATCCAGTTATCCTGCTTATGTGCTCCACGTCGTCGGAATCGCAGGCAGGGCACTTCTCCTTTAGCCCTGAGGATACCTTATAGCAGCCCAGGCAGACGGTCATGTCCTTTGTGAAGGTGAAGTACCCAATCTGGGTGCTCTTCGCCAGTCGCATCCCGAAGTCCATCAGTCCCTGGGGGTCGGGCGTGGCTTCTCCCATGAAGACGTGGAAGATGTTTCCGCCGTCAACAATGGGGAAGAAAACGTGCTCCAGCTTGGCCCTCTCGAATATAGAAACGTCTGCGCTCGGCGGAAGGTGAGTGCCGTTGGTGTAGTAGACGGGCAGGTCGCGGGTCTTGATGATGTTGGCCTTTGAAGCTTTGAGGTCTCCTTTTACTACACCCTCGGCGCAATCCCTGAACTCCTCGTGGATTAAGTCGGAGACGGCAAACCTCTGGGCGGTCGTCTCTGCGGGCGTCCTGGCAAGGGCTATGGTCATTCCGTGGCGCCCGGACAGCTCTTTGGCGTACATCTCCATCTCTGTCATGGCCCGAACTGCCAGCTTCCACGCCTCCTTGGACTCGTGCATCTGCTTGCCGGTATGAAACTGGACCATTTCGTTCACCCCGACAACGCCTATGGTGTAGACGAGGCTCTCCAGGTCCACGGCCACCGCTCCTTTCTCGTTCGTGCTAGGATCGCGGGGCTGCTGAGTGGCAAAGGGCATACGGTGATTCTTGACGATCTGGTTCATCCACTCCCGCTTGACCTTGAAGACCTCTACGGAGGTGTCCATGAGCTCTCTGAGGTACTCAAAGAGGAGGTCGTCGTCTCCTCTGGCCAGGTAGGCGGCTCTCGGGCAGTTCAGCGACACGACCTGCCAGGAACCCATGGAGAAGTGCTTTCCATCGATGAAATGCAGCTTGTCTTCGAACTGGTCGTCGCTATCGTAGGTGGCTGCAAACTGGTACGCACAGCACTGGTAGCACGATATCCCCTTGCCCGCACCACGGTAGGCTGGAAGCTGGTTGTCGAAATAGGGCGTGCCGTACTCCGCTGCCAGCTTGAAAGTTAGTAGGTACAGGTCATTGTATGTAGGCAGATCAGGGTTCGCAGCGTTGAACTCTTCATCCTCCTTCATGAAATCCGGCTCAATGCTTATCTCAGGCTTGGGGAAGTTGAAGGGCTTGCCCCAGTGGTCGCCAGCTAACATTACTTCCATCAGGGCCTTGAATGCCAAGCGGACCTCTCTCTCGAACTGGCCGTAAGTGCGCTTGGTCGAGCCTTCGCTCTCACCGTTCCACACCTTGCCGGCGTAGACGGCCGGCTTGTCTCGCCAGAGAGTTGGCACTCCGGGCGTTAGCTGGACAGACGAGAACACGAGCTGCCCTCCTCTGGCTACCATCATCTGGGTCATCTCGTAGACGAACATCTGCATGAGCTGTTTGATCTCTTCGTACTCTAGTCCCTCGAAGTAGGGTGCAATGAATGTAAGGAAGTTGTAGAAGCCCTGACCGCCTGCGAAGTTTGTCTGGGCGCTTCCAAGGGCCTTGACAGCGTGGAGGATGGCCACCTCTGGTTTTTTGGCAGGGCCGGCAACGCTTGCCTTGGTGCCCAACCCATCAGGCATCAGCCCGTAGTAGAAGAAGTACCGCAAGTCCCAATCCTGGCAGAAGGGCCTTGTCCCGAAATACTCCAGGTCGTGGATGTGAAGGTCCCCGGCCAGGTGTCGGTCAGCCAGATAAGGCGGAAGCAATAGAAGGTACTGCTCCTTGCTGATCTTGTCTGCTTTCTTCTTATGGCTTGTTTCGGCGTTCTCCTGCAGATTTGCGTTTTCCTTGGCCTCGAAGCCTGTACCGATGTCGATCAGGTGGGCGTCGTAGACAGGCGTGCCCACGCGGGTGCAGATGTTCCTCCACTCAGTGTGGTGCCGCTCTAGGAGGACGACGTTCATGATCTCCCTGACGAGAGGGCCGCTGAGGTACTTGACGTTCATCCATCTTATCCTGCGCTCCACCTCTCTGGCTATCTCCTTGGCTTCGTCCTCGGATATGCTGGGTACTTTGTAGAACTGCTCGGACAGCTTGGTCTCTTTCATGAGCTGCTTTGCTATGGCCTCTCTATCCCAGTCCAGAAGGTGCCCGTCGGTTGTTCTGACCCTGGGCATCGCAGATATGGACAGCCCTTCCAGCGTTTGCTGGACGATCCTAGAACTCAACGTCCATCCCCTCTAAGGTGCAGCAATGTCGGTTTCCTCCTCATATCAGTATGATATCTATTCATAGTATCTTGTCACAGGTTTTATATTTGACCCCGGAACTTGTGCAAAATATTTAGAACATCTTAGCTTCACAAGTAGTAAAGGATTACGCTCACTTGATGAAACCTGAGCTATTAAACTCTGACCCTGTGTGCCCCGAAAGTGATTTTTGGTTCCGCAATGCGTAATCACACTCTCATGATGTGTGATGTTCAGCTGGTCTAGTGATCACTCTATGCCCATCACGAAGGGTGATCTTGAGCTGTTTTAAAGATTTTGAGGATTCACACTCATAAATGGTAGATATAATTTTCGCCTCTATAAAAGTTATCATTTTGATTATATTTTACCATATATTGTCATCTACTTTTAGAGACAAAAATCAAATAGATATTTTTGAATGCTGTGATGACGATATGTTGGGATTAATCCTTCAACAATTCTTCAAAAAGATTTTATTAAATTGCTGATAATTCTCGCGCTGCTATATCCTAGTCACCACCCGAAATAGACATGGACTAGGCGCTGCCTCGCGAATCGCGACGAGGTTAGATTTTGAACTGGACACTCCCTCGCATTCGCCAGGGTTGTAGCAGGAGTCTGGAAAATTGGGCGATGGGAGGGAAAAAATCTGCTCTTATTGAGCCAACCTCCTCTATCTCAAAAAGGAATCAAATACAAGATGTTTTTGGCGGGAGTCCTTCTACTTCTTCAGCAATGCCTCCAGCCTTCTATTCACCTCGTCCCAGTTCACGATATTCCAGAAGGCCTCTACGAACTTTGCCCTCTCGTTCTTGTAGTCCAGGTAGTAGGCGTGCTCCCAGACGTCCAGGACCATTAGAATCTTTTCGCTAGGTGCGACGTTCACATTGTGCTTCTCGATCTGCATTATCAGGGGCCTGAGGGTCTGACCGCACAATCCGAGAGCTGCCCAACCCGACCCCTCGGTGCTGACAGCAGCCGTTGTGAACTCCTTCTTGAACCTCTCGAAGCTTCCGAACTCATTCTTCAAGGCATCGGCCAGGGTGCCCACAGGCTCCTTGGTCGTCTTCGCTGCAGGTGCCATGTTCTTCCAGAAGAGACTGTGCAGGGTGTGTCCGCCGACCTGGAAGGAGAGTTCTTTTAGGGTGGCCTTTATGTCCACGTCTGTGCCAGCCTGCCTGGCCTTGTCCAGCCGCTCAAGGATTGTGTTTGCACCGTTGACGTAGGCTGCATGGTGCTTGTCGTGATGAATCTTCAACTGCGTCTCAGATATATACGGCTCAAGCGCGTTGTAGGCGTAGGGCAGATCCGGTAGGGAGTAAAATTTCTTATCAGCCAAACTTCTCACCTCTAAGAAAAACTGAGATAAGTTATCTAATGCAAGCTATTTAACTTTTTTTCCTGATAGTGATAATCGCTCGGCTGCGGCTGGTAATACCGAAATAACCTCGATGATTTTTCCTCGCCTGGGAGATATTCAACCGATCTGACCTATATCGAAAAAATCGAAGAAAATAGTAAATTACCAACACCAGTCAAGCACGTTCTGCGGGCTTATAAAATACGTGCCCCCAATTAGGTCCTACATCGAAGGTAAGGCTATTGTTCTCGATTTGCGGTTGCCAACTGCCTTTGTATTCGCTGAGCAGATCAGTCCATAACCCGTTTTCCGGGAAACTCGCTGTTACTTGCTGAGATGAGTCGGAGAAGTTGAGAACGATAACGAAGTACTGCACCTTTCCGTTTTCGTCGCGGCCCGATCTACGGTAAATGGCCAATTGCCTTTTAATATCCAGGCCATATCCGGCAGGGTTGAACTGGGTTTGCCATTCCTCCCAGTAGTCGGGATCGAAAGAACCTCTGCGCAGGGCTGGGTAATCTTTTCGGATTTCTGCCATTCGGCGGTAAAGCTTGCAAAGGTTGGAGCCGATCGTGTCTTTGGCGTACTTCCATCGAATAGGCCGCGGAGTAACCCTCCTCCCCGTTCCCTTGTCGTCCTCGGGAAGCCAGTGATCCTCGCCGAACTCCTGGCCGTTCTGGACCATAGGGGTGGAAGTGCCCGTGTAAAGGGCGATTAGGTAAGGCTGGGTCCTGTACCACCTTGCTGCGCCAGCGTCTTCCCTGGCTCCTGCTTGCCAGGCGACGAAAGCGTGATCGTGATTTCCTAAATAGCTTGTTGGCACTTTGTCGTCAGATTTCAGATACCTCCTGTTGTTGAGGGCGTTTAGAAGACGAGCATCGATCTGTCCTTGCCATAGATAATCAAAACACAGCTCATGGAGAGCATTGTCCCAATAGCTGGTAGCTTTGCTTTGGTTGGTTACGTCGGCTGCATCGGTGCTTAGATGCTCTAACGTAAGTGAGAAATTCACTTCACCCATTTTGTCCAGATAGTCCTGGATGTCCTGGAGCAACTGGAGCAGGCCTTCGGTATTGCCGGGGATGTAGAAGTTGACAGTGTTATCGAACCTTATACCGTCGATCTTGAAGTTATCTATCCAGTAGAGGCACACGTCCCGTATGAACTCCTGGGTGCACGAGTTGTTGAAGTTCAGATCCTGTAGACCCGGGAACGTGCCACCGAAGTCGCCAGTGTAAGGGCACTTTGCAGCGTCGCGATACAGCCATTTGTAGGGGAAGTCCGTGCTAGCGTGGTTGAACACACCGTCCATGATGACGTGGATATCGCGCTCGTGGCAGGCGCCCACAAGCTTTTTCAGCCAGGATATCTTCTCGGATGGATGTTCGAGGTCGTTTGCGTATCGGTATTCAACAGCGAAGTATTGGAAGGGCTCGTAACCCCAATCGAAATCTCGATATTTCCAGGCTGTCCAGGGCATGAACAGGACGGCATTGAAACCCATATTGACAAGATAGTCCAGTTTATCGGTGACTGCATCGAGCGGAGCTCTCAGGCCCCGGTATTCGCTAGTGAAATCGTCGATGTTCATCTCGTAAATTATGAGATCGCGAAGGTGCTTGCGACCGCTCTTCAGGGGCTGCACGATATTATCACCGGGTCGACTGCCTCCGACGACGAAGGCCGCATTCTGGTTCTCGCTGCCTCCGTACCTGGTGCAAGGATCGGAGACTATTCGCGTACTCCCATCAGCGAATTGGACCATGTACTTGTACTGGTAGAATCCTGCTGGAACCATCTTCTCCGTTGTGTAACTCCAGAAGGTGCCCTCCTGGTTGGACTCGTCGCGATCGAGGGGAAAACCATTTGAAAAATCCAAATTCTTGATGCTTTGAGCCGAGTCCTGAAAACTGCCTGCAACCCTTATGGCCTCAATTTCCGGGTCGAACCCTTTGGGGAAGAATAGCTCGAAGGAAACTCTTCCCTTTTTCTCGTCGCCATCAATCTGCCATGCGCCGAGTTTATTGGCCATATAGTACATTGTATCCTCCTCATAGAACAATGAAATTTGAGATGCAGATTTACGCGGAGATTAGCGTATTGATTTTTGAAGTGTCCTAGCAATCGCTAATTCACAACTGCAACCCAAATAACTTGCTTCGTTTATCATGATTGTTCTTGATTATTTATAAGACTTTTTCCTGAAAGTATTTCATTAGATATCTGCAGAGCAAAAGGTGCTGTCTATTTAGTTCAAAGCCGAAGAAACCAGGCTTGTTGCAATAACGCTAATCGAAATTGTAATGTCTTCTCGGGTTTGCTTCTCCATAAAGTTAGCATTGAGTCGTGGCAAGAAGTTCTCTTTCGGAGGCAATTATCAAAGGGGTAAAATTAAATTAGATGGTAGTAATACAATGACAATATGGACTATAGGTTGGAACCTGTCTCCATAGAGGACGGCGATCAAATAATCGACATCTTCAACTACTACGTG
>Ga0182010_10001766_pt1 | contig 11259 bp, 6 predicted proteins | sample 611E1MmetaG_FD_120488 | JGI IMG/M metagenome (GOLD analysis project Ga0182010, IMG submission 120488) | Permafrost microbial communities from Stordalen Mire, Sweden - 611E1M metaG | ecosystem: Environmental > Terrestrial > Soil > Wetlands > Permafrost | place: Sweden: Stordalen | collected...
AGACGAGGCATGAAAGGCACAAGACTGCGCGCCAGGTGGGCGCTGATCCCTGTTGCCCCACCAGACATGACTATAACGTCTCCAGGGCTTAGATTTAGGGTTGACGAATCATTGAAGACCGACCGGTCTAAACGCCACTCGGGAGCGTACGAGCTTCCATCACGACGCGCCATCTCCACAGCGGTATAGCCTCTGTCCAAAGCCTCAAGTAAGGCTAAGCGAAGGTCGGTATCTCTTCCGATTTCCAATACGCGAAACTGGACCGACGGCTGCTCCTGCGCAGCACTCAGAAACAGTCCTAGCATCCCTTCCGCCAGCAGCCGACCGGGAGTTTCGGTATCCTCTCCGGAATGGATCAGCACCACGAATTTCTTAGTTGGCGATTGAATAAATGCCTTCAGGAGGAGAAAGAAGCCTCTGAGAAGTCGCGAAACATCCGCCATGCTTCTTAACCTTTCCGACCCGCCTTCAGGTAAGGTGATAACCATCCCAGCTAGGGACGCCATACTAGACATCCTCTCTGATGCCCTGCAAGCCCCTTCATCAGTAAGAATATCATAACCTTCTTGTCCGGTACCTTTCACCTTCATAAATAGCATCGGAATTGTGTCGACCCCGTAATCCCTCCGAAATATATTTCCGACATTTTGGACAATCCCGTCATCCCCGTCCGGTGAAAGACAAAGCACTGTCTCTCCACTGATCATTTCAATCGGAGCCGATGCCGATAGCTCCAGATGGACGCTCTTGATTACGAGCCGCTTTAATCTTGCCTCTTTCTCTGAGGACCTCAGGATTTCATCCACCACTTGGTCTGGGCCAACTGTCTTGGTGGCGGACTGTAAGCTGGTGCCTCCCTGCGCGGCGATTATCCTGGAAAGGCTTTGGGCGATGTCCTTCACAGTACGGGCACCTATTAAATCCTCAAATTCGATACTGATGTCGAATTGGCGTTCCGCAGCATCCATGATAATGGGAAGACGGCTGGATCGTATAGAAAGATCCTTCCTGAGATTCATATCGGGTTGTATCTCCTCCCGCTCGAATCCTGTTGCGTCCATGATGATTTGAATAAGCCTCTCCATAAGATCCTGGCTCTCAACCGCCTCACTGGGGACAGGTGATGCCTGTCCCATGCTATCAGTGGAGGGTTCAACAGTTTTGGTGGGCGTCGGTAAGCTGGTGCCTCCCTGCGCGGCGATTATCCTGGAGAGGCTTTGGGCGATGTCCTTCACAGTACGGGCACCTATTAAATCCTCAAATTCGATACTGATGCCGAATTGGCGTTCCGCAGCATCCATGATGATGGGAAGACGGCTGGATCGTATAGAAAGATCCTTCCTGAGATTCATATTGGGTTGTATCTCCTCCCGCTCGAATCCTGTTGCATCCATGATGATTTGAATAAGCCTCTCCATAAGATCCTGGCTCTCAACCGCCTCGCAGATGGCAGAGGACACCTCTCCGATCGGGGTATTGCGGCCTGATGCGGAAACCTTCCTGAATGCAGCGAGTGAAACAAACCTCGCTTCTCTTTCAACCTTCAGATGCCCCTGGACGAAGAGCTGCGCAAGAGCAGTCTTACAGGTCAGGCCCTCTGCGGAGGAGAGGCACGTCTGGATGCATGCCGCTTCAGGAAGGGTGTCTGCGATGAGATTGCTCAATGTTTCGCCGGGACCCACCTCCACGAAGTGCTTGATTCCGTAGTCATTCCAAAGGGTCTGAACATTATTCATCCAATGGACGGTAGATTCCAGGTGGGCCATAAGGATACGTTTTATCTCGTCGATATCGGATGGATATGGTGCCATAGTTGTGTTGGATATAACGGGAATCTGCGGAGGATGAAATGGAATGGAGGCGATGTACGCCTCGAGCTCGTCATGGATGACCTTCATTATAGGCGAGTGGAAGGCCATGCTGACCCGCAACAAGGTACATCGGTATCCCATCTCTTTCAATGTTTTGCCAAGATCCCTGACCGCCTCGGTGCCGCCGCTCAGGATGACCTGGGTCGGTGAATTGATATTGCCGATGTAGACATTCTCCCGTCCCTGAATCATCTCTCTCAGCAGGTCCAGCGGAGCATCCACAGCCGCCATGATGCCAGGTTCCACGTTCATAGCAGCGGCTTTGTCCATGCAGAGTGCCCTTTTGTTTACGATTCGGAATCCATCCTCCGGGGAATAGACACCGGCCAGGCACAAGGCGGTCAGTTCGCCTAAACTATGTCCAGCCATGGCTTCAGGGTGGATACCAAGGGTTGTGAGGTATCGGGCCACAGCGTTTTCCATGGCGAACATAGCAGGTTGCTGCCACCGGGTCTTCTGCAGGTTCTCCTCTCGATCATGGAACATTAAGTGAAGGAGGTCGAAGTCCGCTGCGGCGGCGGCTCGGTCCATCCACTCCCTGATTACGGGAAAGGACTCGTAGAGATCCTGCCCCATTCCTGCATACTGTGATCCTTGTCCGGGAAATACAAAGGCGAGCGGCCGTATTGGAAGACCCGGCATATTCTCGCGGCCTATGAAAATACCCTGCTGCGCCAGGGACCTCAATACCTTGGGTGATAGTACTCCGGCTTCGGCAATAAAGGCAGACCTCCCGATGAGCGAGAGCGCATCTTCTTCGGATTGAGCAATTACCGCCATCCGGTAGTTGCGGCCATCGATCTCCGTCCGAAAGAAGGAGACTCCCTGGAGCTCGGGAGATCCCTCCCCTTGCTCTCTATTGCGACCGGATTCTATGCCTGGGGAGACCAGAATCGTATCCGCCTCATCCATGGCCTGTTCCACCTGCACTACGTAGTTGGAACCTCCGAACCCAAAGGCGTTGACCTGAAGCCTTCGTGGCTGGCCGGCCCTGCGCTTCCAATCAAGCGGCTCTTTGGCGATTAGTAGACCCGATCCTTCCAGGTCGATTTCTGGGTCTGGATGCGTATAATTGAGGGTGGGAGGGAAAATCTCCGCTTTCATGGCCATGACTCCACGAATGAGACTGTTAACGCCTGAAGCGCCCAGTGTGTGTCCGATCTGAGACTTGAACGAGGTGATCACCGTCCGCTTGGAGAAATTGAAGACAGACTTCAGGGCACGGTACTCCTCAACGTCTCCTTGCCGGGTGCTAGTGGCGTGGCACTCGACCAGGTCCACCGCATCGGGTCCATATGGCAACCCTTGGAAAGAGGCGCGGATGGCCATCTCCTGTGTGATGCTGGAGGATTCCACCATGCCTAGATGGTTATTGCTCGCTCCCATGCCGGTCACGAAGGCGTGGACAAATGCCCCTCTTGACCGTGCAAGGCTTTCCCTCTCGATAACAATCATTCCCCCGCCTTCGCCGAGGACCATCCCGTCTCTTTCAGCCTCGAATGGGCGAGAGGTCTCGTGAACGGATCTTTCCTGCCCTGATAGCCCGTAAAGTGCTCCGAGTGCGGAGAATTCCAGAAAATGCAAGTGTGTGAGATTATCTTCCCCGCCTCCGACGATGGCGGCATCGATGATGCCATTCCTGATCATCTGGACGGCGCTGTGAAGTGCGACCAGGGAGGTCGCGCAGGCTGCAGAGACGGCATAGCTGGGCCCCATGAGCCCATACTGATTGCAGATGAAGCCGGCCGCTGCGCAGTTGAGTCTGCCCATGAGTGTAGTGTCGTCGGGGGCCATGCGTCCGGATTTCACCTCCCGTTCGATGGCACTCTTCTGATCAGGCGTGAGGTGAACGGCTCTGTTGACGGCGGCGAGAATGTCGTGAACATATGCCCTAATGATGGTATTGGTGAGGGTCCCCGCCGCCTCTCCCGAGTTTTGGGATATAAGAACTCCGATTCGTTCGCGCGGGATGTTCGAATTCAGGAGGCCGGACGCTTTGATGGCCTTGTCTGCTAGCCACATGGTGATCTTAGTTGAGGAGGTCATGGTCCGGAAGTCCTGCGGGGGAATCCCGAGTTCGTTGCGTGAGACATTAAAATCGACAAACGCTCCCACATTGCAGTAGGTCTTATCAGGGACACGCGGCCGGGGATCGTAATAAAGCCCGTGGTCCCACCGTGACGGCGGCACCAATGTAATCCCGCTCTTCATGGCCAGGCTTGCAGACCATACTTCCTCAGGACTCTTACCAAGAGCATTGATTATGCTCATCCCGGTGATGACAATCCTTTCATGAGCGTCTTTTGAGGGAGGGACTCGCTTCAACCTGTGGCTGGCCTCAGCGGATGGAACTTTACACTGTAGTACAAGAGGACCTTCGGCAAGCTCGCGATGAAAAGAATGCAGATTCTGGACCTTGCGCACTAAACCTGCGCAGGCCCCGCTCATAAATTGTCCGCGTTCAATGCAGGCCTGTTCATCCAGAGCCACGTCCCCTTGTCTGTCCATGCCCCGCGCCGCGGCCCAGAGGCTGCCGGCGGTCATCTCCTCAATTCTCGCCCGGAAGGCATGCTCGTCCTGATGTCCGGCGGCAAATTCCCTTTCAAGTGCTAAGACAGCAGCCACTACAGGGGTGTTCAAAGAACGAACCCGAAGTCCGGTGTCCTGGCCAGAAACAACCGTCCCACCCGGCGCTGATTCCACGATCATCCGCTGATAGAGAGCTGTCAAGGCGCCGGTTTCAATGATCTCACTGGTGGCTAGATAGGCGGTGCCCATCTGGATGGCGTCCGCGCCGAGCATGGCTGCTATGAATGCTGTCTCTCTACTGAATATTCCTCCTGCAAGGATGACCCGACTGTCTTGAAACAGTAATGGCTCTCGCTGCTTCAAATCCAATATCATTTGAGCAAGAGTGAGTGTGCTATTTGGTCCCACATGGCCGCCGGCCTCATATCCCTCGCAGACCACGTATCTGACGCCGGCTTCAATTGCGAGCCGCAATAACGCCTCATCTGGGGCTATATACATAACCTCTATGCCGCATTCTAGCAATTCTCTTATGGATGAGAGATCGCCGCCTGCAATCCAGACAAAACGGGGCCTATGTTTCTTAATCCAAGCCAGATGCATCTGCCGGTAAGGGTTTTCTTCCAGAGAGATGATATTCACTGCATAAGGGCGTCCTTTCATTATCTCAGTCAAGCGTCCAAGCTTCCGCTCAAGCGCCTTCTCATCCATAAGACCAAGGGCGATGGTGGGAAGTCCGCCGGCATCTGCTACCTTTGAGGCAAATTCCGGGACATCTGTGATAGAGGCCATGGCGCCCTGAATAAATGGATAAGTGGTACCCATTTCTGTGGCCACAGGACTGGCTAAGAAGCAATCTTTTTTCTTCTCAGCAAGACGGCATAAGTTTCTAATCTCATCCAGGAAGGCTTTCACGGACTCCTCTGTTCCAGTCCCGAAACGCTTAACGAACGATGCAGCAAAGGCAGCCTCTACACCAAGAGGGATTACCTCGTCCTGGCTGAAACGGCTCTCAAGAGGATGGAGCGTGTTTGCATACACATGACTCACGAATGAACGGCGGCTTTCTTCAGTGATCTCTGCTCCGCACAGTGAGTCCTCGAACGTCTTGATCTCCCTGACCGCAAACGAGTTGCCTTTATTGAATAGCCGGTATGGAACCTGCACGTCCAGACCGACTAGATTGGTAGAATCCAGGCGGAGCTTGGCAAGCCGCTGACGTTTGAGATGATCAATTGAAACAAGGTCGGTGAGCCAATGGATGCTCTCGAATACAATCCCGGCCGCTCCTGTTGACAGGAACGCCGCCGATGCTTCAGGGGTGGAGATGCCTCCCCATATCACAATATACGGAGATTGCGATGAGGTACTCAGCATTGCCTTTGATGCAGAATAAAGCATCTGAGTCGTCTCTGCGCTCACAAATCCAGAGGCCTCGCAGCCTTTCAGGACGATGCGCCCGATTCCGGAGCAAGCCTTCAAAATCTCTGCCAGGAGATCCAGATCCCCGACTATCGGAAAGCAATTGTGGGTTCCGGACAATTCCCTCAATCGCTGCAGAACAGTGGAGATATCATCCCCAAAAAACTGGGGGTGGCATTCCACCCAGATATTCTCGACCGATGTTTCCTGCAGTAACCGCCTAAAAGATGGATCAATCAATGTGGTAGCAGAAATCTTGATATCCCTTACATGCCCCGCAGTGTCAGCCTTGCGCAGGAAAGAATGCAACGCTTTCGCCCCCATCATCGAAAAATCGAATATGGCCCTGCTCCCTGTTCGCGCAGCCATTTGGATTACAGATGGGATGATCTCCTCCGGTCTCCAGACGAAAGCGATGATGGGAATCCGATGCTCAGCCACTATGTCAACCTCTGCTTCAACGTCATACATTCACCTTTTAATAGTAATTTAATATCAATTCGCAGGCCGAATCAATCCCACCCGAAGCATCAAGTATCAGCTTGATCATCAGTGTATCAAAGCCAGGTACCACTCGGTAGCATCACTCCCGATTCCGAACTGGACAAGCTGGCGTAGGTCCGTCTCCAGTATCTGCGGGGCACTGAATTCCAGTATTTGGTATTGCGGGTCCGTCCACATACGTTGCTTCCGCCCCCAAACCTCTGCTTCCGGCGGCAAGGTGAGGCGAATGCGGTGGATCAGGTTGATGCCGGCAAGCTCCGCTGCCTTTGATACCATGTCTGTACAGTTGTTGGTCCTCAAATCGAATTGGTCGTAATTCCGCTCATTCACAAACTCATAGATTCGTTTATACTTCAGTCGTGTAATCGGCATTTTCCAGACAAATGTGGGGGGACGATCAGCCTTGCTGGTCTGGAATTGGCCGTCAGGCATCGTCTGCCACAAATAACCGATCGGATTGGGATCTCCATCCTGGGCCCTCTTAGTCACGCCTTCCTGGTAACGTGGCATTAGCCTCCCCAAGTTGCCGGTGTGGCCGAATTCGAGACGTTTCCCGGGACTTTCAAGCATGATCCAGCTATGCGACGTCGGACGCAGCCAAATTGTAAAAAGAATCGACCTCGCCTTGCTGAAATCCCACTTGGAAGCATCTGTCATGATATAGAGGTAATACCCTTTGTCTCCCACGGGTGTTCCGGTGGCAGGATCAAGGTCTGCATCCGGTGCAAAACGGCAGGCGTTCACTATGGGTTGTGCACTCCAGCCATCGGGCTGCATCGGAGCGTATAGGCGGTGGGTGCAGCCCGACGCGATCCCCGTCAGTAATATCACCACCACAAGGAGACAAAACCGATATGCCAACCCCGTTACTTTCATGTCAAGCAAGATTTGCAATAGACTGTCTGAGCATGCGATATCTCTCATATATTCTTGTGCCGGTTTCACTTATCAGCGCATTGACCGACTCGTTGTCCTCTAGGGTCCAGCCCATATGCAGATTCAACGAAATAGTTCATTGCTTCAACGCCAGGTACCATTTTGTAACATCACTCCCGATTCCTACCTGGGCAAGATAGCGCAGGTCCACTTCAAGGACTTCGGGAGTGCTGTAGTCCAGTATGCGGTATCGGGGATCTGTCCAGACACGCCGCTTCCTACCCCAGACATCCGCTTCCGGCGGCAAGGTGAGGCGAATGCGATGGATCAGATTTATGCCGGCCAGCTCAGCTATTTCTACTACCATATCTGTGCAGTTGTTGGTTCTCGCGCCGAAACGTTCGTATTTCCGCTGCATAATATATTCATGGATCAATTGATACCTCCGCCGGGTAATCGGCATTCGCCAGACGAACGTAGGGGGGCGATTAGGTTTGCCAGTTTGGAACTGGCCATCGGACATAGTCTCCCATAAGTATGCGATAGGATCGGGATGACCATCCCTAATTCTCTGGAAAACACCCGCATGGTAACGTGGTCTTGTTAGCCCGAAGTCGCCAGTGTGGCCGCATTCCAGACGATCCTGGGGACTTTCCAGTACGAGCCAGCTATGCGCCCACGGACGCTGCCAGATTGAGAAGAGAATCGACTTCGGATTGCCGTGGTCCCAGTTGGCAGATTCGTTCAAGATATAGAGGTAATATCCATCGTCCCCCACTGGTATTCCTGTGGCAGGATCCAGGTCGGCATCAGCAGCAAAGCGGCATTTGATCGCGAAGGGCTGGACGCTCCAGCCGTCGGGCTGCATCGGAGCGCTGAGTCTGGGTTTTATTCGGGCGCATTTGACCGCAGCCCCTGCCAACCATCTCACCACCATGAGGAGTCGCGCTCGATATGCCCGTTCGGGCGCGTTTCTCTTCATAAGGACTTTTTGAATATGCGATATCTCTTATATATTCGTGCGCCGGTTTCCATTGTCAGTGCATTGATCGACTCGTTGTCCTCCAGGGTCCAGCCCATCTCCAGATTCTGATACTTCTTTTGTTCTCGCGCGATTTTATAGATGTGATAGAAGGCCAGCATGGGAAGTCCCAGTTGTCGATAATTCTCCTTGATCCCAAACATCAACAGCCGCAATCCCCTGATCTTCCGCCAATGGATGAGCACCTTGAGCAGCCCGAACGGGCTGATCCGGCCATTAAGACATTTGAGCAAAGGGTTGACATCAGGAAAGATCACGCAAACTGCTGCTGGTTCATCATCGTAATACATGAAAAATACCAAACCCGGGTCTGCAAAGGGTTTCACACTTTTTTGAATATCCCTCATTTCATTATTGGTCAGCGGAACGAAACCCCAGTTACCTGACCATGAGTCATTGTAGATATCTCTGATCAAGTCGAACTCGGCATCCATTTTTTTCGGGTCAACATGTCGGATTCGGACACCTTTTTTTTGGGCGGTTCGTTCAGCAAGACGTTCCATCCAGTCCGGCAGCCGGTACTCGCCTTCTATCAAAAAAGCCAGCAGATCTTTCTCTTTGGTGTAGCCGCTTGATTCGATCAGCTTCAGGTAATATGGCGGGTTATAAGTCATCCCGACAGCAGGCGGATAATCGAAGCCCTCTATGAGCAACCCTGTCTCGTAATTCATAGACGGGCTAAGTGGGCCTCTCAGGAAAGTCATCCCCTTCTTAAGAGCCCATGTCTCAACGGCAGAGAAGAGAGCTCGCGCAGCCTCCGGATCATCAGCGCATTCGAAAAATCCCCAGATAGCCATCTTTTCGTTGTGGCACTGGTTGTAATTACGATCTATAATGCCAGCGATCCTTCCCACCGTTTTCGAATCGCGGCGGACCAAAAAGAGTACGCGCTCGGAAAACTCCCAGAATGGGTGCTTGCGAGGGTCCAGCATCCGACGAACCTCCGCTCTAAGGGGTGGGATCCAGTGGGGGTACTTGGTATAGATGTTCCAGGGCAGATTAATGAACTCCTTCAGTTCTGATCCGCCTTCCACCGAAATGATCTCTATGCCGGCCAATGATTGTTCCTTTCGAGTTGTTATAACCAAAACATTAACCGGGCAACCCGATTCCCCTATATGAAGCCTGGAACGTCAAACGGAGTCACTCTTTAACGTTTTATTTCGGAAAAGGGCTGGGACCAACATAAGACTCAGCCTTTGTCGCTTTTCGCAGGAAGGAACTGATGTTGTTACTCTGGCTGCCTCGATTTCCGCGTGCAGTGCTTCCTGGCTTTTTCTAAGACCTACACTAAACAAGATTAATTCATTATTCATTTTAACATAAACCGTCACACTTGAAAAAGCAAGAGAACAATTCAGCACTTATTTACTATGCATTAGAGTATCCTTATAATGGAGAATTTATCAAATCTGCCAGAAAACCCCATCGCTTTTAAGCCAAGCTGGTATACATAGGTGTTGAATTTACCTGTTGAACGTGAATATAACCTTATAACATCAAGGTGTTATGGAGATGTATCCTTGTTGAAAATATCTTCAGCGCGGAATCACCATGATTACCTTGATATCGCAATGCCTTCCAGCATTCTATCAACACCTTTATGTACCGGCTTGCTTTTAAGCCTGGGGATGAATGGCTGCCAAGAGCGAAGCAATGCTTCATCTGCGCAGTGGAGGCATTCTAAGTCGCAGATGGTATGGCGCGGTTAGGGCCATGCCGTCTCCGATTATGCCCTAAAGACCGTGGGCTTTAGCGCGCGGAACATCATTCTGAACAGCTAATAAATTAAGGACGTCGGGAAAAAAGTGAAGGAAAGACTAGCCATCCTGAGTATAAGAAAATAATGTCTGATATATCAGGAGACTCCTGATATATCAGAAGGTAGCACCTTTTACCGTTCCATTTCCATGTCTCAGCCGTCGCTGAAATATCAATGCTTTCAACCTCATAGAAACTCCTGCCTGGCGACAACGGTCTTGGCACATATCCTGCTCTTCAATAGACTAGAAACCCCCAGGCACATTCCCGACATAGAGGACGGGCCATTGTGAAGCTTTGTATCAGGTAAGTTAAGAAAGTTGGCATGTGAAAAGGAGGTCGCGAAACAATGGCCGGGAAAGCTCAGGAAATGATCGGCCAGATCCAGAGGGTCCTTGGCAAGTAGGAGGTCGCGACTGCGTAACGAAACGGATGGCCATACGCTAGTTTGAACCCAATACCCACGCGGTGTCTATAAAAAAGGAGAAGAGATATGTTTACGATTTTGATCGTCGTCTTAATTTTGATGCTGATAGGGGTACTGCCTACATGGCCTCACAGTAGACAGTGGGGATACTACCCGAGTGGTGGGCTGGGCCTGGTCCTGCTTATTCTAATCATCCTGTTACTCATGGGACGGCTATAGAAAGTCGAGCTTGTTGTTTCAGGGGTAGGTGTCCTTTGAAGAAATAGAGTCCGGAATGGTTATTCTGGGAATTCGAAGGAATGTATTAATCTTGTAATCTAAAACAGGAGAAAAAAGAAATGAAAAAGTTTATTTTTTTTACAGTATTAATGATTTTGGGGGTTACTTCGTTTCTGGGATCGGCCGCGATCGCCGGCGAAACGGTGGGTGAATATGTAGACGACTCCACGATCCACACTCAGGTTACTGCAATTGTAGTTAAAGACCCGGATGCCCATTATTTCAAGATCGATGTGACGGTGACTCAAGGGGATGTCGTGCTTACAGGTTTCGTAAACAGCGTAGACACCGAAGATCGGCTTATAGGAAAGATCAAAGAAATTAAAGGTGTTAAATCTGTTAAGAACCTCTTGAAGGTGCAAGATAAAAAGTAAACGGATAAAGGCAGCCTGTGAACTCTGGCGCTATTTTTAGATGCATACTGTCAACCACTCGGGATTGAAATCCCGAGCATGTTAAGTATCCGAAAGGGTACGCGCATGCTCTAGTTGACCAGGCTCAGTGTATTAACACTACGTTACCGACGAATACATAGGCACCTTGGGATG
>Ga0182010_10001769_pt1 | contig 11249 bp, 8 predicted proteins | sample 611E1MmetaG_FD_120488 | JGI IMG/M metagenome (GOLD analysis project Ga0182010, IMG submission 120488) | Permafrost microbial communities from Stordalen Mire, Sweden - 611E1M metaG | ecosystem: Environmental > Terrestrial > Soil > Wetlands > Permafrost | place: Sweden: Stordalen | collected...
ATCCTGTCTGCTTCATCTAGAACAAGTACCTCTATCTGGTTGAACTTTACATAACCCTGATTAAGATGTGAAATCAACCTTCCGGGAGTAGCCACGATAATATCGGCTCCCTTCGAGAGGGCGACTTTCTCCTGGTCCCATCCGGTGCCGTCACCACCCCCGTATACAGCCAGTGATGTAATGTTCAGAGTATAAGCCAATCCCTGAATTTGCTGATCAATCTGGATTGCCAGTTCACGTGTAGGTACCAGTATAAGAGTGTGCGTATGAATTGGTCGTTTTTCTGATATATAATTCAATATTGGCAGCAGAAAAGCAGCCGTTTTTCCGGTTCCGGTCTGTGCGCAGGCAATCAGATCCCTGCCGGAAAGGATCACTGGAATAACCCTTTCCTGAATTGGAGTTGTTTCCCTGAAACCCATGTAACCAATTGCTTCCTGCAACTCCGGATTCAGATCTAATTCATCGAATATCACTTATGCACTGGTATTTTAATTAGAATTTTATAATTGGCGAAGATAGTGAAAAAAATGAAAAAGGGACGGGTTGCTAACCGTGGGGTCCGGGATGCAGATTCGCTTGAAATCCAACAAGAATTTAACATTTTTCTAAACCTATTTATGTTGAGATTGTATTACATATAAATAGAATTAAAACAAAAAGCAATGAAAAAGATTTTTTTTGTATTACTGCCAATTATTTTTATACTCATCCTGAGTTCCTGCGCCACTGTTTATAGGTGCAATGATCCAAAACCTCCAAAACAACCTATTACATGGAGTAAAAGACTTAAAACAGTTGTGAATGAGAGAGATGGCTTATGTGCAAATCTGGCATCAAAGGTGAAAGAAAATGATGGACTGAAGAATAATTTAGCGGACCTGACAAGCAAATACAAAGAACTTACTGATCAGAACAGTAACCTGTCAAACTCTTACAAAGATCTTCAGGATAAATATAATACACTTATCAATCAGAGTCTCTCACAAACCGATAAATTAAGTAAGGCTCTGGCAGCAAAATCAGAAGACCTCGATTGGAAGGAGAAATTACTTTTGGAAAGAGAAAAGACTCTCGATGAGATGAAAAAGATAATAGCAAAACAGGATTCCATTACAAACAACTTAAATAACATCTTAAGAAATGCCCTACTGGGTTTTAATTCTGATGAGCTATCGGTGGAGATTAAAAATGGGAAAGTATATGTGTCTATGTCAGATAAACTTCTTTTCCAATCAGGAAGTTCCGCAGTGGAAGATAAAGGGAGAGATGCGTTGAAATTGTTAGCCGGAGTTCTTGATAAAAACTCTGATATTGACATTCTTGTTGAAGGGCATACTGATAATGTGCCTATTAAAACATCAGTATATAAAGATAACTGGGATTTAAGCGTTGCACGGGCAACATCAATTGTGAGGATACTTACAAATGATTATAAAATTGTACCAACCCGCCTGACAGCTTCAGGTAAAAGCGAGTTTTTTCCAAAAGCGGATAATGATACAGCTGAAGGCAGAGCCAGCAACCGCAGGACAGAAATCATCCTTTCCCCAAAACTTGATGAACTGATGAAATTACTGAAGGTTTGAACACTTAACAGAAGTCATATATCGGCACTCTTACTTCAAAATGTTTGATAAATCCGGGAAGAGTTTAAAACTTTTCACAGTACCTTATTGTTTAATGGGAGATATTAATTAGTTCAGACTATTCTATATTACATAAACCATCCGTTTTATTTATGTTACCACATCCAGGACTGGCTAGACTTAATAAGATATTGCTTTTTGTGATATTAATTAGTATTGTGTTATATTTTGGCAGGGGTTTTTTCGTTCTGATAAGCTTCGCCGGACTGCTGGCAATGCTAATGACACCAGTATCAAATAAGCTTGAAAATCGTGGGGTCTCAAGAGTCTTTTCGTCTGTTATATCTGTAATGATCATTGTTGTTTTATTTTCAGTAGTAATATTACTCCTTTCTGCTCAGATAGGTAATATTGGAAAGGAACTTCCCCTTATATTATTACGGTATGAAGAAATAAAACTGGATATACAACGATGGGTTAACGACAGTCTGGGTGTAAGTTCTCAGCAATTAAGAGTGCATGCTTCAGATGTTTTTAATAATGCGGGAAGTTTCCTTACACATTTTATTAAAAACACAATTGCTTTTATAGGAAGCCTGTTTCTGGTTTTGATATTTATTTTTCTTTTTTTAATGCAGAGGAATAAATATGAGAATTTTGTGGTAATGCTTTATCCGGAAGAAAAAAGAAATAAAGCAAAGTATATGATTGACAGAATCAGCAGGGTAGCTCAGCAATACCTCGCAGGACGACTCGTTGCTGCCTGCATTATGGGGATACTTTTTCTTATTGGTTTTTTGATTATTGGTCTGAAAAATAGTGTCATTCTCTCACTGATTGTTGCTATTATGACTATTATACCATATGTAGGGGGTTTAATTGGAGGACTGGTCCCTTTCTTTATTTCAATTATAGACGGAAGTTTAAATCAGTCGATCTGGGTTGTAATCATTATATTACTGGTTAATACTATAGATCATTATTTTATTGAACCTTATGTGGTCGGAGGTAGTGTTAACATTAGTCCTTTCTTTACCATTTTTGTTCTGATCCTGGGAGGTTTAATCTGGGGTATAGCAGGCATAATTTTATTTCTTCCTTTATCTGGAATAATTAAAATTGTTTTTGAAAATGTTGAGGGTCTTCAACCTTATGCTTCACTGATCGGAGACCAGAGAGAATCAATAGCCCATAAAAACACATGGTCGCAAATCAAAGGTATTTTCTCGCGGCGAAAGAAACGAGATTAACAGATAAATCCTTAACGTTCAAATCGAAACGTAAAACGCTGAGGCCCGTTTCTGTATTCCTCTGAAAACTCGTCCCTCATAACAATCGCTTCCGGAAGGACACTTTCAAGCTGATCTGTCAGCAGGTTTCATGGTGCAATATCTCACAGATTGCAGGAACTAAAGTAATGAAATTGTTAATATGATATTGATTAAAAAAAAAGGTAACGGCTTCATAAAGGTTATTGCTGCAAGATTAAATGATAATCTTTAATGAGGTAGTTCTTATAGCTTTCTCAGATGTTTGAGAAAAATTTAAGAATTTTTCTCAAAATGAGAATGAACCTTCTATCTTATGAAATGTTACTATTAAAAAGGAATATTTTTCAAAGTGACAATTATTCAGACGATTAGACAACTTAAATCATAAATATTTATTTGTTTTTTTTTCTGGCACGAACTTTGTTTATTCTTTCATATATTGATTTTAAATAGAATTGTAGTATAAAAACACGCATCATGGGAACTAATTCAGTGCGGTATTGGGATGAGAAAAAAGATAAGCTGAAAAAGAAATTTAAAAATCTTACTGACAAAGATTTGAGTTTTGATGAAGGCAATGAAAAAGAGATGATTGAGAGTCTGGGTTCAAAGCTTGGGAAATCTATAAAGGACCTGCTCAGCATTATTATAACACTTTGATCAGATTCTGATAAAACTGATTCAGAATCAGTCAAACCGAATATTAATTTATGTTTTTGCGAATAAAAAAGCCTGGCATAAAATGCCGGGCTTTGTTTTAAAGAATTGTTTTGTAAGCGCGAATCGAATCCTGTTAAAATATTCTTTTTAATATTTCAACCGGCAGAAGTTGTGCTTCTCTTTTTGCTTCTTTTGAGTTGTATTTATTATTACCTCTGAAGTGATCTTTGCAAATCAGATCCAGTCATAAGGTGTTTCCTGATAAACATAATAATTCAACCAGTTTACAAAAAATAAATTGGAATTCGCACGCCATTTTACCAGGGGTTTTGCTTTTGGATTATCATCGGGATAGTAGTTTTCCGGAATATCAATTGCCAATCCTTTTGCCTGATCTCGTTCATATTCATCTTTGAGTGTATTTGAATTATACTCAAAATGGCCGAAAACAAAAATCTGCCGGCTGTTTCTTGAGATAACCACATGTACACCTGCTTTTTCTGACCAGGCGGCAAGCGTTAATTCCGGATGTTGTTGAATATCTGCAATCCTGTTCTCTGTGTAGCGCGAATGAGGAGAGGGAAATGTATCATCAAACCCCCGGAACAAGGGTATCTTATTATCTGTGATCTGATGCTCAAACACTCCGAATAATTTTTTCTCCAGAGGAAATTTTTGAATTCCGTAATGATGGTATAAACCTGCCTGCGCCCCCCAGCAAATATGCAGGGTATTCGTTACATTTGTTTTACTCCAGTCCATTACCTTTGAAATATCTTTCCAGTAGTCAACTTGCTCAAATTCGAGATTCTCTACGGGAGCGCCTGTAATTATCAGACCATCATAACGTTTGTGTTTAATCTGGTTAAATGTTTTGTAAAAAATATTTAAATGTTCTTTAGATGTATTTCTTGAATCATGCTTATCCATATAAAAAAAGTCAAGTTCTATCTGCAGAGGAGTGTTTGACAGAACTCTTATGAAGTCGGTTTCAGTTACAATTTTAAGCGGCATCAGATTACATAATGCAATTCGCAAAGGACGTATATCCTGATGCGACGCACGTTGTTCATCCATTATAAATATATTTTCATTCTTAAGGATGGTGATTGCCGGCAGATTATTCGGGATATTTATTGGCATTGCTAAATTCTCTTTTTTTCTGGCGCTAAATTATACTTTTCAAATGTGAATAAGCTAAAATTTCATTATATAAGTACAAACAATTAATAGTTTAGGTTCAAATTTAACATCCTTCTAATTACAATCTGAACCCAAACAAGCTATATTCCTTTTAAGTTTGTTTCATCAATTTTATACATATGTTAGTCAAAATCGAAAAGGCGTGATTTAATATTGTCAGAAGATTGCATTGTTTATGTAAGTAAAAGATTATCAATTGATAACTGAAGAAAGTGTCTGTGAAATATTTAATTTCCATATTGAAATAGCATAAAAGATATTGATGATTTTTACCAACCTCCTCTTTTCATACACTAACATATAAATATCTGGGATAATCATCATTTTTACCTCGAAAATCAAAAAGTTTTAATTCCCTGTTTATCAAAACCTGTCCTCAATGTGTTGATCATATTTGACTTCTTTAATAATTTTATTTTTTGGTTCGGACTAAGATTTATGAAAAACAAAACGATCGTTAAAACGAAGAAAAGTATTAATAATCAACAAGATGTGGATTTCTTAAGTAGAAAGAATCTTATGATAAATAAACCCTCTGTCAACGCCGTTCATGATGAATTTGCCGTGGAAGGTCAGGAAGACTTCTATAGTTATCTTGAATGGCTGGGTCTGACAAAAAAAACTGATATGTTGATTCTTACCTCTTCGCATCATTACTATTTCGAAGTTGAAGATCTTAAAAAGGTGAAGACAGTAGTGAATCTAAACAAGTTAAACAATATAAACAGATTAAAAGACTTTCTTCAGGCTATATACAGTGTATTGCCATACAAATGCCATTTTATAGGCTGTTTCACAGACAATAAAAAGCAAAATATTTTTCTGCCCTCAAAGAAGCCTGCTTATCAGATTGATAGCGAAGGAAATAATTCTGAAATTGACTCTGGCCCATGGAGTTCATTTCTGAACATGTTATATGGTATAATTGATTTAAAAACAAACAGGTATCTTACTAAAAAAACTGTTCAGATGATGCTTGAGGAGAGAGGTCTGAAAATTCTCGATATAACAGAATTTAACGGACTTACTTATTTTTGCACTCAAAAGGACAAGCCGTCTGTAGAATAATTATTACATTAGTCGCGTAGTTTAAAGATTTGAAGGTATAACGCGAAATCCCTGATATAAGGCATTCTGGTTTATGGATGTTTTTACTAACAATTATCGGATTCAAAATAATCCTGAAACAAAGAGTCGGAATCTCCTGAAATATTTACTGAGTTGCATGGAAGTTTTAACGATTCTATTAGCATTTCAGTCTTCATATTTCATAAACTATTCTGAAAAGTGGAAGTTTTTTTTTACTGAAAAAAATTTACTGATCCTCTTCCTTGTAATTCTGCCTTTCTGGCTTATAATACTATATCTGGTTAGAATTACCGGTATTTCCACCAGGCGTTATAAAGTTCTTTCATTACTTTATCTGCAGGTGTCTGTTTCGATATTCTGTCTCCTGATTCTTTATCATTTGATTTTCAGATTATATCCTGTTTCAAGACTGTTCATGGCAGCGCTGCTTTTATTTGGATTTATTTATTTATTCTTCGGAAGGATATTAATATACAAGATTTTTAAAAGGCTGGGGGAAAAGGATGATAATCATGTGATCGCTATAATAATCGCAGACGATTCTTCATTAGGGTTTATCGAAAATCTCCTGTCAAATAAGAAACTGGGCTACAAAGCTGTAGTGATATTTACAGAATCAGCTCAGGTAAAAGCCAGATATGAAAGCAGTTCAATAATTCTGCCTGAAAGATTTACCGAAATAATACATGATATGATAGAGGTGGATTTTGTTGATGAAGTCCTCTATTTAAAAGAGAATACCGATGCCGCAAAGGTTCGTGAAATTATAACATCATGTGAAGATCTTGGGGTTACATTCAGACTTAAATCTGTTTCCCCAAAACCAAATCTTTCCAGCGCAGTCAAAACTGATATTGCCGATGGCAAATTTCTGAGTTTTATTAACATTCCAAATAATTCCTATGCCCTTGCCGTAAAGAAAACAATAGATATTAATATTGCCCTTTTGATGATTGTGGTTCTGTCTCCTGTTTTGATCATTATAAGTATGATTATTAAGCTGACTTCGCGGGGTCCGATAATAAGTAAATTGTCTAAAGTTGGGTGGAGAGGCCGACAGATAAAAGTCTACAGATTCAGGACAACGCATTTCAATACCAATAAGAGAAGTACTTATCCGGAATCTAAAATAAAAGCTTCTGGATCTGAGTTCGATAAAGATCCCCGCTTAACTAAAATAGGGAGATTTCTTCTTAAGTCGGGGTTGGATCAGCTCCCTGAGTTGTTTAATGTTTTAGAGGGGGAGATGTCAATTATTGGTCCCAGGCATCCTCTTCAGAGTGATATTATAAAATCATTTAAAAGAAAGTACTCCTGAAGAAGCCTGATAAAAAATTTTTTGATCCAGAATGTGTTCTTATTATTCTTAAATCCTTTGATATGTTTAAATCTGAAATTTTTATCCGGAAAAGAGGCGGAGTAAGAGTCTTTGTAATCTCGGCGGCGATTCTTTTCATCACATTGATTGCAAGTTCTCAGGTCGCAGATATCAGTTGGTCGGTTGATGGGAATTCTTATTATCGCGTTGTGAAAAATGAACTCCTTCAGTATACATTGCCTGATAATAAGCCGGTTGTAGTATTGTCCAAACAACAACTTACATCCTCCGGGAGCGCGACTCCTTTGCAATTCAGTTACTATTCCTTCTCGGGCGACCAGCAAAAAGTTTTACTGTTCACGAATACAAAAAGGGTCTGGAGACTTAATTCAAAAGGTGATTACTGGATGCTTGACAGGAAATCAGGTTCACTAAGTCAATTGGGCAAAACCCTTCCACCAGCCTCGTTAATGTTCGCCAAGTTTTCCCCGGACGGGAATTCTGTTGCTTATGTCAGCGGAAACAATATTTATGTTGAGGACCTGGGCACTTCACAGATTAAGGCACTCACTAGCGACGGGTCTGTAACGCTTATTAATGGTACTTTTGACTGGGTTTATGAAGAAGAATTTGCCTGCCGTGATGGATTTCGCTGGAGCCCCGACAGTAAAAAAATTGCCTTTTGGCAGATTGATGCAAGCAGTATCAGAAAGTATTATCTGATTAACAATACCGATTCCGTCTACTCGCGGGTTATTCCTATTGAATATCCTAAAGTTGGAGAAAACCCATCGTCATGCAGGGTTGGCGTTGTGAATATTGCAGATAATAAAACCACATGGATGAACATCCCGGGCGATCCTGCTCAAAACTACCTGGTAAGAGTGGAGTTTATTCCTTTTACTGATAATTTGCTCATTCAACAGCTCAACCGTAAACAAAATTCAAGCAAGCTTTATATATCTGAAGCCGCTACCGGTAAATCTAAAGTGATAGAAGAAGAGACCGATCAGGCCTGGGTTGATATCTATCAGCCCGGGAATCCTTATACAATCAGTTTTACCAATAGTTTTATCTGGCTGAATGAAACAAAGAGCATTCTCTGGGATTCTGAAAAAGATGGATGGAGACATTTATACCAGGTATCTCTCGATGGGAAGCCGGAAAAACTTATAACTAAAGGCAATTACGATTTTACTGACGTAACATTTGTAGACCATAAAAAAGGGTACGTATATTTTATGGCTTCACCTGATAATGCGACCCAGAACTATCTATACCGCACAAAGCTGGATGGAACCGGGACTGCTGATCTGGTAAGTCAGGCATCTTTGAAAGGAACTCATAGTTATTCCTTCTCACCCAACGGCAAATATGCAGTCCATTCATTCTCAAACAGCTTTACACGTCCTGCTCGCGAGTTTATAATGGTAGCCAATCAGAAACCATTAAATGAAAAAGAAAGCATCATTGCCCGGCTCGATTCTCTTAAGGTTAAGCCTGCTGTAGAATTCTTCAAAATAAAAACTGCTGACAGTGTTGAGATGGACGGATGGATGGTTAAACCTGTAAACTTCGACCCGGCAAAGAAATATCCGGTGGTATTTTATGTGTACACTGAACCTGCCAGAGCTACTGTTGTGGATACTTATGGCATAACCAGGAACTCACTCTACCTGGGAGACATGGCAAAAGATGGTTACATATATATTTCACTTGACAACCGGGGTACACCTGCTCCGAGAGGGGCAGCCTGGCGAAAATCAATTTACAGAAAAATTGGCCAGATCAATATCCACGACCAGGCAATGGCAGCGAAGGAAATACTGAAATGGGATTTCGTTGACCCTGAGAGAATTGCTGTCTGGGGCTGGAGTGGTGGAGGCTCTGCCACTTTGAATCTCATGTTCCAGTATCCTGAGATATACAAAACCGGAATTGCAATTGCTGCTGTAGCCAATTTACTCACTTATGATAATATTTATCAGGAACGATACATGGGGTTACCACTGGAAAACATGGAGGATTTTATAAAAGGTTCACCAGTCACCTATGCTAAAAACCTCAAAGGTAACCTGTTGTATATTCACGGAACGGGTGATGACAACGTGCATTATCAGAATGCCGAGATGCTTCTCAATGAGTTGATTAAATACAATAAGCAATTTCAGTTTATGGCCTATCCTAACCGGACTCATGGTATTTCCGAAGGAGAAGGCACGTTTGTTCACCTGGCAACTCTTTATACAAGTTACTTAAGGAAGAATTGTCCTCCGGGTGGCAGGTAATATAAAACTTTTAATACAAGATTCTTACTCTTATTGTATGCGGGATATTCTTCAGATCTTGCAAGACTGAATCATTAAGCTCAGTATCGGTTTCCAGGATAACATAACCCAGGTCAGCGTCGGTCTGAAGGTATTCAGCTGAAATATTGATACCCTGTGAAGAAAAGTAGTGGTTTATCTCGCCCAGTACACCGGGAACATTCCTATGAATATGTAAAAAGCGTTGTTTGGCTGAATTAGCCTGAAGTGCAATCTCGACGAAGTTTACAGCTCCTATGGTTGAGCCTGTATCACTGTATCTTACAAGTTTTTCAGCTACTTCCAGCCCTATATTGGCAAGAGCTTCGAGGGTACTTCCCGCAATGTGAGGCGTAAGAATCACATTATTAAAATCCTGGAGATCAATTTCGAACGGTTTATCATTTGATGACGGCTCTTTTGGGAAAACATCTGCAGCAACTCCTGCCAGGTGTTTCGACCTGAGTCCTTCAGCAACAGCCTTATAGTCAACAACATCGCCACGCGATGCGTTTATCAGGCATGATCCCTTCTTCATTTGAGAAATCTGGGAACCTGAGATCATATTCCTCGTTAATTCTGTTAACGGAACATGAACAGTAATGGTATCAGAGATTCTTAACAGTTCGTTCAAACTTGATACAGGTTTGGAATTACCCAGACTCAGTTTCTTCTCAATATCATAATAGAAGATATTCATACCAAGACTTTCGGCAAGAATGGATACCTGGGAACCTATATGTCCATAGCCAACTATACCAAGATTTTTGCCTCTTACTTCCACCGAGTTATTGAACGATTTCATCCAAATTTTCTTATGAGCCAGGGCATTTTTTTCAGGGATGCCCCGCATAAGCATTATACACTCGGCTATAACCAGTTCTGCAACTGAACGTGTATTTGAGAAAGGGGCATTAAATACAGGTATTCCAAGCATTTTGGCATCCTGTATATCCACCTGATTAGTACCTATACTGAAACATCCGATAGCAAAAAGTTTGGGAGTATTGAGTAGAAGGTTTTTACGAAGTTCAGTACGGCTTCTGATCCCAATTATATGGGTAGTTTTTAATTTTCTTTCAAGTTCCTCTCCGGATAACGCACCATTCAAACATTCAACATTGGTATAGCCATTTTCCCTGAAGAACAGGTTGGCATTCTCATGGATCCCTTCCAGTAAAAGGACTTTGATCTTGCTTTTATCAAGCGAAAAATTTCTCATCAACAGGCTATTAAGGATTAAAGTAATAATCTAAATTAATAACATAGATTAATTCGTGAAAAGTAAATAAAAGAGTCCGTTTGTGCAAATAATTTAAAAGGTAAGAAATTCTTTCGTTCATTTTTTGTTTGCTAAAATTACATGTTATTTTATTGTCTCAGGTACAAAGAAATGAGCAGATATTTAAAATATTTAAACCTCTCATTCGTCTGTTGAATTAAATGATCTACTAAATGAGTCCTAAAGAGTCAGAAAAAATCGGAAATGTTTATAAAGACGAACGGAAACGTCTGCTCGGCTATATAAGAAACAGAATTCCCGACAAGGTGGAGGCTGAGGATATACTGCAGGATGTCTTCTACCAGCTTACCGTAGGCTTCAGGGATATCAGGAGGATTGAAACTCTCACAGTATGGCTCTATAAAGTGGCCGATAATCGTATAACCGACCTCTTTCGTAAGAAAAAGCCAGTTAGTATCACTTACAGGGAAAATGCAATAGATGACGACGACGGCCCTCTTGCACTCGAGGAGATTCTCCCTTCGCTGGGATCGACGCCCGAGGAGGAGGAGATAAAGGAAATGATTTGGG
>Ga0182010_10001773_pt1 | contig 11240 bp, 10 predicted proteins | sample 611E1MmetaG_FD_120488 | JGI IMG/M metagenome (GOLD analysis project Ga0182010, IMG submission 120488) | Permafrost microbial communities from Stordalen Mire, Sweden - 611E1M metaG | ecosystem: Environmental > Terrestrial > Soil > Wetlands > Permafrost | place: Sweden: Stordalen | collected...
CTGTCATCCCGCGCTTACCAGAACATTACCTTTGAGATCGTTTATGCCTATAGGCATGTTAGTAAGCTTATAGAAACCATTCATAATAGACTGAATCATCTGAACATCAATTACATCAGCAAGCACCAGATTTTCGATATTCCTAGCAGGTGAGAGAATATTTCCCAATTTCATCTTGATTTGTTTCTCATTCCGGCAAAGCTCCATTTCAACTCTTCTGCGCTCGTTGATATTACGGGCTACATGAATACAACCTGTGAGTTTTCCCTCAGAATCATAAAGTGGCGAGGCACTTACTATAAAATAACCACCGAGAAAATCCTCACAAATCTCCACAGTGTGTTCAAGGCAATCATTAAGCAACTGCCTGTGCGGACAAAAAACGAGAGGCTCATCCGTTCCATGTACAATCCTATAGCAAGTCAATCCAATGCACTGTTCTGGTCTCATCCCCAAACTTGCTGCCATGTCGTTGTTTGCACGAACAATTTGAAATTCAGTATCTAATGTGGCTATCAGATCTGGCACAGCATCAAAGATATATTTTCAATCCTTTGTGGCGTGAATAACTGCTTCCTCAGCTTTTTGTCTCCCAAAATTAGTTATCATCTCCCATTTTCCTTCCTTTTTGCTCAAAGAAAATTGATGGTTGGAGACCACTTCAATAATATCGATTGTGCTATACTTGTCGACAAGGTATGAGCCCAAAGCTATCATTCTGTATTTACCGATAATATCATCCAGTTTTCCAATATAATCAACAAAATAACCCCAATCCTTTTTTCCACCCAAGAAATATTCCCACTTAACCTCAGCCCGCTGCAGCCATTTTCAAGGGCATTATTGAGTTTTTCGATCCAGTAATTATGACCCTTTCCGAATCGTAAATGTGCCTAGCTACGTGCAAGCAAGTGTAAGAGATGATTTCTATTGGCCCTTTAGCCAAATAAGAATCAAAATCAGATACAGCTCCTCTTAAAGTTTCTTTTGCTTCCTCAGCTTCCAGAGGTTGTGCAGTGATCCAGAGGCATAACTCATTGTTTTCCAATCCTGTTTTGAAATAAGGAACCAGAATCTCCGTCAAATCTTCTTTTGAATCATAAAATTGGCAGATATGAGTTCCCCAAGGTACATCTCCAATAATATCAATACCAGATCTTCTCAGGTTTTTGTTCATCAACTCTTCTCCAAGTTTGAGGGATAAAACACAAAAACTTAGTTCATTTGGTGTGTTTGAGTCAGATTTGTTAGAAATTCTTTCGTCACATTGGGAATGCTATCCTACTATTGTTATATACTACAATAAGTAGATATAATAAATAACTAATATTAAATTTAAAATTTATAAATAATATCCATTTGTAATTAATTAAGTAATCTGTTAAATTTTAAAGTGATTATAATTTCAATTCATCTCGATTCCTATTTGTAGGCTAAATTCTCTTCTCCCAATGTTGCCATTATGGAAGGAATTATTCTATCATCAAAGTATAATATTTTAAAATTTATTTATACTATTAATATCGTAAAATTTGAAATTTAATAAGCAGGGGATCTTTTGCAACTAAATATGTGCCTAAAATCACAAAATTGTCATGACTTTTTGATGAATAGTAAGGCGATAATCTAATCAAATATACCCATAGTTACAAAAATTAACTTGTTCCCATCTGTACAAAAAAAGAAGAATTAGTATTTCATCATGTGTTATAAAAATGTTGACATATATTGATTTATTAGTTGTGTAAAAAAATCAACTAATAGATTAACAATTATCTTTTTATCCTTTTTGTTTTATTAAAGTCGTTTGCTTACCCAATCATTACACAACATATAGGAATATTGGACATAGGACCGATGGCATCCCAGTAAAAGCAAAAAAAGTATTAAAATGAGACTACATTTAGTATTAAAATTGCAAACATTATGCAAGTAAAGTAAAAAAATCAAGCCAAATAGATATTATGGTCAAATTCACAATTTAGGCAGTTGAATATTTTAAAGCTATAGATCTTGAGTTTACCTGCATACGTTCTATAGTTAACTCAAAAATAGCTTTTATCAGGCTTCGAGTACATCCAAATTATGACTTGTCAGCTTTTTGATCTCTTACGTCTTCTCTTAGCAGGTCGAGAACTTCCTCATCCGTGACATCATACCATTTCTCATAAGACTCCGCGACAGCCCTGAAGTATCGAGGAATTTCAAGCACTACGAGTTCACCGACTTTATTGCCGATCTCTTCAGCTACCTCTCTCCCAGCTACAGGTACTGCGACCATAATTTTTTTAGTGCCCCTCTTTTTGCAGAGTTCAATGGCTGCTTTCATTGTAGAACCCATTGCAATGCCATCATCGATAAGTATCACGGTTCTTCCTTTCATATCAGGCAAGGAATTTCCTCCTCTAAGAGTTTTTATACGCCTATCGATCTCTGCAATTTGCTGCTGTTTGATTTTCTCAATATTTTCTCCTGAGAGCCAATAATACGCATTTTCAAAGATGAAAGTGCTTCCGTCCTCAGCTATTGCCCCAAACCCAGCTTCAGGGTTATCCGGAAAAGGCAGTTTCCTTGCAATGATAAGGGAAAAATCTACTTTAAGCTTCCTTGCAACCTGTAATCCTACTTCCACTCCCCCACGCGGAATAGCAAGAATGAGAGGGTTTTCTGCCTTGTACTTTTCAAGAGACTTGGCAAGTTTTTCTCCTGCATCTTTACGGTTTTTGAACATATTCCACCTGAGATTCAATAATTGCGCCACTGTTATCAATGCAAACTTCAATTAAGTAATCCTGAAGAGCACCTATAAACCTCGATGAAGGCTCTAAATGAAAAGCTATTTTAGGTACACATACTTCCAGGATATTCATTTCAACATCTTCGGGTTTGAAAACAAATTTATCCGAATATATCGATCAATACATGCCAGCATTTACCTGGAAAAGCATACCTTATATTCCTAAAAACAACTCTTGCTTCTTAATTACATTATTTGAATCTCCTACTTGTAAATATCTTCCGTACTCAAGAGTAAAGAAGTAAAAAAGTCACTAGTGTCTCTTCAATCATTAATTGTCGAGTAAATGATTTTTGACTAAAAAAACAAGGTTTTATACTAAATGCCATAATGTCAAACTAAGGATATTGAGGACTACAGAGGAAAAACGAAAACTTATTCTCAGTCCCGTAAATTAAGGAAATATGCCAAAGCAGACTCGAAGATTTCTAAGAAAACGAGAGTATTGCTCGAAACGTACTTCATCTTTAGGATGAGACAGCAGCATTCAATTAAATTCTGTATTCCAACCAGCTCGTAACCTTATCGACCGACTGAAGAATCGAAGGTGAGAGTTCTGCGGTTGAATAGCCAACTGCGCATCCATTCAGTGCCCATTCACCCAGATTAATTCATAGCATTGCACAGAATGATGGATTTTCAGGTAGTTGAGCTGTCGCAAAAACCAATTGGAATCCGAGATCAAGAGCTGTAGCCTTTAACCACATATTTTCCAAACAGTGTGCAAGTGATTGCTATTCTACTCTAAGAAAACCCTTTTTCTCAGCTATTATGATGAAGTAAGGAGCTGTGCCAACACCTGGGACTTCCCCAATTTTCTTAATACCCTCCAGCCAATTTGCAAAACAAATTGCTTGTTCACGGAGCTGCGGGTCATTCTCCATAGCAAGTTCAAGTTTGGAAAGCATTGTTGAAACCTCTTCAAAGATCAGGGCCGCTGCAGTTGTCATACTTTTTGAACCCATTTTTAGGATGAAAAATCTTCGAAAATAATCCTTAGTGCTACTCACAGCTGCAAATGGAGCATGAAGACCAGCGTCAATAATGCTCAATATATCTTTTTTTGAAGGGAATTCTTGCCAGAATCGCCTATGAGACCGTCTCTCAATTATTATTTGATCAAATATAATATTTTTTTGATTCGGTGTTTCCTTACTCATGTCTAGATCACATCCTCAGTTGCACAAAACCTGAATTTTTTTACGCACAGAGATATCATTCTTCTCTCAATTACAATTAAAAGGAGTTCTCTAGAGACTAAGCTCTCACAGTATTTGAGACTTTTATAATAGCTTTTCGCTGTTTTGAGTGAGTTGAAAATAATTGCTTAGTCCTAAAGGTACAAAACTAAACAAGAAAAATCAATCTTAAACTTTATTTTCAAAGCAGAGGTTTTCAAATATTGCAGCTATTACATCCACAATAGAAAGTGACTCTAAATTACCCATTTGAAATAGTGAAGAACTATTAAGACTTAAACTTCTGAATTGATAAATCAAGTGCATTAAATTTTCATCACTTGAAACTAATGAAGTTACCCCATTTTTGGACAGGTTCTTTTTCTACATCTTTGGGAACCCCTAGATTTGTAGTTAAGATGAGTTATAGGCCCATAGTTAAGATGAGTTATAGAGCAACGAAAATGCTAATTTATCCATTTTTTAAGATAACCTCCTGCATAAATTACTACCAATATAAGGCTGAAGATTGTATTTTGACCTCTTGCTTATACATGCCTTTGATTCCTCTGTAGAGATCTCCTCTACATAGATTTATTCATTAACAAAAAATATCATAAAAACTAAATACATCGATTCAGACAAAAATAAAAGCTGATCGAATATAACATTAAATTTTTCAAAACTTTTTCTAATAAGGAGTTCTTTACTACTCAATCGGGATATTTTTTGCGCACATAAAACTTTCTTTATAGGGAACCCGAATTGTGAGCATTCCCTTATTATTAACAGCAATAGCCTTTTCTGGATCTACCGGTCCATCAAGGAAAAAAGCTCCCAGATATTCCACGGTTTTACTGAAAGCCTTCAGATAAAAACTGTTTTCATGCATTACAAGGGTTATATTTTCACTCCTTACATCGGGAAGTTCAACTTCTAGGGTCAAATTTTCGCGTTTATCATCATAATACATCGCTAGTATCGGAATTTTTAATATCCTAGGCACAGAATTGTTCATGCAATCTCCCCTCCGAAAACTGGAAGTGCAGTTCATAACTTTATTCGCTTTTTACACCATCACTTTTTTTAATTTGATGTCAATAAAGTACTACAACTTTAAAACACCATTTGAGTCATTAGCAGTTGCTCTTTTCTAGCTTACTAGTCAGCCGATCGACTAAGTTACTCTTTTCACTCCTTTTTTGGCAGTTTTTACATAAACGCCATTTTCAGTAATCTATTTTTTGATGTTATTTCCAACATGCACTTAGTGATTTGTATCAGTTTTTTGTTCCCACTTCAGTGAAATTGGAATATAATTGTCTCAATAAATGGAAACACAATTTTGTTGCACTATAAAAATACCTAATCACAAAAAAATCAACTATATAATAATAAGGCTTTTATTATAAATAAGAATGATCTCACCAAAAATGAATTGCATTTATACTTCCCTTAAAACTTATACAGTCGCAAGTTATATAAATATCACGAATTTTTTTCCCTGAATTTGTAGGAAGTTTAATTATGCTACTGTATTCATCAGAATACACTTCTAAAAAAATAAATACATATTTTACCGAATTCACATAAGTGAATATAGATTCTGACTTTTAAAAATTAATATTTGTACAGAATTTTAAAAAGCAATTACGTAAAAAGTTAAAAATATCTAAGTAATTTTTATTTCAAGCCTATATTTTTGATAACTCAAACATTCCATAAATTATAAAAATATATACGTCTCTTTCTATTTATCGCCTAATGTGTCTAAACGATAGCGCCCCACCCATAGTAAAATCAAATATATATTCTTGCTAACGATTGTTCACCGATGAATATAAGAAATAATTTTTTCCTGAAGTCGCACACATTACAATATTCCGAAAAATGATTTAAATAAAAAGATCAGTAGTATCAACAAGGTAATCAAGAAAATTGCCAACCACACCCCTAAACTTAGCAATAATACGAAGAAAAGTACGACCAAAAACAATATCATCGAAATAATATCCGTTATCAAAAACATTATCAATACCAACAAATTAATCTTTCTTGTTTATCAGGAAGAGATTTTCTAGTAAAAATATATTGAGTTTGTAAGGATTATATTTCAACAGTTAACTCCTTTTGCTCTTCTTTTAACCCTAGTAACCTTGACAACTACCCCAAAGTTATCTTTTTTATTCTCTGAAACTACATTCATTTTTCGAGATTCGCTTCTCCTGTAGTCTTCAAAAAAGCGTCGTTACCGTATTTACATACATTTCAAACAGTCTCTTACCTCTGCTACCTCATTTAGGCTCTCAAGAAGCTTTAGAGCACATTGAATCATATTTTAATACCCTATTGTAGCATTTTGTATTATTTGTTCCACCATTGAGTAATACAAACCTAAAATATAAATCCTTGAAAAACAACAAAGTACTTAGATTGATACTCAGTGATCGCCATCAGATTTTAAACGTTGACAATTCTAAGCCTAAAGACTGTATCACCAGTCTATAGCTTTCCTGTTCATCTACACAGTGAGATTCTTTTAATATATGAAATTTTTTGCATATATAGGACATTCTGTAGACTTTACTATATATATTAATCCCACTATTTTTATGAATTTATTTCTGCTTCCAATTAAATTATCGGCTATAGGACCAAAAATGATCTAGCATTTTAGCTAAAATCCATACAATTGTACCACTTTTCATACACATGTATCTGTGGTAAAACAGAGACTAAGGAAAGTGAAAAATGCCATAATCATGAGGAATTATACAAAGGTTGAAAGCTTGAAGATCCAGATTGTTCATCATAAATTGAGAACCTCACTCAAAATCTTTTTCTGATTCATAGGTTTGTATAATATCAATAAAAGCTTAAAAATGGATACTTGAAGATGGTTTTTTTTTGATATTGATATCGCAATCCCATTAAGAATGATTGATAATGAACTTATTTCAAACTCCCTTAAAATGCATTCCCAGGTTTATATAATGGGAAAAAAACATATTTTGGGAAAAGTTTTGGTAATATCCGATCATTCATCGTAATAAGGTACTTCGAAAATAACAGGATACTTTTCGTTTAATTGTAGGAGGAATTTTTTGTCTAATTTTACACTATGAAGTGTTTTCACTTTAGAAAATTGGTTAAGTGATGAATGGTGAGCTCCTTCCAGTTTAGCTTCTTTAAGGTTCGTTCTTTCAAGGTCAACTTCTATTAGACTAGCTCCTTGAAGGTCGTTTCTCTCTAGAATATTCATAAACAATTAATTGTTTTAAACTACAATAACAGTTACTATCTTAAAAAGATATTTTCTGTTCTCCAGGATTTAGTTTTTAAAATTGTATCGATTTTCCCTTGGGATTGTCAAATTAACTCATACTTGCAGGTTTTTCAATTCACTTTCACTGAAATATATACCATTTTGAAAATTTTTGACTTCTCATTTTTGTTTCTTCTATTTTTGCCTTAAAACTGGAAAAAAGACATAGATTTTGTTGCAAAATATGCGTTGTATAACTTAGTATAGAAAGATAATAGAAATCAACAGAGCAGAAAAAAATTATGTCGAAATTCAATGCATTTTCTTCATTTGATAAAGTGCTGATTTTTATTGTGAAGATTATAATAGCAAAAATATGGGAAAAATAACGAAGATGAAAGGTAAACAGGATACTTCGAAGTTCATCTCGAAAAACCTTTTGTATTATCGAAAAGAACATTAAAACTATGAAGAAATCAATTGGTGCAAAGACACTTGCATTTCCGACACCAACTTGGGTTGTGGGAACTTATGACATGAATGGAAAGCCAAATGCAATGACTGTAGCATGGGCCGGAATTTGCTGTTCGACTCCTCCATGTATCAGCATATCTCTACGAAAAGCAACCTATAGCTATGCCGGTATCGTGGAAAACAAGGCATTTACTGTGAATATCCCCTCTGAAAAATATTTAATGGAGGCCGATTACTTTGGCATCGCAAGTGGGCGGGATGGAAATAAATTTGAGTTAACATGCCTTACCCCCATAAAAAGTGAGCTTGTCCCTGCTCCTTACGTAGGAGAGTTCCCAGTTGTCATTGAATGTAAACTATTTCATACCATTGAAATTGGGCTTCATACCCTGTTTGTAGGAGAGATTATGGATATAAAGGCAGAAGAATCCATACTTGACGAAAATGGAAACCCTGACATTGAGAAAATCAGACCTGTTGTATATGGGACCGGGAACAGAAGCTATTATGGCATAGGGTGTAATCTTGGAAAAGCTTTCTCAATAGGGAAAGAATGGTTAATTAAAAAGAACGATAATATATAATACTTACTCAAAATAGCGAAAAGCCATTTAAGACTTACACAGCTGAATTGATAAATCAAGTGCATTAAATTTTCAATTATCTAAAAAATGAATCTTATCACAATGTCTTGTTTAAAGTGTAGATTCAAAATCTCAATTATAGCACATGGTCAAGTTTTGACACAACCTGAAAAGATCATCTGGCTGATTTGGGATCCAAAATAATCTACAATCAAGTATTATTATTTTTCAATTATATACGAGGTTAGGAATTCTTTAGCCACGTAAGGACTGGAGTACTGGAATGTAAAACTCCTGTTCAATTGCTGGGCTTCTTAGATCATTGGGCGACAGAATGAAGCTACATCGCAGCCGAGAACTTCTGATCCCCTTTTTTTGGCATTATCAATATCTTTCAGACAGAGGAGCTCGAATCTAGCCGATTTAAGGTCCCGATAATCTAGTCGACAACTTTCCCCTGTTCATTGTTTTTGATAGTTATGTTTTACTTTACAATGTAGCTTTTCTTGGCTTGTATCTGAATTCAGACCAATTTTTTACTGAATAGTTACTTCACAATTTAAAATATTATTGTACTGATGGGGCTTTAAAAGTTCTGATAAGTTCTATAAAAAAGAACGTCAAAATTAGTGTTATAAGTTGGAAAATATATTTTATCAGTAGAAAAGTTTACTTTGTAGATTGAAGTATTATCCATTAGTATTTTTTTAGTTATTTTGTATCATTAATATCTAAACAAATTTCAGGAGACTTTGAATGAAAAAAACAACATATGATAACGCAAGTAGAAAGCATACAATCATAATGGTTTTAGGAATCACTACATTGGTGCTTTTAATGCTAGTGAGTATCGCAGGCGCAGCGCAATCTACAAATGTTTGGTTCCATAAAGGGAGCGAGCTAATGAGTTCAGAAAAGTATAACGAAGCCATAAAAGCATATGACAAAGCAATTGAAATTAACCCACGGGATTCAGATGTTTGGTATAAAAAAGGGAACATTCTAAATAGATTAAATAAATCCGATGAAGCAATAAAAGCATATGATAAAGTAATTGAAATCAACCCGCAGAATTCGAATGCCTGGAACAATAAAGGAGTCACTTTAGCTAAATTAGGTGATTCCGATGAAGCAGTAAAAGCATATGACAAAGCGATTGAAATTAACTCAAAAAATGCAGATGCTTGGAACAACAAAGGAGATGCTCTAGGCCAATTAAATCAACCCGGTCAAGCAATAACAGCATATAACAAAGCAATTGAAATTAACCCGCTTGATTCAGAAGCTTGGTACAATAAAGCAGTTACTCTAAATAGATTAAATAAATCCGATGAAGCAATAAAAGCATATGATAAAGTAATTGAAATTAACCCGCAGAATTCAAAAGCTTGGTACAATAAAGGAGTTGTTCTTGATAATTTAAACAAGTATGATGAAGCAATAATAGCATATGACAAAGCAAGTGAAATTAACCCACAAAATTCCGCAGTTTGGTACAACAAAGCAGTTATTTTAAGTAAATTAGGTGATTCCGATGAAGCAATGAAAGCATATGCTAAAGCAATTGAAATTAACCCGTCGGAATCAGAAGCTTGGAGTATGATGAAGCAATAACAGCATATGACAAAGCAATTGAAATTAACTCGCAGAAATCAATAGCTTGGTACTATAAGGCAGTTAATCGGACTCGACTAAATAAATTCGACTTGTAGGTTAATTGGTTACCAGTTTTCATTTATTGTTATCATTTGCGAGATAAATATAGCAACTTTTTGGCGTTTTAATAAAACATATATTTTAATAAAAAATATGTATTATCTACGCAATCAGGTGAAAATGTTCTATAATTTCTGCTGAATAATTAGAAAATACATAGGTTTCAACACAAAAACTGTGCATCAATAAAAATGGTAAAGTCCATTTCTGTGGCACAGAAAATTATATAAAATCGGTCAGAATTTACAGGACTTTCAGTACGCTGCCAAGTAATGCTTTTGGAATCCCCCTGGAATCCAAACACGGCGAAAGTTTGCTTTATACAGGAGATGTCAGACAATTCAATTTTGAGATAAAAAGGTAACAAAAAGGAGGCATTTAATACCTTTAAATTGGAAAAAAGGAATTAAGTTATTATTGCTAGAAATTGTCTAACGGTTTCATCAGGACAGGGAGGGAGTAATCGGCTAAAAAATATACTTGTAGTTCTCCCTGCCTAAAGAGTAGATAGTTCTCTTTGTTTTTATTCGACCATAGCAATGCGATTTCCTGATCCTGACTGTACCGGAGAGGAATGATTAAAGTAATCGACTGTGGCATTTATATCTAGCAGAGACAATTTAGTCCTATTGACCTCGGCCTTTAGGACAGAAAAATTATTGCCTCCCTCGGCCATGAATTCATCCACTGTTACGTTGTAAAAGCTGTTTGGATCGATAGGAGTGCCGTTGATCTTTATGTTGGAGATATTGACCTTCTTGCCAACTGGGGCGCTTTTGTTCCATGAATAGCCGAAGCCTTTTGAGACCTGCAGTACTATGCCTCTATTTCCAAGAGATGTGTTGTCGAACTGTTGCTCCAGTAAGGTGTTTATTTGAGTGCCATTCAAGGTCATTGTGGTTAGGTTGTCTCCAAATGGTTGGACGCTGAAAATCTCACCATACGTGATATTAGCTGGTAGTTTACTTCCACTCAAAATTAGGTTAGAACGAATGCTTTCTGGATTCGTGAAAGCTACCACAGCACCTCCATAATTTGGATTAGAGGTGTTATAGAGCTGAGCATCGGCTATGAGATCTCCTAAGGCAGATTCACCTGAATCATTAGTTGTTGCTGTAATACTATCATTGATGGTGCCGATCACCTTGTTTGCAATGGGTGCAATCAGACATTTGTATTTTTTTGCCAACTTGACTATTCCGGAATCTTTAGAAATATTTCTGGAC
>Ga0182010_10001774_pt1 | contig 11238 bp, 8 predicted proteins | sample 611E1MmetaG_FD_120488 | JGI IMG/M metagenome (GOLD analysis project Ga0182010, IMG submission 120488) | Permafrost microbial communities from Stordalen Mire, Sweden - 611E1M metaG | ecosystem: Environmental > Terrestrial > Soil > Wetlands > Permafrost | place: Sweden: Stordalen | collected...
CTGATGTTCTGTTTGTTTAATGTAAAAACAAGAAAAGAAGGTTTTATATTTTTATTCGAGAATTAAATGCGCCGACCGGGATTCGAACCCGGGTTTTGGGCTTGGAAGGCCCAAGTCATAGCCGCTAGACTATCAACGCGTATTGCAACAACTCTAGAGGTATTTGATACATATAATATTTTCGCTTAATATCTTTTGTTTTGATTTTCTCCACACTGTCATAATTTTTTAAAATGTTTTTTGTTTTTTTTCTTTTGCATATCAGGATCTGAATAGATAAAGATAACATCCTGAATAAGTCCCTTTTTTTATTTTCAAACAAAGGTAATCATATTGGCTTTGTAACGATCCTCATATTTCTTCTTCTTATACAGTTACCAATAATTCTTTTTCTTAATGAGCAAACTATGGTACTGTCTAGCGTATACTTAGGAAAACCAAAAAATTTCCTGAAAGAAGTCAAATCAATACATTGCTTCTCAAGTTAAGATTCGGAAAGGTCCGTAATATTGCTTTAAAACAAGCATTTTAAAAATAACGATTACTTCAATTTCAAGATTAATTCATAATACTGCTTTGTTAAAATATCTCGATTCAAAAATGATACGAAAAGATTTTCAAGCAATTAAGGAATCAATTTCGCAAGTTTGTCTCCAACTGACTGAAGATACTTGTATTCACCTTTAAGAGCAAAATCAGTAAAAGTTTTCATGAGTAAAAATAATTGTTAAGAGAGTTTAACTCTTCAATAATTAAATGCAAACTAGTTTATCTAAACTCTCTATAAATCAATTAATAATGACTATTCTCGGGGAAGTTTCATCTCCACAACTTGTTATGGAGTATTTGATTGGAATAAAGGAAAATGAAAAGAATTAAAGAATAGAGGGATTTTTTTTAATAAGGCCCCTGTGTTTCCACTGGAATGTTTTTAAACCCCCCGGACCCCACTGTTTCCACTGTAAAGTAATTACAGTTGCGTATCACAAAAATAGTGTTATATTTTAAAGTAACAAAATAATGATGTAATTATTGAATTTATAGTATATATAATTATAGTCTTTAATATTAATCCAATTTGTTATAGTTTAGAATGATTATTTTTATTAATTTACAATTTATTTCAAATATTTTGTTTTATTTTAGCATTTAGGATATTTAATTTTTTATAATTTAATATTATTTCATATAAATAATTTTTCTGTTATGATCTGATATTGTCACTACATTGAAAGTCCATTTCCCTCCTAAAATTTCGTTCAAACATCTCCAGTAGAAACAGAAGGGTCTCTCTCTTTTAACATGTTCTTTTAGATACATTATCTATTGTCCCTGTTTTTCATGCAAGTTACAATCAGTGAATATAAATATATGTCCAATGGTGTAGAAGTCCGTTTAAAAAACTTACTTTTTCATCTAGATTTATCCTAATATAATATATTTTATGAATTTAATAGATATTATACATTTCTTTTACCACCATCAAATAGTTTCAAAGTTATATTCCATAAGTATTTTAAATAAAACTGATTTTACCTTATCTATATGAATGATCAGGGTCTTTCTGAAGAAAAGATATTTTCCTATCTGGAAACTACAAAATCAGAAGATACAGATTACTATCGGGTTTTAAGTTCAATGTGTACCCACCCTCATAAAATTGCAGTTGAAGCTCACCGATTATTTATTGATACTAACTTGGGTGACTTTGGACTTTTTGCAGGAGCTCACAGGCTGGAAAAAGAGGTTATCAGGATGTTGGGAGAACTTCTTCATGCTCAGTCTTTTGATATCTTTTCCGGAGAATTTTGTGAGAATTCAGTTAGCGGTTACCTTACAACTGGTGGTACCGAGTCCAATATCCAGGCTGTTAGGGGAATGAAAAACTTTGTAATTGCAAGAAAGAAAAAATTAGGTGATACTCCCAATATAGTAGTTCCAGAATCGGCTCATTTCTCATTTGATAAGGTTGCCAATATGATGGGTATTGAAGTTAGAAGGGCTCTTTTGGATTCCGAGTTTAAAGTGGATACTGCCTGTGTTGAAGGCCTGATAGATAATAGTACCATAGGACTTGTAGGCATAGCGGGGAGCACGGAATTTGGCCAGGTAGATCCTATAGAGAAATTAGCAAAACTTGCCCTTGAACATGAGCTTTTCCTTCATGTTGATGCAGCTTTTGGGGGCTTTGTGCTCCCATTCCTTGAAAAATCATATCCTTTTGACTTCAAAATCCCTGGAGTAACTTCTATTGCAATAGATCCCCATAAAATGGGTCTTTCTACGATTCCATCAGGTGCTCTCTTGTTCAAGTCTCCTTCTTTCTTGGATTCTCTTAAAGTAAACACTCCATATCTTACTACGAAGTCTCAATACACTCTTACAGGCACCAGGAGTGGGGCTTCAGCTGCTGCCACTTACGCTGTCATGAAATATTTAGGTCGCGAAGGTTACGTAAAAAATGTTCAGTACTGCATAAAACTTACAACAAAAATTACTAATGAAGTGAGAAAACTTGGTTTCGAACCCCTTATTGAGCCTACAATGAACGTAGTTGCCTTTAAAATTTCGGATCCTGACCGTGTCCGCGAGCAGCTCCTCAGGAAATTTGGCTGGAATGTCTCAATAACCCGTACTCCCAGGTCTCTCCGATTGGTACTCATGCCTCATAGCACGGTCCAAGATATCGAAGAATTTATTAAGGATCTAAAAAAGGTGACATCAGAACTTTAAAATCTCAATCTTGATTTTTTTTAATTTTTTCTGGTTCTTCTCTAAATTTAAAAAATAATGAAATTCGGTAGTGTCCAGAATTTGCTTAAAACAAAGAGCTTAGAACTTTCTCAACATTTATTCTCAAAGGCAGGAAATATACTTTTTTTTAGAATTGGTAAATTATTTACAGACACGATCTGATTCACTTATCACTTTTAGCTTGCATTGTAAAATTAATTTATATTTGCAGATTTTTGAATTCACTTTTATTCAAAATTATACTATTTTGAAAATTTTTATCCCATAATTTTTGTTTTTTTCTATTTCCGTCTTAGTCAATACTTTTAATATTTTCAATGTCATGAATTTTTCCTGTCAAAGTTACACACTTGTTAGTAACCAAAACAAGAATCTAGTTTTTCTAACAAAAAGTTGTTCTGGATATTTCAATCAGCTTACTTTTTCCATCGTCTCAGTTAATTATTTTGATTTAAGATTTTTGCAGTTTTCCAAGTATCTATTCTTGGTAGTTTCCTGAATTATTGATCAATTACGGAAAGGTGAGTATAACCACATTATTTTAGGAAAAATATATACAAACTTCCATAATCACGATTTTCGATAAATCAAACCCATTATCAATTCTTTTTAATGGATTATGGTACTTTAGAGTATTTCGATAAATCTCTGATTTTCACAGTCATTTATATACGACTTATAAGCATATGAAGAAATTAGGGAGGTTATCGAAATACTTTTTTTATATATTCATAAGCTTTGTCAAATAAAATAGCTAAAGATGGGATTAATTTTCATTTGGAATTAGTGGAAGGTATCAAATTTAGGATGTAATGTTGAAGAGTATTAATTTTATATAATTTCTTCTCCTGCTTCTATTGTCCTTATTCGAACGTTCTTGAGGAATTTATTTGCTATTTTTCCCAGATAATATAGCTCTTCCCTTTCTAAAATTCGTGTTTTCCTGAGATTTTCCTGAAGACTGTATTCCGGAATTCCCTGTTGCAGTACATAGATGACTTCCTTATTTTTTACGTGTCCCAAAATCCAGGCAGATATGCTGGAGATTTCCTCTTTGCTTCCAATAAAATCTCTGATTACAGTTGTACGGAGTTCCAGTTCCATGCTGCATGAATCCGCGATTTCAATCGATTCTATGACAGCTGTAGTTATCTCTCTAGGAGTTTTTTTAACGGTTTTGTATTTTTTCCAGCCTGTGACTTTTCCATAAAGCTCTGGATCATCCGGGGGAGCTTTTACATCTATGAAAAATTTATCAACCAATTTTCTCTTAATCAGTTCTTGTTCTATTTCCGGGTAGCAACCGTTTGTGTGAATTCCGACTAAGAGCCCGAATTCTTTTGCAAACTCTGCGAGTGGCAAAATTGCTGCCTGCATCAGAGGTTCCCCTCCTGAAAAAACAACTGCACTCACGAAGTTCCTCGATTTTTTAATCCGCTCTTTTACGAAGTCGAGTTCCACAAGGTCAGGTTCTTCTAGATAGGGATGGTTCTGGCAGTAGGGGCAGCGAAGAGGACATCCCCGAAAAAAGATGGTTATTGCAGCTTTTCCTCTCCAGTCCAGGGTTGAAAGGGAAACTGCATCTGCATAGTTTACTTTCATGACAGTTATAACTTCTAACACTATTGAGTATAAAATGCTGGAGAAAACGTTACTTAGTTACCTTTTATACTGTATCTTTTTCTGTCAAGGAGCTCCTGGCGCTTGCCTCTGTTCCAGCCCTCTACTGACTGGAGATAGCCTGTAATTCTTGAGAGGTGTTGCACGTTTTCAGACCTACATTTTGGACATTTGTTTAGAAGGCCGGGTGCTACATATCCCTCGTCAGTGCACACAGTCATGTCTCTTGTAAAAGCAAAGTAACCCGTTTGTGTATTTTTTGCTATATGCATGGCAAGCTCCTGCAGGCCCTCAGGATCTGGCTTTCCTTCTCCAAGCCAGATGTGCATTATATTTCCGCCATCCACGATCGGAAAGAAAGTATGCTCGTACGTTATCCTGTCAGTCAGGGAGATATCGGCCCCAGGAGGAATGTGAGTCCCATTGGTATAGTAAATAGGTAGGTCATGGGCCTCATTTAATTCTCTCTTTGCAGTTTTAAGGTCTCCTTTAATTGTTTGTTCTGCTTTTTCAGCATATTCACTATGCAGGAGGTCTGAGACTGCAAAGCGCTGGGCTGTTGTTTCTGCCGGCGTTCTTGCAAGAGCTATTTCCATATCGTTTTCCTTCGAGAGCTTTTGTGCGTGCATTTTCATTTCGAACATAGCCCTGATGGCAAGCTTATACGCAACAGGAGATTCATGGATCTGGTAATTTGTGTGGTATTGTACCATCTCATTAATTCCTATTATTCCAATAGTATACACTAGGCTATCAAAATCAACAGCTGTTGCCCCATTTTCCCCAGTTTTCGGGTCCTTTGGACGCTGAGCTGCAAAGGGAATTCTGTTTTTCTTGATCAGGCTGTTCATCCATTTTTGCTTGATCTTGAAAACTTCCACTCCCTTGTTCATGAGGGTCTTAAGTTCATTGAAAAGTTTTTCATCATTATGTTCAGCTCTATATGCTGCTCTGGGACAGTTTAAGGACAAGACCATCCACGAACCCATTGAAAAGTGTTTTCCATCTCTAAAATGGAGTTTGTCCTCAAAATCTTTATCATCTGTAGGATTTACAGAAAATTGATAGGCACAGCATTGATAACATGAGATCCCTTCTCCTGCTCCTCTGTAAGCGGGAAGCTGATTATCAAAGTATGGGGTTCCAAATTTGGCAGCCAGTTCGAAGCTCATTCTGTAAAGCTCCTTATAAGTAGGAAGATTAAGATGAGTCTTATTGAATTTTTCATCTTCTTCCATAAAATCAGGCTCTATGGAGATCTCTGGCTTCGGAAAGCTGAAAGGTTTTCCCCAGGCATCTCCTTCAAGCATAACATCCATCAGAGCTTTGAACCCAAGACGAACTTCTTTTTCGAATTCTCCATAGGTTCTAAGGGGAGCCTGTTTGCCATCCCAGACCTTACCCATAGCAACAATTGAAATGTTCTTCCAGAGTTTCGGGACACCTGGGGAAAGTTGCACGGATGAAAAGACAGTCTGGCCACCTCTTGCACACATCATCTGCATCATTTCATAGACGAACATTTGCATAAGTTGCCTGATCTCAGTTTCAGACTTGCGTTCCAGATAGGGAGCAATAAAAGTTAGAAAATTATAAAAACCCTGCCCACCTGCAAAATTTGTCTGAGCTGACCCCATGGCTTTTACTGCGTGAAGAAAAGCTACTTCTGCATTTTTTGCAGGCTTTGCCACACTGGATTGGGTTCCGACTCCGTCAGGCATGAGTCCATAATAAAAGAAGTAGCGGAGGTCCCAATCCTGACAAAAAGGCCTTGTACCCATGTATTCTAGATCGTGAATGTGGAAATCTCCATTCAGGTGCAGGTCAGCAATCTCTTTTGGCATCAGGAGGAGATTTTGTTCTTTAGACATCTTGTCGGCTTTTCTCTTGTGTGAAGTTTCGGCGTTATTTAGCTGGTTTGCATTATCATTTGCCTCAAAGCCATATCCGGTATCTATTTCGTAGGCATCGTAAACAGAAGCCCCAACTCTTGTCATTATATTTCTCCATTCTACATGCCCTCTGTCAAGAAGAATATTATTCACTATTTCACGGATAAGAGGGCCTGAGAGAAACTTGATATTCATCTTCTTGATAATTTTTTCAGCTTCTTTTGCTATATGAATTGCTTCTCCTTTCGTGATTGTAGGTTTGTTGTAAAAGATTTCGCTTAATTTTGTTTCTTTCAGAAGCTGATTCACAATAATGTTCCTATCCCAGTTAACCATGAAACCGTCTGTAGTCCTTACTTTTGGGAAAGGAGAGACTGAAAGTCCATCAAGTGTCTTTTGCACTTGCTGATTGTCAGATAAATGGTTATCTTTGGATAGAGGGGAGGTGGAGAGTCCATCAAGTGTCTTTTGAACTGGCCGGTTATCAGATAAATCGCTATCTTGTAAAAGAATTTCACTTATCATTTTCTCATCCTCGTTGTTTTAAGGGTGAAATTTGCAAATTGCTTAGGTCATTCTGAAGTTTCAGATGGTTGTATCAATAAAATATCCAAAATTTTTTCCGTGTTTACTTCTTCGCCAATGAACAGCTCTTCATGGGTTAGAAAGATGTCATTGATCTGTAAAACAGGAGCGGTAACTGTAAAAATTCCATTGAAATGTAGTTCTGTCAAAGCTTTCGGGGTATCCATTTCTGCTGAGTTAAAAGTCACTGAATTATTTTCTAAAAATTTTTTTAATTTATTGCATTTCGGGCACCTTTCAGTTGTATAGACGATTATTTCTGCCATGCTTTGAGCCTCTCTGATTTTTCACTACTAGTTATACTAATTTTATTTTAAGTGTTTAATGTATGAACGCGCTGGTTCAAAGCGCTTCGCAGCTAGAGAACAAAATTCCATATTGATTACTATTAATCATCTAATCTTTATATTCTATATTTATGTATATTTTCAAACATGTGTCTTTTTCAAGCATCATTCAGAAATATCGGGAAAAGGTGAAATTTCTACAAAACACTCCCTTAAATAATTTCCCACTTTGTTTAGTTAACACTCCTTTTTGTTCCAAGTAAATAATCTAAGTGGTTTAGCAGTTAATAATGTTTTTCACCCCAAATTTGGATATGTTTACATTCGATATTGGTCTGCAAAGATGTTTCTTTGTTATCAATTTTGTTCCAAGTAAATAATCTAAGTGGTTTAGCAGTTAATAATGTTTTTTCACCCCATATCTGGATACAATTACATTCATTATTTATCTATAAAGACATTTCTTTATTATCAGATCTGGTACTAAATTTGATGCATTCGGTTTTTGTTGAAAAATGCCTTATTTGAGAGACATTTTTAAGTACAGAAAGCTTATCAAATACAAGCAAGCTACTCTACAGGATACAAATACGGTTGACATATATAATATATTATTTTCTGAATACTGGGCTTTTTATCATTTTCTGGATTTTAAATTGATTCAGAGATAGCGAATTGAATTAATGGTAAATTTTGATAACCCTAAAAAATATTAAAACATATATAAATACCTTGCAATGTATCGATAAATTAAAACTCTGTCTCAGGATGAGACTGTATAAATATTTATTATTTCGTAATTTAAGGTGGTGTGATCGCCAGCAATTTAATCAAAGTCTTTATTTCCTGTCAAAGAAAATATTTTTCCCTGTTATACTTAAGGGAATTCCAAAAACAACATCTGCATCCAGCAAACCCGAGATCCTTGCAGCTGCACCAATAGTGTACATAACCCTGTTGTCGATACAGAAATCTTTGGCTTTTGCAACAGCTGCACCTACAGCAATTCCCAGGTCTGCATGTTTAAACATGCAATTTGGGCCTTTAAACTCTGCTTCTACCTTTTGCCGGTTCAACATCTCTGCACAGGTTTCAAAGCCACAGGCTCTACAATCAAGACCTGCAGCTCCACTGGTTTTAACGCCTATCAGGATCGCAACCCCGGCATTTCTGAGGTTTGCAGCATCTCTTTTTAGGAAATCGAAGCCTGTGCCCTTTTCATCTGCCAGCTTTTCCATTGTCAGGGCAAGTACTTCAATATCATTATTTTCAACAAAGGCAGTTACGATGTCGTCTACTCCTTTGGCTTTTGGGGCAGTCCGTGCAGCCAGCAGGATACTCTTTGCAAGTGTCTCAAGGATCTCAGATTCAGGATTCAGTATCATATCCAGATAATTGGATTTTTTGAGGCTTAAGCGTTTCGCAGGTTTTTGAAAGGACTGTACATTTTTCTGTTTTCTTTAAAAGGTAACAGACTCTAAGTTTTGGTTTTGAGTTGAAGAGCATCTTCTTTTGTTTCAATAATCATATGTTAAAGAGCCAGCTGCCATTTGTGCCTTCAACCTGGTAGCCGGTAAATAGGATTTTTGATTTGGGATCTTTATACAGTCGGCTTAGATAATAAAGAGGTGGGCCTCCGTTCAACATCCAGGATGTAGTGACAGTAACGGAAGGTTTTTTAAGGACTAAATCCCTCTGCTGGACTTTTACGGGAACCACACGTCTGAAAGCCCTTTCAAGAATCTCAGGATTCCTCAGGTATTCAGGGGATTTTTTAAGTATTTCGTAGACATCCAGGCCCAAACCATCCACATAAGCTTTGATTCCATGTGCTTCACGTAGCATAAGAACTTCCTGAGTCAGACCTATTGCACAGTCAGGGATAAGGGACAGTGCCTCCTTTCTTCAAGTATCTTGGATTTATTCGATAAATCTTTCTTCGTTTTCCTTTCGTGGAATATGGTCTTTCTCGAAATACTTGCTCGCGAGCACAAGCGTGTCTGCTTCAGAAAATTCGGTTGCACCTTGTACAAACCTTTTTTTCCTTCAGGCTGAAATCTTCTGTATAGAACAGACTTTCTTCGTGTTCGGATTCCAGGTGGATTCTCGAAACACCAGGGATATGGCCTGCGTTGTAAAAGCAAACTCTGTATCTATTTATTTTGAATATATCTCAATAATCTATTTTCGTGTCCTGCAGACAAGTTGATGGAGATCTTCAGGATCAAAAGGGGATACATTTGAAAGTGTAGTCTTTGCGAGTTTGAGGGTATCTCTCCCTAGAAGTTTGGTAAACTCTGCAGTCGGTGGGGTTATATAGACCTCTGGATTCTGGTACATCAAGTTAGGCACTACTCCACAGTGGTCAAGGTGCCCATGTGAAACAAGAAATGTCTTCGGTTCCATGTCGTTGAGAGGATATTCGGGTATATCTCCTACTTTTATTCCATAATCAAGCAGGATTTCCCCATTTACGAGTAAACCAGAACTTCCGATTTCCCTACATCGCTTTTAACTTTAAAGGTCAGTTAATATTAAAAAATATTCAAGGTCAAAAATTGAATATTTTAGCATTCAAGTTGTTAATCAGTTATAAGAATAATCAGAATATTGAACTAAATAAAATGATGATTATTTAAACTTGAAAGATTGTTATTATATGTACATTGCTGTATAAAAAAAATCATTACTAATGAGTGTGGAAAACATAGGATGCAACAACGCTATAATTAAAAAAAATCAAAATATTATAAAATAGGTGTCTCTTTTTTTATTGATTTAAAATAGTTATCAAAAGGATGTATTAGGTTTTACCTATGCGTTAAAAATCGACGCGCAATTCAGGAGATAATTGTAGTTTTGAACTCAAATATTTACATTATTATCAAAAATATCATAGAAATGTCTGTCGTAACATGTTAATTCTTGTCAATAGAATGTTTCTGGGGAGACTAACCGCATACAACTAAAAAACCTTTATATGCTGTAGTGTAAGAAGTTCCTTATGAATCCATAGGAGTTGAGAACGCGTGGAGAGAAAGGGAGTAATATGTCTATTCACTTTGGGCATTGCACTAATTATCGCTTTAAACCTCGTAGCTTTTGGTTCTTCTGAAACTTCGATGGGTAATAAAACCATCTTAGGATATGAGAAGGCCTTTGACTCCGGGGGTATGAACCTCTCAATAAAACCTGGCGACGATTTCTATGCGTATGCTAATGGAGCTTGGATAAAAAGTCATCCAGTGCCTGTGGATAAATCCCGATACGGAGAGTTTGAGATAGTGGATGACAGAATCTACGACCGCGTCAAAAAAATAATGGAGAGCGCAGCCAACAACACCTCTGCTCCTGAGAAAAGTCTCGAGCAGAGGATAGGTAAGTTCTACTTTGTGGGAATGGATAATACCACCCTGGAAAAGCAGCGTCTTGATCCCATCAAAGACGAGCTGAAGATGATAGACAATATCTTCACTGCCTCTGATGTCCAGGCTGTATCGATGCAAATGATGGACTATGGCATGGATCCCTTTTTTTCCATGTATGCCGAACCCAATAAAAAGAACAGCAAGATCATGATAGCTACTCTCACTCAGGGAGGTCTAGGCCTCCCTGATAGAGATTTTTATTTCAGGAAGGACAATGATTCTATACATATCAGAGAGCAGTACCTGGCTCACGTTGCAAAAATGGTTATCTTTCTTGGTGATAGCCCAGAGATCGCTGAGAGTAATGCTAGAACCGTCATGAAGATAGAGACCAGGCTAGCCAACGCCTCCTTCACCAACGTGGCCAACAAAGATGAGGTCAAAACTTATAACAAGATGAGTTTTGGGGAGCTTCAGACCTTTGCTCCAGGAATGAATTGGTTTAGCGTCTTCAGCTTCCTAGGTCGGCCAGACATAGCTGAGGTTAACGTCAGAACCCCCTCTTTCTTCAAGGAGCTGAGCACCGCTCTGCAGGAAGAAAGCGTAGCTGACTGGAAAATTTTCTTGCGTTGGAAGCTTATATTAGCCACGTCTCCCTATCTCAGCTCCGACCTAGAGAGGGAACACTTTGATTTCTATGAGAAAAAACTCAATGGCCAGCAGGAGATGAAG
>Ga0182010_10001775_pt1 | contig 11236 bp, 9 predicted proteins | sample 611E1MmetaG_FD_120488 | JGI IMG/M metagenome (GOLD analysis project Ga0182010, IMG submission 120488) | Permafrost microbial communities from Stordalen Mire, Sweden - 611E1M metaG | ecosystem: Environmental > Terrestrial > Soil > Wetlands > Permafrost | place: Sweden: Stordalen | collected...
TTTTCAGTTATTATTCCATCAGTGTGATGGGAGCCGAATTTATTTATGTGATCAATGGCTTCTTTTATGGAATCAACGAGCTTTATAGAAAGGATTAGATCATTATACTCTATTCTCCAGTCTTCTTCGGTTGCCTTTTCAAGCGGAGAAAATCCTCTACTTGTAAGTAGAGTATAACTCTCATTATCACAGCGCAGTTCAACACCTGCCTCAATATATGTCTCTGCCATTTTAAGTAAGAATGAATCTGCAATCCTACGATTTACCAGGAGAGTTTCGATGGCATTGCATGCAGCAGGGTACTGCACTTTGGCGTCAAAGCAAACCTTCAAAGCTGTATCGAGATTCGCATATTCATCCACATATATGTGGCATACTCCACTAGTGTGTCCAAGTACAGGTATTTTTGTATTGTTCTGTATAAACTTGACAAACTCATTGGAACCTCTTGGGATAAGGAGGTCAATATAGGTATCAAGATTCAAAAGGTTCATCACTTCTTCTCTAGTTTCCATGAGCTGGAAAGCACCTTCTGGCATACCACTAGTAGATTCGATAGCGTTTAAAAGAATTTTGAAAATAGTGCGATTTGACTCTCCTGCTTCACTTCCACCTTTAAAAATAGTTGCATTCCCACTCTTCAAGCAAAGCGACATTACCTGAGGTACTACATCAGGTCTAGATTCAAAGATAACTCCTATCAAGCCTATGGGGCAACTTACCTGGTAGAGAATTAGGTCCCTGTCAAGCTCAAGAGTAGAGATAGTATCTCCTACAGGATCTTTGAGCTTTATGACGTCTCTTATCCCTGCTATCATCTCATCAATCTTCGAGTTATTTACTTTGAGTCTGTCTACAAGGGCCTGAGTAAGCTTCCCTTTATTTTTCAGCTCTATTGCATATTCAAGATCCTTTGAATTTGCATCCAGAATAGCCTGTCTCTCTTTATCGAGGGCTTCGGCCATATATTCTAAAGCTATATTTTTTATCCTTTCGCTTAAATTGGCAAGTTCGATTGACGCTTTTTTTGCAATTATTACTCTGTTTATAATATCTTTAGCCATATAATCACCATCTTTATCTAAAAAAGGCTTAAGGCTCAATCATGTAGCTAGGAAACTAAACCCTTTAAGCGTGTCATTAATTTAAAGAATATTGGGCGTTATCAGTATCTTGATGCAGAGTGCATAATTTTCGACAAAATCTAGAATATATTCCTTAATTTTCTTTTTTGATTACTGTGCCATTACTATTATACTTGTTTCCTATTATCCAGTTTTCATTTATATCAATGAGTATTGAGCCTGTTCGTCTCAATATTGATTCCTGGTTAGGGAATGCCTCTATCACTCTGCGTCTTGTTTTGAGTTCCTTGTTAGGCCTTTACATCATATTTATTGTTCTTATTTTTTTCCAGTGATTCTCTGGAAACTGCATATAATTCATCATATTTTACTGGAAGCTTTCAAGCATAGTAACTGCACTTTTAAACCCATACTATCAAGTTCCAGAACCAGATCATACCGTTTCTGATGATCTATCAAATGCTTCCTTCAATTTCTCAATCACTTATTTTTGCTTCTTTTTTGGCACCATCTTGAGCACTTGTCTTATTAGATGACATGACATATCTGAAAGCTTGATCCAAGAAAGATTTTCCTATTTCATTATGTATCACTTTAAGCCCATCAGAAACCATTAACTTTACACCTCTTAAACATCTTTCTTTCAGATCATCAAAAAATCTTCAAAAAACAAAGAATATTCAATGTCTACGAATCTTGCTTCAAGGATTTCACGGTAACCATTATCTTTGATCCAAGCAACTAAGGATGTCCAAGTCCCTGCTCTGGCTATCAAAGAATTATTCAAAGTCAAATATATTCATTTGTTTAGATTTTTCTTTTTTACTGATTCCTTGAATTCCAAAATAGTTTTTAATTACATAGGAATTTGTACAATAATTCATAGTTCAATGTTACCTCTATCTATCCAATGTTTATAATTTCCTAATTATGTTTAAATCTCAAAATATTTTTAAAGATTGTTCTTGCTTTGATACTTTTTATAATCCACATCAATCCTTAAGGGAATGTTTTGTCTCAGCACCAACACAAAAATATACGTTCTCTCGATCATTACTGATTGCATCAAACTCAAAAAATATATTTTACCAATTTGAAGGAATATATTTTTGAATAGTTGATGATGTAATTGTCTAAATAAAAATCTTTTAGATATTTCTCACAAAAAAAGTGTTAATCCGTTTTATTGACACAAATTTTTGCATTACTTACTTCTATTTTATAGTGAAAAGGTAGCTGAAAATATAAATAAGTTAGTTAATAAAAGTTATCAGATAAGTTTCCGCCCCCGTAACAAGCTGAGGGGATATTCGAATAGAATAAAATTATTTAAAAGCTCTAAAATATTTAATGTAAGTGCAGAACGAATTTGACAGTGTAGCCAAAGTTCTATAAAAAATGAATGACTCGTTATCCTTTTTTTTCATTGCAAAAAGTATGATGCAGATCCAATAGCTTTACTGACAAAGTTTCTGTTTCCATTGATGTATAGATTTATAAAGTAAAACTATGCATCTTGTATTAGTTGATGCTTGTTTATTTTTCTATTACTGTGAACCTCATAGTGAATTTCATCCCATTGTCCCTTTTTAAGTCAAATTCCCCATCTAATTGATCTACTAGGGAAGCTACCAGCTGAAATCCAAGACTATTAAGACTTTTAATTTCAAAGTTCTCCGGAATGCCAACGCCGTTGTCTGAGACGTCCAGGGTAAAACTGGTGCTCTTACAGCAATTTTTTTTGTTTCCTTCTCTACGAAGTTTGATTTGAATTTCTCCCTTAGCTCTACCGGAAAATGCATGTTTGAGGGAGTTGGAAAAGAGTTCATTAATAATCATTCCTAATGGGACTGCAGTATCCATATCAAAGAAAAAGTTTTCTTCCAGATCCATATTTAAGCTGATATCGGTATTTCCAAGTCTGTATGTCAGAAAAATATTCTCAATGAGCTTCCCAAGGTATGATGAGAAACCAACTGTATCGCCTCCATTCCCTTCATGCAGTTCCTCATGAATAAGAGCCATAGATATCACTCTGTGCTGGATTTCCCTGAAGGCATCTAGGACTTCTGAGTCCATGATATCCTTTCGGTCTTTGAACTTTTCAGCCTGAAGGTCAAGAAGGGAAGAGATAACCTGAAGATTATTCTTGATCCTATGATGAATTTCCTTTCTCCGGACATTTTCAATATTTGTCAGAGATTCTTCTGCCTTTCTAATCTTCGTAATATCCTGAACTGTTGCTCCCATTTGAATAGGGATATTTTTTTTCATCAAAAATAACTTCACTTTGCTCATTGACTACACGTTCTCCCCATTGACTAAAATAATCCTATGATCCATGTTATATTGCATTCTTTTTAAAGTTATTTTAATTGCATTTCCCGAATATATATTGAGATCGTTTTATGGAATAGGTCGTTGCTATGTAGTAGCAGATGAAAATGTAAATTAGAGTAGGGGCTTAACATATATAATATTTTTAGCGTATAACATTATTCTATCTTCCTGATTTTTCTACTCAATAAATTATTGAGTAGAGAAATCTCACATCTAAAGAAACCAGTAAGGTAAGTAGGTAAAGCACCAGCCTTTCCACAACTACACATTGAGACAGTCGATTCAGGAAGATTTCATCTTGGACATGCTCAGCTATTACACGCCTGTAAAAAGCTACTGGAAACTCATTAAGACAATCGAAAATTATCCGGAATTCGGTATCAAAGAGCGAAGAAGAAACTTCGCAAGTATGCCGAAAGCCATGATTACGCTATCCAGCTTAAGGCCGAGATCATGATAGTTCACTTTCACGAACAAGTGATCGCACTTAGAAAGATTGAGGACCAGGCACGTACAATTGATAGTTACGGACAGTGGCGAATGCACCATCCAGTATCATCACTCTATCCGCAACTGTCTTATCGAGGAGAAGTCCCTATCAGGCAATTGTCGCCTTTTCAGAAGAGCACGAACACTGCGGAGTGAAAGTCACCGAAGCTTCGCTCAATGGCTTCTCGTCAAGTAAGATTGAAGATAAGATCAAAGAAAACCCATAAGATTCCTTATCTGTACCGATAGATTCCAGACATGTTATGATGAGCTGCTTCTGCACACGATGTACGCAGATAAGGTACTGTCTGATATTAAAGCAGTCCAGACATTCTCACGGTTGAATCGGGCACATCCACAGAAACACGAGGTTTTTGTACTTGACTTCATGAACGATACAGATACCATTCAGGCTACTTTTTCTGATTATTACCGTACTACAATCCTGAGTGATGAAACCGATCCTAATAAACTCCATTATCTGAAATCAGACCTCGATAGTTATCAGGTATTCCCCGGAAGATATAGAGCAATTAAATTACCTCTACCTATCTTGTGCTTAAGGTTAAGAACATGATTTAATATCAATGAAAATTTATGCGTCTAAAAAAGCAAACTCAGAATACAGATATTTACGAAATCATGGATTAAAGGAGGGGTTTATCATGATAAATAAGAATGAGGAAAGGCTAGCGATCATTGATCAGCTTTCAAACCAAGAGAGTGAAAATATGTTTAAAGTAAAATTACCTATAAATAGAAGAATTAGATGAGCTTGAAGATGCTTTTGACAATTTAGAATACAAGAACAAGAAGCTATTACAAAACCTAACATTTCCTCAAGGAAATGATCTTTGATATCTCTAATGTTACTGGAAAAACATCAACTTGAAACTAAAAATTAATAAGTGTAAATGAATAATATGCAGAACAAATGATGTATGAAAAAAAATTCTAGAAATGATTGAATGTGGACAAAGGTCAAGATAAGAATTTTTGGATCGGAGCATGTAATTAAGGAGTTGAACTTATTAATAAAGTAAAAGAGCAAAAACTCGATGTTCAATTAATTCAGAAAAACGAAGAAAATATAGAGACAATGCTTAAAATCGATTATGAAGCTTTCAATGAGAATTTACTCAGTAACTGGTCGTTAGTACCTTATATTAGATATGGACAGGTTTTCGGTCTCTTTGCTCGCAATACCCTGAAAGGTTTTGCTATATTTGTGAGAGCCTGGGAAAATCCAAAACTTGCTTATCTAGTGGAGATAGCAATAGAGAGAGAAAGTCAAGGAAAAGGATATGGATATTATCTCTTATTGCAATCACTACTTCATATAAAAAAGAACGGATTATCTATTGTTGTTTTAACAGTTGACCCAAACAATTCACGGGCTCAGCATATTTATTGTGATAAATTTGGATTTGAATTTGTAGAATATCGAGAGAATGAATATGGGCAAGGATACGACAGAATGTTCCTAAGATTAGACTTGGAAAATTGGGCCCATTAACCCTCATTTTTGGCATCGGTTAACGAATTTATGCATAACTTCGAATACCATATATATCGATTTTTCGACTTTGATGTTGGATATTTAGCTTAAATAGTAACACTTTTTAGATTTCTGTGACTCAACCGAATACAAATAAATTGCTTTCAACCCTAAAACTTGATTATTATTCAAAATACGAAATTCAAAAAAGAGAATTTTAAGTTTTGGGATAAGCTTATCAAGCATTATAGGACAAAATAGAAAAAAATTACTTTGAACAAAAGTTTAGATGCCCGGAGCGTGACTCGAACACGCGACCTCCAGATATCTCAGGAGATTAAAGACGCCTTATCTTAAAGTCCCTATGAGTCTGGCGCCCCAACCGACTAGGCTATCCGGGCCTTCAACACACAAATGTACGAAGCTATATTAAAGGATAGCGATTGGATGAGTAAACGAGATTTTTATTAAAGCGTTATTCAAGGTGAATACCCCGCAGCTTTATGAGGAGATGGAAACTTTCAAGAACCATTATAATCTAGCGGATTTATATTTTGATCTACCTTTGCACTATAAAATGGAACTACTTCATGCAATCCATTGTGCCTATAAAACAAGATATCAAATATTTTTTTTAGACAATAACAGAATCAATTATTTCAAAATTATATGCTTTTAAATTGGTTTAAAACCCTAAAAAGATGATTAAGAGATTTTTTTAATTTCGTCTCAGATTGCCTAAATTTTACCATTAATTACACTAATTAATTGACTACAATAAATTAAAAACTTAGAAAAAAGTAAAAAATTTCCGAATTGGAAATGCTAACTGCGAATCAAAAATTTTATAAAACTGCATGCTAAAAGCAGCACTAAATCAAGGATTAAAATGTGATAGAGAATAAAAAAATTTAGAGTAGGTAATCTAAAGTGAAGTTCTCCAGATAAGACATTTAAGTAGCATTATCTAAAGGTAAAAGGAAGAAATCAAGCAGAAGAAAGTTCTACGATGGCTTCTGCCAGATTCCCGTTTGACTTTATTAAAGCTTCACGTGCCTCTTTTTCAGAAACACCTGTCTGTTCTATTACGAGTTTTATATCATCTGCGGGAATTTCCAGTTCTTTCGGGATTTCCTTTGCGTCACCTACAATCTGGTATGTTTCTGAACCCTGAACATTCATGATAGTGACATTTGCATTTTCGATAACGATATTTAAGTCTGCAGTCTTTATTATTACTTCCTGAACATCCTTAAGCTCTTTGACATTAATCCCCATCTGCTTCATCATTTGCTTCATTTTAGCCGGGTTCACACCCCGACCTCCCACTCCTCCAATTCCTGGAAACATAGATTTGCTTCTCCTTTGTTGATGGTTTTTGTTTGCTCTTTTAGGTTCTAATTCGCATACTCATCAAGATTTTATTTACCTTTAATGACATCCTCCTCCACATGTACCGCATCCACCGGCTGTGGGGTTACTAATAAGGAATCCTTCCCCATTTTCATCTTCAATAAAGTCAATGCTGCCCTGAGAAAAGTTTCTTTCAATATCTTTTGCCATCACGAGTTTGATCCCATTGTTTTCCATCGTTATATCTTCTTCCTTTACTTCACCATCAAAGGAAAGTCCATATTGAATTCCACTGCATGAAACCCCGGCAACAAATATTCGGAGAGCAATTTCGGGATTTCCTTCCTGTTCAATGAGTGTTTTAAGTTCTGAAGCAGCTTTATCTGTTACTTCTATCATTTATATACCTCTTTTTATTTTGAACGTTTTCTAAATGGATGTCTTCTTTAATTTTGATACTATTCATCCGTTACAGCTTACAGATAATTTCCAAATGGTATATATTCTTGCATCTGAGACATATAACGTTTATTTAGAATTGAGGCTTTTATTCTCCCGAAAGATATTTTTAGAGGGAATATCTGGGAGAGCAGGACACTATTCCTTCTGAATAAGTGTTATTATTTTACGAATATACAAATATAGTATATATATTGATTACATACTTTTCCGGATAGTTTTCCATAACTTTTAATTCACAGAAATTCAGCATCCTCATCCATAGGCTGTTCCAGAACCTTTGCATTATAAGCATTTATTTCCAGAGAGTTACGCTTTCCCCTCACTTCCCAGATAGGAATATACACAAGCTCCATGTCGAGCTCTATATCTTCAGCTCTTGGGCCGATGCTCCTATGTTCATATATAATTGCCTGCCCGTCCATATTGTTAAAGCGCATTTCACGTGTATTTTCCTCAATAATTAAATCTAGAATGATTTTCTCAGCTTGTTTCCTGTTAACATTTGGCCTTCTGATCTCATGCTGTACTGCCGGGATTCTTGTCGGTATTCTAAGACCTTCAATTTCCATATCCTCATTTGATTTATTTAACGCGTTAAGAAAACCTTTCCCTTTGCCGGCAATGCTTAAAACTTTTGATCGAAATCGCTTTTCTACCTCAACATTATATATGTATTTCCAAAAAGATACAAATTTCAAAATTGCATCCTCAGGATTGCTGAGATAGGACTTTGCAATGTCTATCGCCTGATTTTTAGAAATATTTGGTTCCACTGAGAGTATATTAAGCATTCCGTATGAATCAACTTTAGGAATCTCAACATGTGCCAGTTTGTTTGGATTATTCATTTTCTCATAAGGTCTTAGCAGAGATTTGGCTTCAAAAAAGGTATTATCTGCCCCCAATGACTGGCTCTGGAGTGGTAAGAGCTCTTTGCTAGAGTCAGATTCCTGCCTGAATACATCTTCTTTCCAACCTTCTGAATGCAATTCAAAAGTTATTTCGGTAGATGAATCCAGTGTCTTATTTGTTGATGAAGCTTCTGGTCCAAAATGCGAATTTTTTATTTTCCTTTCTATATTTACGAGAACCATCCTTCCTATCTGAAGGGCCAGATCGTCTCTGTCCCACAAATGGATCCCAAATTCAGCTGCATAGTTACTTAATTCTCCAGAAGTTTTCTGAGTCATCACATATATTCCTTTACAGCCTCTTAATTTTTCGTAAAAGGCTTTTATTTCTTCATAATCTGGCCTTGAGGCACACCTGACATAAGCATGATGCCGGTTTTTCTCCACAATGATATCACACTGACTGGATATTGTAACATTGTATCCAGATGATTTGAAGATATCCACAAGAATTTTTAAAAGGTCTTGCTCCATTATTCTCACTCTTCTATATTCTGCACAGCTAAAATAGTTTATGTTTTACATTTAATAAATATAAAAGACTTTGACAAACCCCTGAATTTCGTCATATGCCCATAAATTGTATATGAATGACTCGCGAAAACCAGAAATTTATCAAAATCCTCTATAATAATTTTATAGTCTATTATATACGTCAAATTTATCTCTTTTAATACTTTTTTATTATTTTCCCAAGCATACAACTATTTAAGAAATCAAATCATAATAAATTACATTATGAGTGGGATCAAGCTTGGAGCAGACTCGTTTTCAACATATGAAGAAGGAATAAAGAGAGAATGGATTATAGGAAACGGGCTTGGAGGATATGCTTCCTCTACAGTTATTGGGGTAGGAACAAGGACTTACCACGGACTACTTGTAGCGGCTCCAGAAAATTTACCAGGAAGGTTTATGCTCCTCTCATCCCTTGATGAAGAAGTCTCTTCCAATAAAGAAATTTATCGGCTTGCAACTCATAAGTATCAGGATACCATTTTCCCAATGGGCTTCAATTATCTTTCCAAATTCATTCTTGCCCCATTTCCACTATGGGTTTATCAATCAGACATTTTTACCGTAAAAAAAAAAGTATTCATGATTCATAATAGTAATACAACCTGTATTCTCTATGATATAAATTCCAGAACAGAGGGAGCTTTGCTAAGAATTTTTCCTCTGGTAAACTCCAGAAATTTCCACTACACTACTCACTCAGAAGACATCTCATTTTCCCAGAAGGCTGATTCTACAAGAGTGAAACTAGAAAGCTCTAATGGTTTAACTTTGTCGCTATCATCCAATCTTCAGTATCATCCTGATCCTAAATGGTACTACAATTTTGTTTATGACACTGAAAAACAAAGGAAATGCAACTTCCTGGAAGATAATTTCAATCCTGGCTATTTTGAAAGCAAAATCAAAATAGGGACGTCACGATTTTTTATTGCTGCTTCAACCGAAGATATTTCCTTTTTTACTCTCGAAAAAGTTGATGAACTTTATAGTAAAGAAACACATCGACATAAGCTTCTCACTTTTAATTCAAAACTTAATGAAACCTTTGCCCTCAAGCTTTTGAGGGCAACTGACTCTTTTATAATAAAAAAAACTTCATCAGGTGAGAGTACAGTGATTGCGGGATATCACTGGTACTCTGATTGGGGGCGAGATACCATGATTTCTCTGCCTGGCCTACTTTTAATTCCTCACCGCTTTGATGAAGCTAAGTACATTCTCCAAAACTTTTCCAGACATTGTAGAAAAGGCTTGATCCAGAACGCTTTTTTGACTCTTGGAGGAGAACCAATCTACAATACAGTAGATGCTTCTCTCTGGTTTATTCATGCCGTTGAACGCTATTTCGCATATACAAAGGATTTTCTGCTTCTAGAGGATCTCTGGAATACTATAGATAATATCATAGATAATTACCTTAACGGCACAGACTTTGGAATTGGCATGGATTCTGATTACCTTATCCGTCAAGGACCTCAACTAACCTGGATGGATGCCAAAATAGGAGAACTGGCAGTAACCCCAAGAGCAGGTAAAACCTGTGAAATCAATGCCCTCTGGTATAATGCCTTGAAAACTACCTCCAATCTGGGAACTCTTCTCGGCAAAGATATTTCTTCATATGAGGCTCTTGCAGCTGGGGTAGCTTCGAATTTTGAGGATTTATTCTGGAACTTAGAAACTAACTGCCTCTTTGATCTAGTATATAAGGAAGAAGGAGGAAAACAGGTTAAAGATCCTGCTATCCGGCCTAATCAGATCTTTGCTGTAGCGCTTCCTTACACTATGCTTTCTCCTGAGAAAGAAAAAGCTATTGTGGACAGAGTCGAAAAAGATCTTTTGACACCTTTTGGGCTCAGAACTCTTTCGAGTGATCACCCATCTTATGTAGGACACTATAACGGAGATACCATAACTAGAGATACAGCCTACCACAACGGGACCGTCTGGCCTTGGCTCCTAGGCGCCTATGTGAAAGCCTATAGGAAAGTACACAATTACTCACAAAATAGTTTTGAAGAGATGCGAACTCTTCTACAGGGATTTGAGATACACCTTGAAATCGCCGGCATCGGCACCATTTCCGAGGTTTTAGACGGGGACTATCCTTACTCTCCAGGTGGCTGCATTTCCCAAGCCTGGAGCATTGCAGAGATTTTAAGGGCATATGTAGAAGATGTACTTGGGATCAAACCTTGAAAGCTGAATTAGGATTAATGCTCCTTATTTTTAAAAATTAAATACTGAGTTTTATGGAAAAAGCAAATACTAATGACTTACTTAAAGTCTCTATAATCCCATAAAAAGACAAATTGACTATACTCTCCCATATGCTGCCAGAGGACAAAAAAATTAAGCAGAGCTTTCAAAGCAACAAATATTTGATTTTCATCCTATTTTTCAAACCCGCTTACATATATTATTGAAAAAAGAGTGATTGTTGAGGGGGGAGAATTCGAAAGAACTAATGAGTAAGCTGAAGGTGAGTTACAGTAAGTTACAGTAAGTGAGTTGTGAAAATAAGCTATAGGAAATAAGACCTAGTAATCAAGGTCATGTATGCACTTTGTTGACCAAAA
>Ga0182010_10001779_pt1 | contig 11220 bp, 10 predicted proteins | sample 611E1MmetaG_FD_120488 | JGI IMG/M metagenome (GOLD analysis project Ga0182010, IMG submission 120488) | Permafrost microbial communities from Stordalen Mire, Sweden - 611E1M metaG | ecosystem: Environmental > Terrestrial > Soil > Wetlands > Permafrost | place: Sweden: Stordalen | collected...
ACCTTAGATCGTCTTTTCTCGTATCTCTGATATTTTGGCACCATTTTCATGTATTGCCTTTCAATAACTACCGTATTGTCCATCTTACTGCTGACCACGGTACCTACAAGAATTTGACCTCTTACAGAGAGTGTTCCGTGGAAGGGACATGATAAATCTTCACATTCTTTTGATGGCGCCGGTATATTCAATCCAATATCTCTTGCCATGAGTTTAGCCCCATTTACGTAATTTTTTGATGTTCTTGATCCGATTTTCGGGTTGTGATAGCAACAGGTTTCCCTGAATTTTGACGAATTCATCGAATCTACGGCCTTTTTCTGATAGCTCGGCAGGGATTCGAAAGAGAAATTCCGAATCCGCCTTTGGAATTTTCAGTTCCCTGGACTTTGAGTTTTCTATGATCAACATATTCTTTGTTTCATTTATTACTCGTCCATGGATTCCTGTTAGTACTGGATTAGTGGAATGAATCAACTTAATCTCAAGCCCTATCAATTCGTGGTAGATGAGGGTCGAAGGTATAATTTCCACTTTATATTTCATGTAGCTCATGCTGAATTGTCTTTATCCGAGCAATCGTTCTTCTAATCTCTCCGATTCGGCCTGGATTATCTGGAGACCCTCCTGCAGAAGTAAGGGCACGTTCCCTGACAAGCTCGTTTTTAAGGGTCTCAAATTCGTCAGCCCTTTCATCAATTGTCATGGCCCGGATTTCGTTGATTTTAAGAATTGCCATTTATTCCTTAGCCTCCTTGTGAACCCGTGCCATAGGATGCCAATAATCATAGCTCTCATGCTTATGCTGCCAGACACCATTGACTTGTCTGCGGACTTCTTCCGAGCCCTCTACATAGATAAGTTCAGCTTCTTCAGAGTCTTCGGACGCCTCCCCCTGGGGTTCTTCGTCAGCTTCTTCAAGCTCTGCAACTTCAATTTCCTCTACTACTTTTTCGACTGCTTTTTCGGATGCTGCTGCAGGAGCTTTGGGTTTTGCAGTTCGTTCCTTTTTAGGAGCCACAGCGGGTTTCTCAGCCGGTTTTTCGACGGGTTTTTGGGCTGGCTGTTCAGTGACAATTTCATTTAACTCCTTGATCCTGTATGAGTCAGGCAGGACAACACCTGGCTGAATGATCCGGACTTTGCAGCCAAGAGTCCCGAGCTTTTTGATTGCTACTGCAAACCCTTCGTCTACTACCTCTTCAACAGGGTTTCCGGAGTGCTTTATGTATCCATTAATGAATTTTTCAACTCTGGACCTAGCACCTGTAAGCTTTCCTGAGATTACAACTTCACATCCAAGAGCACCTGCATTCATAACTGCACGGAGAGTGTTGTGCCCAGCTTTCCTGAAATACCAACCTCTCTCAATTGAAGCTGCAAGTCTTGAAGCCATCATCTGGGCATTAAGTTCAGGTCTCTTGACTTCTTGGGCATCAATCTGCGGGTTTTCAAGGTTGTATTTGATAGCAACGTCCCTAGTAAGTTTTCGAATAACTTTTCCGGCCTTTCCGATTACCATTCCCGGCTTTTCGGAATAAATAATAATCTGGGTGCCCATTGGGGTCCTGTTAAGCTCCATACCACCATATCCAGCCCTGTTCAGCTGCTCTGCAAAATACTCGCCCATGGAAGCCTTGACATACCCATCATTAACGAACTTTTTTTCTATTGCCATTAGCGCACCTCAGAAAGGATCATCTCGATATTTACGGTTTCGGTATCTTTGGGGGTAGCCCGTCCTCTGGCTCTCGGCATAAATCCATGAATTACCCTTCCTCGCTGAGTTGCAGCATGAAAGATATACATGTTTGCGGGTTCAAGGCCTTTATACTCTGCATTACTTTCTGCATTTTTTAGAACCTTGAGAATTTCCTTTGAAGCATTGACCGGGTACCTGCCGGCAGCCATGGGACCTTTTCGGTGTCCTGTTCCATCGTGATGTCTTTTGAAAGGTACTGCCTGTTTCAAAGCAATTACGTCCTCTAAAAACTTCCTTGCTTCAGCAACCTTCATGCCCTTTATTTTACAACAAACCTCTCGAGACTTTTTAGATGAAATGTGCAGTTCTGAACCCATAGCCTTAGAGGTTATTTCAGGATTTCCCTTGACTGAATAATCAATTTTTGCCATTCCCTTTCACCTCACTTCAATGGCACAAACTTGCTTGAACGAGTTGCTCCAACACCTGCACTACCATGTGTAACTTTGGATCTTGTGGGCGCAAATTCTCCGAAACGGTGCCCGATCATTTCAGGCTGAAGATCCACACTTACAAATTGCTTTCCATTGTGGATTTCAATTGCCTTTCCGATCATTTCTGGAAGAATGATCATATCTCTATGATGAGTCCTGACCTTCTTTCCTTCCTTAAATTCGTGCAGGACTTTTTTTTGCCCGTCTGTAAATCCACGTTTGATGCTCCTGCGCTCTCTCGAAGGCAGAAGTTCTACAAACTCTTCAAGACTCAGTTCCTGAAGTTCTGAGATAATTTTCCCGCGATAGGTGTACTCACCCTTTCTCTTAGGTAACCTTGATGTTGATTTTTTTACCATAACGAATGCCCCTCATCAACGCTTCATTCCCGTCCTTCTTGCTGCAATTAGTCCGACCTTTCGTCCTGGCGGGGCGTTCCTGCTAACAGTCGTTGGTTTTCCTGGATGCTTCCAGGCACCTCCACCAAATGGGTGGTCACGCGGATTCATGGCAACACCTGAAACCCTTGGATACTTTGCAGCTCTTGTTTTCAGCTTATGATACTTTTTCCCGGCTTTGAGCCATGGTCTGTCCACTCTACCTCCGCCTGCAACAATACCTACAACTACCCTGCAGCTTGGGTTAAGCCATTTGATAGTACCTGAAGGCATTGCCACTGCAGTCCTGTTGAGCTCATGAGTTACAACAGTCGCGTATACGCCTGAGGAGCGAACAAACTTACCCCCATCATTTGGTTTTGATTCGATATTGCAGACAAAAAAACCTTCCGGCACCTTTCCTACAGGAACTATATTTCCTGGCTTGACCTCTGCATTTTCTCCACACTCGATTGTATTCCCGACTGCAATGCCCTCGGAAGCCAGTAAGAAAAGTTCTTCCCCGTTTTCAAAGGCCACTTTTGCGATTGGAGCTGAACGAGCAGGGTCGTGCTCTATACCTATGACTTTTCCCTCCAGGGAAATGTTTTCATCAACATGAGGATGTCTCAGATCTGCCTTGTACTTGTGAGAAGGTGCTCTGTAGGTTGGAGTACCCCGACCTCTGTTTTGTGATATGATTCTTTTACCCATGCATCGCACCTCACAAAAGTCCTATCCGGGTTGCAATCTCTTGTGCTGACTCAGGCTCTTCGAATGCCAAGATTGCTTTTTTCGTCCCCTTCATGGTGGTCATTGTCCGTATGGACTTTACCTTGAATCCATACAGCTTTTCAACATCCTCTACGATCTGCGTTTTGTTTGACCTGGTGTTAACGACAAACTGGAGCTTGTTTTCATCAAGCAACATCATCGCTTTTTCAGTAACAAAAGGATAGTCAATGGAACTCATTCGAATAAGACCTCCAGTTTCTCAATTGCAGATTCTGTCCAGATAGTAAGGCGTCCAGCATGAGTGCCAGGTGCAAGAAGTTCGGCATTCAGTGAATTTACTGTTGTGACGTCTACCCCAGATAAGTTTTTCGCAGCCTTCAGGATAGGGGAATCTTCCCCTGCAACTATCAGGATGCTCTTCTTATGCTTGTATTTCCTGCCTCTGAGCTTCCCGCGACCAGCCCTGATATGTCTTCCATATTTTGCCCTCATTACGTCTTCGTAGACTCCAACAACTCGCAGGAAGTCTATTACCTGTTTTGTTTTACCCAGATCTTCAAACGTTTTTTCAGCAACAATAGGAAGCTCAGCTTCAAAGACATGGCCTCTCAGGATTACAAGCGTAGGATCCCGAGTTGCTGCGATTGCAGAGCGGATTGCATAGCGGCGTTCCTTGGTGTTGACCTTCTCTCTCCTGTCAGCTTGGGGTTTTGGCGGGTGGGCCCTTCTTCCGCCTTTTGCGTGCGGGACTCTTGCAGCTTTACTGCTGTTTATAAGTCTTGGAACTTGAGCAACGCCTCTTCCAGAACCCCAGGACCTTGCAGAAGTTTCCATTCCTGCATAGAGACGGGGACCATAGGGTTGAAGCCTATTTGCTTGTGCTGCAAGAACTGCCTTTTTGATCAAGTCAGGGCGATAGTCCGTATCAAACACGGATGGGAGTTTAATTTCCCTGATAACCCTTCCTGTAAGATCTATAGTTTTTGCCTTAGCCATTTTACTTCACCCCTGTTTGGATTCCCTGCTTATGTGAACGATATTTGGTTCTCCAAGGTCGACTTTCTTTGCCCTAATCGGATCTCGGAGTCTGATAAGTCTCTTGGAAGGTCCGGGAACACTACCTTTGATCAGCACATAATCACCTCTGATCAGGCCGTAGTTGAGGAAACCACCATCTGGAGTGACTTCTGCTCCATTGGATCCAATCTTAAGTATGCGCTTGTTGAACTCGGTCCTCTGATGATATCCCATCTGACCCATCTGTGGGACTCTCCAGGAAACATGAGCTGGATGCCATGGGCCAAGAGTACCTATCTGCCTCAGGCTACCCTGTCTTGAGTGCTTGCCCTTCATCAATTGGATACCCCAGCGCTTGACAGGACCCTGGGTGCCCTTTCCGATGGTGACCGCGGCTGTATCAACAAATATTCCAGTTTTGAAAACATCGGTAATTCTTACGAGGGTGCCAAGAATTGACTTTGAGTATTCGAATTTAGTATTGAGATCCTTTGCACTGATTCCGGATTCCATGATATCGGGCGTCTTCTTGGGAATGCCTGTCAGGCTCTTTGGCAGAGTATAGGTCACTGCTCTGATATCGCTCACCTGACCTTCTTCAATCATTTTCCCAATCGTTTCAAGGGTTTCAATCAAATTTTCAGCTGCTGGGATATTGATCCTACGCTTGAGTTCAGGATCTAGATCTGCGGCCCACACTTCAGCGATTGCCCTCTCTCCGACACTGTCTTCTGTATAAGCCCGGATAGCTGCAACCCTGATTGCAGGAGTTTCGATTACAGTCACAGGTGCAGAGATTTCCATACCCTGTGTAAGGCTGTTCTTTGTATCATCAACCATGATTACGTGGGTCATTCCAACCTTATACCCTGCAAAACTCTGTAACCTTGGTTCACCGATAGCTTCCGGCCAGGCCCTGAACCGTGGAATGTGACCTTTTGCCCTTTTTCGCGGACTGAATGCGAGTGAACCTCGTTTTGGTCGGTGTATGCTTGCCATATTTCTACTCCGTAAATTTCAATTTAGATACCAGCCCCTCCGGTCGACTCAACTAAAGTGACAAAAGAAGAACTCACTGGATTCCCCAAACGCTACCAGGTTAGGAGGGATGTTTTTCAGACCTGCCTGGCAAAAAAAGCCTCGAGCAGACCAGAGCTTTACACTTCCGGTACCCTAATTCCTTCAGGCATCTGCATACGGCCCTTTCCCACAGTATCTGAGGAAGCATACGCTTAAAGGACCGATGTTACGATCCCTGGCAGACCCTAATCCAGGTATCCAGCCCTGATTTGAAACATATCGCAATTTATTCGAAACTTCAGCATTCAGTAACCTGATCTCATACTCAGTAACCAGTAATATTACTTGAAACTTCAGTATTCAGCAACTGCAACCGCGACTCATCGAAAACCGAAACAGTTTCGTGCGATTTTAGGCGCATATAGCGCCAAAAGCGGGCGTTTCAAAGCATTGGCCCTTTGACACTCATGTTGATCCAACTTTTCTCACTGGATTTATCTTCAAATACAGAAAATTTCACCTAATCAACGGCAAAAATCCAATTTCCCAGAAGCTTCCAGGAACTTAGCATAAGCAACACATTGATTTTGCGTAATAATTTCAAGCACAAAAGTGCTTGAAATCTCAATCTCTGATGTACGTTGCCTGTAAATAGCATATCTAATATATAAATCCTTTGTGGAAGACTATAACAGAAAGAAGAAACGAATCAATGAAAAGTGAGAAAAAAAATGAATAAATTAAACAATTACAGCCTGGACAAGATATTGGGAACATATTGTAAATGTTAAGCCAAAGAGGATCTCAATAACCACCTAAATTTAGTCATCTTCTGATAAAATGATATATAAAAAACTCGTGAAAATAGAAGGGGATATAAATTATCTCTAATAAATATCAACACACGAAAAATCTTTACCGGATAACCTGAGATTGAAAACAATTATGAAGTGGTGAAATGTGGATGATGGAGGTTATATCCGGAACTGTTGATAGTGGTAAAACTTCGATGTCATTACAAAAGATGTCGAAGACCACAGAAAAAATATAAGAAAATTATATGATCAAAATTATATTATTAATTTGGAGTAGTTATTTGTACTTTTCACACCAGAGTGGGAGCGCTAACATATCCCATTGCTTGCAGCAGGATTCAACACCAAAACTTTGATTCAATGCAATTTTTGCAATAATTTTGTGATCTATAATTGATTTGCTTTTATTTGTGTATAAAATGCCTTCACATCTCGCGCACTTTCAATGACAACAAGAAAATAATGCATCAACAAATCATAAACAGGAATCAAAATGTCATTTGTTGATTCAAATGCAACAACAACACATTTTTTTTATATAAACAAACTTTTAAAATCTAAAATTTTGTAATCATATCTATGGAAACTCTGTTGTTTCATTTACCATATTTATACTGAAGATACAGCAATAAAAAACGCTTATGAACTTCAAAACTACAAAAGTTATTCACTATTTCTGACAATTTTATACCACCAAATCTGTTTGGTCAGTGAAATTACTCAAAAGCAATTTGGCATCCGCGATCAAAGTTACATTGAGCCTTCGATGGCAATTCATTGATTAGTTTTGGAACGGTTTTTAAAAACCAAATCAATGGAAACCTTACTGCTCAAAGTAATGATGAAATCAATAGTCAAAAAAAAGTAAATTGAAAAGTACTTTTAGATCATTTGTGCCTGTTATATTGATAACTTTAATGCTCGTTTTTAAGAAAATAGAGTGTTTGATAATTCGAATGATTCTCCATTATGTTTATTTTAATTTATGCAGATAGCACGGTGGATTAGTATATGAAGATGGAAGAAGCATAAAATATAAAAATATATCTGGAAGATAAGCAGGAATTATGGATTCAAAGTGGACATTAAAGGATCTAACGGCATTGAAGAGAATTTTGATAAATCCCAATATTTTGTCATCTGTATATAAATAATATATAAATGACTGTGAAAATCATAGGTTTATCGATAATCCTTTGAAGTGCTATTAAAACATCAAACGGATTAAAAAATGAATGACCATAAGATAAGAAAAATGCAATCAAAGTTATGGTGTCGTACCCACAGCAAGCAACGTGGTATGTAACTGCTCTGGATGCAGAGGAATTTTTCAGAATCAAATATTTTCATTTGGTTATATGATTCTTTTTTCTGGGTTCCCCGATATTCACACAGTTTATTATAAAATATGAAGTTGGGACATCGTTCACAGTTCCAGTGTAAACTCCACTACTTCACAGTTTTCCACACAATAACTGTTTTTAATTTAAAGTATTCTTTGAAGATTGATCTGTTGTAATATTTGTATAATCAGTATCAATCTTAAGAAAATATTATTGTTCAGCAAAAAGAATAGGTATATATAACCACTATCATTACCTATTGTGCCAGACTCAAAACAGTATCATTTAGCAATTTCAAAGCATATTTATACTTCAAATAGTTGATGATGTCATTATCTCAAAAAAATTATCATACTACTTCATACAAGAAAACTAGGTGACGTTATTGCTTTATCGACATAATGGTTTACATGAAGTGATCTATTTATTTATAGTGCAAAAGTATCTTAAAATATAAGTCGGTTAGCTAATAATTGGAATTTTGCAAATGTACACGTTTGAATAATTTGTTTGCATATTTGCTCACAATTATTCATTGAAAATTTGATTCATTTTTAAGCTACCGCCATATTGAGAAAATGGATAGCATCCTTGCGTATATCTAAAGGAAGTGAAATAATAACGTTTATAAGGGAAGTTTCCAGCCTCGCAGCAAACCGTGGGATATCGACCTAAATAAAGTCAATATTCACGGAAAAATACCAAGTAGCTAAAATAAGCACTAAAAAATGAAAAAATAGTTTAATACAAATCTTCATTTGTAAAGTGGAAATTTGAAGGCATTAAGATTATTTTGTGAATTGGAGAAGAATAGTGGATCAGGAGCTCTAAAAACCTATTAATTCAGTCCAATAAAGCTATAAACCTAAAAATATAAATCTGAAACATATTGGCAAATCGCTTAAATGGTTAACAACTAGTAACAAAGTAGGACTCACACAGCTAAAACTGAGAAACAAATCGGATAAGACCAAAAAATCTAAATGAACTATCAAAATCGTAATATTCAACGATCTAAATCATAATATTTATGACAATTTGCTTGTGCTCTATTAATTCCCTTCAAATAAATAGGTCCTGCAAGAAAAAATATATGATATATACTTAAAATATTAAGTGATTTCTATTTTCATAATCCGATTCATGATTATGCGTAATGCATTATCATCGATTTTATAGTTTATAGGACTTATGCGGTTGAACTAAGAAATCAGTAGCATTAAAAATCAGATTGTCTAAAACATAAGTTCAAATCACAACGTATATTGTACTGAATTTTGTATCTCAAATGCGTAAGCCCTATTTCGTAGCCAATTTAAACCCATCTAGACAGGTCAATTCATGGTTCGGCTAGTCATCAATCCGTTATTTTTTATACTTGCCAAAACAACTGCTTACTTTCACCAACCGTTCTCTGCTATGATAGCCTGCACAAGGTATGTGTAGTCAGGAGCACAGAAGCATCCATAAGGTCCACAGGCACAACCAGGTGCTGTGTCGTAGGGGTGTGCAGGTAAAATCCGAACGGACCTCCCCATCCAACACCAGACCCCCAGCCACCGCCAAAGCCGCCGTGACCATGATCAAAACCACCGTCACGACCACCGCCATTACGTGGTGCTGCACTAGTTGCAACAGCTGTCACTGATACTACCAAAAAGACTAGCACTAGAATGCTAAATGTTTTTTCATTCTGTCAAATTTTTGTTTCCCCATATTTGTATACACTCCGAACTTTTGTTCCATTTAATACAATTTTTTTACGACTGTATGTTTTCCAATTTATTCCAAACAGCAAGTATACCAAGTAAATATTAATCCACCAAAAAATTACCCAATTTTGTTTTTTAAGATAAGTTAATTGGTTAATTTATGTACGATATCATTTGCCAGTCTAAGTGTTTTTAAATTATACCATCAGAGTATTATTATTCAGACAATAGAATGTATAGCGAAATATAAGTAAGAACCTAATATTTAGTAGAAACAATTTTTGACTGAAAAAACCTTTATATTAGCCAGTAGGATATATTTATTTCATAAAGTAGTATTATTTCACAATGGTAGCTGTTTTTAACAAAATGATTCCAACAAAATATGAACTTACTGTAAATATGAGAATATATTACAATTATTGATACTCTAATTTATAATATGTAGAGCATTATTTTATAAAGATATTCCAAATCTGTATATATTTTTTAAAATTCAGATAATATATAATCCTACGTGAGAATGACAAATCATGATAAATTGCTTTATTTCTACAATCATTATTTAAAATAATAATTAATAAAAAATTAGGAAAAATTATAATTTATTCGATATTTTCTGAAATTGGACAAATTTAGCTTCGAACTTGAAAATATAAATCCAAAAAAACTTTTAATTGACTATTCTTGGGTGTCAGGAAAGATTTCGATAAACTCCTAAATTTCGTAATTTGCGTACGGATGGTGCATAAATTACTCGTAAAAATTAGATGTTTAATCGGAAGATCTCAAATTAGCTCTTAAAATCAATGATCTAATTTGACAATTGTTTTTTTAAAATATCCTCCAAATAAATCCTTATTTTGAACATCGTTTTGTAATTTTTAAGCACCAATAATTAATATGCAATGAAATTCAGGAATGGGTAGAGTTTACTACTAACCTTTTTACTCTTCTGACCTTAAATTATTCCTCTGACTTTAAATTACTATTCTGATTTTAAATTAGACTGTATCCTTTAATACTCATGTCTTCTTTTGCTTCCCACCATTTTTTATATAATTCTTTGGATGGATCCTCTCAAATATTTTGGTTTTTCAGATACATTTACACCTGTATCTTCTTCCATTTGGCACAGGAAACTTAATTTACCTCCCATTTTTTGTTGATATTTCTTCCTATTTCCACATTTTATTGACCCAGTGATCTATCCTCTAAATTCCTCCTTACTTATTGATTACGGCACTTGATGCGTAAGAGTTGACTGATTTTGTTTCAAAATTGAATATATATGCATAATTAAGGAATGAACCCTAATATCCACTGCAGGATATAATTATATATCAGCATTCTTTTTTGTATGGATTATATATGTTTAATAATTTCAAGAGAATTAACAGCAAAATCATTAGTAGTAGTCATAAAAACAAGATAGTTCCAACCATTGTGATACGCGTCAGATCTATTTTAGAGGAGTTATATAAACTGTTAAATTTTTTTATCTGGTTATAAATAGTATACAAATGACTCGTAAAAACTATAAGTTTACCGAAATCCTCTTTATATTAATAATTAGGATTACAATAAACATGCTTATCGTATCTTGAAACTTCAATTGGAATGAAATCGATCTTAGCTTTTTCTGGTTAAAGCTTGAGAATCTTTTCATAAAGCAACATCATTACCTCATCAATTCCTTCTTCTCCAAAACTGTACTTTATATAATGATTAAGGATTTCTCCTGAATAAAGTTTTATCTGATTTTTTTTATACAAATCTCCCAGAATAGCTTATTCCTCTGTCAGAGAAAAAATCGTTTTATCATACAAAAGTTTTCTGAAACAGTGCACAACAAAGAATTTTATCATACCAAATAACACTATAACTTAAAGTGCCAACTTTAGTTAGCATAAAAAGCACTTTATACTTGCTTTGCAACATCTTCAATTCAGGGGTAGTAAAAAAATTATTAAATTGTTGAACTTTCTATGCTAATATGTTTTCG
>Ga0182010_10001780_pt1 | contig 11215 bp, 12 predicted proteins | sample 611E1MmetaG_FD_120488 | JGI IMG/M metagenome (GOLD analysis project Ga0182010, IMG submission 120488) | Permafrost microbial communities from Stordalen Mire, Sweden - 611E1M metaG | ecosystem: Environmental > Terrestrial > Soil > Wetlands > Permafrost | place: Sweden: Stordalen | collected...
CGCAGGACGCGGGCATTATGCGGCACCAGTTTCTGCAGCATGGAAGTGGCACGTTCCGCCATATAACCCTGGACAAATCCGATGGAGGCATTCAGCAGGACGACGCAGAGGATGGCAATGCAGACTTTCAGCGAATAAAGGTCGCGGCCGCCGAGGATATAAGCGACAAAAGAGATGCCGGCGGCGATTAATAGCAGCACGGCGAATAAATCGCGGAATTGCAGGAGAAATTTCTTCCAGATGGGGGGAGTAGGCAGTTCCGGCAGGAAGTTAGTCCCGAACTGGGCGCGGCGCTCCGCGGCTTTGGCGGTAGTCAAGCCCTTCTGGCTGCTGTCGAGCTTTTTGTAGGCTTCATCGGCAGAAAGAAGCGCGATTTCGCGCGGGGTGACTAACTTCGAATCCGGCGTACTCATATCTAATGTCCTATGTTATCACTATTCAATTGATTATTACACCGTGTTGTTTCCAGTACATTACAATGTGCGGACAAGACTCGAGACAGCAGATTGTAAGGAAGGCGGGGTTTCCGCTATAATAAGTAGCGTAGAACTCGTGGTGGCTGTAGCCCAGCGGTCAAGGCGTCAGGTTGTGGCCCTGAAGATCGAGGGTTCAATCCCCTCCAGCCACCCCAAATCTACCCGCGGCGGAAAAGTTTCAAGCTCTATACATCAGCCTGCGGCCGATTACTCCCGGATAATTAAACCCTATCGGTTAAATTCCGCCCCCTAAAACCGGCAAGTAAAGAAATCTAAACAGGTGCGGACACTTTTGACAAAAATGTCAGATGTGCCCTAATATACTAGTAAATACATGGGAGGCTATCATCATGAAATTAGGCTGCAGTTCCGTATTATTCAATCATGTGGACCTTTATGGTGCACTACAGCACATCTCCTGGGCCGGTTACGAAGGCGCTGAGCTGGCAATCATGGGCAGCCACTGCCGGCACATTGAATTAATCACCAAACAGTCATATGTTGATGAAATCAAGTGGACCGCCAAGAAACATAATTTAGGTCTGTTTGCGATTCATGCCGATGTCGGATTCGGCCCGGGTGAAGATAAAATCAAATCAATGCAGACACTGTTCGACCTGGCGGCAAAAATCGGGGTCCCTATTGTAACAATGCGCGCCAAAGGGAAATCCGATGATAAAGAAGCGACCAAAGAGGAATTTAAATACCTGCGCAGAATGGGTGAAGAAGCTGCCAGCCGCGGCATAACCCTGGCGATTAAACCGCATGTCGGCGCTTCGGTTTACAACACCGCCACGATGGTACAAATGATAACCGAGATCGATATCCCCGGCCTGGGCGCCAACCTGGACACGCTGCATATCTTCCGGGCCAAAGAGGATGCTTCGGATACGATTAAAAAGCTCGGCAAGAAAATCGTCCATGTGCATCTTCGCGAATATCCCGATGTCGAAGACCGGCAGAATTATGAATGCAAAGCGGAAGAAGAAATTGCCGGCCGCGGCGGCGTCAATTTCCCCAAGATTCTGAAGGGCCTTAAGGCAATCGGCTATGAAGGCGCAATCGACCTCGATGTAATCGGCGCCTTCACCTATCCTTTATCCCGGCAGATGGGAATTGCGGCAGAGACCAGAGGCTACATCAACCGCTGTTTGCAGGAATTGAAATAGCCTCGTAACGGGTCGTGAAAATATGAAAGCCGCAGGTTTTTGAATGACGATGAGCGATAAAGAACCAGTGAATCCGCCTGCTCTCGAAGTTTGTCCACCGTGGCTCTGTTTCACATTTGATAATTTCTTACGGAAAATGCTTCAAAATCCCGACCGCATCCTGAAACCATATGTCAAACAAGGCTGGACAGCCCTCGATATCGGACCTGGGATGGGCTATTTTACAATCCCGTTAGCAAAATTAGTGGGGAATACGGGAAAAGTGATTGCCGCCGACCTGCAGCAGCCGATGCTGGACGGCATTCGCCATAAAGCGCTAAAGGCCGGAGCACAGGACCGCATCGAATTGCATCTTACTGCATCGGACAGCATTGGCATCAGCGAACGGATTGATTTTTGCCTGTCTTTCTGGATGGTGCATGAGGTGCCGGACCGTGTACATTTTATTAAAGAAATAGCTTCGAATTTGAAACCGGGCGGATTATGGCTCATAGCTGAACCAAAGTTTCATGTTTCGAAAGCAAACTTTACTCAAACGCTGGAAATCGCTAAAAGTGCCGGGCTATCTATAACCGACCGCCCAAAGATCTTTATAAGTAATGCTGTTCTATTGAAAAAAGAACCTACAGTTGTTAACGGCTAGATTTTCCCCCGGGGCGGTTACTGCGCAAATTTCCCTGTCCAATCACCTCGCGTTCTTGACAATTTAAGGGGTAGAATATATCATCGAATTAAGTTTAAATTCCGCATTATAAAAAAACAAGAAAAATATGACCGCAAGTATAAATTAGGAGAAAAAGGAATGCCTGAAAAAAAAGTAGACCCTATCGATCAACTGATGGAGGAGTGGGGGAAACTGGTCGGACGCGTCATGACCAGTGAGGATTTCCGGTCCCGCGGGCCGGGATTCGAAGGTAATATTCTGAGCGATAATACGCTCAACAGAGATGTTACGCAAGACGGGATACGGATCTTCGTCAACGGCGAAGGCGATTTAAATCCGCTCTTTCGTGACCCGGAATACGCCAAGAAGACCAAGTATAAAACGATGATAGCGCCCCCCAACTACCTTTACACAATTTGTTACGCGCAGTCACCCCCGGACCACGGTCCGGTGGTAGCCGGAGTGGACGGCATGTATTCGGGCTGCGACCGGGAATGGTTCAGACCGGTGTGCGTGGGAGATAAGTTCACTTACCGGGTAATGTGCCCCGCGGAAAACAAGGTTGCGCCCAGCAAGTACGCCGGCCGGAAAGTGCTGTCGTATGAAAAAGCGGACTATTACCGGCAGGGCGGAGAACTGGTCGGCGGATACAGCAGTTATGAACAATGGTTCGATGTGAAAAAAGCCGAAGAGTTAAACATATTCGGGAAAACGGACCTGGTCAAAATGCCGGAGTATAGCGAACAGGAGTTGAAGGAGATTTACGCGGCGCAGGACAGAGAGGAGATACGCGGCGCGAAGCCCCGCTACTGGGAAGACGTGAAGGTGGGCGATGAATTGACACCGGTGGTACGCGGGCCTCTTAACGAAGCTGAATTGACCGCCTGGCATGCGGCCGGCCACGCTCATTTCATCTCAGAGCGGTTAACCCGCATCATGTGGGAGAAGATGCCGCCGTCCCCCGGTTGGAAAGGGGTCAATAAGTGGGAATTCGGCCAGGGCTTTTTAAAAGGGCAGGTCAGGGACTACGGACCCGGCCACAAGATAACCGAAGCGCACCCGAGGCAAGTGGCCGTAGGGCAGCAGACCGAGGCATGGCGTTACATCCTGCTCACGAACTGGATGGGAGATGACGGATTCCTGTGGAAGTTCGGCACGCAGATCCGGAAAATGAACATGATCGGGGATACGACTTGGAGCAAGGGTAAGGTCATAAACAAGTATTGCGATAAGGGAAAATACTGCGTGGATATCGACGTCCAGAGTATCAATCAAACCGGCGCAGTGACCGTAACCGGTGGCGCAACAATAATTCTGCCGTCCCGCGACCACGGGCCGGTAATTTATCCGGAACCGTACGCCCGCGTTCCGATGAAAGCTTAGAACTACCTAACTTTATTTTGCAGTCTGGAGAGCATCCCGCTTCAACTCACATCAGATAGAAATATCGAGGAGTAGGGCGGGGTGCTTTCTTATTTCTACCGGGCTCACTTTTACAGCTATTGAAACATACAACTTGACAGGCTATGTTATAATGATGTAGATATGTAGATATATCAATACAAACAAAAAGGGACACACATGGCGAAATACGATCCTGAACTCTACCGCATCAAAGCGGACTTCTGTAAAACACTGGCTGACCCGACACGGCAGATGATGATTGCCGAGTTGCGTTCGGGGGAAAAGACCGTCAACCAGATCGCCGAAGCACTGGAAATCATTCAATCGGCGGCCTCGCACCATCTGGCGATACTGCGGAGTAAAGGGGTAGTACGGGCCAGACGTGACGGTTCGAATGTATATTACAGTTTGGTCAACCCCGAAATCGGGGAAGCCTGCGACATGGTGCAGGAGATTTTAATGAAGCAAATGGCACAGAATAAGGCGTTAGCAGACCGGATAATGGCTTAGACAGTGTAATCTGATGAAAGTCAGATAAACGATAAAATTCAGTCAGGAGGGCAAATATGGCGGAAAATAACGGCACCACAATTATTGTCATGAGCGGGGATATGGACAAGGTGATGGCGGCTTTCAATATTGCCATCGGCGCGGCAGCAATGGGCAAAGAGACCAACATGTTTTTTACTTTCTGGGGCCTGAAAGCGATTCAGAAAGGCAACTTCACCGGCAAGAGTTTCTTCGGGCGGATGATGGGGATTATGAACCGGGGCGGCATCAACCGCATCGGGCCGTCGCAGTTTAATTTCTGGGGCCTGGGCCGATGGATGTTCAAGAAAATGATGAAGAACCATCACATTACACCGCTGGAAGAACTGCGGAAAGCGGCAATGGAAATGGGAGTGAAATTCCATCCCTGCCAGATGAGTATGGAAGTGATGGAAATCAACGCCGAAGACCTGATACCCGGCGTTCAGGGAGTCTGCGGGGTGGCATCCATGCTGGAAATGGCCGACCGCTCGAAACAGACACTATTTATTTAGAATCCGGAGGAACATATGGCAGAAGAATTGAAAGTCGACATAAAACTCAACCTGGAAGGGCTAAATTGTCCGATGCCGGTGGTGAAGGTGGCTAAAGCAATTAAAGATGTCCCCATCGGGGCAATAATCGAGGCAACGGCGACTGATCCCGGCGTATTAGCCGATATCCCCTCCTGGGCCCGAACCACCGGGAACGAAGTCATTAAGATGGAGCGAGAGGGAAAACTGGTGCGATTTTACGTACGCAGGGTAAAGTGAAATAATGAGTGCGGTTAATATCTCACTTATTATTCTTTTGTTTTCGCTTCTTTTTGCGGTTGTTGGACTGGCAATAAGGGTAGCCCGGCTGCTGGCCCATCCTGCGGTAAAAGACCCATCCCCCCCGAAAGCGTCCGCGCGGAAAGGGGTTTTTTACGCTTTTACTTTTGGCATGCTGCCCTGGAAGAAGGAAAGCGCAAGGCTGCATCCGCTCGTATACTTTAGAGGAGTTTTATTTCACATCGGGATTTTCACCTTTGTTGTTCTTCTGTTCGTAAGCCTGTTTGTAAATTTGAGTAATCTCTCCGGCAGGCTGGCTTTCAGCCCGTTTCTGGGACTTGGTTTGATAGCCGGGGTTACGGCCCTGGTTGCCCGGTTCACAGACCGGAACCTGCGCGCTTTAAGCAGGCCGGATGATTATATTTCACTGGTACTGGTAACCCTGGTGCTGCTTTCAGGGTTAACCTTTGTTCTCAACATCACGAGCCGCACCGTCTTCTGGGGGTTTGTCAGCATCCTGTGCCTGTATCTGCCGTGGAGCAAGATCCCTCACGTTGCTTATTTCTTCTTTTCCAGGACGGTATTCGGGGTGATGTTCGGGCGCCGCGGTGTTTTACCGGCGGCTAAAACAGAGTTGAGGAATTAGATGAATAATAACCCGATTGCGGTACCGGCCAAAAACGATGGGCAAAAGCAACCGGCCCGAAATGTTGCAATAGCGCTTGAGACGTGCGTACGCTGCGGCCTTTGCGCCGACAGCTGCCATTATTATCTGGCTAAACGAATTCCTGAGAATGTACCGGCATATAGAGGAGAAGCACTCCGCCGCTCGCTCCGTGCGGGTACAAAGGCAAAACTAACCACTGATTCTTTAGCGGAGATGGCTTTTGCATCGTGTACGTTATGCCGGCGCTGCGTAGTGAATTGCCCCATGGGGGTCGACACGGCATTACTGATGCAGACGGCGCGTTCAATGGCGACCGCAGCGGGAAAAGCGCCGGAAATATTGGTACAGCTCGCGGACACATCGATTGACCGCGGGGATAATCCGGAGTTGTTCCGTGAATTTTTTATAGAAAATATCAAAAGCCTCGAGGAAGAAGTCCGGCAGCGAACCGGCGACCCTACCGCGACAATTCCGGTCGAGAAAAAGGGTGCGGATATTCTGTTCGTGGCTCTTTCGGGGACTCACAGTATTGTGCCGCCTGCTATTTTGTTCCATCAGGCCAAAGTCAATTGGACCCTCAGCATTTTCGAGGCATCGAACTACGGTGTTTTTCTCGGGGATACAGAGCGTGCGAAGCGCATCGCAAAACGGATTATTGACGAGGCGAAGCGTCTGGGAGTCAAAGAGGTGGTGATCGGGGAATGCGGCCACGCTTATACTACACTGCGCTGGGAAGCTCCGAAATGGTTTGGAGAAGCTTTTCCTTTCCGCGTACGCAGCATTATTGAAGTGATGGCCGAATGGGTTCAAGAGGGGCGGCTTACCTTTGACCGCAGCGCTAACAAAGAGGCTGTGACCTACCACGATTCCTGCAATCTGACACGGAACGGCGGCCTGCTGGAAGAACCGCGTATCGTGCTGCGCGCGGTGGCGGAAGACTTCCGCGAAATGTATCCCAACAAAGAAGAGAACTATTGTTGCGGCGGCGGCGGGGGTATCGTCGCTGTTTCAGAATGGGACAACCGGCGGCTTGAAGCCGGACTGCCGAAGGCAAATCAAATAAAGACAACCGGCGCCAAAATAGTAGTAGCGGCTTGTGATAACTGCCGCATCCAGCTCGGTGAACTAAGCGAACATTATGGTTTGGGCGTTGCTGTGGCCGGCCTTTGTGAACTGGCAGCCAAAGCACTGGTGATCTGAAATAATACCACGGAAAAGCCGCATTATCTAATCAATCTGGGTTGTCAGAATGTGTTAGTATATCACTGTTATTGTCTTAATAATCCCAAATTGAGAGGGGATATACGTGACCGAAGACAAATGGGCAGCACTCGAGGATTTCGCAACTTTATTCCAGTATTGTTGGTACAATAATTTTCCGATAGATAAAATAATTGCGACAGGCGCTAAAAGAGCTGATTGGACAATACATATCGGCCTTGTTGTGCGGCGTGTTGGAGATTTACTGGGATTTGTTACAAGATTTGAGCACGGCGGCAGAACAGACGCAATACTAAGAAGTACCGACGGGGATGAAATCGTCTTAGAATGGGAGTGGGAAGACACTTATCGCGAAGAAATAAAGAAACTGGAAAAACATAAGGTCTGGAATTCCCATCAAACTCCAAATAGAACACTAAAATATGCGGTAATAATAATATATAATGACAATTCAGCAGAGAATAAAGACGAAATGTGCAAGAATATTAGCAACGAATGGAATAAAGTCTCGTATCCACTTTTACTAATCCTCATTGATGGTGTAAAGTCTAAAGAATTATATTCAAAAAGAAAATTTACTACAATAAACATGTGGAAAATATTCAAAGGTGAAGTAAACGAATTAAGGTCAGAAAAAGCTGTCCCCTGGGAAATAGATAAAACACGTTGGTCTTATCTGTATCAAAATGTGCATGAAGAAGGGAAATAACTTGACAGAAATCAAAATTGAAATACAACCCGCCTTTGCAGATGCGTTGCAAATTATACTTAACGAGGATCATCTGATTTGCAAAGGCAACCTGAAGCTTGAGCACATACGATCTTCTTTTAAGCCGGTTTTTCAGTTTCAATTGACTTTGACTCAAAATGAATATCTTGATCTAAGCGGTAATCTTAATGACATTAAGGTTCCGGTATTACCCATTTATGCCGGAGGATTGGATGGTTCGACCACCGTTATCTCTTTTCGCAACGGTTTAAATGAGACAAGATTTAAATGGCGGGAAGTTTGCCCCGATGGCTTGAAAGAGTTGTTCGATTTCAGCCAGCGTGTTCTTAAATATACAAGGGAACGTGCTCCCCAAATCTAGCTGTTTCGTCTTTACTGCAAAATAAATCCTAATGTTCTCTCATTTTTCAATTTCGGCTTATTATCTTTGTTTTTTCCATTCGGGAAAGAGTAAACTTAGGATGATAATTCAAAACTAACCGGCAGGCAGGGATTTGGCGAACCAGGCACAGGAAATATTCAATAAAGCATTGATCGATGAACCGGCTCAAACAGTGCTGGAGCATCTGGCCGATTTTCTCAAAAATCACAGGGTGCGCGGGTATTTGGTGGGCGGATTTGTGAGAGATGCGCTGCTGGGCCGGGATACGGCGGATATCGATATTGCCGTTGAAGCAGATGTTCTGGCAATAGGCCCGCAGTTGGCAGATTCGCTGCAGGGTAAATTCGTGCTGCTGGACGAAGTGAATCGCATCGGACGGATAATTATTCCGGATTGGACCATCGATATCGCTTCTTTTACCGGCAAAATCGAGGACGACCTCAAAAGGCGCGATTTCACTATCAATGCCCTGGCTGTCGATTTGCAGCAGCTCATATCAGAAAAGCAGAATGCCATGCTAATTGACCCGTTCGGCGGGCAGCTCGATTTAGACCGGGGATTAATTAAAATGGTCACCGCAACGGTTTTTCAGGACGACCCGGTACGCTTGCTGCGGGCGGTGCGCCTGGCGGTAGAACTTGATTTTACTATCGACAGACAGGCTGAAACCGAAATTGAACAGGCCGCGCCGTTGATTGCGACTGTCCCAGGCGAAAGGGTGCGGGAAGAGCTTTTACGATTAGTCAATGCCTCGCACGGCGGGCAAATTTTTACCGAGATGGAAAAATGGGGATTATTGACCGCTTTGATTCCGGAATTGCGGCCGCTCAAGGGCGTGGAACAACCGAAAGAACACCACTGGGATGTTTTCGAGCACTCCGTCAAAACCGTCAGCGCCGTGGATTTCATTCTGCACGAAGGCGTCTGGGAATACCAGAATCCGAATATCCTGGCACTCGTACCCTGGACGGAAGCGACGGCAGAATATTTTGACCGGCCGGTCAGCAGCGGCAGCACCGGAAGATCGCTTTTAAAACTGGCGGCGCTGCTGCATGATATCGCCAAGCCGCAGACCCGGGCTCTCGATGAAAACGGCCGGATACGTTTTCTGGGGCATCCGGAAACCGGGGCAGAGTTGGTGGAAAGTATTTTGGAAAGGCTCCGGTTCAGCACGAAAGAAGTACGCTTGGTCACGTTAATGGTGAAATATCACATGAGGCCGACACAGCTGAGCCAGGACGCGATGCCCACCGGAAGGGCGATATACCGCTATTTCCGGGATGCGGGTGATGCCGGTATCGACACGCTGTACCTGAGCTTGGCGGACCATCTGGCGGCACGAGGCCCCGGATTACTGCCGGACCAGTGGGAATATCATACAAGCCTGGTGGCTTATGTTTTAAAACAGCATTCGCGGCAAAAAGCAACCGGACCGATGAAGCTGGTGGACGGCAATGATTTAATCAACGTTTTCCGAATGAAACCGGGCGCGGAAATGGGCGCACTGCTGGAAGAAATCAAAGAGGCGCAGGCGGCCGGGGAAATAACGGATAGAGAAGCTGCGCTGGAGTATGTACGCAAGTCTTTGGCAGAAAATACATGATTAGTCAGTTACGCCTTTCATGCGTGTTATAATAATGCCATGACTTTTCCGGAACAGAGCTATTATCAGCAGACTTTCACCCGCATTGCCCTGAAGGATGAAATTATCTCCGCCCGGGAGTTCGAGGAATGCCGGTTTGAAGCGTGCAGTTTTACCGGTTGCACATTCAAAGCAGTTAAGTTCATCAACTGCACTTTTGATGAGTGTTTATTGAGTGTCATCAAGTCTGCCGGCAGCCGGTTCCTGGAAACGCAATTTACCAAGTGCAAAGTCACCGGTTTTAACTGGTCGAAAACAGATGCCATCCGCGATTTGACGTTTAGTGAATGCCAGCTGAATTACTCTGACTTCAGCTATCTGAAAATTCCTAAAATCAAGCTGTTGGCCTGCGAAGCGAAAGAGGTCGATTTTACCGAAGCGGATTTATCCGGCGCCGATTTGCAAAAAACCGATTTTGAAAACAGCCGCTTTTACAACACAAATTTATCGGGGGCGGATTTACGGGGAGCGCGGAATTTCTACATCGACGTAAAAAATAATGTGCTGAAAAAGGCCCGGTTTTCTTTTAACGGCGCAGTGACGCTGCTGGATTGTTTGGATATTGTGGTTGAGTAGGCTTTTCAGGTTACACATTAGCAAAACATGATAATATTTGTTACTATAAGTGCAGTAGAACAGCATCGTTTGATTTCTTGAAGGAGATCGGGCTGAATAGCAGTGGTGTGCGTACTCCACAGGACTGAAGATTCTGTGGATTTTTTTGTTATAACGGAAAATTCAATGATAAAAAAAGCATTGGCAATTATCTCGACAAGAAGCGGGTCCGCTAAACTGGCACTGGGTGTTGTTACCAGCCTTATCATTTTGAAGGTAATTGTCGCTTTTATCTCCCACAGTATCAGCATCACCGCCCAGGCAACAGACAGTTTTTTGGATCTCTTTTCCATCGGCATCACCGTGATTGCCGTGCACATGTCTGTGCAGCCGGCCGATGAAAAACATCCGTTCGGTCATGGTAAAATGGAAGGTATTTCCGCCCTGATTCAGGCCTTCCTGGTATTGGGCGCAGGCGGTTTTATCATCTATTCGGCAATACAGCGCATTATCCACGGTACAGTTATTAAACCTGATGCCGGTATAGCTGTGATGGTCATCTCGATTATCGCCAGCTATTTTCTTTCCCGTCACTTACGGCGAGTTGCTAAAGCCACGGAGTCCACCGCTATCGATGCTTCAGCGCAAAACATCAGCGCCGATGTTTATTCGGCAGCCGGGGTATTATTGGGACTGTTGGCCGTGCTTATTACCGGTTGGGAAATCCTTGACCCTATTGTTGCTTTAGTCATGGTCGGATTTGTATTGAAGGCCGGCTACGAAACCGCGATTCGGGCTTTCCGTGAACTAACGGATTATTCATTACCAAAAGAAGATATGGCGATTTTGAACGGTTGTATCCGGGAGCACTTTACGGAACTGGTTAGTTATCACGCGGTGCGGAGCCGCCGCGCAGGGAGTGAACGTTTTGTTGAACTTCATCTGGTAATGCCACGCGATGTCAGTGTGGAAAAGGCTCATCAAATGTGCGACCTTCTGGAAAA
>Ga0182010_10001784_pt1 | contig 11213 bp, 8 predicted proteins | sample 611E1MmetaG_FD_120488 | JGI IMG/M metagenome (GOLD analysis project Ga0182010, IMG submission 120488) | Permafrost microbial communities from Stordalen Mire, Sweden - 611E1M metaG | ecosystem: Environmental > Terrestrial > Soil > Wetlands > Permafrost | place: Sweden: Stordalen | collected...
ATGTCGAAGCAGCTCGCTCCGCCGGACGCCAGAGGTGAGCCGCCCGGCACGGTGGACGAGGTCTTCGCACTGCTGCGGGCGCAAGGCGGGCGGGCCACACCCTCTCGGAGGATCCTCCTCGAGGTCCTCTTCGAGACCGATCGCCATCTCACGGCCGAGGAGCTGGCCACTGCGGTACAGAAGCGATCACCCGATGTCCATCTCTCCACCATCTACCGGAACCTCGAGGAACTGCAGAAGCTTGGCGTCGTCACCCACACGCACCTCGGCCACGGGCCGGTCACCTACCAGTTGGCAGCCCACGCCCACGCCCACTTCATCTGCCAACAGTGCGGCAAGCGTGTCGAGGCGAAGGACGAGTTGTTCCGGGATCTGGCACGAAAGGCCAAGCGGGAGCTGGGATTCACCGTCGACCCACACCACGTCGCCATATTCGGCCGGTGCTCAGACTGCTTGGCGTCGTAGACCGCCTGTCCCGATGAGCATCGTCGACGGGAGATCGGCGAGGGTGGCATTTCCGGATGCCATCAGCGGCACGGCCTCAGCTGCCCCCTGTGGTGGCGACGCCAACCCGTCAATCCCCACCCCTGACTTCCTTGGCGAGCCGAGCGGCCAAGCGCCGGGAGATGCCCCATGTACGAGCGAGGTCTGCGATGGTCATTCCTTCTCCGAGGCCGGCCGTGGTGACAACGAGGCGGACTTCATGACGAGCAAGCTCGAGAGCGCTCAGTGCGTCGTCGACGCTCTGGCGATTTTCCGCGGCCTGCGCCGATTGGATCGCTGTGGTGAAGTCGACACCCTCTTCGATGTCCTTGATCGCACCGCGGAGAATTGCCTCACTTGTTCGGAGACGGTGACGAACCACTTGGTCCGCTTCGATCAGCTGAACGAGGCTCCGAATGACCTCGTCACGACTGCTCTCGTTCACGTTCCGAGCCTACGTCGCCTCGTGCGACAGTTCTGGTTCCACCGGGCCGTAGTCCGGGACCTGGGATACATTGCCCGGAACTACCCCGGGCCCCTTCTCGAGGAGAGGGCAGTGGTACGCGCCAACGGTGACCTTCGGCCCTGGCACTCTCTTGCCCCCCCATCACATGATGGAGAGACATCAGGCAGGGGTATGGAGGAGCAGAACCATGCGGATCACGGCACGGGCGGCAGCGATGGCGGTGGCGGCTCTCGCCACCGGGTCAGCCCTCGGTGCATGCACGAGTAGCTCGTCGAGCTCGAGCACGTCCACCTCGCGGGGCTCGACGACGACGACGACGAGTGCAACCGCCACGACGGGCACTGGTGCCTCAACCACAGCGGCCCCGGCGAGTACCACCGTGGCCACCGTAACGTGCCAGCCATCCCAGCTCAATATCGCCGTCTTCGGATCGGAAGGGGCCGCGGGTACCATCGAGCTGACGTTCTTCCTCACCAACACCTCCACCACGCTGTGTGTGATGCATGGGTACCCCGGGATGGAGTTGGTGGACGCCAGCGGCGGCAATCTGGCGACCGTCGTGACCCGAGGCGGCGGGCTGACCTTCGAGAACGTCGCAGTGACCGATGTGTCGTTGGCCCCTGGGCAGACGGCCTATTTCAACCTCGGGTACGGTGACGTCCCCGTCGGCACGACCTCGTGCTCGGTGGCCTCGCAGGTCGAGATCACGCCCCCGAACGACACGTCGTTCGCCGTGGTGCCTGTGCCCCAGATCCACGCGTGCGGTGGCGGTGCGCTTCACGTGTCGCCGGTGTTCGCGTCGACGGACTCGAATGCCACGATTACGACGGCCCCCAAGGGCGTTCACTGAAAGGACCCAGTCAACCTGGAGGGAGCAACGCCTGAGGTGCTCCCCGATTGACGCCCGTCGGCGAAGGGCAACGTGCCGCATACCGCCGATGAGCGTGGCATGTCGGGACCGTGGCCGAACGGTGCGTGGTGGGGCAGGATCGGCATCGATCCCGAGCCACCGAGAACGAGTAGCTTCGGCAAACGTGAGGGTCAGGCCACCATGCGACGGGAGATGTCGGTGAGGCGCACGATCCCTGGCGCGCTCGCCGGGTGTGCCCTACTCGTGTTCGGGTTGGCGGGGTGTGGTTCACAAGCCACCGAGCCCAAAGCAACCGCAACGCCCGGTGCGACCACTACGACCTCGACAAGCGCACCAGCCAACTCGTCATCGACCCGGACAACGTCTGGGTCGAGTGCCGGCTCCTCGCCCCGGGACCTTCCGGCAACGGAGGCCGACAAAGCGGCTCTGGTCACTGCGTTTGTCGCCTTTACCCACGATCCGGCATCGGATATCGAGGGGACAGAGCCCGGTTCCGTGTACTACGCCTACATGCCCTCCACCGGGACCTATTGGGCCCTGGCAAGATTTCTGCCGAGTGCCACAGCCAGTCAGAACAGCTTGGTCAGCCTTCAAGACGGAGGCAATATCGGCATCTTCAGCCGGCAAGCCGGAGGTGGTTGGACGATGCTCTCGATAGGGGGAGAGCCGTTCTGCCCGACCAAGTCGGTCATTCCTTCATCGGTACAGGGCCTGTGGGGACTGACCGAACCAGGGACCTGTGGGTAGCCGAGGCACGGATCCCCCACCCCGACACCCCTGGCCAGCACGTCTGCCGTGTCCGGGACCATCATCGACAGCAGCGGTGCCATCGCCGGGGGCTCTTCCAGCTCGCCGGCCGGCCCGACGTCAGCGCAGCCAGCCGCTGGTCAGGCCCACCACACTGGCACCGCGGTGGTCGACGAGCTTGCGCGCGACGAACTCGCGGGCCCAGTGCGAGGTCTGGAAGCGGAAGGCGGGGGAGTCGGGCCGGATGGCGGGCATCATCTCCTCGGCGACCTGGTGCGCGGTCTGCAACGACGAGGGTGACGAGAACTCGCCCATCACGTGGCCGATGTAGGCCTGCAGGGCGGGCTCGTAGGGACCGGCCTCGGCGAAGAGCTTGTCCGGGTCGGCGCCGATGTTGTTGACGAACTCGGTGGCCACCGGGCCCGGCTCGACGACGGCGACGCCGACACCGAGGGACTCGGCCACCGGCGCCAGGCTCTCCATGAACCCCTCGACCGCGAACTTCGCCGCGCAGTAGGCCTCGTTGAAAGGCTGTCCCACCGCGCCGCCCACGCTGGTGACGGTCACGATCCGCCCGTGCGAGGCGCGGAGGTGGGGTATCACTGCCTTGGTCACGGCCACCACGCCGAAGAAGTTGACCTCCATCACCTGGCGGACGTCGTCGAGGGACTCGTTCTCGATGGTCCCGATGTGCCCCGCACCGGCGTTGTTGACCACGACGTCGAGGTGCCCGTGGTCGGCCACCACCCCGTCGATGCAGGTCGTGATCGACGTCTGATCGGTGACGTCGAGCCGGCGGACGTCGAGCTCCACCCCGGCCTCGTCGGCCGCGGCCCGCAGCGGCCCGGCGCCGTCGAGGTTGCGCATGGTGGCCACGACCCGGTAGCCGTGCTTGGCGGCGACGACCGAGGTGGACAGTCCGATGCCGGACGATGTTCCGGTGATGAGGAGCACGGGCTGCGGCATGGGGACGACCTTTCCGGTTGGCTGTGCCCCCACAGTAGGGAGGTCGGGCGCCCGTCACAACGGGTGTCCCGCTCGGGCTGCGAGTCGCCGCCCGCCGTGCCGGTCGGTACCATCGACCTTCGGTGACATCCTCCCCGAAGGGCTCCACGCCCGCCCGTCCCGTGTTCGATCCCTACGACCCCCTGTGGGCCAGCGACCCCTTTCCGCTCTACGCCGACCTGCGCCAGCGGGCCCCGGTGCACCGCAACGACCTGGGCTTCTGGGTGGTGGCCCGCCACGCCGACTGCCTGGCCGTGCTGCGCGACCGGCGGGCCAGCTCCGACAGCACGAACGTGGACGTCGAGCGCATGCCCCAGGGCATCCGGGCCCGGGTGGCCGCCGACGACCCCGTGGCCGCCGCCATGCTCGAGATGCGGCCGTTCCTCTTCCGGGACCCCCCGGACCACACACGCCTGCGGGGCCTGGTTTCCAAGGCCTTCACCCCCCGGGTGGTGGAGTCGTTGCGGGCCCGGACCCAGCAGGTGGTCGACGAGCTCCTCGACGCGGCGCTGGAGTCCGGCGAGGTCGACCTGGTCGACCGGTTCGCCTACCCGTTGCCGGTGCGCATCATCTGCGACCTGCTCGGCGTGCCGGTGGAGGACCAGGATCGCTTCAAGGTCTGGTCCCACGCCCTGGCCCGGGGCCTCGATCCCGACTTCCTCCTGACCCAGGAGGTGATCGACGCCCGGGTGGTGGCGCTCGGCCAGTTCGCCCAGTACTTCTTCGAGCTGTTGGCGGAGCGGCGGCGGGCGCCCGGGGAGGACCTGTTGAGCCGGCTGGTGCAGGCCGAGGACGGTGGAACCGTGCTGAGCGAGGCGGAGCTGCTGTCGACCAGCATCCTGCTGCTGGTGGCCGGCCACGAGACCACCGTCAACCTCATCGCCGGCGGTGCCCTGGCCCTCCTTCGCCATCCCGACCAGTGCGAGCGGTTCCGCACGGATCCGGCCGTGACCCGCAGCGGGGTGGAGGAGATGCTGCGCTACGTGTCCCCGGTGCAGCTGACCGGTCGTTCGCTGACCGGCGACCTCGAGCTCGGCGGTGTCGGGCTCCGGGCCGGCGACTTCGTCATGCTCCTCTTGGCGTCGGGCAACCGCGATCCCGAGGAGTTCGACCAGCCGGAGCGGTTCGACGTGGCCCGGTCGCCGAACAACCACCTCGGCTTCGGGTTCGGGATCCACCACTGCCTGGGCGCGCCGTTGGCCCGGATGGAGGCACAGGTGGCTCTGACCTCGCTGGTCAGGCGCGCGCCCGATCTGGCCCTGACCGTCGACGACGTCACCTACAAGACCAACATCGTGCTCCGGGGGATGGAGACCCTGCCGGTGGCCATGCGCGGCTGAGCCCGGGCTCAGAGCGACGCGGCCCGCTCGAAGACCGGCTGCAGGGCGTCGAATGCGGAGCGGACCCCGTCGACGCCGAACGGCAGGAGCAGGGCGGCCACCGCATCGACACCGGCCTCGGCGTACCGCTCGGCGATGTCGGCATCCAGCGGCTGGAGGTACGGGCACACCGTGACGGTCACCTCCTCGCGGCGGCGGCCCTGCGCGTCGAGCAGCTCCGCCAGTCGGCCCAGTGGCACGGCCAACTGGTCGGGCGTCCGGTTGAAGGTGTGCCATCCCCGGCCGGCACGCGCCGCCCGGACCAGTGCGGCGTCGCTCTCCCCGCCGACGTGGATCGGGGGATGGGGATGCTGGACCGGCTTGGGGAACATGGAGCACGGGGCGAGGGAGTAGAACTCGCCCTCGTAGGAAGAGGTCTCGTCGCACCACAGGGTGGTCAGCACGTCGAGGTACTCGTCGGTCCGCCTGCCCCGATGGGGCCAGGGCACGTTGACCGCGTCGAACTCCTCCTCGAGCCATCCGACGCCCACGCCGAAGTCGACCCGCCCGTTGGACAGCCAGTCCAGCGTCGAGACCTCCTTGGCCGTGTAGACCGGGTTGCGCTGTGCGAGCAGCACCATGGCGGTTCCCAGTCGGACCGTCGAGGTGTGGGCGGCGAGGTACGAGAGGGTGGACAGCGGCTCGAGCAGACCCGACCCCGGAGGCATGGGGATGCGCCCGTCCCCGGCGTAGGGATACCTCGAGGCGTACTCGTCGAACAGGACGACGTGCTCGCCGACCCACACGGTTCCGACCCCCCGTTGCTCCGCCTCGGCGCCGATCAGCGACAGGAGCTCCGGGGTGCAGAACGGGTTGGCCGTGGGCACCCACAGGTCGACGCGCACCGGCTCAGACCGGCGCCGAGGGAGCGACCAGCGGCCACGGGCGCCCGCGCTCCGCGATCCGGGCCAGGTCGAGCAGCAACTGCTCCTGGTGATGGCGGCCGATCACCTGCAGGCCGACCGGCAGACCGTCGACCAGGCCCGCGGGGATGGTCACCGCCGGGTTGCCGGTGAGGTTGGCGGGGATGGTGAGTGCCCCGTTGTTGCCGATGGCCTTCTCGAACCCGTGCTCGGCGATGAGGTCCACCTCTCCCACCGTGGTGGGCATCGGCCCGGCCGCCGCGAAGGCCACGTCGGGATTGGTGGCGGCGAGGATGAAGTCGGCCCGGTCGAAGACGTCGGCCATCGCCTCGTTGACTCCGATCCGGAACATCTCGGTGGCCCCGGCCGTCTGCACGTTGAGGTTGTGGGTGGCGATGTTCATGCCGAGCTGCACCTCGGGGGAGAGGTCGTCGTTGCACCCCGGATACCGGTCACCCAGCTCGCCGGCCAGGCCGATCAGGTTGGACATGGCCCACTCGAGACCGCCCTGGGGAAGCCGGACGGCGACGTCGACCCGGACCAGGCCGGCATCGGCGATCAGCGCCTCGGCCGCCTCCACCACCAGCGCGGCGACCCTCGGCTCGACGATGGCCGATCCCAGGTCGACGGAGATCACCGCCCGCTTTTCGGCCAGATCGTGGGAGTCGAGTCCGGCTTCCCATCCTTCGACCCGGGGCAGGCTCAGCGTGTCCCGCGAGTCGAAGCCGTTGCACGCGTCGAACCAGCGGGCGGTGTCCCGCACCGAGCGCGACACGCAGCCGAGCACCACGGTCAGCGGTGGGTTCAGGGCCCCGGGGCCACGCGGGATGCGTCCGAAGGTCGCCTTGAGGGCGAACATGCCGGTGAAGGCGGCCGGGATGCGCAGGGAGCCGCCCCCGTCCCCGCCGGAGCCGATGGGAACCAGGCCGCCGGCCACGGCCGCGGCCGTGCCGCCCGAGGACCCGCCGGGGGTGCGCTCGGTGTCCCAGGGGCTGCGAGTGGTCCCGTGCAGCTTGGTCGAGGTGAAGTTGATGCTCCCGAACTCGGGGGAGGTGGTCTGCCCGGCGAGGACCGCACCGGCGGCCCGCAACCGGGTCACGTGGGTGATGTCGTGGTCGGCCACACGCTCGGCGAAGACGAGGGAACCCTCGGAGAACGGCCATCCCTCGACGGCGTCGAGCTCCTTGATCCCCATGGGGACCCCGCCGAACGGGAGGGAGGTGTCCGCCGATACCGCGGTGGCCCTGGCCGCCTCGGCGTCCACATGGGAGAAGGCGTTGAGCCCCGAGGCCCCGATGGCGGCCAGCGATGCGTCGAGGGCCTCGGCCGGGCTGATGGTGCCGCTGCGGAATGCGTCGACCAGAGAGCAGGCGTCTCCCATCCACGGTGCATCGGTCATCACCGAGGACGCTACTCCCGCCCGGAGGCGTGCTGCCTGCTCCCGGGTCGCCGGCTCCGCTCGGTGGGGGACGGTCCGAGCGGGCGGCGCCACGGGCATCCCACGTCGGGGGTTTAGCGTGTGGGGATGGACGACTCCGAGCAAGCCGACATCCAGACGCCAGGCTCCTCCGAGCCCACCGGCCTGCCGCCGGTCGCCAAGTCCGCGCCGCGGGCGCCCCTGACCCTCGCCGTCGACATCGGGGCCACCGGACTGAAGGCTTCGGTGCTCGATGCCGATGGCGCCATGGTGGCCGACCGGGTGAAGGTCCCCACGTCCTACCCGATGCCCCCCGACCGCCTGGTGGCGGTGCTGGCCAAGTTGGTCGGGCCGCTGCCCAACGCCCAGCGCGCCTCGGTCGGCTTCCCGGGCATGGTGCGCGGCGGCATGGTGCTGTCGGCCTCGCACCTGGCCACCGAACGCGGGCCCGGAAGCCCCCCCGAACCCGGCCTGGTCAGGCTGTGGTCGAGGTTCGACCTGGCGTCGGTCCTGACCGGGGCGTTCGGGATCCCGACCAAGGTGGCCAACGATGCCGACATCCAGGGTGCCGCGGTCGTCAGCGGTCGCGGCCTGGAGATGACGATCACCCTCGGCACCGGCTTCGGGACGGCGCTGTTCTACGAGGGGGATCTGCTGCCGCACGTCGAGATCTCCCACCAGCCCTTCCGGAAGGGAGAGGACTATGACGAGCAGTTGGGGGAGGCGACCCGCAAGGAGATCGGCCTCGATCGCTGGCACAAGCGGGTCCACAGGGCGATCGCCAACATGCGGGCGATGACGTTCTTCGACCACCTCTACATCGGCGGGGGCAACTCGCGGCGCATGATCCGGCACACCCTGCCCGACGACGTCACCATCGTCGACAACTCGGCGGGCATCCTCGGCGGGATCAAGCTGTGGGTGCCCACCCGCTCCGACGGGGACGGGACCGGCGACTGAGCCCGGCCCGGCCACGCCGGGCCCGACGGTCAACCCATCCACTTCCTCCAGCGGCGCTCGAGATCCTTCAGCTCCTTCTTCCAGCCCTGGCGGATGTCCCGTGCGGCCCCGTGTTGCACGACGACCAGGTCGGCGATGGGCTCGGAGAGATCGGGCCGCTGCTCGGCCAGCGACTCGAGCCAGGTGATGGAGAAGTAGGCGTCGTGGAGATCGCCGAGTTTGCTCTGGAGCCGCTCGGCCGCCCTGGCCGTCTTGCCCGCCGGGCTGCCTTCGACCAGCGCCACCGTCTCGCAGCCGTAGCGGAGGTTCTTCATCCGGATGCGCAGCATGTGGAGGTTGACGGCGGAGGAGTCCTTGCGCGCCGTGCGGGCCGCACCCCGGACATCGTGCCAGGCCCGGCGCAGCATCGGGGGCAGTACTTCGGTGGCCGGCTTCTGGGCCTTGGCCTTGAACTCCGGGCCGTCCCACAGCACCATCATCTGCTCGGTCAGCTGGAACCGGCGTGGCTTGCCCCGCTCCTTGGCGAGGTCGGCGAGGACTGCGTCGGAGCGCGCCTGCACCTCCTCCTCGATGAGGGCCACCTGGTCGGGCCCGATCACCTCGGGTCCCTTGCCGGTGATGATGTCCCGTATGATGTGGAGGTCCCTGGACTCGCCAAGCCGGTTCCCGTACCAGGACAATTCCGCCCGCAGCGAGGTGCCCCAGGCCGGGTCGAGCACCAGTCGGAACGTGCGCAGGTTGGACCGGATGCGCCGCATCGCCACCCGGCTCTGGTGGATCCGCTCGACCTCGGTCGGCCTGCGCTCGGTACCGGCCAACGACTCCGTGGCGGACTGGGCCCACAGCGGTCGGGTCCCCATCTGGAGGCTCAGGGCGTTCACGGTCCCGCACCGCCTGTCGTCGTCGACCAGTTCGTCGCCCATGTCGTTGAGGAGGAAGGTGCGCGCCGACACGGCCAGCACCCGGTGGAGGACCATGGCGGCCGTCGGCTCGGGGAAGTCGGTGCCGGCGGGCGCGTCCGGCACATGGTGGATGTACGGCTGTTGGCCGAGGGTCGGCAGGTCGCCGTCTCGTGTTGGTTCGACTGCCATGGAACGGGCCTCCTGGCCACAGCCTAGGAGCGCGCCGAGACTCCCGTCACCGCGGCGGGCTGAGCTGGCCGGTTCCGGAGCGTGGAAGGGCGCCCGGGTCGACCGGCCCGAGGCCAGGTTGCGCTGCACCGCCTCGCAGATCATCCGGTCGTCGCCGAGGATCCCCACCCGTCGGCCAGGGGCGGGGGCGACGGGGCGGTGCCGTCTACCCTGGGGCGATGCACGCAGTCACCATCGTCGACGGGGCACTGCAGTGGCGGGAGCACCCCGATCCCCAGCCCGGACCCGGCGAAGTGCTGGTGACCGTGGCCGCCGCCGGGGTCAATGCGGCCGATCTGTTGCAGCGGAGGGGCCTGTACCCGGCCCCGGCGGGATCGCCGGCGGACATCCCGGGACTCGAGTTCGCCGGTGCGGTGGCCGCCCTCGGGCCGGGTGCCGGCCGGTTCGCCGTCGGCGACCGGGTCATGGCCATCTGCGGTGGCGGCGGCCAGGCAGAACTGGTGGCGGTGCCCGAGGGCTCGCTGCTCCCCGTGCCCGACGGCATCCCCTGGGGCCAGGCCGGCGGGTTCCCCGAGGCGTTCTCCACGGCCCACGATGCACTGTTCACCCAGGCCCGGCTGGGCGCAGGCCAACGGGTGCTCATCTCCGGCGCTGCCGGGGGGGTGGGCACGGCTGCGGTCCAGTTGGCCCACGCCGCCGGTGCCGAGGTGGTGGCCTCGGTCCGCTCGGCGGCGCACCACGAACGGGTCAGGGGCCTCGGCGCCGACCGGGTGATCGAGCCCGGCGACGTGGCCGATCACGGTCCCTACGACGTCTCCCTCGAGCTGGTGGGCGCTCCCGGGGTGGCAGCCGTGCTCCCGCTGCTCGCCACGGGCGGCCGCATCGTGGTCATCGGCGTGGGGGCAGGGGCGAAGCTCGAGCTCAACCTGTTGGCACTGATGGGGAGCCGGGCCACCATCGGCGGCTCGACGCTGCGGTCGCGGTCGAGGGACGACAAGGCTGCGGTGGCCCGCGCCGTGGAGGAGCACGTGCTCCCACTGCTGGCCGACGGGTCCGTTGCGGTGGCGGTCGCCGAGCAGCTGCCGATGGACGCAGCCGACCAGGCCTACGAGCGCTTCGCCGCCGGCGGCAAGTTCGGGAAGATCGTCCTCGTCAACCGGTGACGCGCCGCGGGCGCCGCGGACAGGGCGGGCCCGGCGGCGGCTGCCTCCCTACCTCGAGACGATGACCGAGGAGCCGTGGCCGAACAGGCCCTGGTTGGCGGTGATGCCGACCCGGGCACCCTCGACCTGTCGGCCGGTCGCCCGGCCCCGCAGCTGCCACACCAGCTCGCACACCTGGGCGATGGCCTGGGCGGGGATGGCCTCGCCGAAGCACGACAGCCCGCCGCTCGGATTGACCGGGACCCGGCCGCCGATGGTGGTGTCACCGTCGCGGAGCAGTCGTTCGGCCTCCCCCTCCTTGCACAGCCCGATGTCCTCGTACCAGTCGAGCTCGAGGGCCGAGGAGAGGTCGTAGACCTCCGCCATGTCGACGTCCTCGGGGCTGATGCCCGCCTCCTCGTAGGCGGCCAGTGCCACCGAGTGCTTGAAGGTCGGCCCGACGGTGGTGGCAGCTATGGCCGAGTCGGTGGAGAAGTTGGGCATCTCGATGACGGTCTGGGGGAAGCGCGGGGTCACGGTGGAGACGGCGTCGATGGTGACCAGGTCGTCGGTCCCGGCGTACCGCCGGGCGAAGTCCATGCTGGCGAGCACCAGGGCCGCCCCGCCGTCGGAGGTCGCGCAGATCTCGAGTAGCCGGAGCGGATCGGCCACCATCGGGGAGGCGAGCACCTCCTCGGCGGTGACCTGCTTGCGGTAGCGGGCATTGGGGTTCTCCAGGCCGTGCCTGGCGTTCTTGACCTTCACCGCCGCGAAGTCGGCCTCGGTGGC
>Ga0182010_10001785_pt1 | contig 11208 bp, 12 predicted proteins | sample 611E1MmetaG_FD_120488 | JGI IMG/M metagenome (GOLD analysis project Ga0182010, IMG submission 120488) | Permafrost microbial communities from Stordalen Mire, Sweden - 611E1M metaG | ecosystem: Environmental > Terrestrial > Soil > Wetlands > Permafrost | place: Sweden: Stordalen | collected...
ACCGTCAGAACCGGACCGGTCTGTTTCTGCTCTTTGGGCGGCTCTTTTGGTTTCGTCAGTTCGGTCTGGGTCGCGCCCTGGACCTCCATCTCTTTCTTCTTGAACTTCGCATCGGCGGATGCCGTCCCTGAGCCTGCCACCATGCCTATGAAGACGATGCCGAGCGAGACACAGCGTGTGGAGCGTCGATAGTCTGTCATGTTCATTTCCCTTGCTTGGCTGATCAGGGTCCGGTCAGGGTTTCTCTTCCGCCGGTGCCGGTGCTGCTTCCGGTGCCGGTGCTTCGGCGGCCGGCGCTTCGCCACCCTCTGGCACCGCACCTTCTTGTCCTCCGCTGGCCGGCGCCCCTTCGGGTCCCGCACTTCCGTGCACGCACTTGTTGAGAAGCTTGTAGCGGTAGTAGCCGAGTTCATCACGCCAGTACTCGCCCGTGAACGGCCAGAATTCGTGTTCGTCGTCGATGCGAACGTTGCTGATGTCCTTCACGCGGCTGCCCCCTCCGGTCATCGACTCTGTCTTGACATCCTCTTCCAACTGGCCCTTCTCACCCTGGAGGATTTCGTACTCAATCTTGATCACGCGGGTGATGAGCTGGCGGAACTCATTCACCAGGCGTTCGACGCGTTTGCGAGCGATTTCCCCGGTTCCATTCACTGCCAAAGCCCGGGTCACGCCGATTTCGGAGTAGATGGTCGTGGCCACCGCGGTGCTCTTCCACGCGGCATCAGCCTTCTCCTGCTGGGCAAGTTCGCGGTCGAGCTCGCGCACAGCCTCGAAGCGGCGAACCAGGCTGCGGTCCGAAAGAACCGCCCGCGCCGCCCGTTCGACCGCCGGAGGCATGCCCGATCTGCCGGTACGAATCTTCACCGCTAGGTCGAAGAACTGGTCGTTGGCGGGGTGGCTGGCCAGTGCCTTGGCCAGGCCTTCCGCCACTTGGGGAACCCAGTCGTTGAACTCCTGGATGGAATTGGCGGCCCGGTCGAAGAGGCAGTTGTAATAGTAGATGGTCGCCTTGACCGTCAGGGCCTCTGCCACGGACTCAGGCTTGATGAAGTACTCGAAGAACGGGGCGCGCAGCGTGTGGATGTTGCCAAGGGCCTTCGAGTACCCCGCCTGCTTGAGCATGAAATTGGCCCACGACGACTCGAATAGACTGTTTGGCCAGTCATACGCCTCGGGTGAAACCCGGTCGAAGTACTTGGTCGCCATCTCGAACTGGCCGGTGGAGTAGAAAACCCGAGCGAGCGAGAGATTGGCCAGATCCTGGAAGGGCCTGACCTTCGGGTCCTGACTCTCCTCCGCGGCCCGTAGAACCGCCTTGAATGCCTCAACCGCAGGCCGAGCGGAGTACTCGCGCACATAGGTGGCACCTTCGAACAGCTTGGCTTGCGGGAAGAAAATGCTCTTGGGTGGAACCAGGTTGAAGAGCGACACGGCTTCCTGGAACTTGCCCTTGTTGTAGTTGTACTTGCCGAGCAGGAAGTACAGCTCGTCGCGCACCGCTTCGAGCTGCGGGGCTTCCAGTTCCTGTCGACTATACTTGCCGATCTTCTCGAGAACAGCGGCGACATCCACCGGCTGATGGGTGAGCGACGCCAGCCACTGCAGAGTCTCGTTGTAGTGGGGATGGGCGGGACCCTTCTGAACGATGCGATCGAAGTAGCTCAACGCCGCCGAATAGAACTTCAGCTTGAACAACGTCTTGCCCATCATGAACTCGGCCCGCATCTTCGCGCCCGCGTCCGCGCCCGCTTCGCCCTCAATGGCCTTGTTGAACTCGATCGAGGCCATGTAGAAGTCGCCGCGTTGGTAGAACTTCTCGGCTCGCTCGAGCCCGGGGAAGCTGGTACCGCTATCGGAAGCGTCCGCGGACTTTGTTGACGATTCCTCGCCCGAGGGCGTGGCGCCGCTCGACCTGCTCTTGCGCCGCCTTTGCGCCCAGGCATCGGACGTCACCGCCAGGGTGAGGGCGAAAAGCAAGAACAATGCACAACCCTTTTCACGGCTCATGGATGGACCTCGCGTCGGTGACGCCCACCTCAGACGATTTCGGCGGGCAATTGGTGGAAGGAACTAGTCAAGTGTTGGGTGTCGCCTACCTGGCTGCGCGACTATAAGCTAGTGTTTGGGTGTTTGCCGGACGTCAACGCGCGAACCGTGGCGATCGTGATAATGACCCTACCGTCGGTGTTGGGCCTGGAAACCGCGCCATCCTAGGCATGCGGATCCGAGGTGTCAAGGGAGAACATCCCGCCTCCGGCGGCGCTCAACTACGCGAATCTGCGGAACAAAATGTTGCTCTGCGGAGCTGCGATTCCCTGTTGACAGAGAACTTCGCGACGCTAAGATAGCCGCGTCTTTGGTACCGGCCCGTGCTTGCCCCTCGGCTTCGGCCGAATTGGCCAGGAGGAGTCCTTCGATGAGTCCGACACCGTGCGCCCCTTCCCGCTGCTTGCGGCCCGCCATTGTTCGCACATTTTTTCTTGGCGCATCACTTCTCGCCCTTGCCGCCTTTGGCAGCATGGCCTGCGAGGACCGCGCGATCGGCCGTCCCTGTGATGTGTTGGCCGACGCAAGTACGTCGCAGGCTGTCTACAACCCTTCGGCCCTCGAGTGCCCTAGCCGCATCCGCCTGAAGCCCGATGTGCAACAAGGGGGGCAAGCTGCCGGGAATCCAGCCACAACCCCCCCCCTTCTTCCCACTGGCCCTTACTGCTCGGCGACATGCTCAAGGGACAGTGATTGCGACGGACAGAAACGGGACCTCAAGAACGGCAGCGACGCGCGCTGCATGAATGGCTACACATGCGGCGTGGTCTTCTCGGTCGGGCCGTTCTGCTGCAAGAAGCTCTGCCTTTGCAAAGACTTCTACAATTTGGATCAGGGTGGGGGTCTGGAGACTCCTGTCATCTGCAGCAAGACCCCGAACGGCTGCCTACCGGAGTAGCGGCCGTAGTGAGCGCCGGGAACGGGCGCGCAGCGATTGGAACCCGGGCGGAGGATCTGGCCGCTGCCCTGCTTGAGGCGCACGGCTATAGCATCATCGAACGAAACTGGCGCCGTCCCGAAGGGGAGTTGGACTTGGTGGCAGACCATCGAGGCATCCTGGTCTTCGTTGAAGTCCGTTCACGCACGGGCGAGGAACGCGGACATCCTCTTGAGACGGTGAATGCTCGCAAGCGAGCCCGCGTGGTGCGCGCAGCCCGCTTGTACTTGGAAGCGGCCCAGCCCGCCGCGACGGCCTTTCGTTTCGACGTCGTGGGGGTTACCTTCCCGCTTGCTGGAGGCCAACCCGCGATCACCCACGTGGAAGACGCATTTCGCGTAGCTTGAGCCCCGGCCGGGCCTTGCTTTCATCCCCCCTTGGGCCGTCCGCCACCGAAAGGCTACGTGCTGGGAGCGTCGCCGGCCGTAGCAGGAACCGCCGCTTCAGGAGCCGCGCGGCCGCCGGCGTGGTCATGGTCTACGACGGTGCGTTCGCCCTTTATGCGGGCCGCCCGGCCCTGGAGCTCGCGCAAGTAGTTGAGACGCGCGCGGCGGACGCGTCCCCGTTGCACAATCTCGATCTTCTCGATGCGGCTGGTGTGCAGAGGGAAGATGCGCTCGACACCCACGCCATACGAAATCTTGCGTACGGTAAACGATGCGCAAGCCGAACTCGAACGTCGGTCGATGCACACGCCCTCGAATACCTGGACGCGCTCCTTCTCGCCTTCTTTGATCAGGGTATGCACCCTGACGCTGTCACCCGGCCGGAAGTCCGGAATGTTGTCCCGCCGGCAGGCATTCTCGATCGCTCGTATCAGGGGGTGCGTGCTCATGGGTCGACTCGATGCAAGGGCGTATTTACTACGCGGAAGGAGGCCCGCAGTCAAACATTATAGATGGGAACCCTGGGAGGGTTCCCATGCCCTCCCGCGCTCTGGCTCCGGCGGGCAAAGCCCGCCCTCGCCTACGCGATCATGGGAACCCCTGCACGGGGCGCTCCGCCCTTCGGGCCCCCCACCGCCACCCCAACCCCGCTCGCTTCGCTCGGCCTCGCCATGCCCTCCTGTCCCCCGCGCGTCTAGCTGGTCCCGTCCAGTTCGGCGAGCATGGCCCTTTCCTCCTCGGTTGGAGGACACCGGTCCAGCATGTCCGGTCGACGCAGCAGGGTACGCCGCAACGCTTCCCGGCGACGCCAGCGGGCTACCTCGGCGTGGTTTCCGGAAAGCAACACCTCCGGAACACCAAGCCCGCGAAAGACAGGCGGCCGGGTCCACTGCGGGAACTCCAACCGGCCGGCGGAGAAAGATTCCTCCACCACCGACTCCCCGCATCCCAGCACTCCCGGCACCAGGCGCGCGGTGGCCTCGATGATCACAGCAGCCGCCACCTCGCCGCCCGCCAGCACATAGTCCCCGATGCTCACCGATTCGTCGGCGTATAGTTGGGCGATCCGTTCGTCCACGCCCTCATAGCGACCACAGATGAGCATGATGCGCCCACGAGTGGCCAACTCTGCGGCACATTTCTGATCGAACAGCCGCCCGGACGGCGAAAGCAGGAGCCGATGGGCCCGCCCACGCCGGCCTTCGGCATCATCGATGGCCGCTACGACTGGGTCCGCACGCAAGACCATGCCAGGGCCGCCGCCGTAGGGAGAATCGTCGACTTGACGATGCCGACCTGGCGCGAAGTCCCGCGGGTTGGTCCTTTCGACGACGATCAGGCCATTTGCGACAGCCTTTCCCAGCAGGCTGGCCTGAAGGAACGAAGTGAATACCTCGGGAAACAGCGTGATGATCTCAATCACTAGCCGGGGTGGCGTCGTGCCGACGGGGTCGTTCGCTTCAAGTCGATCGTCACTCATGAGGGTCAACCACCACGCATTTCGTCGAACGGTCGACCGCCACAATGAACTCGGGCACGGCAGGAAGCAACCGCTCGCCGCGCTCTTCGTCGCCAATCACCATGACGTCGTGGGCCCCGTTCCAGAAAACGCTGCGCACGACTCCGAGAACGCGCCCTTCGCTATCTTCGACCCGGCAGCCGACCAGATCTTCCACGTAGAATTCGCCCGCGCCCAGCGGCGGGAGCGTCGACTTGGGCAAGCCCAACTGCTGCCCGGTCAGCGACGCCGCTTTCTCGCGGGTCAGAACGCCATCCAGCTTCAGCAGAAACCCGTCGGCCGTCCGACGAACCGCCGTGATCGTGGCCGCGGAATCTCCAATCGTCACCGCCAGCGGGAGTGCGACGGTATCCAGACGGCAGCCTCCCGAGTGAAAGGGATGCAGACTGATCTCACCCGCGGTTCCGTGCGGGCGCCCCAAGATTCCAAAGGGCAAGACCTCGGCCAGTGCTGGGCGCAGCGGAAAACCCCCGCGCTACTCGATGATCTCCAAGAGTGCGCGTCGTTTCATCTTGGCTGATGCGGCAGAAAGAACCGTGCGCAAGGCCTTGGCTGTGCGGCCTTGGCGGCCGATGACCCTCCCCAAGTCTGACTCGGCCACCTTCAACTCGAACACCGTGGCGTCCGGTTCCTCAATCTCCTCAACCGCAACTTCGTCAGGATGCTCCACCAACGCACGCGCTAGATAGAGCACCAGCTCGCGCAAGGGAGGCGCTTTCTCGGAACCTCCTACGGAGGGGGACTCGGCGCCCTCGGTCACGGGAGCACTACTCGGTAGGCGCCGGCGCCTGTGCAGCCGCGCGCCTGACCTTCTTGAGGAGTTGGCTGACGGTCTCGCTGGGAACGGCCCCTGCAGCCAACCAGTGGTCGACCCGGGCTAGGTCGAACTTGACGTCGGGCGGGTTGGTCCGCGGGTCGTAGATGCCAACCTGCTCGATCAAACGTCCATCTCGGGGACTTCGGCGATCTGAGGCCACCACACGATAGTGGGGGGACCTCTTTCCACCGCCGCGGGTGAGTCGTAGGGTAACAGACATGTTATTTGAATCCTCGCGGGCTCGAACTGAGCCAACGGCTGAGAGTGATTATAACGCATATGATTGTCAAGGCGAAGGTAGTTCTTTTCGCTGCCGTCTTGTCTCCGCCTGCACGCGTTACCGGCACCTACGCAAAGTGACAGGCGGCTGAGCCTGTGGGATTTTCTGTTGGTCCTATGCGTCCACTCTCCCCGATTCCCCTGCTCTTGGGCTTGTTCGCAGCCCACGTCGTGCATCCGAGCGGCCTTGCCCTTGCCAGCCCGAGTGAGCGCCGGGCTGTGGTCTTCTACACCGCACAGACCCAAGGCACGCTTGAACCCTGCGGCTGCACCAGCGATCCCTTGGGCGACATCGCGCGCGTGACCGCGCTGGTGCGCAGGACCGCACGGGCTGGCGGCGTCCTTCTGGTGGACGCCGGCAATCTGACCTACCCCGCGGGTGACATTCCATCGCGCAAGCAAGAGGCCGCGGACTTGGTGGCGAGCTTCCTTGCCCGAGAGATGACCCGCCTACCGTTTGGCGGCTCGGCCCTGGGCGAGACCGATCTGGCGCGCGGGGTTGCCGCGGCTCGGCCCCAACGCCTGGCCGCCAACCTCGACAGCCTGCCTTTCGTCGAGCCGTCGCGCGTGAGGTTGGTGGGAGGGATCAAGATCGGGGTCTTTGGCCTGGTGGATCCGGGCCTGGCGCGCGAAAAGGGGCTGCACGCGGAAGATCCAATCGCCGCGGCTCGGGCTGAGGCCGACCAGTTGCGCGCGGCCGGTGCTGAGATCGTGATTGCGCTGGCGCCGCTCGACCGCCGGCAGGCGCGCGCGGTGGCCCGCGAGGCGGCGGTCGACTTCGTGGTGTTGGGAGAAGACGTGGGCGAGGGACTGCCGCGCGCGGAAAAGATCGGCAGCGCCTTCCTCGTAGTCCCGGCCTCGGAGATGCAGCGAGTGGGCAGACTGCAGATCGTGCTTCGTGAGGCACGGCCCGCTGGTGAACCGCTCCGCGATGCCGGTGGACCGCTAGCGAATCGCCTCCGCGCCGAGGAGATTGATCGGCAGGCTCGCCAACTGGATGCCGATCTCGCGCGCTGGGAGAAGGACGCTGCCAGTGATGCGACATTTGTGGCGGCAAAGCGCAAAGAGCGAGACGAGCTTGGCGCCGAGGCTGCAGGACTGGCCAGCGCGACCTGGGCACCGCCGGCCCAAGGCTCGTACTTCATCAACGAGCTTGTGCCCATCCGTCGCAGCCTGGCCCGCGATCCGGCCCTGGCCACCAGCATGCGAAGGCTCGACAGGGCGGTGGGCGCGGCCAATCTGCGGTTGGCAGAGCCACCGCCCCCTGCCGAGCCCGACCGGGCCCATTTTTCGGGTGACGCTACTTGTGTGCGCTGCCACAAGGCTGCCGCCCGGTTCTGCCGGCGCACGGCCCACGCGCACGCGTGGAGAACCCTAGCGGTCGTAGGCAAGACAGCTCACGGCGACTGTGTCAGTTGCCATGTCACGGGTTACGGCGAGGTGGGTGGGTCGAGCCTCGGGTTCAGCGAGGGCTTGGAAAACGTCCAATGCGAGGCTTGCCATGGCCCGGGTTCGATCCACGTGGAGAAGCGCGGGCTGGAGAAGCCTCTCGCTCTGCGCACGGACACACCCGAGTCGGTGTGCTCACGGTGTCACAACGAAAAGCACTCCGACACCTTCCAGTACGAGGCCTACCTGCGCGACATCATCGGACCCGGCCATGGCGAGGACGCGCGCGACAAACTGGGCGCAGGACCAAACGCCCGAGATCTGCGGCGGGCTGCCGCAAAACGGGCGGCGCTCTCCGCCAAGCAGCTCAACAAACCCTAGCCATCGAGTCTCTTCGGCGATGAGCCGGCGAGAATCTGGTCGAGCAGGTCACTCTCGATATTGCCCCCGCTGATCACGACAACCACACGACGGCCCTGCACCGGGAGCTTGTCTTCCAGCAGGCCGGCCAGCGCGACCGCGGCCGAAGCCTCACACACGATGCCGAGAGACCGGTACGCGTACACGATGGCTTGCCGGATCGCCACCTCGCTCACCAGGGCCACCTCCGGGAAGTAGTCCTTGGCCATGGCAAAGGTGCGCTCACTGACCGCGCCTTCCAGTCCTTCAGCCAGGGTGGGGCCGCCGTCGTATTGGGTGTAGGCCCGACCCTCTTCCAGCGATCGCTTCATGGCGCAATTGGCTTCGGGCGAAACACCCCACACGCGGATTCCGCGCGGGACCATTTCGACCCCCAGCCCAGCCGCAAGGCCCCCACCTCCCACCGGGGTGACCACCGTGTCCACGTCGGGAAGCTGGGCCAGGATCTCGCGCGCCAACACCCCGCCATTTCCCGCGATGACCCAATCGTCGTCGAACGCAGAGGCGAAGCTGAGCGAGGGGTCGGCACCCGCGCGCTGGCGGGCCTCGGCCTCGGCTTCGTCATAGGACGCACCCACAACTTCCAACCCCGCGCCCAACGCCAAGATGCCGTCGCGCTTGCACTGGGGCGTCTGCGCCGAGACCAGCACCTGGGCCTGGACGCCGAAGGTGCGGGCCGCCAGCGCCACACCGAGGCCGTGGTTGCCTGCCGAGGCGGCGATGACCCGCTTCTTTCCCACCTGGCTCATCCCGGCGACGAAGGCCGCAGCCCCACGCAGCTTGAACGAGCCCGTTCGCTGCAGCGACTCGAGCTTTAGCCAGACATCCGCGCCGGTGCGGCGGCCCAACGCGGGCGCCGGAATGAGCGGCGTCACGCGCACCAACCGACGCACCCGTTCGGCGATGGCGCCGCCGGTGACCTCGGTCCAGACGTGTGGGTCGAAAAGGCGCATGCAGTGGCCTCACGCTACCAGCGCAGCCCGCAAAACGCCATGTGTCTGCGTGCGTTCGAGCGGCGATAGCGCTACACCTAAATGGATGTTTGACGTCGACGTTGCCCGCCTGGTGCGCGCGGGCCAGGTGGAAGAAAGCCGAGCCGACCGGGTGCGTTGGCTGTGGGACGAGATCCGCCGCCTCAAGCGCGAGAAGAACGCCTTCGTACCCGCCCACAACTACCAGGTGCCCGAGGTCCAGGCCATCGCCGATACGGTGGGCGATTCTTTCGAGCTGGCGGTACGCGCCCGCGATGTGAAGGCGCGCCTGGTGGTCTTCTGCGGCGTCCGCTTCATGGCCGAGGGCTGCGTCACCTTGGCCCCGCAGGTTCCCGTCTACCTGCCCAACCAGCAGGCTCTGTGCTCGCTGGCGGAGATGGATGCGGACGATCTCGAGGAACGGCAGGAGTTCCTGCGCTCGCTCGGGCGCAAGTTCGCCACCATGACCTACGTGAACACCTACGCCAGCGTGAAGGCCCTGTCCGACGTGTGTTGCACCAGTTCCAACGCGGTGAAAATCGCCGACCGGCTAGGCGTGCCGGACCTGCTTTTCGTGCCTGACCAGAACCTCGCCTATCAGGTGGCGCTGCAAACCCGGCGCATGTACCTGCCCCCGCCTGAACCGCATCAGTTCCATCCGCGCGAATACCTTGCGCACATCGAGCCTCTGATCCGGGACGGTGAGCGGGCGGGCCTGGCCGGCAACGTCTTCGCCTGGGAAGGCGCCTGTCACGTCCACCACCAGATGACCCTGGCCGATATCGCCCACATTCGCCAAGAAGATCCGGAAGCCGTGGTCATCGTGCATGGCGAGGTCAAGCCCGAGCTGCAGCAAGCCGCCGACGAGGTGATGTCGACCTCGCAGATGGCCAGGTACGTCGAGAACCATCCCGAGAAGAAACGCCTGGCCATCCTCACCGAGTGCGGCCTGGTGGTTCGTCTGGAGCTGGAACACCCCGACCGGCAGTTCTACAAGCCCTGCCGGCTGTGCGAGCACATGAAGGCCATCACCCTGGAAAACGTCTACGAAACCCTGCGCGACGAACCCGCCCACTGCCTGGTCACGGTTCCCGAGGCTGTGCGCCAGCGGGCCGCAGCCGCCATGCTGCGCATGATCGACCTCGGCGCGTAGGGGCGGGCGGGTTTGAAACCCGCCCCTACGGGAACACCAGGACATTGCGTGGGCCATAGCTGGCCACCAGGCCGTCGATGTGGTGCCTGACCAGGTCGCGCCGGGCCACCACGGCCCGAATCTCGCTTGGGGTCAGGATCTGATACTCGTCCTGGCTCGCCTGGGCCAGCACTTGCTCCAGCGCAGGAACGGTGACCCGGTCGAGGGCCTGATAGAGCTGGAGCGAAAATCGCTGTACCCGGTGCAGAATCGAGCGCGTGTGCTCGTTGCCCTCAGGCTCGACGAAGAAGGACATGGTGTTGTCCATGAAAAGCAGGCGTGAGCCGTCGGCCGATGTCTTCATGTTGCCGCCGCTGTAGCGGTCGGGGTTGGAGGTCAGAAAGTCGAAGACCACGAGCTGCGAAAGCTGGGCCGCCAGCGCGCGCTTGTCGACCGGAATAGGCTGCCCCTGTGTCAACCATTGCATACTCTCGTGCAGCCCTTCCGGCGTGTCCAAGTCCGAGTCCTTGATCCCGGGCACCCAGTACATGATCACGCCCGCTGTCTTGCCCAGCGGATTGAACACGGTTTCGGCCCGAATGCGCGGCAAGGCCGTCAGGCTGTCGGGATTGAGGCGCGAGAAGATCTCCTCGCGGCTCACCATGCGCGGCGCTGCCGGGGGCACCGCGTTCAGGCCCAGCAGCCGGTTGAGCCGGTAGGCTGCCACTTCCTTGCGCGGGATGGTCCGCAGGTTGGTCTGCGCCGGCTTGAAGGCTGCGCGCGAGCCATCCGCCAGCTCGACCCGGAACGACAGCGTCGACCCCCCCTTGTTGAGCTTCATTCCCAGGATGGGCTGCAGGCGCACCCGCTGCAGCAGCATCTCGTCGGACATGCCGAGGAAGGTACCGGCGGGCTCTTCAAAGATGGCCGGACTGGGCGGGTTCGACAACTCGCCGCGCGGCAGAAGTGCGGTCGAAGACTCCGGGCTCGCTCCGCGCTGGCTGCGCGCCTGCCCCACGCCGGCGCGTCCCCTCTCGCTGAAGAAGTGCACGGACGCCCGGGTAGTCCAAGCCACGCCGGCGAGCGCACTCGCCAGCACCAGGGCTTCAGCCGCCACATATCGCCCGAGGCGCACAGAGCAATTGTAGGCCCTGATGCTCGCGAGCACAAACGAGGCGGAGGCACGAGGTACTAGTTGTCTAGAGCCTGCTCAATCGCCACGTCGATGTCGGCCCTGCTCCTCTGCCCGACCATGACTCTACGAATGACTCCGTCGCGACCGATCACGACCAAGTGAGGCAACGAGACA
>Ga0182010_10001786_pt1 | contig 11207 bp, 9 predicted proteins | sample 611E1MmetaG_FD_120488 | JGI IMG/M metagenome (GOLD analysis project Ga0182010, IMG submission 120488) | Permafrost microbial communities from Stordalen Mire, Sweden - 611E1M metaG | ecosystem: Environmental > Terrestrial > Soil > Wetlands > Permafrost | place: Sweden: Stordalen | collected...
CACGGCGCCTCGGGGCTCCCCCTCGTTGCTGCGACGCCGCATCACGGCCCTGATCCGAGCCAGCAGCTCCTGCTTGCCGAACGGCTTGACCACGTAGTCGTCTGCGCCCGTGTCCAGCGCCTCCACCTTGGCGCGTTCGTCGGATTCGCCCGTGAGGACGATGATCGGCGTCTGCGATATGCGGCGGATGGCGCGGCAGACCTCCACGCCGTCCAGGCCGGGCATGGCCAGATCCAGCAGCACCAGATCCGGGCGTTCCTCGGAGAAGCGGCGGAGGGCGGCGTTGCCGTCGTACGCGGTGACGACACGATGCCCGGCACGCCCGACCAGGGCCGACACGGCGCCCACCATCGCCGGCTCGTCGTCGACGACGAGGATCAGCAGGCTCGCCTCTGTCACCGGACCCATGGTGCTCAAGTTGTGGCCTCCGCTCCAGTCTGCGCTCGTGCGCCTCGCTGCTTTCGTTTCGATACTTTCGCTACCCGTCCGAACCGGCCTCGGACATGACGCCGGCCTCCGGGCCGCCGTCGTCCACCGAAGTGTCGCTCATCTCGGGCACCGCAACCATAAAGCGACTGCCGCCGTACCCATTTGATTCCAACCAGACACGTCCGCCCATGGCGTTCATCAGTCTTCGTGCGGCGTAAAGCCCGATCCCGGAGCCCCGCGGCCGAGTTGCAGTTCGAACGTAGGCGTCGAAGACCGACTCCCATTCGGCCTCGGGGATACCGGCTCCGTCGTCGGTGACGTAGATCTGGACCTCGCCGTCCTTGCGCCACGCCCCCATGGTGACCGATCCGCCTTCGGGCGAGTACTTCACCTCGTTCTCGAGAAGGTGCTCCAGGACCTGGCGGAAGCGACCTTCGTCGCCCACGCCCACAAGCTCCTCCCATGTGCCGGTGCGGCGAAGCGGGTGCTCCCGAAGCAGCGGCGTCATCTCGCCGATGGTGTCGTTGACGGCGCGAGCCACGTCGAATGGGATACGCGCCAGACCGGCGGCCAGCCCCTCGCCGCGGACCGACGCCAGGATCGAATCCACCAGCCGATCCAGGCGCGTGACCTGGCCTATCGCCTGACGGCGCCACTCGTCGACGAGCTTCGGATCGGGCCCCGCACCGTCACCGGCGGCGTCGACGGCCGCGTCCGCCAGCAGATCGAGATATGCCCGCACGACCGCGAGCGGCGTGCGCAGCTCGTGCGTGACGACCGCCAGGAGCTCGGCCCGGGCGCCGTCGAGGGCCGTGAGCGTCTGGAGCTGCTCTTCCGCCTCGGCCTGAAGACGGCCCTTCTCCACGATGCCGCCCAGCAGCGCCCCGATCGTCACCAGGAACTCGACCTCCTCGGTCGAGAAGACACGGGTTTCGGTGGCCTGGACGTTGATAACGCCGATGATCGTGTCGTTCCACGGCAGCGGCACCGAGAGCATCGACACGAACTGCGACTGGTCGAAGCCGGGCACCCACTTGAAGCGCGGGTCGACCCGGACGTCCGGCGAGGCGATCGGCCGGCCGAACTGCGCGGCTCGACCCGTGAGCCCTTCGCCGAGCCCCAACGTCACGCGTCCGATCTGGTCGCGATCGAGGCCGTTGGTGGCAGCCAGCCGAAGGCACGATTCGTCGCGCTCCATGAGGTAGACGGAGCAGACCTCGACGTCCAGGGCGGTCGTGGTGCGATCCACGATCGTCCGCATCAGCTCGTCCCAGTTGCGTGCCGTCGTGAGAAGCTTGGCGAACTCATGCAGGAATTCGAGCTCGCGAAGCTTGCGCTCGCCGTCGAACGGCGCGCCGGCCCCGGGGGCCGAAAGCACGGTCGAGCCAGGGGACCCTTCCAGCTCAGGCGTCTGCCCACGGGCGGGCGCGGGATCGAGCTTGGATTTGCGTCTGGGCTTGCGATCGGGCTCTTTCATCGTCGGTCGACCCTCGGGCGCGTCAAGCGTCTATCTCGCTACTTCGCGGCCGATGCCGGCGCGTCGTAGACCTTCGTCGGCAGGTCCGCGAGCAGCGGCTCGGTCCACGTCCAGGCGGCGCCGTAGTGGCGGCCCACGGCCCCGTGACGCGCCGCCTCGGTGCGCAGCGGCAGACCGAATATCTCGATGAAGCCGACCGCGCTGGCGTGGTCGAAGGCGTCGTCGGCGTCATAGGTGGCCAGGGCCTTGTCGTACAGGGACAGCGGGCTGCGCCGGCCGACAACCACCGCGCTGCCGTGGTCGAGCCGGACCCGGACGTCGCCGCTCACGACGCGCTGGCTGCTGGCGGCGTAACCGCGCAGGTCCCGATGCAGGGCGCTGAACCACAGCCCGTCGTAGGTGAGCTGGGCCAGCTCGTCGGCCACCGTGCGATTGAAGCGCAGAGTGTCCTTGGTTAGCGTCAGCCCTTCGAGGGCGCGGTGGGCGCGGTGGATGACCGTGGCCGCGGGCGCCTCGTAGATCTCGCGGCTCTTGATGCCGACCAGGCGGTCCTCGACGTGATCGACCCGGCCGACGCCGTGGGCGCCCGCCAGATCGTGGAGCTTCTCGACCAGCACCACCGGATCGAGCCGCTCGCCGTCGAGCGAGACCGGCACGCCGCCCTCGAAGCCGATCACGATCTCGACCGGGGCGGGGGCCTCCTCCGGGTCGACGGTCCAGCGGTAGACGTCGGCTCGCGGCGCGGTCCAGGGATCTTCGAGGATGCCGGCCTCGATGGAACGGCCCCACAGGTTCACGTCGATCGAGTAGATCGAATCCTTGGTGATGGTGATCTCGATGTTGCGCGCCCTGGCGTACTCGATCTCCTGCTCGCGACTGAGGCCCATGCCGACGCGCATCGGGGCGATGACGGCCAGCGATGGATCCAGGGCGTGCGTCGCGACGTCGAAGCGGACCTGGTCGTTGCCCTTGCCGGTGCAGCCGTGGGCGACGGCGTCGGCCCCTTCTTTGTGGGCGACCTCGACCAGGAGCTGGGCGATCATCGGGCGCGCCATCGCGGTGGCGAGCGGGTAGACGCCCTGGTAGAGCGCCCCGGCCTGGACGTGGGGCCAGCAGAAGTCGCGCACGAAGCGCTCGCGACCGTCGACGACGTAGGCGCGGCTGGCGCCGGCGCTGATAGCCCGGCGGTCGACGTCTTCCTTGAGCACGCCGCCACCGAGGTCCACGGTCAGGGTGACGACCTCCACGTTGTATTGCTCGCGCAGCCAGGCGACGGCCACCGAAGTGTCGAGTCCACCGGAATAGGCGAGCACCACCTTGTTCATAGAGGAGCCTCCGAATGCGCGAATAGTCGTGCGTTCGGCCCGGCCGACGCGTCCGACGGTTGGAATGTCTGGAAGCGGGCCAGCCACCGCTCGAGGGCGGCTTCGGTCTCGAACAGGACCAGCGCTGTGTTGTCGCCCGCCAGTGTGCCGACCTGGTCGGTCAGGCTCGACTGATCGATCGCCTGGGCGATGGCGCCGGCCGAGCCCGGTGTCGCCACGAGCACCAGGCTCAGGCCGCTGCGGCCGATTCGGACGGGGATGTCCTCGAGCAGCCGCGCCAGCCGGGCGTCGTAGGCGTTCCCGGTGGCGGCCGTCTCCGGCGTGGCGTAAACGTGGCGGTCGTCGCGCGGCACCTTCACCAGGCCCATCTCCGCGGCGTCGCGGCTGACGGTTGCCTGGGTGACCTCGAAACCGCGTGCGCGGAGAAGCTCGACCAGCTCCTCCTGGCTCCCGATCGGCGAATGCGAGATCAGATCGAGCAGGGCGCGCTGGCGGCGCTGCTTGACGTTTGGCTGGCTGCCGTTGATGGCCACGATCACGATCCGATCTCAGGCCGTCGCCGCGGGGTTTCGGTGGCGGCGCGCGCCGCCGTGATCCGGGTGCCGAATGTCGGATCGTGGAGAGCGCGGCTCAGAGCGTGTGGGTCCCTGGAGTCGCAGATGACGGCCTCGGCCCCGGGCCAGCTCACGGCCTGGAGGGCGGCGCGGATCTTGGGCACCATGCCGCCCTTGATGACGCCCTCGGCGATCAGCTTCTCGGCCTCGTCCGCGGTCATGGCGATCAGCTTCTCACCGGCCGCGTCGCGGATGCCGTCGACATCGGTCATCAGCACCAGCTGGCGGGCACCGAGGCCCGCGGCGATGCCGGCCGCGGCGTCGTCGGCGTTGACGTTGCAGACGGTGCCCTGCTCGTCGCGGGCGAGCGGCGCCACGACGGCCAGCTCGCCGGCCACGAGCAGCTGGTCGAGGAAGTCGCGGCGCAGGCCCACGACATGGGCCACCAGCCCGAGACCGGGCACGCGCTCGGCGATCATGAGGCCGCCGTCGACGCCGGAGAGGCCCACGGCGTCCACGCCGCGGTCGCGCAGGTCCGACACGAGCTCGGAATTCACCACTCCCCGGAGGACGGCCGCGGCCACGTCCAGCGCCGCCTGGTCGGTCACACGCAGTCCGCCTTCGAAGCGGCTGGGCACGCCCAGGCGCTCGAGCCATTCGGTGATCCGCTTGCCGCCGCCGTGGACGAGCACGACGGGGCGCTCCCGCGCGACCGACGCCACCTCGTCGAGGACGTGGGCCTGGTCGGCGAGCGTCGTTCCGCCGAGCTTGAGGACGAGCACTTCGCTCACGTGGTGTACTCCGCGTTCTCGATGACGTACTGCTCGGTCAGGTCGCAGCCGAACGCCTCGCCGGCGCCTTTGCCCAGGCCGAGGTCCAGACGAATGAGCACTTCCGGGGCATCCATCGCTTTTCGGACGGCGGCGCGGTCGAAGGGGAGGGGAGTGCCGGCCGCGAACACGAGGGTGCCGGCGATGGCGATGCGCAGCCGCTCCAGGTCGAACTCGGGGCCGCGGCCGGCCCGTGGCATCGCTTCCGTATGGTGCAGGCCGGCCGCCTCGAGCAGCTCCTCGTCGGGGAGGCGGGCGTTGCCGGCGGCGCTCGCCACGCGGCCCCAGTTTGGGTCGCGGCCGTGCACGGCGGCCTTGAGAAGGCTGCTGCTGACCACGGAGCGGGCGATTGCCCGGGCGTCGTGATCGTCGGTGGCGCCGCTGACCTGGCAGGTGATGAGCGTCGAGGCGCCCTCCCCGTCGGCGGCCTGCTGGCGCGCCAGGGAGCGCGCGACCGCCTCGATGGCCCGGCCGAGGATGGCGGCCTCCGGACTGGCGGTTGCCACCAGCCGCGCCCGGGACGCGCCCGACGCCAGCAGGAAGACGGTGTCGTTGGTGCTCGTGTCGCCGTCGACGCTCAGCTGGTTCCATGTTCGCTGGACGATCGGCGCAAGCAGCCCGTACAGCGTCTCGGGAGCGGCGCTGGCGTCGGTCAAGACGACGCCGAGCATCGTGGCCATGCGGGGATGGATCATCCCCACGCCCTTGGCGAGGCCGGAGACGGTCACCCGCACCGGCGCCCCGTCTGGACCGGGCAGCTCCACCGATGTGGTGGCGAGCTTGATCTTCGTGTCCGTGGTCATGATCGCCCTGGCCACCGCCGCGAGGCCTTCGTCCGTGGCGGCGAGTTGCGGGACCAGCCGCGCGATCCCGTCGCGGACCCTGTCCACGGGCAGCCGCACGCCGATGACGCCGGTGGAGAGTGCCAGTGTCCGTTCGGCCCGCGTGTCGAGCGCCGCGGCGACCGCTTTGGAGATGTCCGCCTGGTCGGCGTCGCCCTGTGCGCCTGTGGCCGCGTTCGCGGATCCGGCCGTGGCCACGATCGCGTCGGCCCAGCCGAAGCGACCGCCGCCGCCGATCTCGGTGGCGTTGAGATGAGCCTGCGAGATGCGGATCGGCGCCGCCACGACCTGGTTGCGGGTGAAGACGGCGGCGGCAGCAGCGGGCTCGCCCAGAGTCGCGATCATCGCCAGATCGGGGCGCCCGGATGGCTTGATGCCGGTGGTCGTGCCGCCGGCCCGGAAGCCTCCCGGCAGCGCGGCCCGCTCCTCGATCGGCGGTAGCGCCATCGGAAGCGGCTCGAGCGCGTCGGTGTCGTGTGCCCCGGCAACCCCGGACGCCGGACCGGCGCTCTGGGCCGAAGGATCGAATACGCCTGGCTGCATCTGCTGGGATTTCCTTATGGCGAACTGGGGTGAGTTGCTAGGGCGCGATCGGATACTGCTCGAGCCCCGTTGTCTCGGGCAGGCCGAAGAGGACGTTGAGGGCCTGGACCGCCTGTCCGGCGGCGCCCTTGACCAGGTTGTCGATGACGCCCAGGGCCAGGATGCGGCCGCTTCGCGGGTCCACGCGGCACCACACGCGACACAGATTGCTGCCGTAGACGTGCTTGGTGGCCGGCGGTTCGGCGACGACCTGAACGAACGGCTCGTCGCGGTACGCCTCGGCGTAGAGCGCGTCCAGCTCCGCCTGGGTGACGGGACGGGTCGGCCGTACGTGGCAGCTGGCGAGGATGCCGCGCGTCATCGGAATGAGGTGCGGCAGGAAATCCACGGTAGCGACGCCCGGGTTGGCGTCGCGGCTACCGAACGCACCACGCTCGCCCTGTTGCTGCAGCTCCTGCTCCATCTCGGCCGTGTGGCGGTGAGTGAACACGCCGTAGGCCCTGACGCTCTCGTTGACCTCGGAGAAGAGCAGATCGGGCTTGGGCTCGCGGCCGGCCCCCGAGACGCCGCTCTTGGCATCGACGGCGAGATCGCCGATCAGCCCGGCCCGTGCCAGCGGGGCAAGAGTCAGGATCGTCGCGGTGGGGTAGCAACCGGGCAGCCCGATGACGGTCGAATCCTGCTCGGCGGCCCGGCGCATTTCCTCGCGGTGGAGCTCCGGCAGGCCGTAGACGGCCAGGGCCAGAAGCTCGGGTGCCGGATGCTCGAACTTGTACCAGCGCGGGTAGTCGGCCGGGTCGTGGAGACGGAAGTCCGGCCCGACGTCCAGGAGAGCCGAGCCGTGGGCCACGATACCGGCGGCCATGTCGGCGGCCACGCCGTGCGGGAGCGCGGTGAAGATGGCGTCGGCCTCGGGGATCGCCTGATCGATGACCAGACCCGTCGCGGCGAGATGGGGATGGGACTCGGCGATCGGGACGTTGTCGCGGTTTCGGCCGTGCAGGCCCGCCACCCGGACGCGGGGGTGGTTCAGCAGCAGCCGAACGAGTTCGCCGCCTGCATAACCGGTGGCGCCAACTATGCCGACCGTGATCGTCCGGCCGCCCTGTCGAGTGCGCGCCGCGCGAGGCCCCAGGCCGCGCTCCGATCCGGTCGCGGTATTCGCCCCGCCGCTGCTCGCGCCCGCGCTCACAGGCGAGCCACCGGCAGATGCCGGCGCGGGCTTCTGGCCGGACTTCTCGCCGGAACTGGTCGCGGGAACGCCGTCAGGCGTCGGTCGGGTGGCGGTCATGGTCGCATGAGTATACGGTCCGGTGAATAGTCATGCAAGCGCAAATACCGCCCGCGCCACGCCACTCCGATCGCCACGCCACTCAGATGTAGCCGGCCGCGACCAGGATGATCCCCGCGACCATGAACCAGTGGAGCAGCCAGCCCCAGAGGAACGATCGGGTGCGCCAGGCCAGGATGCCGAAGAAGACGCCACCGACGATCGTCGAGAGGACCTCCAATTCGGGCTTCCAGACGTGCATGAGGGCGAATGGGATCATCTGCAGCCAGATCGCGTCGGTGCCGTACCTGGGTCTAAAGGCTCCCAGCAACCAGCCCCGGAAGAAGAACTCCCAGGCGAACATGTCTACGCCGGCGTCCAGGATCAGTCGCCAGGCCGGCCTCTGCGCCGCCAGCACGGTGTAGTAGATGCGGAAATCCGGCAATTGCCCCAGGATCGCGATGGCGACGGCCATGATGGCGATGCCGGCGATGGCCACTGGCAGCCCGAGTCTCCAGTCGCCCAGGGCCAGGCCGTAGCGACGCGGATTTTCGTGCCACACGAGCACGATCACGGCGAGCGGGACAAAGGCTTCGAGCACCAGGTGGGCGTACTCGGGCTGGCCGTAGTTGTTGTCGTACGCGACCAGCAGGACGAGCATGGCGGCCGTGATCGCCTGGACCATCCGCGCGTTGAAGTCCACGCCCCAGATCCGCCAGGTCGTTCCCGCGCGGGATTCCGGCGCTGCTTCGTCCGCTGTCGAGGCTGCCTGGGACACCGGCCCTCCCGCTCGGGTTCGCACTCCTGGGTCGCTCGGTGGGCGGGCGCCTCAGCCGGGGCGGCGCGGTCGGAGGGTTCGCGCCGGCGGGGCGATCATATCAACCCGCGCCCGGGCCGAAGCCGGGCCCCGGACCGGTCGCCGGCGCCGGTTCCCCGGCCCGAATGGCCGGCCGCCATCCGACGACGCCCAGCGCCGCGAACCGGTCGGCGACAGGCAGGCCGGTCAGACGGCCAGAACGTCCTTCGACGGCCCCGTGACGACGACCTCGCCCTCTTCCTCTGCGGGCCGGTTGGCCACCCCCGCCGGACGCCGGATCAGGTAGCGGTGGCTTATCCGCGCCACGCCGGAGGCGATCTGGGCGCTCACCGTGCAGTACTTGGTGGCCGAGAGCTCGATGGCGCGCCGGACCGCCTCCGTGTCCACGTCTCCTTCGACGACGTGCAGGATGGTGATGTCGGTGAAGACGTTGGGCGCCGTCTCGCGCTGGACGCCAGTGACCTCGGTGGCGTAGCGGGTGACGGCCTGCCGCTTCTTGGCCAGGATCTCGACGACGTCCATGGCCGTGCAGCCGGCGATCGCCGCGAGCACGAGCTCCGTTGGGCGCGGCCCGGCGTCGCCGGCGGCGTTGTCCATGATTATGTCGTGCCCGGAACCGGTGGCCGCCACGAACCTGAAGCCGTCCTCGTGCCGGAGGCTGACTCGCTTCTCACCCAATTCGATCTCCTGACTGCCTGGCCGCTTACGCTTCAGCCGCCGCCAGCGACGCTGCCGGCGTGCCCGTCTCACTTGTTCCCTGGCGCGCGAACTGCGTTTGGTAGAGCTCCGCATACACGCCGCCGGCGGCCAGCAGGTCGGTGTGCGTGCCCCGCTCGACGATGCATCCCTCAACCACGACGAGGATTTGATCGGCCTCCCGGACGGTGGACAGGCGGTGGGCGATCACGACCGAGGTGCGGCCGGCCAGGGCCGTTCGGAGCGCCAGCTGAACCGCCAGCTCCGACTCCGAGTCGAGATGGGCCGTCGCCTCGTCGAGCACGACGATGTCGGGCGCCTTGAGCAGCAGCCGGGCGATCGCGACGCGCTGCTTCTCGCCCCCCGAAAGCCGGTAGCCGCGATCGCCCACCACGGTGTCGAGGCCGGCCGGCAGCGATTCGACCAGCGGCATGATCTGGGCGGCCAGCAATGCCTCGACCAGCTCCTCGTCAGAGGCGTCGGGCTTGGCATACCGCAGGTTGGCCCGGATCGTGTCGTGGAACATGTGCGCGTCCTGGGTGACCACTCCCACCTCGCGGCGGATCGAGGCCAGGGTCGCGTCCCGCAGATCCACTCCGTTGATGCGAATTGCGCCGGAGCGCACGTCGTACAAGCGTGGGATCAGGTGGCTGATCGTGGTCTTGCCGCCGCCGGATGGACCCACCAGCGCCACCAGCTGACCGGGCAGGGCGGTGAACGACACGCCGAACAGGACCTGTTGCGAGGGCGCCTGGTCGAGCACCGCGACCGACTCCAGCGAAGCCAGGGACACTTCCTCCGCCCGCGGGTAGCTGAAGTCGACATGGTCGAACTCGATCGTGGCCGGGCCCTCGGGGATGGCCACCGCGCCGGGCTTCTCGGCGACCATCGGTTCCAGGTCGAGCACCTCGAAGACGCGGTCGAAGCTGACCAGCGCGGTCATGATGTCGACCTGCACGTTCGAGAGGGCCGTCAAGGGGCCGTAGAGCCGGTTCAGGTACGCCGTCAGGGCGACGACCGTGCCGACCTGCAGCGCGCCGCTGGCGGCGAGGACGCCGCCCCAGCCGTACACGAGCGCGGTGGCAAGCGAGGCGGTGAGCAGGATCGCGGCCATGAACACCCGTGTGTACATGGCCTGCGTGACCCCGATGTCGCGGACCCGACCGGCCTTTTCCTCGAAGCTGTGGATCTCGCGCAGGGGCTCCCCGAACAGCTTCACCAGGAGCGCCCCGGCCACGTTGAAGCGCTCGGTCATCATCGAGATCATCTTTGCGTTGAGGTTGTAGCTCTCGCGAGTGAGCGCCTGGATCCGCCGACCGACCCAGCGCGCCGGCAGCAGGATTATGGGAAGCAGGGCGAGCGCCACCAGCGTGATCTGCCAGGACAGCAGCAGCATGGCGGCGAGGGTGATGGCGACGCCGATGACGTTGCCGACGACCGACGAGAACGTGTCGGTGAACGCCTGCTGCGCGTCCAGCAAGTCGTTGTTGAGCCGGCTCACCAGGGCGCCGGTCTGGGTCCGGGTGAAGAAGGCGATGGGCATGCGCTGGAAGTGCGCGAACACCCGCGTGCGCATGTCGAAGATCAGGCCCTCGCCGACCCGCGCGGAGATCCACCGCTGCCACAGGGACAGGGCCACGTCCGACAGCGCCAGTACCGCGAGCAAGAGGGCCAGCTGGACCACCACGCCCGAGTTGTGAGGCAGGATTCCGTCGTCGATGATGGCCCGGTAGATGAGTGGGTTGGCGGCGCTCAGCAGGGCATCGAGCACGATCAGCGCGAGGAACACCAGCAGCATCCGCCGGTATGGCCGCGCGAAGCGCGCGATGCGCCGCAGGATGCCGGCCGAGAGCTTCTGGGAGGTAACCGCCTCGTCCCGGCGGAACGAGCGCATCAGCCCCCCGCCCCCGCCTCCGCCCATGCCGCGCCGCATGCTCATCGGCCGCTTCCGGCCCCCCGCTGCGCGGGTGCGCCCGCCGCACAGGGCTGCCCGAACCGCTCGCCGCGCGCGGCGAGCGCGAGACTGGCCGAGGTCGGGGGCGATGACACCGTCATTCGGATTCCTTCTCGTACGGTGTGGCGGTCCAGAGGCGCAGCGCCTCGGAACCCTGCCGCTGTGGCAAGGGTATCTGGTTCATCCCAGAGAGCTCCTGGTGCTGTGGCCGCTCAGCTTCGGGGCCGGATCGTCAGCCAGTCGGTCGGCCAGGCGTCGCCAGATCAGGCTCGTGGGCGAAGACGCAGGCGAGCTCGGTGCGGCACGGGAACCTCACGGACAGCCCCGACAGGAAACCAGGCAGTTTGCCCCCGGACGCCGGGCGTCCCGCCTCGAGGTCGGGCGCTCCGCGCGGAGCCGGGGCGTGTCGCAGGCTAACGCGGGCCGTTTACGTGGCACTTACCCGAAGACGTGCCAGGCGACCTTGACGG
>Ga0182010_10001791_pt1 | contig 11185 bp, 14 predicted proteins | sample 611E1MmetaG_FD_120488 | JGI IMG/M metagenome (GOLD analysis project Ga0182010, IMG submission 120488) | Permafrost microbial communities from Stordalen Mire, Sweden - 611E1M metaG | ecosystem: Environmental > Terrestrial > Soil > Wetlands > Permafrost | place: Sweden: Stordalen | collected...
CGGCAAAGACGGCTCGCTTGATATTGACGACGCTACGCTTTCAAAACTCGATTGCGTCGGCGCGTCGGTGCATTCATATTTTTCGTTGCCCGCATTCGAGCAGACCCAACGGATCATCCGCGCTATGGAAAATCCCAACGTCGATATCATCTTTCACCTGACCGGTCGAAAAATAAAAGCGCGTCCGCCCATTGAACTCGACATTGACGCGATCATTGCGGCGGCCAAACGCACCGGCACGGCGCTTGAGGTGAATGCCGGCCCGGACCGACTCGATATTCGCGACGAATATGTGCGCAAGGCGGTGGAGGCTGGCGTTAAACTCACGGTTGATTCCGACGCCCACTCCCCAGCGCACTTCAGCTTTTTAGAATACGGCATTGCCACCGCCCGCCGCGGCTGGGCGGAAAAATCCAATATTTTAAATACTTTACAGATCGAAAAGCTTTTAAAGTGGCTAAAAACAGCAAAGGGTAGCCGATGACCATGTCCCCTTTTTCGCAATATGCTAGTATTATATCCCTGATATGAAAATAGATTTTGTCTCAATTTTTCCGGAAATGTTCGGCGCGTATTTTGATGAATCGATCATGAAACGCGCGGCGGAGAAACGCCTTATCAAGATTAAGGCGCATGACTTGCGCAAATGGGCCTCGGGGAAGCACCACAAAGTCGATGAACGCCCCTTCGGCGGCGGGCCGGGGATGGTTATGCAAGTTGAGCCTTTTGCAAGAGCTATTAAACAGCTTGCGAAGAACCAAGAACCAAGAACCAATTTCCAAACAAAAACCAAGATCAAAAATATTAAATTGCAAAAACCCCGAGTGATCCTAATGGCCGCCTCCGGAAAAACTTTCACGCACAAAGATGCGGTGCGGCTGGCAAAATACAAGCATCTCATCTTCCTCTGCCCGCGCTATGAAGGCGTTGATGCGCGGGTGGAAAAATTCGTTGATGAAAAGATATCGATCGGCGATTACGTTCTGACCGGCGGCGAACTGCCGGCCATGGTCGTGGCCGACGCGGTCGTGCGTCATCTTCCCGGCGTGCTGGGCAAAGCCGAATCGCTGACCGAAGAATCGCACACCATTCCCGGCGTGACGGAATACCCGCAGTACACGCGGCCGGAGATTTTTAATAAAATGACGGTACCGCCCGTCTTGCTTTCGGGGAATCATAAAAAGATCGGAGAATGGCGGAAGAAGATGATGGGCGGACGACGAATGTCGAATGACTAATGTCTAATCCGACTCTCCTTAAAAGCACCACCAAACACCGTCATTGCGAGGAGGCCGAAGCCGACGCGGCAATCTCGTTCTCAATTGCAACCACGGTGATATTCCCACAAGATTGCCGCGTCGCTCGTTTCGACTCGCTCCTCGAAATGACGAAATAAAAATGACCCTTCACAATGGATGGTCATTTTTAGATTCTAAAACTAATTCGCCGGAGTCGGCTGAACCCATTCGTTGGGATTTGCGCAATTGCTTTTGGCGGTAGTGAAAGTCGCGTTAGCATTCTTCTTTGATGCGTCCCAGGCCGTGCGCGCGGCGGTCTTCACGGTCTGCCAATCCTTGATCGCGGATTCGCGCGTCGCTTTATATTTTGCAATGGCCGCTTTTTTGGCATTTGCATCATTTGCCGTTTTGGCGGCGGCAAGTTCGGATGTGTACGTTGACTTGGCGCTCGCGATCGCGTTCATGTAATTATCTTTCGCGGTCTTAAGCGCGGATAAATACGCATCGCGCGCATCTTTCAAGCTATTGTTGTAAGCGGCGAGCGCATCTTTCTTGCACTGCTTAACCTCGGCGGCCATCGCGCTTCTGCCGGCAGAGATATTTTGTGCCAAGACCGGAATAGCGATCATAGCAATTGCAACCAGCATGGTTCCGGCAATGGTCTTTTTAAACTTCATACTTTTTACTCTTTTTGCGTTAAAACGCAATAAAGATTAATGCTATTTAATTCTACACCTTTTGACGAGTATGTAGCCAATTTCTTTCAATCCACAGCTATCTTGCGGGGGGGCTTGACGACTTTGCGACATTACCGTATCATACCGACATACTTGAAACAACTTCTTTTGGTCGGTTTTTAGAAGAAAAAAGAGTTGAAGCCCCTTCTACTCTTTTTTCTTCCTTGAAACCAAGGAAGCAGGACGTTGAAAACTTGATCGTGTAAAGAACCAACCCCGGATAATAACATTCAATAATAGTCAATAAGTGATCCCTACTTTACGTAGGGGGAGCCAAATGACTTTCAGGTTGAATCAAAAAACGCTTCGGCGTCTATGATTTCTTCTGAGAGTTTGATCCTGGCTCAGGATGAACGCTGGCGGTGTGTCTAAGGCATGCAAGTCGAACGGATCGTTTTCTTGTAGCAATACTTGGAAATGGTCAGTGGCAAACGGGTGAGTAACACATTGGTAACCTGCCTTCAAGACGGGCACAACATTGCGAAAGCGATGCTAATTCCCGATGGTCTCTTCGGTGAAACTCCGAAAGAGTAAACGTCCAAAAGACGCTTGAAGAGGGGCCTATGGCCTATCAGCTAGTTGGTAAGGTAATGGCTTACCAAGGCTACGACGGGTAGCAGGCGTGAGAGCGCGACCTGCCTCAGTGGGACTGCGATACTGCCCACACTCCTACGGGAGGCTGCAGTCGAGAATATTCCACAATGGGGGAAACCCTGATGGAGCGACACCGCGTGGGGGATGAAGGCCTTCGGGTCGTAAACCCCTTTTATATGGGACGAAGCGCAAGCTGACGGTACCATACGAATAAGAGGTTGCTAACTCTGTGCCAGCAGCAGCGGTAATACAGAGACCTCAAGCGTTATCCGGATTCACTGGGCGTAAAGCGTCCGCAGGTGGTTTATTAAGTCGTTTGTCAAATCCCGGTGCTCAACATCGGAACTGCGAACGATACTGATAAACTTGAGGATGGAAGAGGTAAGAGGAACTGCTGGTGTAGTAGTAAAATGCGTTAATATCAGCAGGAACACCAAAGGCGAAGGCATCTTACTGGGACATTCCTGACACTCATGGACGAAAGCGTGGGGAGCAAAACGGATTAGATACCCGTGTAGTCCACGCCCTAAACGATGAGCGCTAGATTTGGGAAGTATCGACCCTTTCCGAGTCGTTTTACAAGCTAACGCGTTAAGCGCTCCGCCTGGGGAGTACGGCCGCAAGGCTAAAACTCAAAGGAATAGACGGGGACCCGCACAAGCGGTGGAACATGTGGTTCAATTCGACAACAAACGAGAAACCTTACCAGGGCTTGACATGCAGCTGCTAGCGCACGGAAACGTGTGATCTTCGAGAGTGCTGCACAGGTGCTGCATGGCTGTCGTCAGCTCGTGCTGTGAAGTGTACCCTTCAGTGGGGTAACGAGCGCAACCTCCATCATTTGTTTAATGACCAAATGAAACCGCGGTCCTAAAGACCGAGGAAGGCGGAGATGACGTCAAGTCAGCATGGCCCTTACGCCCTGGGCCACACACATGTTACAATGGTCGATACAAAGGGAAGCGAAGCTGCGAAGCGGAGCAAATCCCATCAAAGTCGACCTCAGTTCGGATTGAAGGCTGCAACTCGCCTTCATGAAGCCGGAATCGCTAGTAAACGCGTATCATCCACGGCGCGTTGAATACGTTCTCGGGTCTTGTACTCACCGCCCGTCAAGCCAAGCGAGTCGGGAATACCTGAAGCCGTCCTTTACTGGACTACCAAGGTAAGCTCGATAAGAGGGGCTAAGTCGTAGACGCAAACTGCGTCCGTTGCGACCTCTCGCCGTAAGGCGACTGAAAAATCCAACTGTTTCGGTGAACCCTGACGCTCTTTCGCGGAGCGAGGGAATACCGAGGGAAGCTGGGAAGGTGACAAAATGTTTGGTTCTCTGCAGGAAAAAACCATTATCGGTTCGTTGCTGGGCGACGGCGGCTTAATTGCCACCGGCGGCGGTAGGCGTTATCGCTTTACCGTTTCGCATTGCACGGCGCAAAAGGACTATCTTTTCTGGGAATACGATATCCTAAAAGACATTGTCCGCACGCCGCCGCGGCACCAACAACTTACCAATTCATGGAAATTCAATACGGTCAGCTCGGATCTTTTGACCGAGCTTCACGGACTTTTTTATAAGGGACGACAAAAGGTCGTTCCCGATCTTGTCCGCGAAGCCATTAAGGATCCATATGTGCTGGCGGTTTGGTACATGGATGATGGTAATCTTCGAAGGCAAAATGGAAAGGTATATGGCTGCATGTTAAACAGCCAGTCATTTTCCTACGAAGACAATCAAAAGTTAAGCCAGTGGCTCAAAGAGCACTATGGACTTAACTCGACCCTACAGAGAAATCATGGAAAATATCGGCTCTATTTTGGAGCCGATTCATGGAAAAACTTTTGTCACACTGTTGCGCCATTCGTAATTGATACGATGCGCTACAAACTTCCTTAGCCCCGTAGAGACTACACGTTGGCTCCCGGCAAAGTGCTGGGATGAAGATATAGTCCATGCCTTAGGGGAACCTAGGGGGAAACATGAACAAGGCAAGGGTAGCGGAAGCTGCTCTTGGATCACCTCCTTTCTACAACATTTTTTCTTCGGAAAACCTGTTGCAGGTCGGTCGTTCGACTGTTAGGTACCTACAGTCGAATGAAGTTATCCGAAGGGGTTCTTAAATCACGATCAAGTTTTCAGCGCCTAAAGCAAAACCGCCTTAATGGCGGTTTTTGCGTTAAAGATGTAACATAAAGTCATAATGACAATGACGAAATATGAAAATTATCATTAGAATATTTATTAATCTTTTTCTGGTTTTAGCCATCCTGATTTCCCTGGCTTTTTCAAACCCATACGCGGGACCGTTAATAAATTTAATTTTGTCGGCCTTAATTCTCGCTATAATAATCGCCTACAACGTGAAGGTCGGCGCAAAATATAGCCGGGGAACAAAAACCATAATTCTCATCGCTCTTTCCCTCGGCTGTTTGGCATATTTAGCCATTCCCAAAAAAAACTTGGCCTGTGGAGCAGTGGCGACCGCGACAGGAGTTGCCGCGGCCTGCTCCTCACATTATTGCGTTGGTCTACCGATCACGGCAATGGTTAATCCGATTTGTTTAGGATACAAGTTTGGCGAAACAAATTGGACCGAATAACATACCAGACGATCTCCGCCAATCAGGTTAAATCTAGGCGTCGGTGCCAAACCAGATAAAATTTTCAGCGCCTAAAGCAAAACCGCCTTAATGGCGGTTTTTGCGTTGCAAAATCCGTCCCCCCTCTTTGGAGAAGAGGGGGTAGGGGGAGTTCCGGCGTCATAGCTGCTCGAAATCACAATTAGAGACCGTGAAACATCTTACATTAAAGACAGTGGTTATTTTCCATTCGTTGGCGATACTCCGCCGGACGGAACTCTCCCTACCCTCCCTTTTCCAAAGGGAGGGGTCGTATCAAACCAGATGTTGATGACGAAAAAAGAAAAGCGGCGCACTTGCGATGCGCCGCCGTTGGGTCGTTCGGTGCCACAGGACCATCGAGCCATACCCTGCTTTGCCTGTGACATTATTTCCCGCTTGCCGCGTCGACGGCGCGCATAGAGTATCGAAACTCTCCGGTGCGCGGATCCTGCCCGTACTCCACCACGACAAAGTCGCCTGCGGAATTATCATTGCCGGACGCCGGTCGAGTCCGCCTCGGGCGCGGATTGTGGCAACCGGTTCCCATAAACCCCGATCCGCGCCCATAGGTAGCTTCCAGCTTTTGCGCCCTGAGAATAGCAGTCATTGTCAGCATAACGGCCTCCGTTCTATTTCAGATTCAGAAAGATCAATTCCTTGGAAATTCTAATATCATATTATTGCATGCCTTGGCGTTTGTAAACGCGATATCCGCTCGACCCGCCCCGACCAAAACCCCCGTTTCAGAATTGATGCGGGCGCATTGGTTCTGAAGCTTGACATGTCAAGCACATATCATATATACTGTCGGTATATGAATAAACACACTTCCCTCTTATTCGCGGTTACCAAGGCCGGCGCGGTTGTTTCGCGGCGCTTTAGCGCGCACGGGCTGTCTTTTGCCGACTTTATGATTATGCACTATTTGGATTCGGCCCCCGAAGGAAAACTGCGGCGCGTTGATTTGGCGGAAAAAATGGGCCTTACCCCTTCCGGCATTACGCGCCTCATTCTGCCGCTCGAAAAAATCGGCATTATTGAACGGCTCGACGACAAATCCGACGCTCGCGCCCGTTTTTCAACGCTCACCAAGGCCGGAAAAAATCTCTTAAAAGACGCGACCGCCACCCTCGAAGAGCGCGCCGAGGAGATTTTCGAGCATGCTTCGGAAAAGAATATTTCAATGGCGACGGAACTTCTTTTGAATATAAAATAAGAAAAACGGCGATTGCACACGAGGCGCATCGCCGTTGGGACGTTTGGACCTAGGCGAAACCTAAGTCATTGATCGCTATGGGCCACTACAGCAACAGTGCCCATCGTCGCTGCTTGCGGGCGGCGCACCATCGGGTGAGGGCGGCGTGTTCGCCGCCGGCTCAATGTCGGGAAGCGGCTTGGGCGGAAAATCCACGCCGACGCGGCGGCGATCATCCGGCGGAAGCAAACGGTCGAGAAGTTCGACAATCGGCCTCCGGGCGGCTATCATCTCGCACGGCGACAAGAATGTCAGACCGTCGGAATTAAGTCTGCTTGCCGCTCTGATTGACACTTCAATCGCTTGATCCAAGGCTTCGGCAAGTTTGACGTTTTCTTCACGCTGGCGGGCTTGCCTGTCCATCATCGCTTTGGACGCCATGGGCCAATTGTTGTACTCATCGCCCAGCCAACCGATCGGCGCGGAGCGAATGAATTGCGCGGCGACAAGAATAGGCAGTCCCGGCGAGACTTCGCCATTCTTGTCCTTGAGCGCGATGCATGTCTCATCAAAATTCGACAACTCGCAAGTGAGTTTGACCGGCAGAACCTTCCACCATATAAGCTCCCGCTGGATCGTGTCAAAGGCTTCGTCGCCCAAACGCGGATGCGGATTCCTCTTTCCGACGAATATAAAGCCCTCTTCCCTTTCGGATAGCGACACAACAAAGTGCAGGCCCTCGCCAACGTGAAGCGTCTTAAACAATTCATACCTTGCCGCTTCCGTTAACGGTCCAAAAATGGCGTGGGGCTGGTTGGCGGCGTTAACAACATAGATCATCCAGCGCCCATCTTCGTTGCGCTGATGGATATGTCCGCGCACATTGGCGAGCGATTTTTTGTCAGCGAAAGCTCTCACACACAAAACGATCGCGCAAAACGCGATGAGCCCCACCACCAACGCCACGCTATAAAGCGAGTGTATTACCGAAACGATCCCGCAAAACAACGCTGTGGCGGCGATCGCGGCGAGGAGAAACGGTATGATCTGACCCCCGTACATTTTGAGTCGTTGCCAAGTTGTCAGAGGACAAAAGTCCTTCAGTTCATCAGAAACAGAAACCTGTGTTTTCCTCATCGTACGCTCCTTTTCACTATCGTTTTCAAGCAAAACGGTTCATTTCGATAGCCCGATACTTAACCATTTTTCCGCCTTCGCGTCAACACCCATACCCATGGCAACGATATTGTGAAGCCCTTGATTAATAAAAGCTTTTTTGGTATATAAATACAGTAAGGGACAGCGGTCCCTTGTTTGTATCCTTAGGGGCGCGTATCTTCGGCTCCTGAGCCTCGATACCCGCACTCGTTCGGAAAAAGCGCAAAACGATGCGCAATCAAATTGTTTCACAATTAACCTTTGTCGCCGTCTGTTATTAGCCCGAATCCGATTCGGCTAATAACAGCCGTCAACAAAGGCAAATCACTGCGGTGATTTTGATCGCGCGATGTTTTCACGCTTTCCATCCTCACTTCGGGCGCGTAGCTCAGTTGGTTAGAGCGTTACACTGATAATGTAAAGGTCGATGGTTCGACTCCATCCGCGCCCACCAAAAAATCCTACCTAGCATGGTAGGATTTTTTGTGTCGAGCCATGCCGAGACACCGACCATTGCCAGAAAAGAAAATATGCGCTAATATGGCGACAGCGCGATTTTGCGCCAATGCACCTTGCAATAGGAGGCACCGATGAAGACCGGCGACGAAGAAAGGCCAATAACGCTCACCACCCGCGAACTCATTGCCGCAATCTTTCTCTTCTCCAAGAGAAAGACCTTCCGCGAAGCCGAGTTGGTCGATCGCGTTAGGGCGTTGCGCGCCCTCTATCCGGGGACCCGTGAGTTTTCGGAGGCGAGCGTTCTGAAGCATCTTCGAATGTTCGTGATCGCACAGGTTCTGCGCTACACCGACGCTTCGGACGTTTTCACCTACGACCGGCGGAACGACGAGTATCTGCGGCGCATTCTTGCCATCTTCAACGCTATTCCCAACCTTGAAAGTCGATTGTGCGAGATCGTCTCGAACATGGCCCAAAAACCGGCGATCAGACAACCCCTGACTACGGAGGCACGAACATGATGAACGCGGACACGGCACGAAGGACTATGGAGAATGCGCTCGGGCCGCTCGGCCTAGACAAAGGAGAGCTGGCCGATAGAGTGACATCAACACTTACCAACGGCGGAGAAAAGGACTTCTACATCGATCGTCTCCACGTAAGCGTTCAGGGCGGGGGCGTTAAGGTCGAGCCGATCGACCCGAAATACCCGCAGTAGCGACGGACGAAACGACACGAATGCCGCGAGGACCGGAGCTTAACGCTCGCCGGTCCTCATTTTTTTTAAAAAATGTAATTCTCGACTCGTTGCGACTCGCTCGAATAATAAAATCCCCCGCCGCGACGGCGAGGGGCTTGGTGCGAACGGCTTTCTCTGCGCCGCGAGCTAGGAAACGGGGCGGTCGCAGTGGAAGCAGCGGACAGAATCTCTTGGCGTGGCGCGCCAGACGGTGTCGGCGGCGGGAATGTTCTCGCCGCAGTCGAAGCATATATGCACGCAAATGCAGGCCACTTCGCTTCCCTTTCCGTGCATCGTCGCGCAACAATATACTTTGGATGAACCGCATTTTGCGCAAGTCACGCCAAGAGATTGCCTGTTTGCGACCATCCGCCCGGCGATCGCGGCAGAGGTGGCAAGGAATCCCCCAAATTCCTGCGACCTTATTCCCGTAGCGATCGCGGCAATGATTTCCGATTCGGTCGTCTGCATTTCGAACCTCCTTAATTTGATCTGCTCAAAGACCTATTACGAATCATAATGAAGCAAACGCGGCGGGAGCGCAAGGGCTTTCTTTTCTGCGCCACTATGTTAATCTTTGAGCGAAAGGAGGGGGAACCATGCCCATTATCGCATTAATGCGCCATGGGGATGCTCTAAACCCTCCCCACGGCCTTAAGACCAAAAGCTGTCTGAAACTGCTCAATCTCGCCGAGGTTGTCGCCGGTTCGTTGCGCGGAATTCCGCGCGTTCATTCATCCAAGGAATACGAAGTGTTGGAAACGGCGAAAGTGGTTGCGAACGCGCTGTCTGCGATTTCCTTGACGCATCGCGCCCTTTCGGAGGACGGCGACAATGAGGAGATCGCAGCCTTTGTCCGATCGATCATGGATGCGGGCGAGGACGCCTCGGCCATCGTTGTCACGCACCGGGTGATCATAGGACGCCTGATCCAAGAATTCGCCCGGCAGGCCGGTAAAAAGTTCATTTTTACCGACAAGGGTTCTTGCGGAAGGAAACTCGCTTTGCGGCCGAAACTTCTTGAGTTCAGACCGCACGCCATCATCATCAACACCTCGACCATGGAGGCGAGGATCGTCTCCACCAAGGAACACGCGCCGTAACCGCTCCGATGCCGCATCGGAGCGTTTTCTTATTGACATTTTGCCGACAATCGGCTAAATTACGGCTGGTGATTTGATTGTCCTTTGACTAGGAGGAAAACATGGGTACGATGATCGCACTGGTCTTGAAAGAGAAAGATCCGATAGAAATACCCGATCGGAAAATGCAGCGAATGGGCAATCTGATCGCGGAAGTCGCAAATGGCGACAAGGGAAACGTCGCGTTCGTCATTGCCGCAGGCTTCGCCCGCGTTGCGCTCTATGACCTCATGACGGGGTTTGGTCCGACGGCAACCTTCGTGCCTAACCAAATTTCTACGCTAACCGGTCGGCATCTGCCCGATCCGGAACGCTTCGTTCGATTGATCGAATGGATCCGCGAGAACGAAGCGCGAGGAAATAAGCGCAAAGCCATGGCCGTCATCGCCGATGCCGAATTCATCAAGGCGTTCCTGCGCTTCTACTTTTCCAGCATCGCCAATGCCCCTTTGACCGCAAGTCTGAACGACTTTGTGTCCCCCGACACCGTGATTACCATTGACACGACTTCGTCCGCAATCAAGATGCTTCAGACGAACGGTCTTACATGAAGATCGAGGCGTTCAACCGTCAAAAGAAAAGGCGAACACCGCCTGCCGATGCGTTCTTTCGCGCCGCCACCAAGATCATGCGGGGAAACGGCGACGCGGCCCAAGCTTCAGCCGAAGTCGTCGCGATCTATCGGAAAATGAACAATGAACTCAAGGAGAAGATGGGGCTGATGCACTTCCTTGAAGAGGTGTTCGCCGGGATCCGCGCCTTCAAAGAGCGCGACCGACGCGAGAGATCGCAAAAGATACGCCGAACCGCTTTTGAGACGGTTAATTGAGGCGAAAGGAAGCGAACCCAAGGCATCGGCCTTGGGTTTTTTATTTTTTGAGGTCTTGCAAACATTATCGATAATTGATATTATTTTCATCTTGCCGAGGTAGCTCAGCGGTAGAGCGCAGCCCTGAAGAGGCTGGCGTGGCGAGTTCGACTCTCGCCCTCGGCATAAAAACAACCACCAAAAAATGGTGGTTGTTTTTTGATCGCGTTTTCTCGTCTTAACTTGCAACACCGGAGTTTTCCCGACGGAAATCCCCCTACCCCCTCTTTTCCAAAGAGGGGGGGCGGACAGACCTCCAGATGTCGGATACAACCCCTCCCTTTGGAAAAGGGAGGGTGGGGAGAGTTCCGGCATTAGTACTACTTCCCCAATTTATTCGTCCAACCAAAGACTTGCTCAAAGTTGCCGATGATGACGTCGAGAATGGTCGCTTGCTGTTGCGGGGTCAATATAAGGAAGTCCTTGCTTTTGGCAA
>Ga0182010_10001792_pt1 | contig 11178 bp, 7 predicted proteins | sample 611E1MmetaG_FD_120488 | JGI IMG/M metagenome (GOLD analysis project Ga0182010, IMG submission 120488) | Permafrost microbial communities from Stordalen Mire, Sweden - 611E1M metaG | ecosystem: Environmental > Terrestrial > Soil > Wetlands > Permafrost | place: Sweden: Stordalen | collected...
AGAAACCACTCGCCCGGCCAGTCGGGATCCTCGGACAGCTTGAGCGCCGCTGGATAGTCAGCCGAGTCAGGACGTCCCGTCTCGTAGCTGCCCACGTCCAGATAGCACACGACCTTGAGTCCGGCGGCGTGCAGCGCCGCCACTTTCTGGGCGCTGACATTGAACCCATCCACGTCGATCATCTGTGAGCCCGCAGGCGGAATGATGGCGGCGTCCGAGGATGCGCCGATCTGCCAGTCCCACCTGATGGTCGGAGTGCTGCTTGGCTTCCACGGACTGCCGCCGGTTGAACTGCCCGTGCTAGTTGCCGTCGCGCTGCCGGTTCCGCTGCTGCTCCCGGTTCCGCTGGCGGTGCCCGTTCCCGTCCCGCTGGCCGTCATTGAACCGGTCCCCGTGCCGGTGTCGGTCAGCGTGGTCGATATCGCGCCCGTGCTGCTGCGAGTGCCAGTGCCAGACTCGGATCCGGTACTGCTGGCCGAGCCGGTGCCGCTGCCCGTTGCAAACGGCGTCGCCGTGCCCGTACCGGTGCCCGACCCGGATTGGGTGCTAGTCCCCGTGCCCGACGTCGTGCGGGTCGCCTGTGCGGTGACCGTGGCCGACGCGGTCTGGCCGTCGCTTGCAGGCGCCTGATCCGCTGGGGCGGCGTCGGCGCGGGCCGCAGCGTCGGCGCGGGCAGTGCCCGGCCCTCGCGATGACGAGGGGGGCGAGTTGCAGCCCGCGAGCAGGATGGCAAAGAGACAGACTGACGCGGTTCTCATCGGTTCTCCTGGCCTCATTATATCGATTGTGCGAGCCCGACCACAACCTGGCCGGGCAAATCCGTGTCCTTTCGCTTTGACCTCGCCGGAGAATCTGGTTCACTTTGAGGAAATGCTCAAGCAAACATCAGGTCTGCCCTTCTGCGGTGTGGCGTTGGCGGCTTTCGGCCTCGCGTGCAGCAGCGCGAACATAGCCGCGTCATCGACGTCGGGTGACACGAGCCCGACGGGTGGAACGCCGGCAATCCTTGCCACCCCGGCCACGGGTGGCATGCAGCTGATCGTCCAAACATCGAGCGTGCCATTGTCCGGTGGCACCCCTGCCACGAGCACCGAAGTGGTTCCCTGCACCGATGGTGAAGGCTGCACTTGTCCAGCCCTTTCCGTGGCGGTCATCGGCAAGCCCGGAAAATGGGGCGCCAATCCGGCCGGCGATAGCGACACCGCATTGCAAGAATGGCTCAATTCAAGCAGCGCCGGGACCGCCAAGGCGGACAACTACACCCAGAGAGTCACGCTGACCCCGGATTTCCTTGCTCGCTACAGTGTCATCATCTTGGCGGGGCTTGCCGATGAGTCAAACGCGGGACCATTCTGGACCTTCGATGCTTCGGAGGCCGCTGCCGTGCAGGACTGGGTGGAGAACAAGGGTGGGGGTCTTATCACACTGACCGGCTACTCGGGGAATGGCAACGAAGTCAACGCCCCCAATCAACTGATCGCCTTTTCCGGCATCTCGTACAACATGGATGGGATTTACGCCACGTGCGCGGACTGGCGCGTTTGTGGATGCGCCCTTTCCAACACTCTTTCGGATTGGATCAGGACCGATCCGGTCATTGCCAACCTGAGCAACAACCTTACCTGGGTGGGCCTGGACAACGGTCGCTCCATCAACGCTCCCGCCGACGCCCATGTGGCGGCGACTGTGCCTGGGCCAAAGAACGCCCTGGTGGGAAAGCTGGTGGGCAAGGGGCACGTGCTGGTCTACGCCGACGAATGGATTACCTACACCACCCAATGGAACGGACAGGGCAACCCCAAGAACAATGATCCGACCTGCGCGGGGTTCTTGCCCCAAAACGTTTATCAGACCGCTCAGTTCTGGTTCAACATGATCAAATGGTCGCAGCCGAGCGCGACTTGTTTCAAGATCGTCGACGTGCAGCAGCCGGTTACTATCTGGTAGAGTCCGGTCACCACCGCTCCACTTTCTTCGGTGCTGGCGGAGGCAGTTCCTTGGGCAAAGGCGGGGGCAGCTCTTTGGGCAAAGGCGGGAGCGTGGGCTGCGCGACGCTCCTCTTGATTCCCTTTCTGCCCGGTCGCTTGTCTTTCGTCTTCCCGGGATGAGCCTCCTCGACAACCACGGCCGTAACATGCGCCGCTTCGGGCAAGGGTGCGGCATCAGGTGGTGCAACAAGGGCACGGGCTGCATCAGGTGGCGCTAGGATAGGAAGCAGCGGTGTGCTGGAGCGGGTTCCAGCGCCGCGGTCCGGGGCTGCAGAGGTTGCGCTCGTCGTGAGCCGGCCCCTGAACGTCACCGTTGCGTAGATCCCAAGCGCGGCCATCAACAACACGCCCCCGGCCAGGACAGCCCGGCGCGCCCCGGACGTGCGACGGCGGGTCGATTCCGTCTGGCCAGGGAGGAACTGGCCCGCTGACGAGGCCAGCGTAGTCCCGAGAGCGGTTGACCCCGAGACTGCTGGGACGCTACCCGTCCGTGCCGCCGTCTCCCACACGGACGATTGACCGGCAGCCCGCTGGGTCGCTGTTCCAGCAGATGCCCGGTTCCCGGGCCGCAGCGCCTCTTGAAATTCGGCCATCGACGCGAAACGCTGGCTCGGGTCTTTGGCCAGCGCCCGCATGATGGCTGCCTCAAGGGCTTCCGGGACCCCAGGATTCAGCGTGCGCGGCGGCGCGGGCGGGTTGCTTAGATGCATGATGAGCATGTCGCCCAGTCCCTCGCTGACGAACGGCGGCGAGCCGCACACCATCTCGTAGACGATGATGCCGAGCGTGTAGATATCCGTGCGCTGGTCGATATGCTCGGCAAGACCGCGACACTGCTCCGGCGACATGTACTGCGGCGTCCCCATGATGGTCCCGGTTCGTGTCTTCACCGACCCGGAGGAAAGCTCACCCCGAAGCTTGGCGATACCAAAGTCCAGCACCTTCACCCGCATTCCGAGAGGCGGCATCGCCGGATCAGGGACCAGGAACAGGTTGTCGGGCTTGAGGTCGCGGTGGACGATGCCGCAGGCGTGCGCGGCGGAAAGCGCGAATGCAGTCTGCGCCGCGATCTCGACGGCTTCGTGGATGGGCAGAGGATGTTCGCGCTGCAAACGCTTGCCAAGCGACTCGCCCTGCAGAAGCTCCATCATCAGGTACGGTCGAAGACCATCGGGCAGGAACCCCACATCGATGATGTCGATGATGTTGGGGTGGCCGATGGCAGCGGTGGCGCGTGCCTCGTTCATGAACCGGGTCACCAGCACCTGGTCCTGCGCCAACTGGGGATGCAGCAGCTTGACCGCGGCCTTGCGCCCGGTGAAGGTGTGGCGCGCAAGGTACACGGTGCCCATTCCACCTTCGCCGATGACAGAGATGATTTCGTAGTTGTTGAGGCGCAGACCGATCACGATGGGCTCTCCCATGCCGGTGCTGATTTGACCGCGTTCCCGCGCACCGGTCAAGACGATCCGCGTTGCCCTGGTGTCCGTGGTTGACACGCACCGATCGTCAAGCCTAAATGCGTGTCGTGCACCGTCGGAATGTTCTTCTGGTCGCGTCGGCGCTCTTGCTGACTGGGATGGCCGCCTGCCAGTACAGCCCCCACTACCAAGTCGACCCGGACCGCCTGATCTGCCAAGACGACAATGGATGTCCGTCGAGCTACAGGTGTGTAAAAGGCGCCTGCTGCAACAGTCCCGACCCAGCCGCGTGTTCCGAGCCGCCTGATGCGAAAAGCGCCTCGCCGGATTCCGGAGCCACGGACGCTCCGGCAGATCTGAACCGAGCCAGCGATGTCTCAGCGGACAGGGAGGCGATTGACGTCAACGCCGCAGATCGTGGCGAGGCACAAGTCCCTGACGCGAGGTCGCCCGTCCTCGATGCGGCCGCTGACCTAGCGGGCGACGCGCCGGGCACTGGCGGCAGATCGGGCACAGGCGACGCGGGCAACCTCGACGGGCCGCTAGCAACGGGCGGTGTGAATGGCGGCGACGCGCCGGTTGCCACCGGGGGCACAGGTACGGGCGGGACAGGTGGCGCGACCGAAAGTGGCGGTAGCACCGCCACCGGGGATGGAGGCGCGTCCCTCGGTCTTGCTGCTTGGCCCATGGCGATCTTTGCAGGTGAAAGCAGCACCCTCAGTTGGACCGTGACTGGCGCGACAACCCTGTCCATTGATCCAGGCATTGGCTCGGTCCTCGGCAAGATCTCCCAAGTGGTCAAGCCAATCCAGACCACGACCTACACGCTGACGTTGAACGACGTGACGTCGGAGCAGGTAACGGTCACCGTGCTGGAAGGGGTCTTTACCGCGACGGGTAAAATGACGAGTGCAAGGGACAGTCACACGGCGACCTTGTTGCAAAATGGGAAGGTCCTCATCCTTGGCGGAGTTCAGGGGAGTGGGGCTATCGCAAACGCGGAACTGTACGACCCAGAGGCCGGGACATTTTCGGAAACCGACGGCATGAGCACAGAAAGATCCGGCCACACGGCGACCCTGTTGCCGAACGGGACGGTCCTGGTAACGGGCGGGTCCGCCGGCGGTGCCCATCTTGCGAGCGCGGAGCTGTACGCTCCAGCAACTGGGAGATTTTCGAAAGCCGGCAGCATGGCCGTTGGGAGATTTAGCCACACGGCGACCTTGTTGAAAAACGGGAAAGTCCTCATTGCCGGTGGATACCCTGGCACCATCGCGGAGCTATACGATCCAGCAACCGGGCAATTCTCAGCAACCGGCAGCATGACCGCGGCAAGGGATGGCCATACGGCGACCTTGTTGCAAACCGGGATCGTCCTCATTGCCGGGGGAGAGCGTCCCGCGTATCTCGCGAGCGCGGAACTATACGATCCAGGACCACCCGGGACATTCTCAGCAACCGGCAGCATGACGGTTGAGAGGGCTGGCCACACGGCGACTCTGTTGCAAGACGGAACGGTCCTCATCGTGGCCGGAACAAACGACACCGGGAGTCGCGCGAGCGCGGAAATCTACAACCCACAAACCGGAAGATTCGCGGCAACCGACAGCCTGAACGAGGCGAGGGACAGCCACACGGCGACACTGCTGCAGGATGGGAAGGTTCTCATCGCTGGTGGAGAGGATGTGTACTTGTCTCTCTGGAGTGCGGAGCTGTACGACCCAGGATCCGGGAGATTCACGCCCACCGGCGATATGACCGTCGGAAGGGTGAGCCACACGGCAACGCTGCTGCAAAACGGGAAGGTCCTCATTGCCGGCGGATACGATCAGAGCACAGATTACACGGCCGCCGAGCTGTACCAATAGTCCTACAGGGGAGGTTCCATGCACCATCGAAACGTCCTTCTGATCGCGTCGGCTTTGCTGCTCGCCGGGTTAGCTGCCTGCAAGGACAACTCAGCTGGCGCCGCCTATCTCCCCTCGCCTGCTGATGCGGCAAGTTCCGCGCCCGATGTCATGGCCCCGGACGCGCCGGCAGACCTGACCAACGCCAGCGACCTCTCTGTCATGCCCGACGTCAACGTTGCGGATCTTGCCGTGACCCAAGCGCCTGACTCGCTCTCGCCCGGACTCGATGTGGCCGCTGACCTTGCGAGTGATCAAGCGAGCACCGGTGGTGTAGTGGGCACAGCCGACGCGGGCGCCGGAGGCACGACTGGCACAGTCGACGCCGGCAACAACGACGCACCGGTTGCCACGGGAGGCACAGGTGGAGGCGGCACCGGCGGCACGACGAGTGTCGGTGGGACTACTACCACCGGCGGCGTGGCCACGGGAGGCACAGGTCCAGGCGGCGCCGGCGGGACGACCCGCAGCGGCGGGACCACCACCACCGGAGGGACCACCCTCTTGCAAGGGGTCTTTGCGGCGACGGGTAGCATGAGCACGGAGCGGTACACTCACACGGCGACGCTATTGCAAAGCGGAAAGGTGCTCATCGTCGGCGGGCAGGGGTACAGTGGCTGCCTCGCGAGTGCGGAACTCTACGACCCAACCGTTGGAGCATTTTCAGCCGCCGGAACGCTGGCCACGGCAAGGTCAGTCCAAACGGCGACGCTGCTGCAAGACGGTCGGGTGCTCATCGTCGGCGGATTCAATGGCGACTTGAATGGCCTCGGTCGGTGGCTCGCGAGTGCGGAACTGTACGACCCAGAAACAGGAAAATTTGCAGCCACAGGAAGCATGACCGCTGCAAGGTCAGACCATGCGGCGACGTTGTTACAAAACGGGAAGGTTCTCATCGCCGGCGGATTCGACGGCACCAATCACCTCACCAGCGCGGAAATCTACGACCCCGCAACCGGAAGATTCGCGCCCACCGGGAGCATGAACTCTGCAAGAGAAGATCACACCGCGACGTTGTTGCCAGGCGGGAAGGTCCTCCTGGCCGGGGGAAACAATGGCTCCAGCGATTCTGCGACGGCGGACCTGTACGCGCCAGACAAGGGGACGTTCTCGGCAACCGGCAGCATGAAAGGGGCCAGGGATTCGCACACGGCGACGCTGTTGCAGGACGGAAGAGTCCTCATCGCCGGAGGACAAGATGACGTCGGGGCGCTCGCGAGCGCGGAGATCTACGACGCAGGCGTATTCACGGCGACCGCCAGCATGGCTGGCGCGAGACTTTGGCACACGGCTACTCTCTTGCAGGACGGGATGGTCCTCGTCGCCGGTGGAAATGATGCCATCTCACCCATTGCGGGCGCGAAGCTGTACGACCCGACAGCCGGGATGTTCATTTCCACTGGCAACTTGCACGCAGGAAGGGAGCAGCACACAGCGACGCTATTACAGAACGGCATGGTCCTCGTCGCCGGTGGATTTGCTGGTACCGGCTATCTTTCCAGCGCCGAACTGTACAAGTGACCTTGTCCCTTGCTGCAGTAGTCTCCGGTTCAGACTCGCCATCATCTCCATCATGTCCGTGGTTGACACCCAGCACCCCCCACGCTTAGATCCAGCCGTGCATACTCGCTCCGTCGCCAGCACGATCGCGCTTTGGCTAGGACGCGGCCGCCTTGGGCTGCAGGCAGCAGCCGCGGTTTGTGCGTTCCTGCTGACGCTCACCCCAGCCCGCGCGGATCAGGCCGATCCACGAGAATCCCAAGCGAAGACCGATTGCCTGGCGGGCCGCTACCAGTCCGGCGTGGATCTCTTGGCTCAGCTGTTCGCCGAGACCGGGGACGCGACGTACATCTACAACCAGGGCAGGTGTTACGAGCAGAATGGCAAGTGTGACGAAGCCATCCTGCATTTCCGTGAGTTCCTGCGCAAGGCCAAGCACCTGGCGGCCGACGAGAAGGCCGAGGTGAATGGCCACATCACCGACTGCCAGGCCATGAAGGCCGAGCCGGATGGCCACCTGACGTCACAGCCACGGCTGCAGCCCAAGCCTCAGGCAGTGGTCATTGAGCCCGCGGAACGTGCCAATCCAAGCCGGCCTTCCACAGACGGCAGCGGACTACGGATCGCGGGAATCGTGGCTGGCTCCCTAGGAGCGGCGGCCTTGGTCGCTGGTGTGATCTTCAGCATCGAGACATCGAGCATCGCCGACGAGCTGACCTCCGACGCGTCCCAGTTCAGATACGATCGAAGCAGAGACAATCAAGGCAAGCTCTTCGAGAAGCTGCAGTGGGTGGGATACGGGGTGGGCGCCGCCTTGGTTGCGGGCGGCGGGGTACTCTACTACCTTGGGTATCGGGCAGGCCATTCGCCTGAATCCAGTTCTGTCAGCCTCTTGCCCGTGCTGTTGCCGGGCGGAAGCGGCGCCGTCGTACAGGGGTGTTTCTAGGCCGTGCACCGTCGGGACATTCTTCTCGCCGCGTCGGCCCTCTTCCTGACTGGGTCTGCAGCCTGCCAATACAACCCCCACTACCGAGCCAACGCCGACGACTTGGTATGCCGTGACGTCAATGGCTGTCCATCGGGCTATCGGTGCGTGGCCAACCACTGCTGCAACAAACCCGACGACTCCGCGTGTTCGGAATCGCTTCCCGACGCGGCAACCGTTTTCACGGATGTCGGGACCACGGATGCGTCGGCAGACCGGAGCAACGCCAGCGACGTCTTGGCCGGAACGGATGTCGGCGCCAGCACGCCCGGTTTCGATGCAGCCGTTGATCTGGCCGGCGACGCGACGGGTGCGGGCGGCAATTCGGGCACGGTCGACGCGGGCAACCACGACACGCCAGTTGCGACAGGCGGTGTTGACGCCAGCGACACTCCGGCCGCCACCGGGGGCACAGGGGCAGGCGGGACCGGTGGCACGACCAGCGGCGGTGGTGCCACTGGCAGCGGTGGTGCCACTGGCAGCGGTGGTGCCACTGGTAGCGGAGGCGAAGGCACATCCCTTGGTTTCATGGCCTCACCGGCGGCGATCTTTTCGGGTGAAAGCAGCACACTCAAGTGGACAGTCACTGGCGCGACGACCCTGTCCCTTGATCCAGGCATTGGCTCAGTCCTCGACAAGAAATCCCAGGTGGTCGAGCCGACCCACACCACAACCTACACGCTGACGCTGAACGGATCGGTAGCGGCGCAGACGACGATTATTGTGCTGCAGGGTTCCTTCGCGCCGACGTCCGACATGATTGTGGGGAGAAACCGTCACACGGCCACCCTGTTGCAGGACGGGAAAGTGCTCATCGCCGGCGGACTAGGAGACACCTCACTTTCGTCTGCGCTGGCAAGCGCGCGGCTGTACACCCCCGCGACCGCGGCATTTGCAATAACCGCAAACGAGATGGCCGACGCCAGAGCGTCACACACGGCGACCTTGCTGGCGAGCGGCCAGGTCCTCATCGCTGGCGGACGCGACGCCCTCTCCTCTCTCTACAGCGCGGACCGATACGATCCGATGACAAAGGAATTCACCCAGGTCGGCAACATGATTCTGACCAGGATGAACCACACGGCGACATTGTTGCCAGACGGCAAGGTCCTGATCGCCGGCGGAGATAATGGCGATACTGCTTTCGCGCGTGCAGAACAGTATGATCCGGAGACCGGGGAATTCACAGTCATCGGGGACATGACCGTGCCCAGGTCGGGCCACACGGCGACCTTGTTGGGACCCCGGAAGGTCCTCATCGCCGGCGGATTCGATGGCACCAACCGGCTTCTGAGTGCGGAACTATATGATCCGGTCGCCAACGCATTCACGGGCACCGGTAGCATGACCGTGGCAAGGGACTGGCACACGGCGACCTTGTTGCCAGGCGGGAAGGTTCTCATCGCCGGCGGATTCGACGGTACCACCCGGCTCCCGACTGCGGATCTCTACGACCCCTCGTCCGGCACGTTCACACCCACCGGCAGCATGACGGCGGGTCGGGACGTGCACACGGCGACCTTGTTGCTCGACGGGAAGGTTCTCATCACCGGCGGATGGGATGGGGCCAACGATCTCGCGGATGCCGAGCTCTACGACCCAGTGGCCGAAAAGTTCACCGGCACCAGCAGCTTGACCCAAGCCAGGAGCCGTCACACGGCGACTTTGTTGCAAAGCGGGATGGTGCTGATTGCCGGTGGACTCAGTGGTACAAATAGTCTCGCGAGCGCCGAATTGTACCAGTAGACAGTGATCACTCACTGCACCGAATCAATACACGATGCCGCCTACCTCCCCACAGTTGGAAAAGGCCAGGGTGGTTTGGATCTGGAAGTTCGATTGGTCAGTGTGACGTTCCGCATGAAACACCGCGATCTCGTAGTCATTACCCTTGGTCAGCCCGAGTGAATCAATCGACACTGACCTGGTGGTCTGCGCATGGCGCCCGCCCAGATCTATGACCAGCTTCTTGTCGATGAACACCCAGACGTCGTCATCGCCGGCAAAGGCAAAGGTTTCGCCCCCCTTGTAGTTGAAGGCGGTGTGAATCTCCGTGGTGAAGGAAAAGTTGTGAGGCTGGCCCTCATTGCCAAAGCCCACCGTCGTGCCGGCGTAGTCGTCGAGCGGAAAGAAAGACTTGGGCTGGGTCGCCGAGAAGGTGGCTGTTCCATTGACGTCCACCAGATGCAGCGCCAGCACGAACGACATATTGGTCCCCGGGACATCGTTGTACCACTGGTTGAAGTGGTCGGCGCCCGTGGTAGACGCCGAAGTGGTCGCCGCGTAGACCGGCTTGCCGTCCGTGCCCAGGGTGCTGGCCACGATTCCAGTTTCCAGTCCAACCGGCGCCGTCTCAAAATCCGGATGCCCGCCGGGTTGATTTCCCATCTTGAAGTCGCGCACCACACCGAAAAGGCCGGCACACTCCGTGGGTGGAGTTGGACTGTTGCTGCTCCCTGCTGCCGCCGCAATGCCTTCGGGCGAGTTGGGGTCTGGACCAAGCGCATAGGCACCCGTCGTCGTGTTCGTCACGTTTACGAAGCCCGCCGGAGGCCACACCGCCGCCACGGCCCCGGTCCCAGTCCCCGTTCCGCCACCGGTCTGGATGCCACTCCCCTGCGGCGTCAGATTGATGGCGGGCCCGGTCCCGGTTCCGCCCTTCCCGGCCGCGCTGCTGCCATCGAGCGGTGTGGGGCCTCCGCAGCCTACGAATGCGACGACTGCCAGGGCGGCCACTCCGCAAAGCCACACCCAATTGGCTCGGCTGATGATTCGTAGACCGGTCATGTTGACCTCCTTGAACGTGCGTGCGGTGAATCGGGTCTCAGTGAAGGAAACGCACCTAGCCTACACCCGCAGACAGGAGTTTGGAGCATCCGGGAGAGCCCGCGGCCTTCAAGAAGCAAGGCCCCACCCGTCCCTAACGAGGGGCTCTTGCTCGGATGGCGGCCCCGCAATTTCAGCTAGTTAGCGTCAGAAGAGGGCCAGAATGGACCGGTGGCAGGCACTCAACAAATTTGTCCGGCTGCTGGGCTGCGCCAATCCCCTTTCAGCCGCGCCAAGCGCTCGGCGGCTTCGGCCATGCGGCCCGGCTCGCCCACGCGTTCGGCGCGCCAGAGCAGGTTGTGCGGGGTCACGGTGGGGGCTACGAAGCTGACCACGGTGGTCTGCCACCCCGCCGCCTCCAGGCGCAGGGCGCGTTCGGCATCCACAATTGACTGAATGAAACGGCGTCGCACCTCGGCGTGACGAGGCATGCCCAGTTGATCAGCGCGCCGCTGGGCCAAGGCAGCGGCCGCGACGTCTTTCGATGTGCAACAGGGAACCAGCAACAAGGCGCGGGCACGCACGGCCAGCGACTGATCAATGATCACGTC
>Ga0182010_10001793_pt1 | contig 11168 bp, 12 predicted proteins | sample 611E1MmetaG_FD_120488 | JGI IMG/M metagenome (GOLD analysis project Ga0182010, IMG submission 120488) | Permafrost microbial communities from Stordalen Mire, Sweden - 611E1M metaG | ecosystem: Environmental > Terrestrial > Soil > Wetlands > Permafrost | place: Sweden: Stordalen | collected...
AGGAGCACCCAGCGGAAGCCGCGCAGCGGGAACCCGGCATAGAAGACGAGGAACGCCGCGACGAGCAACAGCGGATTCGCGCCACGGACCCCGGAGACAAGCTCGTTGACGTCCACGTTGAGCGCGACGCGGAAGACGAGCACAAGCAGGACGATCGGGACGGCGAGGCTCAGGATCGTGCGGGGCTGGCGCAGGCGGCGCCCGAGCGAGAGCTGATCGGCGCTTGCGTCGCGGCCATCGGCAGCGTCGCCGGGGCCTCCGGATCCGTTGACCTCGCGGGCGTCGGGCGGCAGGGGCGTCGTCACCGCGGGTTCCCCGTGACTGCTCGTCGCACGCGGCCGTTCCCGCGGGCTCGCTGGACGAGCTTCGCCAACGGCGTCAGGCCGCGCGCGAGGTACGTGGCGTGGCCCGGCTGGACTTCGGCGGTCGCGAGGGCGGCGAGGAGCCCGGCGGGCGTGGACGGATCGCCGACGACACGGGTCGACGCGACCCCGACCTCGAGGAGCGAGTGGGCGTCCGAGACGGCAACCCCGTGAAGACCGGTGCGCAGCGCGAATGCCTGGGCCCGCTCGTTGCCCTCCCGGAAGACGACCCGAGCGTTGTACGTCTCCACCCAGTCGACGAGCCCGGCGAGCGCCTCGAGCTCCTCGGAGCGGTTGGCCATCGAGCTGCGGTACCGATCGAACGGGTGCGGGATCCCGACGAGGCCGCCCTGCTCGCGGACAAGCGCGATCGTGTCGGCGGGCGGCAGGCCGGGCGGGACGGCCGACTGCAGGAAGAGGCAGATGAGGTCGCCGGCCACGGTCTTGACCTCCTCGCCGACGATGACGGTCAACCCGTCCGGCGCGCCGTCGCGGGCCCGGAGGGCGCCGTCGATCCGGTCGTGATCCGTGATCGCGAGGTGCGTGATGCCGCGTCGCGCAGCCGCCAGTGTCGCCTTGACGGGATCGGAGAGGCAGTCGAAGGAGGCGTTGGTATGGCAATGAAGGTCGAGGAATGCGACGGACTCTGCGGATCCGCGGGGCCCCTCCGGTGCTCCGACCTCCCGTTGGTCGGAAGTCGCACCTGCGGGACCCCTGTGGTCCGCCGGGCGGGCCACATTGTCCCCCGACGGGTCAGGATGTGCGCAGGAGGGATCCCGCGGATCAGTCGCCCCTGATGCACCCACGATCGAGATCAGATCTGCTGGACCAGCGACTTCTTGAAGAAGTCGAAGTGCTCCAGGGCAAGGCCTGTCCCGAGCGCGACGCAGTTGAGCGCGTTCTCGGCGACGTGGCAGGGGACGCCCGTGACCTGCGTGAGGAGGCGGTCGATGTTGCGCAGGAGCGAGCCGCCGCCGGACATCACCATCCCCTTGTCGATGATGTCCGAGCTCAGCTCGGGCGGCGTCTGCTCGAGGACGCTGCGGACCGCCTGGACCAGCTGCTGGAGCGGGAGCTCGATCGCCTCCATGACCTCGGAGCTGGTGATCGGGATCGTGCGTGGCAGGCCGGCGATCAGGTCGCGCCCGCGGACCTCCATCTGGAGCTCGCGCTCGAGCGGGAGGGCCGTCCCGATCGCGATCTTGACCTCCTCGGCGGTCCGGTCGCCGATCATCAGGTTGTACTTCTTGCGGATGTACGACGCGATCGACTCGTCGAAGCGGTTGCCGCCGACCCGGAGGCTGTTGCTGACGACGATGCCGCCGAGCGCGATCACCGCGATCTCGCTCGTCCCGCCGCCGATGTCGATGATCATGTTCCCGGACGGTCCGCTGATCGGGACGTTCGCCCCGATCGCCGCCGCAAGGGGCTCCTCGATCAGATACGCCTCGCGGGCGCCTGCCTTGAGGGCCGCATCGCGCACGGCCCGCTTCTCGACGGAGGTGACCCCGGCCGGTACGCTGATCATCACCTCCGGTCGCGACAGCGCGAACGAGCCCTTCCGGGCGCGGCCGATGAAGTAGCGGAGCATCGCCTCGGTGATGACGTAGTCGGCGATCACGCCGTCCTTCATCGGCCGGATGGCGGAGATGTTGCCGGGGGTCCGGCCGATCATCTCGCGAGCCTCCTCCCCGACCGCGACGATGCGGTTGTCGTCGGAGACCGCGACGACGGATGGCTCCTGGATGACGATTCCCTTGCCCTTGACGTAGACGATGACGTTGGCCGTGCCGAGGTCGATGCCGATCTTCATGGAGTTGGGGTGCTCACCGGTTCGGGGAGGCGCTCGATACGGGCGCCGAGATCGTGGAACTTGCGGTCGATGTTCTCATAGCCGCGCTGCACGTGGTGGGCGCCCCGGATGATCGACGTCCCGTCCGCGGCGAGCGCACCCAGGATGAGCGACGCGCCGGCTCGCAGGTCGGAGATCGAGACCTGCGCGCCGTGCAGCCGGGTCGGGCCGGTGATCGTCGCGTGGCGCGAGTCGGCAATTGCCACGCGGGCGCCCATTCGGCCCAGCTCGCCGAGCCACTCCAGCCGGTCCTCGAAGATGGTCTCGTGGACGTGGCTCGCGCCGTCGCCGCGGGTGAGCAGGACGCTGACCGGCGACTGGAGGTCCGTCGCGAGGCCCGGATACGGCGCCGTCTCCACGTCGCAGGCCTTGTAGGCGCCCTCGCCGGGCGGGATCCCGCGAACCTCGATCGTGTCACGGCCGCAGGCGACGTTGACGCCCATGGCAGCGAGCGTCTCGAGGAACGCGCCGAGATGCTCGCAGGGCGCGCCCTCGAGCGCCACGTGCCCGCCGGCGACCGCGGCCGCGACGACGAACGTGCCGGCCTCGATCCGGTCGGGGATGACGTGGTGGTCGGCGCCACGGAGCCTGCGGCGCCCGTCTACCACGATCGTGTCCGGGGCGACCCGCTCCACTGCGGCGCCCATCTTCTGGAGGAACGCGATGAGGTCGTCCACCTCGGGCTCCTGGGCGGCGGGCCGGATCGTCGTCCGCCCATCGGCGAGCGTGGCCGCCAGCATCGCGTTCTCGGTCCCCATCACCGACACGAAGGGGAACGTGACGTCGCCCCCGCGGAGCCGGCCGGGCGCCTTCGCGAAGTAGTAGCCGTTGCGATACTCGATCTCCGCGCCCAGCGCCCGCATCGCGTCCACGTGCAGGTTGACCGGTCGGCGTCCGATCCGGTCGCCGCCCGGGTTGCTCATGATCACGCGGCCGAACCGCGAGAGGAGCGGTCCGAGGAGGATGAAGCTCGCCCGCATCTTCGCGGCGGCCTCGAGCGGGACGAAGAGCCAGTCCACGTCGCCCGAGGCCACCTCGTAGACGCCGGGGCCAGGGTGCTCCACGACCACGCCCAGGTCGAGCAGCGTCGCGACCATCACCCGGACGTCCTCGATCTCGGGGACGTTCGTGAAGCGGCAGCGTTCGCCGGTCAGGACCGAGGCGGCCAGCAGCTTCAGGGCGGCGTTCTTCGCGCCGCTCACCCTGACCGTGCCGGCCAACGGGCGGCCTCCCTCGATCCGGAAGACCTCGCGGGCAACCGGTTCGGGGGTGTACTCCCAGTGGAACGGGCGGGCGTCCGCCATGGCCGTCTCCAGGCCGCGTCCGGCGCTACCCGCGCCGGGGCGGCCCCTCCCGGTGACGGCGCTCCGCGACCCGGATCCGGACGACGGCCGCCTGCAGCTCCGCCCGGGCCTGGGCGAGGTCGACCGCCTCGACGATCCCCGCCTCGAGGGCGCGCTCGGCCGCGTGGCGGGCCTCCTGCGCGCGCTCCAGGTCGATGTCAGATGCGAGATCCGCGGTCTCGGCCATCACGACCACCTTGTCGGGGAGCACCTGGACGAAGCCGCCGATGATCGCGAACGACTCCTCGACGCCGCCCTTGCGGACGCGGAGCTCGCCGGCTCCCAGGATCGAGATGAGCGGGGCGTGGTGCGGCAGGACGCCCATCTCGCCCTCGCTGCCGGGCAGCGTCGCGAAGTCGACGTCGTCCGCGTAGGCGCGCTTCTCCGGGGTGACGATCTCCAGCCGGAAGGGCATGGCCGGTCCTCTATGCCTCCAGCTTCGCGGCGTTCGCGCGGACGTCATCGAGTGTCCCCGCCAGGAAGAAGGCCTGCTCGGGCAGGGAGTCGGCCTTGCCCTCCAGGACGTCCTTGAACGAGGTCACGGTGTCCTTGATCGGGACGTACACGCCGGGCCGGCCCGTGAAGACCTCGCCGACGAAGAACGGCTGGCTCATGAAGCGCTCGAGGCGGCGCGCCCGCGCCACGGTCGCCTTGTCCTCCTCGGACAGCTCGTCGATGCCAAGGATGGAGATGATGTCCTGGAGGTCGCGCAGACGCTGGAGGACGCGCTGGACCTCGCGGGCCACGTCATAGTGCTCCTGGCCGACCACGTTCGGGTCCAGGACGCGCGAGGTGGAGGTGAGCGGGTCCACGGCCGGGTAGATGCCCAGCTCGGTGATGCGGCGTTCCAGCCGGATCGTCGAGTCGAGATGGGCGAACGTGGTTGCCGGCGCCGGGTCCGTGTAGTCGTCGGCCGGCACGTAGACCGCCTGGAGGCTCGTGATCGACCCCTTCTTGGTCGACGTGATGCGCTCCTGGAGGCCGGCCATCTCCGTGGCCAGGTTCGGCTGGTAGCCGACCGCCGAGGGCATCCGGCCGAGGAGCGCCGACACCTCGGAGCCCGCCTGGGTGAAGCGGAAGATGTTGTCGATGAAGAGGAGGACGTCGAGGCCCTCGACGTCGCGGAAGTACTCCGCCATCGTCAGCGCCGAGAGGCCCACGCGGAGCCGGGCGCCGGGCGGCTCGTTCATCTGGCCAAACACGAAGGCGGTCTTGGCCAGCACCCCGGACTCGGTCATCTCCTTGATCAGGTCGTTGCCCTCGCGCGACCGCTCACCCACCCCGGCGAAGACCGAGACACCCGCATGCTCCTGGGCGACGTTCCGGATCAGCTCCTGGATGATGACCGTCTTGCCGACGCCGGCACCGCCGAAGATCCCGATCTTGCCGCCTTTCTTGAACGGGCAGACCAGGTCGATGACCTTGATGCCGGTCTCGAAGACCTCGACATCGGTGGTCTGCTCGTCGAAGGCCGGGGCCGACCGGTGGATTGGCAGGACGTTGGTGCGGTCGACCGGGCCTTTGCCGTCGATCGCGTCCCCAAGGACGTTGAAGACTCTGCCCAGCGTCACCGCGCCCACCGGCACGGAGATCGGGGCCCCGGTGTCGCGGACCTCGGTGCCGCGCGCCAGGCCGTCCGTCGTGGTCATCGCCACGGCGCGCACCCAGTTGTTGCCCAGGTGCTGCTGGACCTCGCAGACGAGCGGGTCGTGGTCGGGCCGCACGATCTCCACGGCGTTGTAGATCTGGGGCAGCTGGCCGGCGGGGAACTCGATGTCGACGACGGGACCGGTGATCTGGATCACGCGGCCGGTCGCGGTGGGAGCGGCGGTCGCCATGGTGGGTGTCGTGCCTCCTGCGCGCCTAGCGCCCGGCCTGGGCGCCGGACGCGATCTCGATCATCTCGCGGGTGATGTTTGCCTGGCGGACCTTGTTGTACGAGAGGGTGAGGTCGTCGATCAGCTCTTCCGCGTTCTCCGTGGCGCTCTTCATGGCGACCATCTTGCTCGACATCTCCGATGCCGTGGTCTCCAGGATGGCCTGGTAGATCCGGGTCGCGACGTAGCGCGGGAGGAGCTGGCGAAGGACGGCCGCCGGGTTCGGCTCGAAGATGAACTGGTTGCCGGGGACGCCGGGGGCGTCCGGCCCGGGCCTGATCGGCAGCAACGGATCGGTTGTCGGGCGCTGCACGAGCGTCGAGACGAACCGGGGGTAGACCAGGTCGATCTGGGCATACGTCCCCGAGAGGAAGTCGTCCGAGACCAGGCGCGCGAGCGGCGTCACGTCCGCGAAGCTGGGCTTGTCGCCGAAGCCGTTGAAGTGCGCCGCGATCGGGATCCCGGTGCGCCGGATCGCATCGCGCCCCTTGCGCCCGACCGTCACCGCCGTCAGGTGGCCCTCGAACTCGGCCGCCTCCTTGAGGGCGAAGCGGATCGTGTTCGTGTTGAGGGGTCCCGCCAGGCCGCGGTCCGTGGTGATCACGACGAGGAGACGGGTGCCTCCGTCGGGGCGGGCCAGAAGCGGGTGGTGCTCGTCACTGAGAACCGCGGCAAGGTCGGCGAGGACCTCGTCGAGCTTCTCCGCGTAGGGCCGCGCGGCGAGCGTCGCATCCTGGGCACGGCGCAGCTTCGAGGCGGCCACGAACTGCATCGCCCGCGTGATCTGCTTGATGTTCCTGACGGCGCCGATGCGCCGCCGGATGTCTCGCTGGCTCGCCACCTGCCGCTCCCGGGTCCCGTGCTGCCGCTATGCCAGGAAGGTCGTGCGGTAGGCCGCGACGGCGTCGTCGAGGCCCTTCGTGATCTCGTCGTCGAGCGCCTTCGTGCGGCCGAGCTTCTCGAGGACCTCCGGCTTCTCGGCCTCGAGGAACCGGTAGAACCCGCTCTCGAAGTCCTTGACCCGCGGCGTCGGGATGTCGTCGAGCTGGCCCTTCGTGGCGACGTACAGGATGGCGACCTGCTTCTCCACCGGGAGCGGCTGGTACTGCGGCTGCTTGACGATCTCGGAGAGCTTCTCGCCGCGGGTGAGCTGATCGCGGGTGGCCTTGTCCAGGTCCGACGCGAACTGGGCGAAGGCGGCGAGGGCGCGGTACTGGGCGAGGTCCAGCTTGAGCGGCCCGGCCACCTGCTTCATCGCCTTGGTCTGGGCCGCGGAGCCGACGCGGGAGACGGAGATGCCGATGTTCAGGGCGGGCCGCTGGCCGGCGTTGAAGAGGTCGGTCTCGAGGAAGATCTGGCCGTCGGTGATGGAGATGACGTTGGTGGGGATGTAGGCCGACACGTCGCCCGCCTGCGTCTCGACGATCGGGAGCGCCGTCAGCGACCCGCCCCCGTTGTCGTCGTTGAGGCGCGCCGCGCGCTCCAGCAGGCGGCTGTGCAGGTAGAAGACGTCGCCGGGATACGCCTCGCGGCCCGGCGGCCTGCGGAGCAGCAGCGACATCTCGCGGTACGCCCACGCGTGCTTCGAGAGGTCGTCGTAGACGCACAGGGCGTCCTTCACGAGGCCCTGCCCGGGGACCTCCACGCCGTTCTCCATGACCTCCTCGCCCATCGCGACGCCGGAGTAGGGCGCGAGGTACTGGAGCGGGGCGGGATCCTCGGCCCCGGCGACCACGACGATCGTGTGGGCCATGGCGCCGTGGCGCTCGAGGATCGCGACCGTGGAGGCGACCGTGGAGAGCTTCTGGCCGATCGCGACATAGATGCAGACCAGGCCCTGGCCCTTCTGGTTGATGATCGTGTCGATCGCGATGGCGGTCTTGCCGGTCTGGCGGTCGCCGATGATCAGCTCGCGCTGGCCACGGCCGATCGGGATGAGCGCGTCGATCGCCTTGATGCCCGTCTGGACCGGCGTGTCGACACCCTTGCGGGCGATGACGCCCGGGGCGATCCGCTCGGCCGGACGGACCTTCTTCGTGTCGATGGGGCCCTTGTCGTCGAGCGGGCGGCCCAGCGGGTCCACGACGCGCCCGAGGAGCGCCGCGCCCACCGGGACCTCGACGATCCGGCCGGTCGTCTTGACGACGTCGCCCTCCTTGATGGCGGTCGCGTCGCCCAGGATGACGGCGCCGACCGTCTCCTCGGCCAGGTTGAGGGCCATGCCCATGACGCCGCCGGGGAACTCCAGCAGCTCGGACGCGAGCGCGCCCTCGAGCCCGTAGATCGTGGCGATGCCGTCGCCGACCTCGACGACCGTGCCGACGTTGCGGGTCTCCGCGGACGCGTCGAAGTTGTCGATGTTCGCCTTGATGATGCTGATGATCTCGTCAGATCGAATGGCCATTCGGTGCTCCGTTCGGTGCGGGGGTCAGCGAGCTCCAGCGACGAGGCTTTCGCGGAGCCGCGAAAGCCGTCCCCGCACGCTGGCATCGATGAGTCGGTCGCCGACGCGGACGGTCAGGCCGCCGATCAGCGCGGGGTCGACCGTCGAGTGGACCTCGACGCGCGCGCCGGATAGGGCCGCGACGCGCTCGGCGATGGCCGCGAGCTCGGCCGGTTCGAGGGGTTGGGCGCTCGTGACGTTCGCGACCACGACGCCGTGCTCGATGTCCACGAGCCGCTTGTACTCGTCCGCGACCCGCGGCAGGATCGCGAGCCGGCCGCGCCTCGCCAGCAGGAGGACCATGTTTCGAGTCGGCGCGCCGACGTGCGTGCCCAGCAGGCCGGTGATGATCGCGCGGCGCACCTCCCAGGCGATCGCCGGGTTGTCGACGACGGTCGCCGCCTCCTTCGCGCCGACGAGATCCACCGCGACGCGAAGCTCCTCGAGCCACGAGTCGAGCGTCCCGTCGCGGCGGGCGATCTCGAGCGCGGCCTCGGCGTAGCGGCGTGCGGCCGTCGTCACGGTGGCCATCAGGCGGGCGCTCCCCCTGCGGCCGGTCCGCCGGCCGTCGATCCACCCGGCGCCGATCCTCCGGCTGCCGGTTCGCCGGCGGCGGATTCGGCGAGGTACTCCTCGACGAGGCGGCGCTGCCGGTCGCTGCTCATCGTCTCGCCCACGACGCGGCCGGCGGCGTCGAGGGCCAGGGTGGCCACCTCGGTCCGCAGGTCGGCGATCGCGCGCGTCTTCTCGGCCTCGATCTCGGCGGACGCGCGGACGCGCATCCGCTCCAGCTCCTCGCGGGTCGCGGCAACGTCCGCGGCGCGGCTCTCCTCGACCAGCTTCTGGGCACGATCGAGGATCTCGCGCGCCTCGCGCCGCGCGGCGTTCAGCTCTGCGAGCGCGGCGGCCTCGCCGGCTGCGCGTTCGATGCGCGCCTGGTCGGCGTCGTGGATTCCCTGCTCGATCCGCGCACGGCGATCGCGCAGCGTCGCCCCGATCGGCTTGAGGACGACCAGGTAGAGCACGGCAAAGAAGACCAGGAAGTTGAGGGCCGCGACGATGATCCAGAACAGGTTGATGGTCAACCCGGGGGTCGCGGCAGCGGCCTGGAGGCGGACGACCTCGCGGGCCGCCTGGCCGGCGTCGAGAAGTGCCACGATGGGGCTCCGGCTCGTCGCCTACTTGATGAAGATCGCGAGGAGCCCGACCACCACGGCGAGGACGCCGAGCCCTTCGGCGAACGCCGCGAGGATGATGGCAAGGCCGCGAATCTGCGAAGCCGCGTCCGGGTTCCGGCTGATCGCGCTGCTCGAAAGGCCCGCGAGGATGCCGATGCCGATGCCGGGGCCGATGACGCCGAGGGCCGCCAGGCCTGCGCCGAGATGCTCCATGAGTCGTACTCCCTCCTGCCTCCGGGGGTCTCCCGGGGTCTGGTGACGACGGATTACGCCCGCGCCGGGCTGGTGTTCATGGCTGGTGCGGTCACGTCCTCGGCCGCGTCGACGGCCTCCTCGGCGAGGTGGCCCTCCTCCTGCTCGTGGCCCTCGGTTGCGATGAGGATGAACATGAGCGAGAGGACGCTGAAGATGAGCGCCTGGACCAGGTTCAGGAGGAACTCCAGCCCGTAGAGCGCGACCGGGAGGATCGCGACCGTGAGCCCGGTGACGACCCCGAGCGCGACCTCGCCTCCATAGATGTTGCCGAAGAGGCGCATCGACAGCGTGACGGGCTTGATGAACTCGAGGAGGAGCTCGATCAGTCCGACGAACAGGGCGATGATGCCCGCGCCCACGCCGTTCTTGAACTCGTAGAGCGGAAAGAACTTGCCGAGGTACCCGACGACCCCGAGCTTCCGGAAACCCTCCGCCTCGAAGACTGCGAAGCTGAGGAGGGCCAGGCCGATCGTGATGTTGAGGTCGCTGGTCGGCGCGCGGAGCTCCTCGAGCTTGCCCACCGGTGGGACCAGCCCGATCCAGTTGCCGGCCACGATGAAGATGAAGAGCCCCGCGAACCACGGCACGTAAGGCCGGGCGCGTTCCCCGCCGAGCGAGAGCGCGAAGTTCTCCAGGGATTCATAGGCGAGCTCGGCGGCGTTCTGGAGGCGTCCCGGGATGACGTCGCGGCGGCGCGTCATGCCGATCGACAGGCCGAGCACGATGAGCATGACGACCCACATCGTGAGGAGCGTGCTCGTGATGCTGGGCCAGAAGCCCACCACGAGCGGGCCGGTCGGCGTGGGGTTCGCGGGGTCCAGGTCCACGATCACGTACGGCGCGGGGAGCTCCAGGTTGCCATCGATGAAGCAGACGGGATACGCGCAGGCCGTTCCGGAGGCCGCCCCGGGCTCCGCAGGGGGTGCCGCGAAGTCCGCGACCACATCCAGGAGGATCACGGCGAGCACGAGGTACACGAGGGTGCGCCGCGTCAGGAACCGGCTCACCGTGCCGCCTCCGCGGGCTCCCCTTGCGGGTCCCTCCATCTGCCGCTGCTCGCCACGCTCTCTCCATGCACCGGGGCGCGGCCGGTCGGCCGTGTTCCCCCGGGTCAGTCGTCGAAGGTCGCCAGGAACCTGCTGATCAGCTGGTACACGGCCCGGGCACCCGCGCCAAGCCCGACCACAAGCCCGACGAGGATGAAGATCGGCAGCGTTCGCAGCTGCTGGTCCACCCAGTATCCGCCCAGCACGCCCACCAGGACCGTCACGAGGAGCACGAGGCCGATCTCGGAGAAGAGTGCGAAGTAACCCCAGGCCCGTTCGGGCACGGCGATTCGGCTCCCTGACGAGGCCGCGCGAGTATACCAACGGGCGCCTCGGGCGGGCAAACGAGCGTTCCGGGCGCCGCCGGCGACCGCGGGCGAACGCGGCCGCCTCGTCACGAGGGAGCGCCCGGAGGTCGAACGGCCGGTGGCTGCCGACGGGCGCGGGACCGTAGCGCCTGCTGCGGACCCTGCAACAATCGGGGAGTCTCGGGAAGCCGGGGTGGCGAATCGACGCCCGGTCCTCCGTGCCCTGGGCCCTGTTGCCGAGCCGGCACCAAACGTGCGGCTTCGGCCGCGAGCGGCATCGACCCAGGCGCCTCGCAGCCTGATCCCGAGCGTTCAACGCGCCCACCACCCCGAGATGCTGCACCGAGGGCAACGACCGGCGCCGATCGTTCGAAGGGGCGCGTGGGCTTGACCCGATTCCGTGGACACCGAATTGTTTGCACGCTGCAGGAGGTGTCCATTGGGAAGGAGATCGACGTACTCGGCCGAGTTCCAGGCCGCCGCGGTGCGGCTGTTGGCGGAGCC
>Ga0182010_10001795_pt1 | contig 11161 bp, 8 predicted proteins | sample 611E1MmetaG_FD_120488 | JGI IMG/M metagenome (GOLD analysis project Ga0182010, IMG submission 120488) | Permafrost microbial communities from Stordalen Mire, Sweden - 611E1M metaG | ecosystem: Environmental > Terrestrial > Soil > Wetlands > Permafrost | place: Sweden: Stordalen | collected...
CCCATGGATCTCGTCCTGGTGACGCACGCACACTTCGATCACTTGCATCGCCAGTCACTGCGCGCCATTGCGCGCCAAACCCGGCGCCAGACCGGGGTCGCGCCCACGCTCGTCGTCCCTCACCATTTATTCGATCTGGTCTCCGATCTGGGCTTCGAACAGATCGTTGAACTCGAGTGGTGGAACACCTATCGCCACGGCGCACTCGACATCACACACGTGCCCTCGCGGCATTGGGGAGCGCGCATCATCAAGGATTCGCACCGCGGCTACGGCGGCTACGTGCTGCGCAGCGGCAAACACTCCGTCTACCACGCCGGAGACACCGCCTATTTCACCGGCTTTCGCGAGATTGGACGCCGCTTGTCGCCCGAACTCGCGCTGCTCCCCATCGGCGCCTACAATCCCGAGCAATTCCGCAATGTACACACCAGTCCCGCCGACGCCACGAGAGCCTTTCTCGATCTGAAGTCGCGCTGGATGGTGCCCATGCATTACGGATCGTTTCGCCTGTCGCATGAGCCGATCGAAGAGCCCCTACAGTTGCTGGAGCAAGAAGCGCTGGCCGCCGGTGTACAAGACAAGGTGGTCGTCCTCGAAGAGGGCGTCACCCGCTTTTTCTGAAGCCACAGCCCTGGGGGATCAACTGTTATCCGTTCAACGTCACCTCGAACGATCCGATTCGGTCCGGTAGCAGACCGATGGCGATCAGAGCCCGCGCCAGTGCAAGGATCGGCCAATACATCCAGTACTTCCTCCGCATCAGCCGCTGCGCGCGCTCATGCTCGGCGCGAACGGTAAGAAAACGGGCTTGTCCCTCAAACTTCTCGCCTGCAATCGACAACCCGACCTTGGGTGTTTTCTGCACATTGCGCACCCATTGGCGATTGACATTCTGTGTTCCGATATAGACTCGGTCGCCGTCCACGGCAAACGCAATCGTCACCTCGTAGGGTTTCCCCGACTTGCGGCCGTAGTGTGTGAGTCTTACCGTCTGCTTCGACGCTACCCTGTTGAGCCGTTCCATATACGGGTTCTTCGGGTCGTCTATTTTTACCGCATCGCGCCGCAAAAGTCAGTGATCAGATCACCTGCGAGCGGCTGCGGTGACCTAAATGTAACTCAGCGGGGTAGGGAGTATCCTTCACTCATGGACAAGAAGGAGATCAATTCCCCAAAGTTGACCGAGCATTTTCTTTTCTGGATTTGTGGCCTCGGACTTTTGCTTTTGGCAATTCTCTTTGCCCATTTCGTCTACCACGTTTTTTGAGGCGGGTGGATATGCCGATGCGGCTTATCTCGATCTGGCTCTGGATATCAGCTTGCCGCTAGCGACTTTTGGACCAGGATATAGTTCGGGCTGTGCAAGAAAGTGCATGCCGGCGAATCCGGCAAGATCGGGATTCAACAGCGCCAGCAGCCCTTAAGAGCGTGACGGCACAAGGACCAGTGATGCCCGTCACTGCGCGGCTATTGCCGAATCTTGTAGCCTATTTTGGTACTCTCCCCCATTTAGCGTCAGCCTGCATCAGGGTTCCTGAACCAGTCGAGAGGCACTTTCATGAAGCCTTCTTCGGTTGGCCGTTTCCCCCGCGGCTTGTTTTTGACGTGGATCGTCATCGCCGCTGTTCCGATCACCCTGTCCCAGTCGTTCGTCCCGCGGCCGCTACATAGTGCGGCCGTTCCCGCGTGCCCGCCTGGGTGTGAAAAACAGCCGCGAGCTCTCACCGGGGATGGGTTGTGCTGCGGGAGCGAAATTCGTTATCTCGGCGTCTATTCGTCGGACGGAAAATTCAGAACGACGGCACCAGCCGATCGTAACAACGTCTCAGGCTGGGCCTCGTTTTCTAACCTCTCACCGGGTTCGTCGCGCCCCAGTGAGGTTCCCGATTTCATCAATCTTCATCCCAGGGAGCGTATCGAAGAGAATTATGAACCTCCAGCCCGTGCTGTAAGACCCGTAAAGGGGCAGTCGCTGCTGGCGTCACTTCGGGACAACTTTGTCACCTTTGTCTACGGACGGGAACGAATTCTTCTGGCGCCCCATCACGTGACCGTTGACTCCCGTGGACGTATCCTCGTGGTTGATCCGGACATCCATGCCGTTCACGTCCTCGGGGACAGCGGTTCCTTCCGTATTGCCGGAGGCCCGCAACGCCGCCTGCGGTTGCCGAGTGGGATTGCGGTGGACGCGGCCAACAACATTTACATCGCCGACTCCGAACGCGGACTCGTTCTGGTGTACGGCCCCGACGGGAAGTTCGTCCGCTACATCGGCAAACGCGGAGACGAGAGTCTGTTTCACTATCCAACGGCGATTGCAGTTGACCGCGACAGAGGGCGCCTGTTTGTGCTCGATACGCCTCGTCACGTTCTGTTTGTGCTCGATCTTGAAGGCAACATCCTGCAACGCGTCGGCCGGCCTCGCCCCCATGCGTTCGGAAGAATCAGCGGCGAGACCATCGCGATGGACCTTGACGATCCCACCGAGATCGCCATCGGGAACAACGAAGTGGTGGTGGTGGACTCGGGCAATTCACGCATCCACGTCATGGATCTGCAATGTCAGCCCGTGGCGCAATTCTCGATTTCTGCCAGCTCAGGCCCGCCCATCACTGACGAGGTGGGACTCGGCGTCGACCTAGCCGGCAATATTTATGTGAGCGACATCAGGGACTCACATATCCGGATTTACGGCCCCGATGGTTCCCTGCGCGGTTCTTTTGGTCGATCCGGCATGGAGATTGGAGAGTTCAATTCTCCTGCCGGGCTGTGGATTGATGGCGCGAACCGCCTCTATGTTGCGGACACCAACAATGGGCGCGTCCAGGTGTTTCAGATCAGCCACGACTCTGAAAGCCACACTGAGGCAAAAGCAACGAGGTAGCCCGTTGGCTTGCTTTCATTGAATCCCGCGCATTCGCAGTTTCTGCCTTTTCACAAGGTCCTAGACCAAGCCAGTTAGCAACCCGATGGACGGCCCTGGGGGCGAATGGCGCTGCCAAGCTTAGCTGCCGGCGGCGGCGTGAGAAGCCTTTTTGCCGGACTCGCGCGCGTCCACGGTGAGTTCTTTTTCGATCGAAGAAAAACGCTGGAAGACTTCGTGAAGGCGTAGCGCCATGTTGCGGATGGTATCGGCTTGCGCGAGGACCGTGGCGGGCAGTCCGGGCTCGAGGACGAGAAGTTCGGCGTTGCCGAGCACGGTGGTAAGAGCATTGTTGACGTTGGTCCGCATCTCGACCATGTAACGTCCGAGAGTGGCCTCGGCTTGGGCGGCGGCGCAATTTTTTTCGGCTTCGCGAGAGCGAGACTCGGCTTGGACACGGCGAAGAATTTCGCGTCCGACAAGGCCTGCCACCGACGGCCAGAGTCCGGGCTCACGGCGCAGCTCGAGAACGGCCCCTTCGCTGTTGTAGAGACCGCGCGAGGGATCGGAATGAATCAGAATGGCAGGCTTGCCCGCAGCGGCGAAGGACTGCTTCAGGTCTTGCTGCAGACGTTGGTTCGGGGCTTTGCGCTTGTGGTTCTTGATGTCTTCGACCGAAGAGGCATCGGCAATCGCGAGATCGTAGTGGCTGCCCTGAAGATCGCTAGAGAAACCTTCGTCGAGCACGATGAATTCCGGACTCTGGGGATGGGGAGAATGATCCTGCGGCCAATGCGCGGTGATCTCGCGCGCGAACGCAGGGTCGCTGGCAAGGATCAGGACGATCGGGCGATTCGTGGTCATCGTCGCTTTCTGGCTCGGCAAAATGGACCGCAGTTGCCCAGCCCCGGAAGGGGAGTCTGATTTTCTGTGAAGACGCGGCTTGCAGCGTCTCCCGAGACCGGGCAAGCCCGTCTCAAAAGGCAGAAGAAACTACTCTTTCGTTCCTCCGCCAGGTTTTGCGGAAGCGGCGGCGCCCGCGGCCAGCGGTTGGTTGCGCGCTCCGTTCTGGAGTGCGTCGTCGACAGCCGCTCGCAGATCGACCAACATGCGCAAGGGCTGGCCGGAGGAATACTCGGCGTGGAACATCACTTTCCAGGACTGGCAGATCATGCGCAGACGTCCGATCGGTTCTTCGGCGGAGAATTGGGCGCGGCGGCAATCGATGGTATCGACGCCGCGGCGCTCGAGTTCGCGCAGGCCGTCCTGGATAGCGTTGAGATCCTCGTGCATGAGACGGAAAAATATCCGGCGGATCATGAAGCTGAAACGGGCAAAGGCGACCATGGCGGAGGGCTCGAAGTAGCGAGCCGCACTCTGCGTCTTGAGCTTGCGCCCTTGCTCGAGCGCGCCGCTGTGCAGCAGTTCGCTGAGGCGGCGGCTACGCGCCGCCGACTGCATGATGGTTTCGAGCGAAGCCAGCCAGGCGGGAAGCTTGGGCTCTTGCGGGCCGAGCACGGGCTCCAGCACCTGGGCGACGTAATCGAGATCGAGGTCGGCGTCTTCCAGGCCCGAGGGCGCGCACAGCGAAAAATACTGCACCAGAAGGAAGTCAGTCTTGTCGCGGTCGCTGCTCGACTTCGCGGTCTTGTGCATGTGATGCAAAAGAAGATGGCGCAGCACGAGTTCGTTGGCCAGGGGCGTGGTCTGGAGAAACTGGCGCAACTGGTGCACCTGGATCTGCACGTCGACCTGTTTAAACCAGGCTTCGGCGTGCTTGACGGTTTCCGACGATGGTATGAAAGCCTCGTCGATGGGGCAGGCGGAAACCTCAATCACAAATTCGCGCACCAGCGCAGCGTACATGGGTTGCAGAGCACAGAGTGTGGCTCCCTGCTCTTCAAATGAAGTTGGGGCGGATGCAGTCATGATTTCACAATCCAATTGGGGACATCTTTAAGGAAGCGGACAGCAACCACGGTCCGCTCCGGATGATACTGAACCGCGACCACGGAGGCTTCGGCGTGAAGCCAGCCGTCGTGGCTCTCGACCAGGACGCGATCGGCGAATTCCAGAGGACGGTTGACCGCAAACAGAACCTCGCGCGGCGTGCCGAACTCGATGATGGTGTCCTGAAAAAAGACACTCTCGTTTGCGTGAGCGGCGATGCCGCTGCCGTTAGTGCCGCTGCTGCCATTGGTGCGGCTGAGTCTGATGGGAATCCGCATTGGCGTGGCATTGGGAAAGAACCTAGCCAAGCGGCTTACGACATCTGGTTCAAGAGCGCGAGCAGTTGCCTGGTTGGGCACGGAAAACCTCAATCCCGGGGGACTTGGAGCAGACGAGCCTCCCCTCTTCCCGGTTTGGAAGAGCTGCAAGGAGACTCGTTCTGCCTTATCGCCATTCCTTAGTGCACGGGTGCCACCAAAACCTTGAAGGTCATGGCCCTAAGGGCAAGTGAAAGAAGGACAAGCTAGTTAGCGGGGCCGCGTGGGGGTCGAAGCGTGTTAATTGTTGGGGGCGCCGGCAGAGCGCGTCTCACTGTGAAACAAGTGTCTCAGTTCAGGAACCTGATTGCGCGGGTGCGCACCGAAATGACACAGCGTCGCGAGTGAAGTCGTGCCCCTTCGCAAAGTCATCGGTTGACATCAATATTGGCTTCTCATTGCAACGTGGTCGATTGCGGAGGATTTTCGCGGGCGCCTATGTTGTAGCGCTTCAGCTTCCGATAGAGAGTGGCGCGGCTGATACCTAGCATCTTGCCGGCGACAGCTTTGTCTCCCTTGACCTGGGAAAAGACGCGCTCGATGGTGGCGCGCTCGATATCTTCGAGGTCGGTGGCGCGGCCGGAGAATTCTTGCGCAGCGGGCACATGGGTTTCGACTTCCGCGTTCGCGATGGCCGGGGGCAGATCGCCGACTTCGAGAATGCGCTGATCGCCGAGAGCTACGGCGCGCTCCAGGCAATTCTCCAGTTCGCGGACATTGCCCGGCCAGTCGTAGGCCAGAAGGGCTTTCATGGCGTTGCTGGAGACTTGGACGCCGCGTCCGGGAGCGAGGCGTTCCAGGAAGAACGCGGCCAATATTGGAATGTCGGAACGGCGCTCGCGCAGCGGAGGCAGGGAAATGGTGACGACGTTGAGACGGAAATAAAGATCCTTGCGGAAGGTTCCTTTCTTGTATTCGGTGTCGAGATCCCGGTTGGTGGCGGCCATGATGCGCACGTCGACTTTGACTTTTTGATTGCTGCCCACGGGGCGGACTTCTTTTTCCTGGAGAAAGCGCAACAGTTTGGCTTGCATTTCCAGAGGAAGTTCGCCAACCTCGTCAAAAAAAATAGTTCCGGTATCGGCCGATTGCAGCAGGCCCGACTTGGAACGAAGAGCGCCGGTAAAGGCTCCTTTTTCGTAGCCGAACAATTCGCTTTCGATGAGGGTGGGGACGAGCGATCCGCAGTCCACGGCAACAAAGGGAAGGTTGGCCATGGTTCCGCGAAAGTGCAGGGCGCGGGCAACCAGTTCCTTACCGGTTCCGCTTTCGCCGGAAATCAGGACGGGAGTGCGCGTGTCTTTAAGGCGCGAGATGAGGCGCAGGACGTGCTGAATTCCGGTGGAATTGCCGATGATGCCGTGCACGGCAGTCTCGGTTTCGGAGCGCTCGCGGAGATAGAGATTTTCTTCGACGAGGCGGACCTTGTCGGCCATGCGGCGCAGGAAAAGACGCAGTTCATCAAGCGGCGCAAAGGGCTTGGAAATGTAATCGTAGGCGCCGAGTTTCATGGCCTGTACCGCGGTTTCGACCGATCCGTGACCGGTCATGACCGCGACTTCGATGCGGGGGTGATCGCGTTTGACTTGCTCCAGAAATTCGATTCCGGACATGCGCGGCATGACCATGTCGGTGAGCACCATGTGGACGGGTTGCTCCTCAAGCAGGGCCAGGGCGGCGGCGCCGCTCTCGGCTTCCAGGCAGGAGAATCCCAGCGATTCGCCGACGGTCATGCAGAGACGGCGGATGGTCTGCTCGTCATCGACGATCAGCAGTCGGATGCGGAAATCGTCCCTAGCCAAATTCGTCAAATTCTGCGTCACGAAGCGGCCCTGCCCATGGTCTGTTCGACCACGGAAATGAAGTCATGGACGCGAAACGGCTTCTCCACGCAGGGCGCACCGGTACGGCGAAGCGTGGCAGCGGTTTCCTCGTTGGCGATGTCGCCGGTGATGAACACGAGCCGGGAAGCGAGTTCGGGGCGATGAGTGGCGATCCAGGCATAGACCTGAGCGCCATCGACGCCTCCGGGGGTGCGCATATCGGAGACGACGCCGTGAAAATTGCTGTCCGCGAGCAGGCGCAGTGCTTCGGCTCCAGATTCAGTCGTAACCACCTCATATCCGCGGCGTTCCAACACGCCACGAACGAAAGCCATGACTGCCGGTTCATCTTCAATCAGAAGCACAGGCGCGCAAGTGGGATTCGTTCCAGTTTGCGTCATTTCAGTTTGCGTCATTGGGGATGCACTCCTGCAACGGCTCCAAAAGATGCCGTCTCGGATGCAATCGGGAGGCGCACCATAAAAGTCGCTCCTTCAGAGTCCGGATTATTGTGACAGATAATCTCGCCGCCATGTTCGCGGACGATACCGTAGCAGATGCTCAGGCCCAAACCAGTGCCCTTGCCGACATCCTTGGTAGTGAAGAAAGGATCAAAAATGCGTTCGGCGTCGCCAATCCCGATGCCATTATCGCGAAAAGAAATCTCGATGAAGGCGCCGGCGCGGGCGCTCATGACCTCAATCCGCGCGGCCCGCGTGCTTTCGCGGACCGCGTCATAAGCGTTGTTCAGGATGTTGAGAAACACTTGCTGCAGCTGGTGGGAATCTCCGACGACCGTGGGCAGGGACTCGTCGAGACGTTCGACCACCTGAATGCCATGACTCATAAAATCGTAAGAGCGCAGGTGCACGGTGCGTTGCAGGATGGAGTTGACCTGAACCGGCTGGCGCTGAGGCGGCATCTGGCGGGCAAAGCTGAGCAGGTTTTGCACAATCCGCTTGGTGCGCTGCGCTTCCTGGAGAATCACGCGGAGATCGCGGCGGGCGCTCTCGGGGAGTTCGGGGTTTTCCATCAGGAGATCGGTGAATCCGAGGATGGCGGTGAGGGGATTGTTAACTTCGTGGGCGACGCCGGAGACCAACTGTCCAACGGCCGCCATTTTCTCGGCGTGCACGAGCTTGGCGCGCAACATGGCGGAGTCGGTGACGTCGGTCATGACGACGACGATGCTGCTGACCCGGCCGTCTTCGCCGCTGATGGGGCTTAGATTGACGGAGAACTGGCCACTGACACCGTCGCCGCGAATCAGGGGCAGATCGAAGTTATCGACTTGCTGGCCGCGAGCCACGGCGGCCAGCGCTTCGCGGAGAGCAGCGCGGCGCGGGGGGACGCACAGGTCGGGCAGGGGATGCGCCAGTATCTGGTTCTGCTGAAAACCGAGACCGCTCCAACGCCGGTTGGCATAACTGATCACGCCTTCGGTGTCGGTGACCAGAATCAGACTCTGGGTATGACTGAGAATCTTGCTGGAGAAATCGCGTTCTTTCTGCAACTCAGTTTGCGATTGGTGAAGGCCGGTGACATCGAGCATCAGGCCGCGCTGCTGCAGGATGTTGCCGGCCTGATCGCGCATCGCAAAACAGTTCATGAAGACGTGGACGGGCGATCCATCCTTGCGCCGCAGAACTTCCTGGTGATTGCGCAATCCGCCCTCGCGTTTGAGCACTTCGGTAAGCTCCTGGCGCCGCTGCGGAGAAAAATAGACTTGGGTGGGAATGTCGAGTTGCAGAACTTCGTCGCGGCTGCTGTAGCCGAGGATGCGAACCAGGGCGTCGTTGACTTCGATGAAGCGGCCCTGGGGCGAAGAAACGTAAATTCCTTCCTGAATGTTATTGAACAGCTCGCGATAACGGCGTTCGGCTTCGCGGCGGTCGGTGATGTCCTTGAGCACGTGCACGGTTTGCAACTGGGCGCTGCTGGCGGCATGAATCCGCGAAGTGGAAATCAGGTAGGTGCGTTCGAGAACGGGGTGCACATATTCGTCGAGCCCCTCACCGGTGCGGCAAAAGGGACAGGAGTGCGGCGAAGCGGCGGTGGAAAGGGCGTCGAGCGCCCGCATGTTGATGCCGACCAACTGGTCGGGGGCGATGCCGACGAAATCGGCGAGGGAGCGATTGACGCGGAGAATATTGTGCTGCTCGTCGTGGACCACGATGAAGTCGCCGATGGCATCGAAGACTTCGAGCCAGTGGCGGTTGGCCTGCTGCATGCGGGTGAACAGGCACGCATTCTCCAGCGCGATGCTGGCATGGCCGGCGATGGCGCGCAGCAACTGTTGATCTTCGATGGCGGGTGGAGCGCCGCGGTCGGCGAGACAAAGCACGCCCACGAGTTCTCCCGCGGAACCGGCCAGCCGGACCAGTGTGCAATCGGTCCATCCCAGACTGGAGGCCAGAGCGGTCCCCAGCATGTCGGTGGCCGGGGCGAAGGCGACATCGGTGGGGTATTTCGGCAGGGCGGCGCTCAACGCCTGACTGAAGTGACGGAGCAGCGGCTTATCATCGACTTCGGAGGCGCCGGATAGGACGACGGTATCGAGTTCCGCAGCCTGAAAAAGGCAGAGGGCAACGGAGCGGCTGCCGAGCAGGCCGGCGGCGCGCCGAGCGAAGTTTCGCATGAACTCGGGCAGATGCAGGACGGTGTTGAGTTCGAGCGCGATGGTGACCAGAACCTCGGCGCGGCGGCGATGCTCCTCGGACTGGTGCAGATTACGGGTCAGTTCGAGCGCGATGGCAACTTGCGCGGCTAAAGCGCGGGCGCGGCGGATGTCTTCATCGTTGATCGGCCCGGGCTCGATGCGGTCGAGGACACCGAACATTCCGAGCACATCGCCATTCGAGCCGAGCAGAGGCACCGCCAGGAGCTGGCGGATTTTGAAAGCGTCAACAAAATCCAGATTCGCGCCTGGAGTTTTGCGGGCGTCTTCGGTGAAGAACACATTCTTCTTCTTCAGGGCGTGGCTGGCGGCGCCATCGTAGAGCGGAATATCGACGGGACGAGCGACTCCGTTCTCGACTCCCCAGCGAATATGGAAGGCGGCCTCCTCGAGGAGTCCGATGACGCAGCGCTCGAAGCCGAGGAAACTGGCGGCGCGGACGACCGAGGTCTGCATGAACTCGTCGAGTTTTCCGGCGGAACCGAGTTCGAACGAAATCTCGAGGATTTCGTGGAGTTCGTGGGCCTGGGCACGGGCCATGCCGTACAGCTCGGCATTGGCGATGGCGACCGCGCCAAAGCCGGCCAGAGCGGAAACCAGGGTTTTGTCTTCGTGAGTGAAGGGGTTGGCGAGACGGGGGTAGACCAGAATCGCGCCGTGCGAGCGCGAGGTGCGAAAGGGCGCCGCGATCAGAACTCCGGGCGGCGAGTCTTCTCGGAAATGAGAAGCGCCATCGATGCTCACGGTAATGCGCTCGCCGGCGGCCACGGCGCGAGCGGCGATCTCGAGCGAAGAGCGCAGGTCGTTCTTCTCGAAACGCGAGCGGATGGAAAGAGCGAGCTTGGGGGCCTCGGTCGACACCGCCTGCAACTGGAACACTTTCTCCTGTTGCACAAAGACGAGCACCGCAGGCGAATGGAGCAGGATGCGGAGGCGGTCGGCGATGCTCTCCATCACGGCTGCCGTGTCCGGCAAGCCATGCAGGGCGGTGGCGACCTCGACCAGAATGCTGGCGCGGCGGTGCTCTTCGCGGGAAAGCTGGTTCAAGCGGAGGGCTTCGATTGCGGTGCCGAGTTGGGCCGCAAGAATGGTGACCTTGGCCACGGCGTCATCGTCAAAATCGGCGCCGGGCGCGGTCCGCACAAACGCGATGGCCCCGGCCACTTCTCCTGAAACCAGCAGAGGCACGGCCATGGCGGTATGGGCGTGGCATTCGGCCAGCCACGGGTAGCGGGCCACGTCGGCATGGTCGAGGAAGAAGGGGCGACGCTTGTGAACCGCCTCCAGGGCGATGGACGGGGAGTTGGCTGGATCGGCGGCGCGCACGCGAATGCCCCGAAAACCATCGACGTGCTCGCCATCCGCTTCGGCGCCGATGTAATCACCGTCGGTGGAACAACTCCAAAAGTAGGCGCCGCTGGCCTGGAAAAAGACGCGAGTGAGGGCGCAAAAAGACCGGATGAGTTGGCTGGGATCGCTGCTCTGAAAAGCGGCCCGTGAAAATTCCAAGAGAAGCTTCTGAAAGGCC
>Ga0182010_10001796_pt1 | contig 11154 bp, 11 predicted proteins | sample 611E1MmetaG_FD_120488 | JGI IMG/M metagenome (GOLD analysis project Ga0182010, IMG submission 120488) | Permafrost microbial communities from Stordalen Mire, Sweden - 611E1M metaG | ecosystem: Environmental > Terrestrial > Soil > Wetlands > Permafrost | place: Sweden: Stordalen | collected...
CACCAGGGCCGTACCGGCGAGCAGCACCAGGAGGCCCACGCCAAGGTCGGCCCAGAGGACGAAGTAGTCGAGGAATCCAAGCACCCGATAACGGTCCGGGACTCGTTCGACGCCTATCGTCGCCGCGGCCAGATCGCTGCGGGGGACACCGAGGGGCTGAGCTTCCGCGACCACCGTTACTCCCGTTCCTAGAAGGCCACGTAGCCTGGGCGGCCCGAGGCCAGGGCCGGGTTCGCCGGGATCAGCTCGACGTCTCCGCGCTCGCGGAGCCCAACTACCCGACCGACCACGGTCGGTGCGTCTTCGGCGCCGAGCGCCGCCGCCACCTCGGCCAGCCGAGTCTCGGGCGCGGTAAAGAGCAGCTGGTAATCCTCCCCGCCCGAAATTGCGAGCTGGCGGGCTTTCGCCTCGCCAAACATCGACACGGCCTCGGCGGCGAGCGGAAGCAGGTCCGTGTCGAGCCTTATCGCGACGCCGCTGGCCCGGGCCAGGTGCCAGGCTTCACTGGCGACTCCGTCGCTGACGTCGATGGCGCAACGCAAACCAAGAGAGGCGATCACACGCCCCGCGGCAAGCCGCGGCCGGGGTCGATGGTGCGCCGCGAGCAGCGAGACGGCATCGGATCGAGCCAGCCGTTCACGATCGCCATCGAGTAGGAGCGCCAGGCCGGCCGCCGAAGCCCCGACCTTCCCGGTGAGCAACAGCAGGTCCCCCGGCACGGCGCCGTCGCGCCGCAACAACCGGTTCGGCTCCGCCTCTCCGATGAGCGCCACGTTCACCACCAGTGGCCCCGAAGTACGGACCGTATCGCCGCCGACGACCCGCGTGCCGGTGAGGCGAGCCAGCTCACTCATGCCCTCGTACATCGCCTCGACCAGAGCCGCCTGGCCCTGCAGCAGCGCCACCGAGACGAGGGCCCGGCTCGGCGTGGCTCCCATGGCCGCAAGGTCGGACAGGTTGACCGCCAGCGCCTTCCAGCCGAGATCTCGTGGCGATGTCCAGTCGAGCCGGAAATGGATGCCCTCGACGAGCATGTCCGTCGTGGCCACGACGAGCGCGCCCGGGCTCGGCGTCCACGCCGCCGCATCGTCGCCGATGCCCAGCCCATCGGCAGACGGGTCGAGGTGACTCGCCAGTTTCTCGATCAACTCGAACTCACCGGAGCCACTCATCGGGGCGTCTCCGCGGACCGGCTCGGCCGAGTCATCGCGATGCCGCCGCGGACCGGCTCGACTCTGCTTGCGCCCGCGCCGCCCCGACGGCTTCCAGCAGGGCGGCTGCCGCGTCGCCCGGATCTCGAGCTGCGGTTATGGCGCTGATGACGGCCACGACATCGGCGCCCGCAATTACCGCCTGGCCGGCGTTCTCCGCAGTAATGCCGCCGATGGCCACGATCGACAGGCGCTCGCCGGGGACGGTGCCTGGCGGCGGAGCTCCGCCCGGCGGAGCGGCGCCCGCACCAATGCCGCCTACCGAAGGAGTCGGGGTAGCCTGCTCGAACGCGAACTCGCGTGCCGCTCCAAGGAGCGACAACCCGGTCAACTCTGCGTCCGACTTCGAGCCCGTCGGAAAGACGGAGCCTACGCCGAGATAGTCGGCCAGCGCGGCGTCGGGCGCTTGCAATTGCGCTGCATCGGTGATCGACAGCCCGATCAGCGCGACCTCGCCGAGGAGGCGCCTTGCCGCAGGCACCGGCAGGTCCCGCTGGCCCAGGTGAACACCGTCGGCCTCGGCGGCCAATGCGATATCGATCCGGTCGTTGACGATGAGGAGCGCGCCGTATCGACGCGTCAGCCGGCTGACCGCCACTGCGATCTCCAGAGCTCGGCGCGCCGATCCGTCTTTTTCACGTACCTGGATTGCGCGGACGCCGCTCGCCAGGGCCGCTTCGACAATCTGCTCGGAACGACGCCCCGCGCTGAGCGATTCCTCCGTGACCAGGTACACGCCCGACCGATGGAGGAGGTCTCGACGCCGCACGCGCTCCGTACGCGCCGCCCCCGTCGCCGAGCCCGGCGCGGCCCCGGCGCGCTCCATGCCCATCGTCGTCTCGGTCATGCCGGCTGCGCCTCACGGATCGAGGCCCTGGTCCGAGCCAGAATCGTGGCGCCGTCCAGGGCCGCCACCGCGTCCATAAGCTGAGCGCGGAACGTGCCCGGTCCGCCACTGTTCTCCGCAGCCAGCTCTCCGGCAATCCCGAAAGCGATCATCGCCTCGGCTGCCGCGAGAAACGGGTCCGGCTCCACAGCCAGGAAGGCTCCTACTGTCGCCGTGGCCATGCAGCCTGATCCGGTGATCCGGCCCATGAGCGCGTGCCCGTTGTGAACCTCGGCCGCGCGGCTGCCATCGGAGACGTAGTCCACCGGCCCGCTGACAACCGCCACTCCCCCAAAACGGGCCGCAGCCAGCCTCGCGGCCGCCCCGGGATCTCCGGAAGCTACCGAGTCCACGCCCCGTATCTTCGCCTCCATCCCGGCGATTGTCGCCAGCTCGGCAGCGTTGCCGCGGACCGCTGCAACCTTGACGCCCGAGCGGATCCGTTCCGTGGTCGCGGTCCGGTACGTGGTCGCGCCCGCTCCGACCGGATCGAGCACGACCGGGATACCTCGGGCGTTTGCCTCCGAGCCGGCGACCAGCATGGCTTCGATCCAGCGCTCTTCGAGGGTCCCGATGTTGAGGACCAGGGCACCGGCAAAGGCCACCATCTCGCGGACTTCTTCGATGGCATGGGCCATGACGGGCGAGGCACCGAGTGCAAGCAGGACGTTGGCCGTGTCGTTCATCACGACGAAGTTGGTGATGTTGTGGATGAGCGGGGTGCGCTCGCGGATACGGGCCAGCGATCGAGCGGTCAGCTCGGCCAGATCGAGCTCAGCCATAGGGCGTCCTCCAGAGGTGATTCACCGGCCCGTGGCCGGCCCCAAGCGGCTCGGCGTGCTCTATGGCTCCCTGCAGGAAGGCGCGCGCCTCCCGCGCCGCTTCCAGTGGCGACATCCCACGAGCGAGGCAGGCTGCGATGGCAGCTGAGAAAGTACAGCCGGTGCCGTGGGTGTGGCGCGTCTCGATTCGTCTGCCCGACAAAACCTCGAACGACCGGCCGTCGAATAGCAGGTCGTCGGATGACTCGCCGTCGAGGTGCCCGCCCTTCACGATTACGACCACCGGCCCGAGGGCGTGGATCCGCCGCGCCGCTTCGCGTGCCGAATCGGCGTCCTTCACTTCGATTCCGGACAGGACCGTCGCTTCGGGGGCATTGGGCGTAACCACCGCGGCAAGCGGCAGGATCAACTCCATCAGCGCCTGAACCGCCTCAGGGCGCAGCAGGGCGTCGCCGCTCTTGGCGACCATCACCGGATCGACGACGAGCGATGCCACGGAATGGGCTCGTAGCCGATCTGCCACGGCTTCGATGATCGGCGCGCTCGACAGCATTCCGGTCTTGACCGAGTCCGCTCCGATGTCCTCGAGCACGGCATCTATCTGGGCGGCAACCACGTCCGGCGGAACCTCATGGATGGCGCGGACACCCAGCGTGTTCTGGGCAGTAATGGCGGTGATCGCCGAGGCTCCGTAAACGCCAAATGCGCCGAACGTCTTGAGATCTGCCTGGATGCCGGCTCCGCCCCCGGAATCGGAACCGGCGATCGTCAAGGCTCGCGGACGCCGAGGCGCTTCCTCTTCTCCCCGATGCATCTCGCGGTCCCGGAGCGATTCTTCGCCGCGGGGCGCCTCCACTCCCCCGGCCGCTTCGCCCGGCCGCTCGATCTCCGTCACCGTCGCCCAGTCCCGTACATCTTCGACCTCTGAAGACAGCATCGCCGCGCTCCGCGGGGAGTGCGGCGAGGGAGTGGTCGTGCCTGCTTCCTTCGCTGGTATTGCCCAGATCAGGTACGGCGGGTCTGCGGCAGGGGCCGCACTCTCAGCGCTGGTGGCGCTCCCCGGAGGCGTATTCGGTTGCATGAATCGTAACACCAAGCACGGATGTCGCCCGACGGGCAGCCACCTCGCCGAGACGCGAAACCGACCCGCTCGTACGATGTGGCGTCATGCGAACGATCCTCTTCGACTGGGACGGGACGATCGTCGACTCGATCCAGGCGCTTTTCGAGACGGACGGCGCGATCTGCCGGCAGATCGGCGTGCCATTCGACGAGTCGATCTTCCGACGCGCCTTCTCGCCGAATTGGCGCCTGATGTATCGCTCGCTCGGCATCCCCGAGGAGAGGGTCGACGAAGCGGTTCTGGTCTGGGCGTCCACGTTCCACGCCGACCGCACGCGGCCGTTCCCCGGTATCGAGGACGCGCTCGGGCGCCTGGTGGGCGCGGGGTTCACGCTCGGTATCGTGACGGGAGGCAGCCGGGCTGAGGTCGAGCCGCAGCTGGCCCGGCTGAGCATCGACGGGTTGCTGACCGTTCGGGTCTACGGACACGACACCACCGCGGGCAAGCCCGACCCGCAGCCACTTCGGCTGGCGTTGGAGATGGCCGGCGTCTCTCGCCCGGAGGAGGCCGTCTACGTGGGGGACGCGCTCGACGACATGCGGATGGCCGCGGCAGTCGGGGTCCGAGGCGTCGGGATCGTCTCCATGCTCGCCACGGCGGAGGAACTCATCGCCGCGGGCGCAGTTGAGTCGGCCGCCTCCGTCGCCGAATGGGTCGATCGCTTCCTTGCCTCCCGCTGACCCTCGGGCCACCATTCCGTCCAGTGGGAGAAGACCGCCCGCCTCGGCTGTCCCCAGGCAGGCGCTGCTAGCCTGAGCACATGAGCGACATTCCGAAGGTAGGCGAGCTCGCCCCCGATTTCGAGCTCCGCGACGACGTAGGACGGCTGCATCGCCTGTCCGACCGGCGCGGCCATTTCACGGTGGTCTATTTCTATCCCGGCGACGACACGACGAACTGCACCAAGGAGGCGTGCTCGTTCCGCGACGCCCACTCCTCATTCACGGACGCCGACACCGAGGTCTGGGGCCTGAGCCCACAGGGCGCGGAAAGCAAGGCCGCGTTCCGCGCCAAGTACGGACTCCCGTTCACCCTCCTGCCCGACGAAGACCACGCCGTCGCCGACGCCTATGGCGCGTGGGGCGAGAAGCACAGGGAGGGCAGAACCTACTTGGATATCCTGCGTACCAGCTTCCTCGTCGGGCCGGACGGGCGAATTGCGCACGTCTGGACTCAAGTGACGGCCGAAGGCCACGCTGCCGATGTGCTCGAGGCTTTGCGCAATGCCCGTTCGGCCGCCGTCTAGGGCCGCGCCGCGGACGCAGACAGGGCATCCCACGACGTCCGGGACATAAAAGAGAGGCTTCGCCCGTGGGGGGAGACGAGCGAAGCCTCGGCCGGCATGATAACTCCCATCCGCAAGCCGAGGGAAGCGATTCGCGCGAAGATTGCAAGAGTCCCACTCGGCGACCGTTGCGACGGGTCACCGGCGTTTCTCGATCCAGCAGCCGGGGCACATCATGACCGAAGGAACAACCACTCCACACTCCTGGCGCCCACAGCGCTTCATGGTGATCGTCGGACACCCCGACGACGCCGATTTCGGGCCTGCCGGCGCGGCCGCGGCATGGATCTCGAGCGGTTCGGAGGGCTGGCTGGTCTGCTGCACATCAGGCGACGCAGGCGGCGAGGACCCTGAGATCGACCCATTCGAGCTCGCCCGCGCCCGTGAGGCGGAGCAGCGACGAGCGGCTGAGATCGTGGGCTACAGCGGCGTCACGTTCCTTCACCAACCCGACGGGAATCTGGTCAACGACCTCTCCCTCAGGGAGATGCTCGTGCGGGAGATCCGGACCTTCCAGCCCGACGCGGTCTTCTGCGGTGACCCCGAGGTGGTGGTCCATCGCGGCGGCGGCATCAACCACACCGACCATCGGGCGGCCGCGATGGCGGCGGTAGACGCTATCTATCCCGCGGCTCGGAACCCCCTCGCATTCCCGTGGCTCGCCCGAAACGGACTGGCCGCGCACAAGGTCCGACGGATCTACATGATGTGGTCGAACGAGCCGGACGTATGGATCGACGTGGCGGCCACTGCCGACCGCAAGATCGAAGCGCTGCGCGCGCACGCCAGCCAACTCCACGACGCCGAAGGCGTGTTCGCTCGCATCCGCAGCCGCCTGGCCGAGCAAGGGGCATGCATAGACAGCTCCGCCGCTGAGGCCTACCGGCTCGTCGTACTCGACCAGGATCCCGATGAGAACCCCGAGGCTGAGGAGGCTCTCGCGGCTGACCCCGCCACGCGGAGCGCCCGCCCGATCGCCTAGATCGGGCTCGGCGTCAGCAGGAGCGGGCGCAATCGCGGCCACTCGTTCCACAAGTCCGCGAGTTGCTCGGAGCGCCAACCGAGCAGCCGCAGTAGTTCGCCCCTGGTGAACGACGGCGCACCTTCGGCGAGAAGCAGATCGGTGTCCACGCGCACGTTGGCCATGAGCCCCGCGTTCTCTTCGGGCAGAGGCCAGTTGCGGACGCGCACCGAATGCATCCCGGCCTGACCGACCGCTACGGCGAGGTCCCGCCTTTCCGGAACGTGCCCGTCGGCGAACTGAGACATCCCGTCGTATCGGAAGCCGAGCGAGGCCAGGCCCCGCGCCACCTCACGCGCCTGCTCCCGGTCGAACTGGTTCCAGAATCGGTTGCCGGATGGAAACTCGAGGCAGCCGCTGTCGATGGCCGTAGCGACGACAGCGTCCACGAAGTTGGACAGCAGGAGTTGCCACCGCCGTCGCTGGTCTATGTCGGCTCCGGCGAGCGCGTCCACGAGCCGGTTCATGGCGGACCTATCTCGCCGGAGCAACCTTGCGATCGTGGGCGGCCGCGAGCCGCCGAAATCGACCTTCGGTTCGGGCGCCGGTTCGGGCGCCGGTTCGGGCGCCGGCTCGGACGGCCGCGAAGGTCCGTCCGAGGGTCCTGCCAGATCACCCGTTGCTGCCGGAGTGGCAGGCGACGGCGCGACCGCAGACGCAGGCGCAGGCGTGTCGATCTCGGAATTGGACGTACTCTCGGCAGGCTCCTGAACAGTCTGCGATTCCTCGCCGGGACCGGTAGCCGGACCCGTTGCCACGACGGCGCGAAGCTCATCCGGCTCGATGAGCCCGAGCTGCGCCGCGCGGCACGCCGCCTCGGCGGCCTCCGCCATGGTTCGGCTCGTCTCGGCGGTGGCCGTCAGACGATCAAGTTCCTGGTCGAGTCTCGTCGCCTCTTCCCGTTCGTGCTTGATCTGAGCCTGTTCCTCTCGGACGGTTCTGTTGATCCTGTTGATCTCGTTCAACCAGACCGTGGCCGCCCGTTCCACGTGTGACCGGACCCGTGCCGCGTCGATTGCGGCGCGAAATTCGCGGTGGGCTCCCTCCTTGGCCATCCGCATCGCCTCCGGATTCACGCCGGCCGTCAGGCGAGCGAGGAGGGCCAGCCGATCGTAGTAGGCGTCGCGCGCTTGAGCGACGCGGGCGTACGCCGCGTCCGCCTCCCGGCGGGACAGTTCGGCGAAGCCACACCTGATTTCGATCAGCCGGTCTCGGTCCGAGGTCGCGTCGAGTCCGTCAGCTCCAGGCTGAGATTCAGCGCCCTCGCCCTGATCTCGCTCCACGATCACGCCTCACATCGCCGGCGTCCGACATGCCGATTCTAGGGCCACATGCGACGCGGCGAAGAATTCGAGCCGCTGCTGCGTCAGCTGCGACCAGAACGCGGCCACGGCAGCCTGGGTTGAACGCATCGTTTGGATCGTGCCGGTGTCCGATCCGGGCACGGCCCCGGCGGGGAGCTCCGTACCAGATCGTTGATATCGTCGACGACTACGCCCTGGGAACCGACTGGCGACGTCCCCGATTCGTGCGACGCTCAGGTGTGAGAAGCCCAACGAGGAAACCGTCCGCATGCTTTCGGACGGCGATCTCAACGTTCGCTTCGGCCGCCACACGAAGAAGTCGCTGCCTTATGGTGATGGGCTTCTCGTCGGAGTCGAGTCGAACGGCGAATACTTGCTCCGGTCCTTTGAGCTGACTGATAAGGCGCCGGAACTGGCGCTGCTGCTGCTCGCGCGCCTTCGCGGCAGGACTGAGTTCGCGCGATGGCTTGGCAGCCTTGTCCATGAGCGCCGGGTCGGCTTTACGAACTGTGACCATCGTCCAAACCTCTCTCCAAGCCCACGACCCGCCTGGGACCAGATCGCCGATTGTTTCGACGATACAACGGCGACTATACCCCTTCCCTGTGATATGACGAGACGGTGTTGCCGGTTCGCGCCGACGTATGGGTTCGATCCCAGTTCGCCGACCCAGATCCGGTGCCCTTTCGCGACAGACGGGCCGGCAGTCGGTCCGGGCGACGCGGCCATTCGAGCCCGGCTAGACTTCGGGAGCGTCCTTTTCGGACGCTCTTGCTTGATTCGATTGGTCCGCAGACAGGTGGAGCAGGTGGTGTCGCTATGAAAGTGGGCGTCGCCAAGGAGATCGCACCGGGCGAGCGGCGCGTGGCGCTGATCCCCGAGACTGCGGATAAGCTCCGAGGCGCAAAGCTGACCGTGCTCGTGGAGCGCGGCGCTGGGGCCGGCGCTTCCTTCCCGGACCACAGCTACATCGACGCCGGAGCACGAATCGTCACGACTTCGGCTCTTTACGAAAGCTGCGATGTCATCCTGCGCGTCCAGCGCCCCACTCCCTGGGAAGCCAAGCTCTTCCGCCCCGGTCAGGTTGTGATCGGCCTGCTCGGCCCGCTTCTCGACCCCAACGCAATGGCCACGTTGGCGCGCAACAAGGTCACTGCCGTGAGCATGGACGCCATTCCGCGAATGCTGAGTCGGGCCCAGGGAATGGATGCCCTGTCGTCGCAGGCTAACATCGCGGGCTACAAAGCCGCCCTGATCGCCGCTGACTCGTTCGGCCGATATTTCCCGTTGCTGACCACGGCCGCCGGAACCGCCAAACCTGCCAATGTGCTCATTCTTGGGGTAGGCGTGGCAGGCCTTCAAGCCATCGCAACCGCCCGCCGGCTTGGAGCCATGGTTCGTGCCTATGACGTGCGCAAGGAAACCAAGGAGCAGGTCGAATCACTCGGCGCTCAGTTCGTGACCCTCACCTCCGTCGCCGACGCAACGGGAGAAGGCGGATATGCCCGCGCGCTGACGGCGGAAGAACAAGCCGCGCAGCAGGCCGAGCTGAACAGCATCATCGCGGCCCACGACATCGTGATAACCACAGCGCAGGTACCCGGCCGCCGGCCGCCGATCCTCGTAACCAAGGCTGCGGTCGAGGCTATGAAGCCCGGATCGGTGCTGGTAGATATGGCCGCCAGCGAGCACGGGGGAAACTGCGAGCTGTCCAAGCCGGACAAGATCGTCACCTCATCGAATGGCGTGGAGATCCACGCGCCAACGAATCTGGCGTCGATGATGGCAACCGGCGCGAGCATCTTCTATTCGCGCAACATCTCCAGCCTGCTGTTGAACTTCGTCAAGGCCGGCAAGCTGGAGTTCGATTTTGACGATGAGATAACTGCCGCCACCGTAATCACCTACGGGGGCCAGGTCGTCCAGGAAGCCACGAAGAAGCTTCTGGCGCCCGAATCAAAGGGAGACGCCACGGCATGAATATCAGCGACCTGATCAACTACGTGACGTTCTTCGTGCTGGCGATCCTGCTCGGGTTCGAGGTGATCAGCAGGGTTCCCGCAACGTTGCACACGCCGCTGATGTCGGGCACGAACTCGATCCACGGAATAGTCCTCGTCGGCGCGATCGCGCTCGCGGCGACCGCTGACAATCCACTTACGGGGGCGCTGGCTTTCGTGGCCGTGGTTTTTGCCGGCGCGAATGTCGTGGGCGGGTACTGGGTCACCGACCGGATGCTCCAGATGTTCAGGCGACGCCCGGCCCCCAAGGCCGACAAGCCCACCAGCTGACCAGGGGCCCGTAATGATCGCCACCAATCTCCAGCATCTCGTCCAGATTGCGTTCCTGATCGGCGCGGCGTTCTTCGTTCTCGGCCTGCACTTGATGAACTCTCCGGTCACGGCACGGAGCGGCAACCGGCTCTCATCAGTAGGCATGGTCATCGCCGTTGTCGCGGAGCTCATCTACGTCAGCCAGCTCAATCCGGGACCCGGCAACTGGGTCATCATCGTGGCCGGATTGCTGGTGGGTGGGGCTTCCGGGCTGTACATGGCACGCACCGTCGCCATGACCTCCATGCCTCAGTTGGTCTCCCTGTTCAACGCGGTCGGCGGCGGAGCGGCAGCCATCCTCGCAATCGACGATTTCCTGCGACTCAGCTCTCAGAGCGGCGCGGCCGGACTCGACGGCTGGCTGACCTTCTTCATAATCCTCGATGTCCTCATCGGCTCCGTCACGTTCACCGGATCGCTCGTGGCATCGGGCAAGCTCCAGGGCAGGATCCCGGGCAAGCCGATCGTCTTTCGGGGCGGACGTCTGCTGACGTCGGTAGCGATGGTCGTGGGCATCAGCGTCTCGATCGTGCTCGTGCTATCCGGGACGGGCGCCGTTCACTACGACGCGCTGATCCTGGACCTGCTCCTCATCACCGCAATAGCGTGCGCGCTGGTCTTCGGTGCAACGATGGTTCTTCCCATCGGCGGCGCGGACATGCCGGTGGTCATCTCGCTACTCAACGCCTTCACCGGCACCGCGGTCGCAATGGCCGGGTTCGTCGTCGGAAACGTGGTCCTCATCGTTGCAGGCGCTCTGGTCGGAGCCTCGGGCGGAATCCTGACCCGGCTCATGGCCAGCGCCATGAACCGATCCATCCTGAACATCATCATCGGCGGCTTCGGCTCGTCCGAAGGCAGCCAGGGCGCGCTCACGGTCGAAGGCGGCACCGTCCGCGAGGTCTCGGCCGACGACGCAGCCATCCAGCTCGCCTATGCGAGCAAGGTCGTGATCGTGCCCGGCTACGGCCTGGCGGTCGCACAGGCCCAACATGGGGTCCGCGAACTGGCTGATCTCCTCGAAGCTCGGGGCATCGACGTCTCGTATGCCATCCACCCGGTGGCAGGTCGTATGCCCGGTCACATGAACGTCCTGCTGGCCGAAGCCAACATCCCCTATCCCCTGCTCAAGGAGATGGACGAAATCAACCCCGAGTTCGAGCGGACGGACGTGGCGTTGATCATCGGCGCCAACGACGTCACGAACCC
>Ga0182010_10001803_pt1 | contig 11124 bp, 14 predicted proteins | sample 611E1MmetaG_FD_120488 | JGI IMG/M metagenome (GOLD analysis project Ga0182010, IMG submission 120488) | Permafrost microbial communities from Stordalen Mire, Sweden - 611E1M metaG | ecosystem: Environmental > Terrestrial > Soil > Wetlands > Permafrost | place: Sweden: Stordalen | collected...
CCTGTTAAGTCATCATTTACGCGCACTGCGTAAATCATATCGTTCTTAGTCATCTGGTCTAACCGAGCTGCAGTGTATGTAGTACCACTAATAGCGGTTAAACGAGCACGTAGGTCTGTAATAGAGTCGTAGTTGTTTTCACCTGCAAGTGGGATCTTTGCAGTACCACGGGCAAGTCGAGCGTCTACGAAGTCAAAAGTACCTGTTAAATCAGTGTTAGCCATTAGGACTTCCTCCCATATCGGGGGGTGCTACTCCTGCATTATCTACCGAAGTTGTAGGCATTGGCCCACCAGGAGGAGGACCACCGCTAGGACTAATATTACCAGGTCCTTGTGGTTGTCCACCATTTAGATTGTTAACCTGCTGCATTGCCATACCAATAGCCGCAGTATGTGCATTAACATGGTCCTGGAACTGTTGCTTAACCGCAGGATCAAGTAATTCAAATGCCTGAGATTTACGGAATCTATTATGCACATCAATATGCACCATATGATTATCCCAGTCATTAACTGGAACAGCCGCAGGTGGCGGAATAGGTGCACCCTGCTGATCTACTGTATTTGGAGCACCCTGCATTTGCTGCTGCTGGAACTGCATTTGATTCTGCTGAATATCCTGTGGCGTAAGTCGCTTAAGCTTAATATTCTCTCTCTGTGCCTGAGATTCATCAATCTTAAGCTGCTCATATAGTTTCTGGACTCCACCCATATCTAGAAGCTTCAAGCCATCCTGAGGACTAATGAAGCCCATCTTCATCATATCCATGAGGAAAGCCTGACGTGCAGCCTTAGACGTAGGTAGAGCAGATCCACCTTCCATACGAATATCAGTACAGATATCCGCACCAGTTAACTGTAATACGTCAAAAAAACCTTCCGTGCCAACAACTCGTACAGTTCTCTCAACATCCCAATACTGCTTAGCAAGGTAAAGAGTCTGACGTGCAATAGACTCCATGCCCTTTTCTACAGAGAAGTAGGTATGAGAGAGAAGACTATCATCCTTTTCCTGCAAGAAAGAAATTGCTGTAGCGGCAGTAACACCGGAAGGTGCATCTCCACGAGATACCTGGTGCTGTCCAGAAATATCTTCAATATCTACAATAGTACGATCTAATTCTTGTAGTACGTACGAAGGTAAAGGAGTAAGTGGAATTGGCTGAGGTAACCCAAACCCAGGCTTAACTGCAATCATTTGCCCTGGTTCAGTAGTCACCTTAGAAGGATCTAAAGAACCCTGAAAATACACTAATTGGGGCTTAGCCATCCTATTCTTAGCCTCAACAACCTGAGACCGAGTACGGTTATATTCACGCTGTAAACCGATAAGGTCTGAGACGGTCGATTCAGAATAGAACTTACCTGACGGGATATGGTCAAATTTAGTAAAGGGAAACTCTCCGTGAGCGTACGGAATTTGACTATCCAAGTGAACAATGTTATCTCCAATGACGTGGACTAATCCACCATTAGGAAGTAACTTATGCGCGCCTGGCTTTGCCCACATTTCCATACACAATACTGAGTCAGGCTCAGTTTTAGTGCTCCCAGCTAGATCTAGTACAGAATCATTAATAATCTCCTGTGACGCGATAACATCATTCGCTACAGAGAGGCCCTTAAGCTTATCTCCATAAATAGCCTGTACCTGAGAGATAGGTTTAGTATAAATATTAAGAACAAAAGGCTGTTTCTGTAAGTCTACAGTACGAAGATCTGGTACAAATAAGTGATACGGGGTGACACAGCCATACCTAACGTCACCCTGCTGACCATCTGCATCTACTGCACCGGAATCCCACCACGTCTTAATGAATCCGGTCCCACAAATTAAAGTCCAGAAAGCCGTCTGTAGAAATTCTGCGTCTAGATGACTGTTATTAGAAATAGATTCCCATACCTGCTCCGCTGCGTAGGCCGCAGCTAAATCTTCATCTTCACTAGAAGCAGGTACAACAGACGCATTAGGCTTCTGTCCAGTAATTCGTGCAATCTCAGTACGAATTACAGGACGAATTCGGTTGGCTACTAGGCGAACACGATATGGAGGTGCCTTAGGAAGGATGAGTTTTCCACCAACATAAGGTGGAGCTACCTCTAGATATTGCTTGCCGAAGTAAAATGCCAGGTTTAGGTTCCACTGAATCTGTAATCGACTTCTAGCCGACTTCATTTCTGTGTACTGAGACTTTACCCACGATACTAATTCGCGAGCTTCTTTCATCTGACCAAGTTTAACCAAGTCCATAGTGCTCGGGTCGGAGGCCGAGGGCTTCAAGGGCGTCACTGTCATAATCTTCTAGCCTCCCTTCCTTCACTAATCGCTCGTATTCACCTTGGTCTGATGGATCAACTACTGGTTCGTCAGAAATTGAATAACTGTTCATCGCTTGCACGGCTTGAAACGCTAGTGGATCCTTCGTGGCTAAAAGCGAGACCAGCTTGTCCAATTGGTTCAGATGATTCTGCTGTAGCGATACTAGTGCTGTCATCTGCTCCCGATTCGTTTTCAGAACCAGGTACACAACGACCATCAAGGTCAGCATCAATAGCACTACAAAGAGAATCAACACTAGTATCGAGTTCATTTCGGAACGCCTTAACTCGCTCTAATGCAGCAGTAGTATTATATGTAGCGAAGTCTAACTTAAGATTAAGTTCGTCTACCTTGGACTGAGATACATACCCAATTGCACGAGCACCCTCAGCCATACATTCAACACAGAAATAAACTGCACCATGCTCTTCAAGTTCCATGCCAAAATCTAAACAAGGCCGATCTACTGCGCCACAAACCATACACTTGCCAGGCCACGCAAAAGGCCGTGGAACAATCTGCATTCGTGCCTGTACTGGATTAGTTTCCACCGAAAATCGACTCCGACTTAGCTTCCTGTCCTGCGTCACCGATACTTGTTTCATTATCGGACATAGGGGTTTCAGCTGAAAGATCCTCTTCTGCTACAGGCTCGTCAGGAGAAGGATTTCCAACAACAGAAGGATTAACCAAAGCGTCGCGGGCTTCCATTTCAGCCGCAACTTCATCCCGAAGCTTCGCAGAATCTTCAGTAAGAGTAACCTCTGGGGCTACAGGCTCAGCCTCTCCTGTAAGCTCTGCATATTCTGCAGGAGTAATAAGACCTTCATTAAGATCTAGCCAAGCATTAGAGAAATTCGGCTCACGCTGTTCTCCACGCGCACGACGAACTTCTGCCTCACAACGCTGAATTTCATCCTGGTACATCTGGCCGGACCGACCAACAAAACCAGGATACTGTCCATAGTTCTCAGCCATCAGAAGCTCTCCTTAATTACGACATTTTCAAACTTCTTATACGCATCAATATAAGTCTCGTGCTTAATCATATTGTGCGTTACTTCATAGTACATTCCGTCTGGAAGAGTAGTAGAAACTAACGCTTTCCAACCACCCAGAGTATAGCAAAACCACACTACATAAACTTCATCCTGTGCAAAAGTAACATGAGTATCGGTTTTCTCAAGATGAGATTTTACATAATCAAATACTAGCTTCTGAATATATAATAGTCGTTCCATGCCTAAAAGCCATCCCATTCTACAGCGTTAGCTCCGGAGGACCATTCAGTCCTATGTTTTCCATCTAAGTACATTCGTGCAAGAACCTGGTCGTATCTAAGATTCTCAGAATCTTTCGGCATAAGTTCTGATATTGTTACAGGATCAGGTGTTAAATCTGGCATGAATGTGAAGAAATATCTGGCAGAGTCGCAGGCATGGTCATCTTTCTTATGAATCTTTTCGTGTGCATTATTATTGAACTGGGCAGACTTAGAAGAATAGGTTTCCCATCTAAGTCTTTCCATCTCACGAATTAGATTCGTACAATTCTCTGTAATCTGCCAATAAGGTTTCCCAGTGCGCGGATTAATAGATAAATACTTGCTAACCTGATTGACCCCAGTGAGAACATCGTTATTCCCGGGCGCAATCCAAATACCGTTGGCTGCGTATTCTCCAACGATACTGGTTCCTGTGACAGCTTGTCTCTGCTGTGTAGCGGGATCTCCGACACAGAACTCAGGTTCCTTTCCAAGTTCTTTATCCATCTTTAGGACTACTTTTGCATGTTCCGCTACAGTCATTTCACTTGCATAATGCTCTGCAAATGTAACAATAGTTCCATCAGCATGGACCGCGTGCCATAGCCAAGCAGTAGGGTTATTAAACCCGTGGTCCATACTACGATACCATTCCCAATTCAGCACTGATTTAGGATTGATTGGCGGGATAACATGTGTCGCTACAGAGAAGTTTTTGTAGACTTTGCCACCAAGTTGAACGAACTGACCTTTTTCGCGTGCCTTTCGTTCATCAGCATCGAGCCCGCCAAGAATACGCTCAATAGCCTCTGGCTTTAGATATGGGTTCTCATGAATATCTACTTCTACAACATCAATATACTGATGAAGACCTGTAGATCCTGGCTTATAAATACCATCATAAATCCAGGTCATGCCTTCTACAGGAGTAAGAGTAAGCCAAGTATCACCATCTGTATCGACAAGACGTAGCATATTCTCATCATAGATATGCTTTGGTGGTTCCTCGTCAAAGTGTACGAAGTGTCGACTAGTTCCTGCGTGTGCAGCTAAGTCCTGTTCGTATGTAAGGAACTCAAGTGTACTTCCATTAGATAGTGTGAGTTCTTTCTTCTCACTATTATAGCTACGTTCCCAGGAACCTTTGACAAGTAAAGAAGGCGGAAGCCATTGCTTTAATTTTGGAATAAGAATCTGCTGAATACCATGTGTAAAGTCTACACAGATTGCACGTCCTCTAACCGGTGCCTCGGGTACCCTCCTATAGGGGTGCTGTCCGCGCAGGTAGAAGATATCTTCGACCACTCCACCTACTGTTTTGCCGGACCGGTTACCTCCAATGTAGAGTCGTGTCTTAGCCTGAGAACTGTGAAATAACACCTGCTTAGGGTGCGGTTTATAGGCTAAGATATTGGGCTCACGCGCTGTTAGCTTTAACTTCTCGCCAATAGCACGGAACATTTCCGCTTGGGTAATGTCCTCAGAGGCGGCAACACGTCTAGCCATCTTAGCACTTATGTCCCGAAGTCTTCATTGCACCGCAGTTCGGGCACGAATTCGATGGGGCAGAACTACCAGACTTAGTCCCACCGAAACTAGGTGGAGTACCTTTCCTCTTACCCGCCATGATAATCTCCTTACGCAGTTGTACTATCTGTTGCACCAAGTGCTGCTAACGCAGCGCATACAGAAGCGAGGGCAATATTCCCGCCCTTAGCGCCCGTGAGTGTTACACCTGCTAATAACTGAATACTATCTGAACCACCATGGTTATGATTCCCTGCAGCAATCTGGTTACTCCCAACACCTACAGTATGGTGATGAGAATCTTTCGCAACATCTAGATCATCGTTACGGTGAATTTGCGCTACAGTGCGGGGATCAAAGTAATTCTGCCCCTGAACCTTTGGACTAAATGGATCATTAATAGTCCGCTCATTTGGATCCTGTGGTGTTCCGGGTTGTGCCATTACCAGTACCTATTTACTCGGAACGAAGACTTAGCCTGTCGAATACAGCTGCCTGATCCAGAACCACGAAGCAATGTAAATACCATGGTTTTAACACTTGTAGCCGATGCTGCCCAGGCAATATTGAAGTCCTTTTCAACACCAAATGCTGCTGTTCCAGTACTAAATGCAGATGAGAATATTGAAGCGCCTGCTATGTTATCCTCACGAATACCTAGCAGAAAGTAATCACCAGCAACAGATTGCATCATTTGGCAGTGAGCTTCAATATTGTAGTATTTACCGTTGATAGCATTAAACGTAATACTTGTGACAACAGTTTCTACCGTGGTAACAGCAGCACTGCTAGCGCCTTCATCAGTCCTGCCTACGTTCTGAACAGCACCTGAGGCAAAAGAAAGTAGTTGCCATTGAGCACCATCCCAAACATACTCAAATAATGTATCTGTTTCGAAAATCTGGAGACCAACGAATAATGCTCCGCCACTAGGACGTGTAGTAGAAGAACAAATAAAAGTACCAACGTTTGAATCAATCGTATCAAAGTTATTATTCAGATCCGCTATGACATCTACTGTATCACTACTCGCGGGCTTGAATAACCTTAACCGACTCGTCAGACTTCCCATAGTTCTCCTCAAAGGAAAAGACACTTTCCCCTGAGTCAATTGCCGCTACAGGGGTTGATTGGATAACTCTATTGTTGGGCAATACTCCTAAGGTACTTTGCGCCAACATCTGTACTTCACTACCAATCTTAGCTAACGTTATAGGATTGTCAACGTGTTTTGTGATAATTTCTACTACTCGCGACAGGACGTTCATTACGTCGATCGCTGCCTTGCTATTTGGATCCCACTTACCTGTAATCTCATACGCGAATTTAATCGCGTTCATGTCCCCTTTTTCAGCTGTCTGGATAAGTGCTTGCTGAATAAGAGGCATGTGTTCCTGTAGAGCGTCTTCCGACATTGTTTGGAATGTCTGTCGGAATTCCGGGTTCTTCTGCCAGGCTGTCCATTTCGCGTACCCTATCCCGAGATTCCGAAGTTTCGCCCGAAGTCCTCCCGGGACAGTTGGGTCCATTACGTGGGATAGCGCGTACATTTGTTCCTGGGTAAGGCGTGTGTTAACCCTAATCCACGGAACACCCCTACTCAGAACGTAATGCTTAAAGTCCTTGTCGTCAAAGACCACCGCTACAGAGAGTGCGTTATCCAGCTCGTTTTCAAACGCCCTATATACTTCGCCGACACCGGGACATCTCTTAGTACGTAAATAGTAGTGGTATACCCACTGGGCAATCTCAGTTACAACTTCCCGTGAATATTTGTTCGACTCTGTGTATCTGGGCAATGGTCACCCCACATCCGTTAAGTGCGATTTTCTCTAAAGAAGGAAATACTAATTTAGGTGAAAGTTCATATGCCTGTATAATCGACTGTTGAACCTTCACCGTCTTACAATAGTCTATGAGAGACTTTCCAACAAGTGTTTCCCTAAATCGGATATGGGGATGACGTCTGTCTTTCGCTACAGAGAACATGTCTTTCGCTACAGAGAACATGTCTGTGTCCTCTAGATAGTCCTCTAGATAAAACTCCAGTCTCCTATGGAAGTCTGTGTCTTGTACTTGTCTCCGTTCCTCTGCGATCCAGTCGGAGTAAGCTTCAAGATACTTCTCTGGGTCTCCATCCAAATACATGGGGAAGTGTTCTGTTAATATAGTAGCTATTCGAGGAGAAGGAATGTGGTATAACCCTTGCTCTACTCTCAAGATGTAATTACGGCTTAATTGGGTTTGGGCTGAGAGCTGTTCTTGGGTTAATCCAGACTCCCTTCTCGCATAACGATAAGGATTCTCTGTATTCTCTGTCATGTATATAGTATAACAGAGAAAGACTATGTGTCAAGATGATGTAGTATACAACGTCCAGAATTTCTTCAGTTTATTTAAGGTACAGTTAGTATACATATCATTATGTAATTGAGTAGAATAGTATACATATCATTATGTAACGTAGTAGGGGATAAGGTACCGGTTTGGAAACAACTGGGGCTGAAATACCCGTACAACATGGTGTGATAGACTTACGTCAAGAAGTTCGGAACTAGCCAAGGAGCAGACCATGCGCATGATGCGCATCATCACTGACATCACTGATTACACCATCTCTGAGGCTCAGACTGACAGTGAGATGTTGCACGATTACCTCACTGAGCACGTGGTTAACGACTACACCGTGACCTTCACTAACTTGACTCTCGAGGCTGAGCACGAGCGTATGCGTAAGGACTATGACTACGAGATCTCTCTGATGCGTCGGGAGTATGAGGACTACAAGAGCAAGACTGCCAAGGTCCAGGAATTCCTCAACAATGAAATCGCGGAGCTAAAAACTCAGCGTGACGAACTCATCAACAACACTAAGGATCATTTCTACTGTGAGAGCTGTAACGGCACTGGCGTCCGCGCATCTGGCGAGATATGTGAAGATTGTGGAGGATACGGCACTACCGGTAAGTGGTGGGCAGATGACGCGCCAGGTTCCCTTCATGACTAATCTCTCCTGAAAATTGGCCATCGAGAGATGGCCTTTTTTCATGGGCGCGCATGGAAACAATGCCGTCGCAAGGCCTGAGATCGCCTCAGAAAGTCTCACCGGCACCGCTACAGAGCTTGCATAATCCTGGCGACTATGGTTTACTAGTCCTAGGTCAGCAAGGGGCTGGCAGCCAAGGAGAGATTGAAATGACTGAGACCGCACCTGAGCCCACCGTGACGTTCGACCCGTTCGTCGCGATGGCCCGTGAGAAGCTCACAGCGATGATTACAGACAACAACGTGGTCGCGGAGCGTCTGCGTAGCGTCGGAAACACTCGCGCACTGGTCAAGGAAATTCGTGAGGACAAGCCTACCGAGGACGCCGTTATCCTCGAATTCCGTCAGAAGATGGAAAAAGCTCAGGCTGAAATGAACAAGTGGGAAGCCGATGTTGACGCGCACATTAAGGCGTCGGGTATGGTTACCACTGGAGATGTGGACGTCGAGAAGGAAACTGTAGCTTGGAAGGCTGCGCACTCTGCCATTAAGCCGATGCGGGATGTTCTGCAGAATCTCGGTGGCGACGCTGCAGTGGCAGGTCTGCCTGAGATTAAGGGAATTCCTGGGAAGTCCGGCGGTTCCGCTGCTGGTGCTTCTGGAATCTCTCGTCCGCGTCTGCAGAAGATTCGCTACACTGTTGCGGGCAAGGAGGAATGGGTCGAGGTTTATACTACGGTCGAGGTTGAGGGTTCGCCCGTGCAGAAGACTACGCTTACTAACCTCGCCGCTGCTCTCAATAAGTCTTTCGGTTCCAGTGTCTCGGCTGCGGATATTCAGTCGCCAATGTTCGACGCTGCTGGCACTAAGGATCTCAGCACTCGGAACGGTGAGCCCGTGAGTTTCGCTTTCACTGCTGGTGAGACCAATGTGATCATCGAGGTGACTCCTCGCGTCGCATAGTCCGAAGGATAAAGGGTCGGCCCAGATATTGGGTCGGCCCTTTATTTTTGCCGGGTCGTTTAACTTTCAACCAAGCCTGCCTGGAAACAATGCGGGCGATATGTCTGTTGTATACCATATGTTCGTTATGTCGTACTTGACAGGCTCGCTACAGAGGCGTAGCATTGGTCTTAGTCGTAACCGCCCGGCGGATGAAATCACCGGATGAGTTATTGAACATTCAGAACAGAACATGGAATGAACGATATCCCTCTTATATCCAATCGCTATTCACATGAAGGGAATCGTCATGAAGCCAAGAGTTTACAAGGAAAAGATGACTCTCGAAAATCTCTTTCCTTGCTGGGTCGGTAAGAACTATCTCGGAACAGTGGGATATTTCAAGACCTGGAATGAAGCAATAAGTTGGGCAATCAACTAAACATTCTAATGACTGGCGTTAGGACTACATAATACTCGAGAGCTGAAGAGTTCTGTTCCGATACAGGGGAAAAGAAAAACTAATTTCCCATTCATATTCTGTATCCATTTCGTTTTCGAGAGCCACGTCAAGAAGTAAAAAGAAAAACCAAGAAGAAAACCAAGAAAAGAAAAACCAAGAAAAGAAAAACCAAGAAGAATATAATAGAAGAATATAATAGAAGAATATAATATCCAAATCATTCAGGAATTTCGAATCCGGCATAATGGCCTCAGAATTTCAAGGCATATTATAATCGAAAAAAATTTTGGGGTTAAGGTTATTATCATCCTATCTCTCTATCCCTCTGGGAGAGATAGAATGATAATAACCCCAGTCATGATCAACAGACTACACGACGTAACGTGTAAACGGCCTCTGACCTGCAGGTTTGCACTACACGGTGTAGCGTGTACACTCTACATCGGGGGTCGTGTAACGGGCCTTTACATCCCTACACGCAAGCCGATGTAAGTCATGATCAACAGGGATTTTATAAATTTCACCCAATATGCCTCGTCTTTCAGGAGTGATTATGCTATTCAAAATTAGAATCGGACAGAAGAATGGTGCGTTTACCTTAGGTAGTACAGATGCACCAGAACTAACTATTGTAGACGGACGTGTCACGGGAATATCGGCTACTTGGGATAAAGGACTAGGCTATCCACTTTACATTGACTGGGCCGATGTTACCTCCGTCTCTGTAGCGGTAGTTGAACCCAAGGAATCTCACGGTCTTAGTGAACCACGTAATGCTGGCAATCTCTTTGGGTTTAAATAATGCCTCGTAAATTAATTAACCCAGATGAATTATTCTCACTGCTATTCAATGCACCAGAAGGTCTTACACCTTCGGAGATTGAATTCGCATTAGGTCTCACACCTAACACAGTTGACTATCATCTCAAGAAGAAAGCATTCTCCAAGCAGATTACTGGAAGGTATAAGTTAACATCACGGGATCTAGATGACTTCCGTACACTTGGCGGATACGCATTACCTGCATTAGGTGATAACTCTGTAGCGAAGAAAGACTACCCATTTGATGTGCTCGACTGGAAAACTTTAATGCGCGAAACAGGTGCAAGAAATCTACAGGAAGTAATTCCCCATATCACAGCAGGTATGGAAAAAATAGTTAATGTACCAGACTTTACTGCCCCTAAGTGTCTTTCTGCTATGCACCTTCTAATGCAAGCGATACAATTCTATGTCGACTCTGTAGCGTTTGATAAGCGCTATTCCGATCCAGAGGCACGGGAATACATCCTGACCACACCCTTGGAGAAATAAATGAACAAGATTAGGACAACACAAAGCTGGATCATTCTCGGTTTTCTCTTGGGATGTATTATCGCACTCTCTGTAGCGCTGTCTTTACCCAAGGAGAATCCCCCATTCCATAACCCATTCTTTCAGTCGAACTGTTATGGAACCTCAAGCCAATACCCACCCTGTAGCGGAAAGTAGGTTTTGATATGGCAACCAGAACTAGTCGGCGTCAGGGAACTAAAACGAAGTTGGCCCGGCGGACTGCATATCTCAAGTGGCGTGCACTTCACTGTAAGAAAAATGTCCAGACAGCCCGGTAGTTCCGACA
>Ga0182010_10001805_pt1 | contig 11116 bp, 8 predicted proteins | sample 611E1MmetaG_FD_120488 | JGI IMG/M metagenome (GOLD analysis project Ga0182010, IMG submission 120488) | Permafrost microbial communities from Stordalen Mire, Sweden - 611E1M metaG | ecosystem: Environmental > Terrestrial > Soil > Wetlands > Permafrost | place: Sweden: Stordalen | collected...
ATCGCAAGAAGCATCGCAAGAAGCATCGCAAGTGGGTACCCGGCTCGACGAGGACCACGCTCCGGAGACGAACGGGCGGATGTCGGTCTGCCGGCGTTGCGGGACACTGACCGACGGTCCGGCCGGCAGGCACCACGCTCCGGTCGAGCGTCAACTGGCTCGCTCCAGTGAGTGGCTGATCGCGCAGTCGCGACAGAGGAACATCGACCGCGCCCGGGTGCAGCATCTGAAGTGAACCGGGACTGGCACCAGCGGCACCACCTGGGAAGTGGTACCTCGCTCGACGATCGCGTCACCTGGCACGTCGAGCATGCCACGGTGTGCGGATGCCGGTCGATCCCGTCCGACGTTCTCGAAGAGATGACGCGCAGCGGCATTCCCCTCGAACATCGACGTCCTGCCCTCGTCTGTCCTGATCCCGAGGCCCCGTGGTCCTGAGGCAACGCCCGACTGGGGAATTGGGTCTTTCGCCCCTAATCATTGCGACGCCTCAGGTTCATAATGATGGTGAGGGATCCAGGAGGATCCCGAAGGAGGCGCTTATGCGATGTAGGCAAGAGGGCCCATCCTGAGAACGGATGGCAGAGGATTGTACGGGAGAGATCCCGGAAGGCCCAGGTAAAGCAAAGGCAAGCAGCTCGAAGTGGGAGCGTTGCAACGGCTGAGGAGCCAGGTGGCTCGTATGGGTGCCATTTCCCCGCAGCGATCCGTTCTCGGAGTACAAGTTAGGTAAAACGCCCGATCCCCGTCAGTTCGTGGGGCGGGCGTTTTCGCGTGTGTCCACGCCGGCGCAGGAGCCCGTCTCGGAAGTCGGGGCACCTCGTCGGTCCGCCGCATACCCCGGAGACAGGGGGCTTGGTGGGCTACTGCACTCGGTTCGCCACCGACCACCCGGTTCCGGCCCAGAATTGGCACAGGTGCCGTTTCATCGCCGTCTTGACCGCCACCGGCGTGTCGAGCGACAGGTAGCTGCCCGCAGGAGAGGTCAGTCGGGGCCAGGTGAGCCCCCCGCCCGACGGGCTGCCGGTGGTGGCGAAGCGTGCCCACGCGCCGCCCACCGTCGTGGCCAACTGTTGCTGGGCCGGGGTGAAGGTGAAAGGCCCGCTCGACTCGACCGGGCCGTCGAACACATAGGGCAGCTCGGAGGAGTGGAAGGCGCCGAGGTCGATGCCCGGGGTGGGGAGGACGAACGGGTTGGGCACCTGGTCGTACTCGTACTCGTAGACGGGCACGTCCTTCTGGAGGATGGCCGCGCTGTCGACGGCCGGGCAGGCCAGCACGGCATCCCCCACGGCTTGGCCCAGGGCCGCCCCGGCGTCGGGGAAGTCGGCGAGCGGGTACTCACGTTGCACCTTGGCCCCGACCACCGATCCGAAGTACTCGTCCACGGCCGAGGCCCACTGCACATCGGTGAGGGGGTTGCCGACCACGTTGTAGTGGAGCGCGACGAACAGCCGGCCTTCGTCGCGGTTGGCCCCGATGATCAGCGGGACATGGTGGAAGTGTCCGGCCTCCAGGGCCGCCGTCGGATCGGTGGGCAAGGTGACCCCGTCGGCCACCGGGCCCCAGTAGGCCCCGTCCCCGAACAGGAACGAAGGATCAGGTGGCATCGCCTCGATCACCTGCTGGGCCGGCATGGAGCGCATGCAGTCCAGCAGGGCCGAACCCGCCGGGCAGCCCAGCTTGGCGGCCAGCTGCGCCCCTTCGGACTCGGCGGTGGACAGGGGCTCTGTGGGTAGGGTGCACGGGCCGCTCTCGGTGATCCCCTTCTGGAAGAGACCCGCCGAACCCGGTGACACCAGCTGTGCGCACGTGCTGATGCCCCCGGCCGACTCCCCGAAGATGGTCACGTTGTGGGGATCCCCACCGAACGACGCGATGTTGGCTCGCACCCACCGCAGTGCGGCCTGCTGGTCCAGGAGCCCGAGGTCGCCGGTCGAGTGGTGGGGATCCTCTGCTGCCAATGCCGGAAGGGCGAGGAACCCCAGCGGCCCGAGCCGGTAGTTGAAGCTGACCGAGATGACATCGTTGTCGGCGGCGAAGTTCGCCACGTTGTCGTCGCCGGCACTGCCGACCGTGAACCCGCCCCCGTAGATCCAGACCATGACCGGACGAGGCGTCGTCGGCGTCTTCTTCGGCGCGTACACGTTGAGGTACAGGCAGTTCTCGTTGCCGGAGTAGAGGTTGACGACCGGCACGATCTGGGGACACTCGCTACCCATGGTGGTGGCATCCAGCGTGGTCGTCCACGGGGTCACCGGCTGTGGCGCCTGCCATCGGAATGTGCCCACCGGCGATCGGGCAAACGGCATGCCGAGGAAGTTCCGGGTGTCAGCCGACGCCTCCCCGTGCACCACGCCATCCGGCGTGTGGATGGTCAGCGGATCGCCGGCCACCTCGTAGGTGGCCGGCGCGGCACCCTTCGGTGCCGAGGAGGTGGTGGTTCCCGAGGCACTCGACGCACCGCAGGCGGCCAGCACGACCGCCCAGCACAGTGTGACGAGTACGGCGACCCCCCGGCGCATCAGCGAGAACGTAGTAACGGGGGGCCGCCGCTGGCCCCGGCGCCGAACGCCGGGGCCGCCCGTCCGATCAGACGTCGAACTTCACCAGGCCGCGGATGTTGGTCCCGGCGTGCAGGTCGTCGTACCCGTTCTGCACCTCGTCGAGGGTGTACTCCTGGGTGATCAGCTTGTCCACCTCGAGGAGGCCCGCCTCGTAGAGGCGGAGCAGGTTGGGGATCTGGACCCTCGGGCTCACCGAGCCGAACACCGTGCCCAGCAGTGACTGGTTGAACATGGCGAAGTTGAACAGGTTGAGGCTGACCTGTTCCTGGTTGAACGGGGCGATCGCCGTTGTCACCACCCGGCCGTCCTTGGAGGCCAGCGCCAGGGCCGGCGCGATCAGGTCGCCGGTCAGCACGCCCGGCGTCATGATCACCGCGTCGGCCATGCGGCCCTCGGTGAGCTCGGGGAGGATCAGGTTGGCCTCGAGGATCGACGCGGCCCCGTGGGTGGCCCCGATCAGCTTGGCCTTCTCCACCTTGAACGGCAGGGGGTCGACGGCGATGATCTGGCGGGCGCCGGCCAGGCGGGCTCCTTGGATGGCACCGGAACCGACGCCGCCGCAGCCGATGACCACCACCGTCTCGCCGGGCCTCACCTTGGCCCGGTCCACCGCGGAGCCGAAGCCGGTGGAGATGCCGCAGCTGATCAGGGCGGCGGCCTTGAGCGATGCGCCCGGGTCGATCTTCACCAGCGACGCCTCGTTGGCCACCATGAACTCGGAGAACGTGCCTAACTGGGTCATGCGGTTCACGTTCTGGCCGTTCAGGTGGTGGCGCCAGGTCCCGTCGCTGATCATCGGGCCGGCCAGGGTGGACATGCCCAGGTCGCACAGGTGCTGGCGCCCAGAGGCACACCAGAAGCAGCGACCGCACGACGGGATGAACGATGCGGCCACGTGGTCGCCCACGGCCAGCGAATCGACATCCGGCCCGACCTCCACCACGATGCCCGCACCCTCGTGGCCCCCGACGGCGGGAAACAACGACTTCACGCCGAACACCTCGAGGACCTCGGACGGCGCGCTGATGTCTCCGTTGCGGAGGTGCTCGTCGGAGTGGCACATGCCCGCATAGGCCATCTGCACCCGCACCTCGTGCGCATGGGGCTCGTCGACATCGAGCTCCTCGACCTTCCACGGCTCGTTGAGCCCGGTGCAGACTACGGCACGGATCTTCATGTGGTCCTCCCCTAGTGACGGCGCCCCGGAGCGCCGAACGTCTCTCGGCCCAGCATCGCGCTTCGGGCCCGACCGCGTCGAGCCTGTGCCCGGACGCCCCTCAGGCCTGCTCCACCCGCAGGCGGTTCTCGTCGAAGCCGGTGGCCAACAGGCGGAACGCCCGGTCCACCTCCCCGGTCAGGTCGTCGGCGTCGTGGCGAGCCCAACAGGCGAAGGCCGCCATGGCCGCGCCCAGGGCCGCCCGGGCCACCGTCTGGGGTCCCAGGTCGCCAGGAGCGGCTCCGATGCGCCGGGCGACGAAGCGGGCGACCACGTCGCACCACTCCTCGTAGCGGACCGCCGAGTGGGCCACCAGGTCGGGAACCGAGCTGATCAGGCCCATCCGGATCCGTAGCTCGTCGAGCTCGCCGGCGCCGAACCGGTTGGTGGCCACGACCGCCCTGCGCAGGACATCCATCATCGGCTCGGCACCGGGCGCTTCGTTCAGGCGATCGTCGAGTCGGACGAGCTCGGAGTCGAACTCCCCCCAGACCACGTCGCGCTTCGACTCGTAGTACCGGAAGAAGGTCCGACGGCTGACGCCTACTGCGGCCGCGATCTCGTCGACGGTGGTCTCGTCGTACCCCTGCCTGCTGAACAGATCGAGCGCCGCCCGGGCCACGTCCTCGCGCGACGTGCTCGGACGTCGGCCACGCGCCACCTCGTTCGGGCCGGTGGCCCGTTCGCTGGGGCCTCGGGCCTTGCCGGTCGCCTTCAGGGTCATGAGACTTCCATTTTGGCATCGAGTGCTATAAATTCAAAGCCATTGTCCACCGCCCGGCCCCGGCCGGCCGATCACCGGAGGTCCCATGACCGTCACCAGCACCCGGGCCGACGACGCCCCGATCGCCGTCGACCACGGCTCACCGACCCCGACCGAAGACCAAGAGGTGTCATCCGACGGCGCGGCCACCCACGGCACGGCGCCCCTCGTCGCAGAGGACCTGCTCGTCGAGGACGTGTCCATCGACGGCATGTGCGGCGTCTACTAGACCCGCCGGACGCGCAACCGCCGACGGATCGAGCCCCCTTGCCTCCCTCACCGCCCGTCTCCGGGTCGCCGGCCTTCGACGCCACGCGGGCCTGGGCGCTGCACCCGCAGGTGTCGCTGCGGCCCGAGTCCTTCGGGGCCCTGGCCTACCACTTCGGCACCCGCCGGCTCTCCTTCCTGAAGAGCAGGACCCTGCTGGCCGTGGTCGAGTCGCTGGCGGACCAACCGTCCGGATACGAGGCATGCCGGGCCGCGGGGGTGGCAGCCACCGAGCTCGAGGCCTACACGCGGGCGCTGGCCGACCTGGCCGACTCCGGGATGATCTGCGAACAGGCCGCCTCATGACCCTGGTGGCCGGCGGATCCGCAGGGGCCGGGGCGACACCGGCGGGGGCAGAGGGGTCGCTGCTGCGCCAGCGTGCTCCTGTCGGACGGCTGGTCGAACGGTTCGAACGTGGCCTGGAGGCTCCGATCTGCCTGACCTGGGAGCTCACCTACGCCTGCAACCTGGCCTGCGTGCACTGCCTCTCGAGCTCAGGTCGCCGCGACCCGCGCGAGTTGTCGACCGACGAGTGCAGGGCGCTCATCGACGAGTTCGAGCGGATGCAGATCTTCTACGTCAACATCGGTGGCGGCGAGCCCACCGTCCGCTCCGACTTCTGGGAGCTGGTGGAGTACGCCACCGAGCATCACGTGGGGGTGAAGTTCTCCACCAACGGCTCGCGGATCACCACCGCGGTCGCCGAACGGCTGGCATCCAGCGAGTACGTCGACGTCCAGATCTCGCTCGACGGTGCCACCCCGGCGATCAACGACGCCGTGCGCGGCGAAGGCACGTTCGACACCGCCGTCACCGCCATGGGGCGCCTTGCCGATGCCGGCTTCGCCGGCTTCAAGGTGTCGGTGGTCGTCACCCGTCACAACGTCGGCCAACTCGACGGGTTGAAGGAGCTCGCCGATCGCCACAGGGCCCAGCTCCGACTCACCCGCCTCCGCCCCGCCGGGCGCGGGGCGGAGGTGTGGGACGAGCTACACCCCACGGCTGAGCAGCAGCGGGAGCTCTACGACTGGCTGGTCGTCCACGGTGAGCAGGTCCTGACCGGCGACTCCTTCTTCCATCTGGCCGGCTACGGCGAATCGCTCCCGGGACTGAACCTGTGCGGCGCGGGCCGCGTCGTGTGCCTGGTGGACCCGGTCGGCGACGTCTACGCCTGCCCGTTCGCCATCCACGACGAGTTCCTGGCCGGCAACGTCCGCGGTGCAGGCGGGTTCACCGACGTCTGGCGTCGCTCGGACCTGTTCGCCGAGCTGCGCCGTCCCCAGAGCGCCGGAGCGTGCGGCTCGTGCGGGCAGTACGACGCCTGCCGCGGCGGATGCATGGCCGCCAAGTTCTTCACCGGCCTTCCCCTCGACGGGCCGGACCCCGAGTGCGTGTTGGGCCACGGCGAGGAGGCGCTGGCACGCCGGGGCACCTCCGAGGCACCCAGGCCTTCCCTCGACCACTCCCTGCGCCCGAGGCGCCGGTCCGGTGCATCAGGTCGGGACGATCCCGTTGATCCCGTTGATCTCGGCGAATCCTGTCCCGGCGTCGCGGTGCACCTCGGCCCGGTGGCGGTGGCCCTGCTCCCGCGTCGACCCGACCGGGCCTGCGACGAAAGGCCTGTGGCCGGATGCGGCTCCGGCCCCAGGCCCGTCGGCCGCTCTGCCGGCACCGCCGGCCACGGGCCGCACTGAGCCATGGCCGGACTGGTCGATCCCGTGGAACTGGCCGGTCGAACGGCGCCGTCTCGGGTGCTGTTCGGCCCCCACGAGACGAATCTGGGTGCCGGGCGCTCACTCGGAGCGCGCCACGTCGCCTACTACGAGGCCCGGGCGGCCGGCGGAGCCGGCATCATCGTCACCGAGACCGCCTCGGTGCACCCGTCGGACTGGCCCTACGAGCGTGCGCCGCTGGCCGCCTCGTGCGGACCGGGCTGGGACGCCGTCGCCGGTGCGTGTCAGCCACACGGGACCCTGGTGCTCGCCGGGCTGGGCCACTGTGGCGGGCAAGGTTCGAGCGCCTACTCCCAATCGGTGCTGTGGGCACCGTCGCCGGTGGCGGACGTGGTCAGTCGCGAGCTGCCCATGCAGATGGGGCAGGCAGAGATCGACGCCGTGGTCGACGGGTTCGCGGAATCGGCCCGCTCGGCCGCGGCGTCGGACCTCGACGGCGTCGAGATCGATGCCGGCTCCCACTCGCTCCTGCGGCAGTTCCACTCCGGTGTGACCAACCTGCGCACCGACGCGTACGGCTCCGACCGGCTGCTGCTCACCAGGGAGGTCCTCGCTGCGGTGAGGGGCGTCCTCGGAAGCGATCGCATCGTCTCCCTCCGCCTGTGCTGCGACGAGCTGGCCCCGTGGGCCGGCGTGACCCCTGAGCACGCGGCTGAGCAGGTGGCGGCCCTGGCCGACCGGCTGGACCTCTTGGTGGTGGTGCGGGGCGGTCCGTTCTCGGCATCGGCCTACCGCCCCGATTCCCACACGCCGCCCGCATTCAATGTCGCCCTGTGCCGCAGGATGCGCGATGCCGCTGCCGGCCGGGTGCCTGTGGCCCTGCAGGGCAGCGTGGTCGACCCGGACGTGGCCGCGGCCGCCCTCGACGAAGGGGTCTGTGATCTGGTCGAGATGACCAGGGCCCAGATCGCGGAGCCCCGCCTGGTGGGGCTGGTCCGGCAGGGCGACGGCAACCGGGTACGGCCGTGCATCCTGTGCAACCAGGCCTGCCACGTCCGCGACGACCGCAATCCCATCGTGAGCTGCGTGGGCGATCCCCGCAGCGGCCACGAGACCCTCGAGCCGCCCACCGAGGGGCTCGACGGGCTGTCCGGCGAGGTCCTGGTCGTCGGCGCCGGAGTCGCCGGGCTCGAGTGCGCCCGGGTGCTCTCTGCCCGCGGGCACCGCGTCCGCATCGCCGAGCGGGCCGAACGGGCTGGTGGGATGGTGCGGACGGCGGCGGTCGGTCCCGGCCGCGAGCGCCTGGCCCGACTGGCCGAGTGGTTGATCGCCGAGTGCCTCCTCCAGGGTGTCGCCATCGAGACCGGAACGGAGGTGACGGCGGCCGACCTCGATGCCGCCCGGGCCGACGGAACCGATGTCGTGCTGGCCACGGGTTCCCGGGCTGCGCCCCTCGCGTTCCCGGTGGACGGCTCCTGCGCAGTGGTCGACGCCCCAGGGCTGCTGGCCGGCGGAGCCGACAGCCTTCCGCCCGGTGCGGTGGTGGTGCACGACCCGATCGGCGGCCCGATCGGCGTCGGTGTGGCCGAGTGGCTGGCCGGCACGGGACGCGACGTCTCCCTGGTCACCCAGGACCAGGTCGCCGGCACCCTCCTGTCCCGGACCGGGGACCTGGCCGACGCCAACACCCGGCTGCAGCGCGCCGGGGTCCGGCGCGAGCTGCGGGCACTGGTGCGCGGCGTCGAAGGCAGCCGAGTCGTGCTCGAGGACGTCTGGACCGGCGAGCGGCGGCGGGTGGCGTGCGGGGTCCTCGTCGACTGCGGCCACCGGCTTCCCGAGGAGGCACTGCCGCTCCGGCGCCCCGACGCGGCGCGGGCGGGCGACTGCATCGCCCCGCGCAGCATCCTCGAGGCAGTGCTCGAGGGGCGCCGTCGAGCCATGGAGATCGCCACCGGTGTCGGCGGCGGCGGCTCCCCCGTCCCGATGGGGGTTGCGTCGTGACCGCCGACGCCGGACGGGATGGTGCCGCGACCGCCGACGCGGGTCGGACGACCCGGACCGGGCGTGTCGCCGGCAAGGTGGCCCTGATCACCGGTGCTGCCCGGGGCCAGGGCCGCAGCCATGCCGTGCGGCTGGCCCATGAAGGTGCGGACATCATCGGGGTGGACGTGTGTTCCGATGTCGCCGGCATCGCCTACCCACTGGCCTCGCCCGACGACCTCGAGGAGACGGCCCGGCTGGCCGAGGAGGCCGGTGCCCGGGCGGTGATGGCGCAGGTCGACGTGCGTGACCGCGACGCGCTTGCCCATGCCGTCAGCAGGGGCGTGGACCGACTCGGCCGTCTCGACATCGCGGTGGCCAACGCCGGCGTGTGCACCATCCAGCGCTGGGACGAGGTCGACCCCGCGGTCTGGGACACGGTGATCGGGATCAACCTGACCGGCGCGTGGAACACCTGCGTGGCCTCCATCCCCCACCTGCTGGCGGCCGGCAAGGGCTCGATCATCCTGATCAGCTCGGCCGCCGGCCTCAAGGGGCAGCCGTTCCTCGCCCCCTATGTGGCCTCCAAGCACGGAATCGTCGGGGTGATGCGCACCCTGGCCAACGAGTTGGCGTCCCACAGCATCCGGGTCAATTCCGTCCACCCCACCGGGGTCGACACCCCGATGCTGGTGGGGCTGGGCGGCCTCACCGAGCGCATCGAGGCGTGCCCCGACGTCGGGCCCCTGTTCCTCAACTCGCTGCCGGTCGACGTGATGGAACCCGAGGACGTCAGCGACGCCGTGCTCTACCTGGCCTCTGACGAATCCCGCTACGTGACCGGGCTCACCATGACGGTGGACGCCGGAGCGACGGCCCGTTGATCGCCGGATGAGCCGATGAGCACAGGAGCCCGCTACCGGCACCTCTTCACGCCGCTCCGTCTCGGGCCGGTGACCGTGCAGAACCGGATCGTCTTCTCGGCCCACCTGACCAACTACGCCGCCGGCGGCCTGCCCACCGAGCAGCACGCCGCCTACTACGCGGCCCGGGCCGCCGGCGGTGCCGGGCTGATCATCACGGAGGAGCATTCGACCCATCGGACCGACTGGCCCTACGAGAAGCTCATCCACGGCTTCAACCCTGCGGTGGTCGACGGCTACCGGCGGATCACCGACGCGGTGCACGCCCACGACGTCCCCATCCTCGCCCAGATCAACCACAACGGCGGTCAGGCCTCGGGCCTCTACTCGCGCCTGCCGGTGTGGGCACCCAGCCCCGTTCCGGATCCGCTCTTCCGTGAGGTGCCCAAGGCGGTCGAGCCCCACGAGATCAGGGAGATCATCGACGGGTACGCCCTCGTGGCCGACCACTGCATGGCAGGTGGCTTCGACGGCATCGAGCTGCAGTGCTCCCACTCCTCGATCGTGCGCGGCTTCCTCTCTCCGGCCACCAACAGGAGGGACGACCACTACGGGGGCTCCCTGCGCAACCGGGCCCGGCTCCTGCTGGAGATCGTCGACGCGGTGCGCGACGCCATCGGAGGCGATCGTGCCCTGGGGGTGAGGATCTGTGGCGACGAGCTGATCGAAGGCGGCACCGGCATCGAGGAGGCAGTCGAGGTGGCCCGTCTGGTCGACGCCACCGGCCAGGTCGACTACATCAACACCTCGATCGGAGTGGCCACGGCCACCCTGTACATGATCGAGGCCAGCATGCAGGTCCCCCCGGGGTATGCCCTGTTCATCCCCAGTGCCATCCGCGAGGCGGTGGGCGTCCCCGTCGTCGGCGTCGGCCGCTTCAAGGATCCCCTGCAGGCCGACCGGGCCCTCGCGGAAGGCCTGTGTGACCTGGTCGGGGTGGTGCGGGGACAGATTGCGGATCCCGATTTCGCCATCAAGGCCCGCTCGGGGCACGCCACCGACATCCGCACCTGCCTGTCGTGCAATCAGGAGTGCGTGGGCCGGATGGGGCTCAACCGCTGGCTGGGGTGCATCGAGAACCCGAGGACCGGTCGGGAGTCGACCATGTTGCCCTTCCCCGAGAAGCGCTCGAAGGTGGTGGTGGTCGGCGGGGGCCCGGGCGGCCTCCAGGCCGCGGTGACCGCCGCAGAGCGCGGCCACCGGGTGGTCCTCTTCGAGCGCAACGACCGCCTCGGGGGACAGGCCCTGGTGGCGGCCACGGTCCCCAGTCGGGCGGAGTTCTTCGACATCGCCCGCAATCTCATCGTGGCCGCCCGGCGCGAGGGCGTCGACCTCCGGACCGGGACGGAGGCCACGGCCGAAGCCGTGCGGGCGGAGCGACCCGATGCCGTCGTCGTGGCCACCGGCGCCCGACCCGCCCGACCGTGGTGGGCCGGCGACCACGGCCGGGTGGTGGACGTGCGCGACGTCCTCGAAGGACGCGTCCATCCATGGGGGCGGGTGGTGATCGTCGACGAGCTCGGGTTCCACCAGGCCACCTCGACCGCCGAGCTGCTGGCCGACCGCGGATGTGAGGTGGAGATCGTCACCAACGGGATGGTGGTGGCCCAGGACCTGGGCATCACCCTCGACCTGGAGACCTGGAACGTCAAAGCCCACGCCAAGGGCATCACCCAGAGCGTGGACCTGGTCCCGATGGGCGTGGCCGACGCCGACGCCGACGCCGA
>Ga0182010_10001806_pt1 | contig 11115 bp, 9 predicted proteins | sample 611E1MmetaG_FD_120488 | JGI IMG/M metagenome (GOLD analysis project Ga0182010, IMG submission 120488) | Permafrost microbial communities from Stordalen Mire, Sweden - 611E1M metaG | ecosystem: Environmental > Terrestrial > Soil > Wetlands > Permafrost | place: Sweden: Stordalen | collected...
AAACACATCAGCACCACTTGGGCATATTCCCCGTATATAATACTGCTCTGAAATAATCATTTTCCAAGGTATGGTTTTCGAGTGAACCGACATATGCCGAAACAACCTCTTTTGTGACCATATCGTTCTCCTTTAGTCTTCAATCTAACACGCATAATATAATTTTAATAGGCAAATCATATATAAGTTATAAAATTCCAAGCGGAAATATCAAAAATTTATGATATTTGCAAAATCTTCCGAAGGAAATGTTGGAGAAAGAGTTGATAGCACGAAAACTCTCTCAGAAAGAATTTACGAGACAATTAGGAATCTCATCAAATGTAATCAGCGAAATTATTAAGGGAAAGAAAACCATAACCCTGAGGTAGCTTTACAACTAGAAGAAGTGATACCGACATTTCCGGCTCGATTTTGGTTGTATTTGCAAAGCGATTTTCAGCTCGCTAAGAAATTATCAGCTAAGAATTCCCTAAAATGAAGAATTAACAACGGCATTACGTATAATAGGTGCAGCACAATGTGGTTGAACGATAACCAGCATCCAGAGCAAGATGGAGTTTACATTTACGTTGATAGTGAGTTAGCGCATTTGTGCCGCGAAAGATTTATTGAATTGGGGGTCATAGTTAATAACATAACCGGTACCAACGAGCTGCCATATTCTCCACCTCCCCCCTACCGAGGCGGACGTAATAGAATATCAAACACTGCGCTTTTGCGTGATTTTTTCAGAACATAGTGATACTCGCACAATCCTGAAGAATTTATAAATGATTCTGAATTACCTATCAGGTATCAGGAAAACCTTCTTCTTTTTTTCTACGAACTCGAAAATCTCTATCAACTGGCAAAACAGCTTGGATTACAGAATGGAGTCGACATTTGGGAACCGAGTGAAAAGGAAGCTGGTGATGTTCGCCGCTTGATGCTGGCAATTTCCCGAAAAATAGTTGAATTTCATGAATGGATGGATTCGATGGTTTCCGGAAGTTTCGTAAAATGGGACGTCTTTTCAAAATAACTGAAAATTCAATATACACTTTTACTTTTTCTTGCTTGCCTGCAACAAATCAGAGGCGTAAGATATGTTGGAAAGGAGATGTATATGCAGTATAAAAATGTAGGAAGGACAGGTCTTAAAGTTTCTGCGATTGGTTTAGGTTGCATGATGTTCGGCGAACAGGTAAATGAAGTTGATGCGATTAAAATCATGGATACGGCTTTTGAAAAGGGAATTAACCTATTTGACACAGCGGAAGGCTATAATGCAGGAAGATCGGAAGAGATCGTCGGAAAAGCCCTTAAAAACAAGCGACATGCGGTTGTTCTTGCGACCAAGGTATTTAGCTCGCAAAGTAAGGTAGGCCCCAACGATTCTGGCCTTTCCCGTGCGCATATTATGCAGGCGGTGGAGGACAGTCTTAAGCGGCTGGATACCGATTATCTCGACCTTTATTATGCTCATATGCCAGATTACAATACACCTATTGAAGAAACGCTCCGGGCCTTTGACAATTTGGTGCAACAGGGGAAAGTGCGCTACATAGCCTGTTCCAATTTCTATGTTTGGCAGCTCGTCAAAGCGCTGGGAATTAGCGAACGTTATAATTTGGCCCGATTTGATTGTATCCAATCTCCTTATAATCTCCTCACGCGCGATATCGAGGTGGAATTATTACCTTGTTGCGCGAGCGAAGGAATTGGCGTCACAGTTTATCATCCTTTAGCAGCTGGCCTTCTCACCGGTAAGCATGACCCGAGTAAGTCGCCAGCGCCCAATACCAGGTTTGGGATGAACAAAGGGTACTACGAGCGTTATTGGTCCCCCATTAACTTCCAGGCAGCGGCTCGTCTTAAGCAGATCGCTGATTCTCATGGCCAGAGCCTAGCTCAGTTTTCCATAGCCTGGATATTGAATAATCCGAAGATTAGTTCCGCTATCGTCGGCGCTACTTCGACAAAACAGGTGGAGGAAAATATCGGAGCAACGGAGTTAAAATTAACTGCCGATCAGACTAAAGCGTGCGATGAAATCTGGCTTGAGTTGAGACCTCCGCGGTACTTTTACGGCAGGTAGTCTCGCCGTCCAGATTGTTAAGGTAACCGGTGCAGCAGGCCCTGCGTTGCTATGGTACACAAGGGCTTGTTGATACCGACTGTCCGTCAGTTGTGAGACCGGTAATCGGTTAGAATACCAAAGATTTCTTCAGCTTTTGGTCAATCCAGAATCGTGCACCATAGAAACTCAACCTGCTGGGTCCACCAATTCCCATCCAAATTGAATGGATTTGACAGTGGTAACCTTTAAGACACGGCTGACAAAGCGCATAATCGAGCGGCGGTAGCAGCGAAACTGCAAAATGTTGTCTGGCAACCCGCTCGTTCATATCCCTGAGAATTTGTTTTAATTCTTCTTCATTAGTAGTTGCCATGGCCTTAGGATAGAAGGCGTCAATTACCGGGTCGCTAACCATCATGATATTAGAGTCCGTATGAAACCTTGTAATGGCTTGGTCTTTCCGCACCATAGGGAGTTGACTCTGTGGGCGGGGAACGCGTAGACCCTAGGGTAATCAGCTTTAATGCCATTTAGTTGTGTGTAAAATTGAGAGCCATCTATTTTCTGCATCTTAAGTTCACAATTAGCACTAACGTTGGTATTACTCAAATCTTTAAAATAAAGATAAAATGCATCTTGAGAGTCGGCAGAGAGATTTGACGTAAAACTATTTAATTCCTAACATTTATGCCCCTATAAGATTCGTCTCTAAAATTCGGCTTTTATCGTTAAGAATAAAATAGCCAATTGGTGCTAAATTGTATAAATCCTGGTATTAATTCCTCGTCTCCTGAAGTTCAAATTGAATGCGTTGAAGCTCTTTATTCTGGATTTCCAATTCAATCTGGTGAACTCTGAGTTCATGGATTAGTTTCGGTATATCATCGGGTGGGATTGCACGAATATCTCGAGGAGTTTCAAGAAGCAATTTTTCAACTCGTTTGCGAATCTCATTAGCTTTTTCGCTGCTCTTTTCTTCAGCCAATTTGCCCTCCCTGATCAGGAAGCCCTTATTTCGCTAATTGAAAGTGCCTTTGTTTTTGCTGACGATCTCCAACAACTATAAATATCTCTTGGTAACGGAAACTTCTGGTTTTAAGACAAACTTTATTTTAATGTGAAGTAAAAAGTTGCGCCTTTATTTTCCTGCCCTTCTGCCCAGACTTTGCCCCCATGACGACGGATAATATTCTGAACAGACGCAAGCCCGATTCCGATTCCTGGGAATTCAGATTGGGAATGCAAACGCTGAAAAGGTTTAAAGAGTTTATCGGCATATGCCATATCGAAGCCAGATCCGTTGTCTTTAATATAATAAGCTGGCTCTCCATTGTAGGTGGTGGCACCAAATTTAATTTTGCCAAGATCTACTTTTCCGGTAAATTTAAAGGCATTGCCCAGCAGATTATCGAAAACCAGTTTAAGTAAATGACGATCTCCATAAGCCTCTAAACCGGGTTCAATAACAAATTCCACATGACGGTTAGGTTGCTGCGTGTTCAGCTCTATGACCACTTCATTTGCCAAGCGACTTAAATTTACTTTGTCTAGATGTAGTTCGGCTCGGGATAAACGAGATAGGTTTAACATATCTTCTATAAGTTGGGCCATTAATTGGCTGGAAGTCATTATTCGTTGAAAATATTCCCGGCCTTGATCATCAAGCTTGGCGGAATAATCTTCGAGTAAAATTTTACTAAACCCATTTATACTCCGAAGCGGAGCCCGCAAGTCATGAGAAACGGAGTAGCTGAAAGCTTCCAGGTCTTTATTTACGGCCTCAAGCTCAGCGGAGTGCTGAGTTAACGATGCATTAAGGCTATTGATTTTCTCTTCCGCCTGTTTTCGAATTAATGCAACACCAATACTGGCGCTTAAACCCTCTAAAAAGTTAATCGTCTCGATAGTAAAACAGTTTTTTCTCCGGTCGTTGAGTTGCAACAAGCCGACAATCTCATTATTTGCACGAATCGGAATAAGTGCAATTGACAGGAAACCTTCGTGGATACAACGGTTTCTGGGATGCAGTCTGGGGTCTTGGTCAGGGGGAAGGTCTAAAATGGGTAACGAATCATTTGTCCATGCGCTGCCTTTCGGTGTAAACAAAGTGTTTGACGGGTCTGTCTTTCCTGAAAGCACTAATCCACAGGTGCATTCCAAGCTAATATTCCCATCTTTATCTCTGCAAACATCACCTTTGGCATCACGCACGCTAAGTGTATTTTCTGTGAATAGAAAATCTTTTGTAAACCCGTTTTGTATAAAATACGGGTAATCATTACCGCTTAGTAAACGAATCCCCACAGCTTCGATACCAGTTTTCCTTTGAATTAAGGACAGTATCGCGTTAATACTATCACCGATTTTAGATGAATCGTTAAGAATACCCAGTACTTCAGATGTTAGCAATTGATAGTTTTCAAGGTTTTTGCGTGCGGTAATATTTTCAAATACTGCTACAAAATAATCTGTTTGCGGACTATAAACGGAGATTGAAAACCATTTGGCTAGTTGATCTAAATAAACTTCAAACTTTTCAGGCTTGCCGGATAGAGCCACTCTTCCGTAAATTTCGAGCAGTTCTGGGTTAGTCTCTCTTACATCTGGTATTACCTCGGTAACCCTCTTACCGGCGACATCTGTCAACCCTGTCAGCTTCTCAAAAGATTCGTTAACGGCGACATAAACGAAATCAAGGGGACGACCATTTTCAAATATCATATGGCAAAGTGCGTATCCATCAATCATATTTTCGAAAAGTGATCGATAGTGATTTTCGCTTCGTTCAAGAGCTTCCTCGGTCTTTTTGCGAATAGACACGTCACTTATAGCTAAACGTAGCCTTGCTTCACTGGTTTTGGTGCTGTCCAATTGAGCGTAGAAGACAGTACCATCTGCCTTTTTCATTTTTAGAATGAAGTTCTGTTTGCCACCTTTCTCCATCACTTTCTTGCGGTACAAGTAGAAGCTATCGGTTTCGTCCTCTGAGATAAATCTTGCAAAGTATTTGTTCTTTATATTACGTTTATCGGTCTGCAACATATGACAGCCCGTCAGATTCGCTTCAATGATACGACTGTGCTCATCTAGAGTGAAATAACCCACCGGTGCGAAATCGTAGAGGTCAAGATAACGATCCCGGGCTTCTTCAGCAACGATCTGGGACTGCCGGAGCTCCTCGTTTTGAATTTCCAACTCTACCTGATGCACGCTGAGTTCGTGAATTAAATTCTGGACGTTAGAGGGTTCCGTAGCAGGAATAGACTTGTGCTTTGCAACCAGCAGTTTTTCGGCTTTTTCCCGTAGTTCAGATGATTTCCCTCCGTTTTTTCCTCTAGCCATTTTACCCTTCTTATTCAGGAAGTCCGTTTCTTGTTACGTTAGTGATGTTAGAATGATGCTCACAACCATAAAAATCATCGGCTGACCAACAATTATTTAATTCGTTGTATTTTCCTGCCAATAGCTGATTTAAAAGAAAACTAATGTAATGTGAAATAAAAAGTTGCCCCGCCGTCGATTTTACTCTCTGCCCAAATTTCGCCTCCGTGCCGGTGAATTATTCGTTGGACTATAGCGAGCCCTATTCCTGTACCAAGAAATACATTCTCCTGATGTAATCTTCCGAATGGTGTGAATATGTTTTTAGCATGTTCACTATCGAAACCCACGCCATTATCCTTTAGGAAGTAAGTTTCCCCATTTTTAAATTTGGTAACTCCAAATTCTATTCTGGCATGGGGAACATTCTGACTAAATTTGAGGGCATTATCAATCATTTCCTCTAGCACAATTTTTAGTAATTTAAAATCTCCGAACGTTGCAAGATCCGGTTGGATAACGAAACTGACGCGTCCCTCTGGGCAAGATTGTTGAACCTTTTCGGCTTTGTTTCGTACCAATTCACTGAGATCAACTTCTTCGTAATTGAGGTCAGCCATGGATACCGATGAAAGTTCGAGTAATTTGTCCAAGAATAAGGACATTAATTTACCCGCTTCATCGATGCGATGCAAATAATCCAGGCAAGGTGTTTCCAATTTGTTCGAACAATCTTCTAATAAAGCCTGACTAAAACCTTGCATGTGCCGAAGTGGTGCCTTTAAATTGTTTGAAATAGTAAATCCGTACCCTTCTAGCTCTTTGTTGATAACTCGTAATTCTTGTGTTTGTCTGATAAGCGACTCGTTTAATTGGAAAATTCTTTCTTCGTTTTCCTTTTGTTTCTCTTCCTCCTTCTTAAGTTCTGAGATGTTGGTAAAAGCGATCCGTAATCTCTCCGCTCCATCCTTAATACTGTCCAATTGAGCGTAAAAAAGGGTTCCGTCGGCTGTCTTCATTTTTAGGCTCAAGGTTTGTTTATTATCATTTTTCAGCACTTTCTGGCGGTATACATAGAATTTATCATTTTCATCCTCTGAGATAAATTTGGTAAATGGTTTATTCTTGATGTTACGTTTACCAATATGCAGCAAATCACAGCCTCTCAAATTAGCTTCAATGATGCGACTATGCTTATCCAGAGTGACATAACCCATCGGTGCAAAATCGTAGATGTTAAGATAACGGTCCCGCGCTTCTTCAGCCGCTATCCGTGACTGTCGAAGTTCTTCGTTTTGTAGTTCCAGCTCTGTCTGATGCACTGCAAGTTCATGAGCCAAGGTTGTCAGGTCGGCTTTCCGCAGGCTGCTTATCTTTTTGCCATTAACTGCAAGTTGTTCCTCAGCTTTGAGCCGTAGAGCATCAGGTTTCTTCAACGTCCATCTCCTTTCTGGCTGTTCTCTTTCTCAGTGAATTGCTCTAATCCAGGCCGCCCGGTGACATCTTCCATAGCCAGCAGAATTCTCGGCTTGAGGTCTGTCCCACCAACAACTCGTCTTGCATTCAGCAGCATTTCCCTTTGGCCAATCCCAGGGAAATCATGTTCCACCTTATATCCATCGAACACGGAATTCTTTTCAATGATGGATTTCAGTAATTCTCTTAATTGCGGAATATCCCATTGATGGTTTCCTATGGCATAAATGAGCTGACCCTGCGTGTCTTCCATGGTTACCTTAAAAGCCCTGTAGAACCCCTTATTAGCCGAGACAACCTTTAGGTGTTCATCCAGAACGAGCATAGGCTCGCGCATTGTATCGATAATGCTCTCGGTATAAATCGAACCAACTTTTACCTGAGTGATATCCACGAATGATACAACGACCCCTTCAATGACATTCTCTAAAGTCCGGTACGGCAAAATACGCAAAGAATACCATTTGCCATCAATGGTTTGTACTTCCTGTTCTACAGGAATAAGATTATCCAGCACGCTGCGCGACGCCTGCACTAGAATGTTATCCTTTAGCGGTGAAGATATGTCCTCCACCGGACGCCCGATGTCCGAATCAATAAATTTGAAAAGTTTGGTTGCGGAAGGGGTAAAGCGCCTGATTCTGAGTTTTTCATCCAAAAACACCGTGGCTACTCCGGTCGCATTGAGCAGATTAAGCATGTCGTTATTGATGGTAGTAAGATCCTCATTCTTTCTTTGGGACTCACTATTTAATGTAGTTAGTTCTTCGTTTACTGACTGCAACTCCTCCCGCGATGTTTCCAGTTCTTCATTGGCGCTCTTCAACTCTTCATTAGTCGACATGTATTCCTCATTAGCTGACCGGAGCTCTTCATTGGTACTCTTCAGTTCCTCAATAGTGCCCCGCAAAGTATCACGAGTGCGTTGGAGGTCCTTCTCCAACTCCATTTGCTTGGCCTCGATTACCGGCTCCCCCTTTATTTTATGACGTTTCGGTCTAGGCAAGTCTTCAAAAGTGATAATCAAATCACCTTCGAGAGTACTTAGCGGCCGTACGGTTATTTTTACATGCTGTTTGCCGCCATTATACTCCACCTGCAAGTTGTCACTTACGACCTCCTTTTGTCCCTGGGAGGCTTCGTGCAGTAAGGTTGCCAAGCCACTCTCCAATTCAGGTTTAACCATGTTCAGAAGGCTGGAGCTGGGTTTGCCTTCTGATATCCGCAAGTACTTGCTGGTATCACCATGGGCGTACAATACTTGATGATTATAATCAACGAGCACGGAAGGCGGTAACGCTTCCAGGAGCTTAAAGGGTTCAGATTTAGGGTTGGATTGAGTTTTGGCTTTGGATAGGGTCACCACGCTAACATCTTGCAACCCGAGTTGATTGGAAAAGTTAACAAGGCTGGTTTTCTTTTTCCCCAAAGACTGATAGATTCTCCATTTGGCATCTAGATTGGCAAAAAGGTCGTTAAACTCCCCGATCGTCTCTGATGTCCCCAGAAAAAGGATTCCCTTCTCGTTGAGAGCATAGTGCAGCATCGGCAAGACTTTCTTTTGTAACTCGGAGTCAAAATAGATTAGCAGATTTCGCATCGATATAACATCAACCCGTGAATATGGAGGGTCTGTCACCACATCATGTACAGCGAAAATCACATTTTCTCTTATGTTTTTCTTAATTTGATACGAGGACCCAGCTTGATTGAAGAATGCATCCAACCGCTTAGGGTCTACGTCCTTGGCAATGGCAGTCGGATACAAGCCCGCCCGTGCGATTGCAATCGCTTCGGCATCCAGATCAGTACCGAATACCTGGACATCGAAGCGCCTTCCTGATTCTTGTATGCATTCCATGATTATAATCGCAATAGAATACGCTTCCTCTCCGGTAGAACAGCCTGGGACCCATGCCCTTAACTGAGTGCCTTCGGGTTTATCCTTGAGCATCAAGCCTATTTTCTGCTTTAGTGACTCAAAGGCTTCTTTATCTCTAAAAAATGATGTCACCTGGATCAGAAAGTTTTTCATCAGAGCCTCAATCTCATTGGGGTTTTCTCGAAGAAATTTAAGATAATTCCCGAGGGTCTCAATCGAATTCACCGCCATCTGGTGTTCAATGCGGCGGGTTATGGTCGATATTTTATAACCCGAAAAATCACGTCCGGTCCGCATTTTTACCAGGGAAAAGATGCTTTTCATATTGACGTCATCTTTCTTGAGAGCCTGGCGAAAACGTTCTCGCTTATAAAAAGACTGGTCAAGATAATCTTTAAGTTGGCTAGCCATTGCTGCTGGAGGGAGGATATAATCCGCCACTCCGGCTTCTATAGCTGACTTGGGCATGCCGTCATATTTAGCCGTCACAGGATCCTGCACTATTACCAGTCCGTCATTGGCTTTTATCGCCCTGGCCCCATCCGACCCGTCGCTGCCGGTGCCGGAAAGGATAATCCCCACCGCTCTTTCCTTGACATCTTCCGCCAGCGAATGGAAAAAGTGATTAATACTATGGGTGATTCCCGGATGCTCCTGATCACCAACGACACTCAATGTGCGGTTGTGGATGGACAAGGATTTACCCGGGGGGATGATATATGCATGGTTTGGTTTAACAGGCATTCCTTCTGTGGCTTCAACAATTGGAATGGGGGAGACCCTATTGAGCAATTCAACAAGGCTGCTGGGATGGGAGGGGTCCAGATGTTGAACAAGCACATAAGCTATCCCACTCTCGTGAGTCAATGCTGTTAGAAATTGGGTGAAAGCTTCAAGTCCACCAGCAGAAGCGCCCAAAGCGACCACAGGGAAGTTATTGTCGGCGGGAGAAGCGCCGGTTATATCTAACTGTTGCAGCCCATCTGGAGAGTTGTTATTCTTCCGTCCTTTTGGTTTTCCAGGAGACATGATATCACCTCCCAAATATGCTTCAGATAACATTATTTGAATTAAATCTGTTCCTTAGAAATATTGTATCAAAACTACACTGCTTTTAAAATAATCAAGTTTTGGAGGTTTTTACATTATATTCGCTCGACCTCATCGATGCATATAGGGTGTGAAGTATAGTTTAAGTACTATTATTTAAATGCAGTTTTGATTCACGTAGGTTGTTTTGGGTAACGGATTCGCTCGTACCTCTACGATTTTGTCGAGTAATTCCTTGGTAAGGATGGTTTGGTCGCTTGGCCGTTCGCGCCCATTTGCTCGCTGAGTCTGATATTAAGTTTCCAAATCGATAGCCGTAACCATTAAGATGGGAATAGCCTTTTATGAGCGGGTCATTCTTAATGATATTGCGAACGGTCAGTCCGTCCATTTTAGGCATCATCATATCCATCAGAATCACATCCGGTTTTTGAACTGTTACCTAGCCTGAAAAGGTATAAATTCCGCGCACGATTAGCAAAAGTTTAATGACATTTTATAGATATCCTGGATGTCAGTTAAGCGTCAATACAGTTGTCACATAAAAGCCGTATGGCGAAAGTGAAGGTTATTAATCGGACCGTGGTTTTTAGGGCTTCAAGAAAGCGGCGATAGCCGCAGTTTCGACTGCGTTAACACCGGTGCCGGTATGATGATATTGGATGAACGCCCGCATCTGTTGTCGCGAAAAAGGGTTGTGACATTTCCTCATTGCTTATCATTTTCTGCCCTCCACATCTAAGTAAAACGACAGTCCTCCTTTTTCGGTAATGGTGTTGTATTTTCAGCCAACACTTTTGCCTAATTTACTATCGCCGACGATTCCACTGGTTACATTTAGTGATTTATCCCTCCGGCAGTTAATCTTGATGGAGAATACCAGGACGAAACAGATATCGTTATGGGCACAGGGCGAAACTCAAACTCCCACCGTGTTTTACGATACATGCTTTCGCGAACACGTGGCGAGCAAGTATCCCGGTTTCGAAGATGGGACGACTTGATTAAAGTTGTTATTTAATGAGACATGTGTCTGCTCTGAAGTTAGCGGAGATCCAAACTCCGCTCCGGTCAGCTAAATTAAGCTATATAATCGGACACCAAAGTAAGATTGAATGCGGTCACAGAGCTGGAGCGCTTACATTATTCCTAAATAATCGTTATGGAAGCGCCAGAAAAAATCCGTGACCATTTGGTGACCATGTAGATACCCACGAGCAAAGCTCGTGGTACTTTACAACTCAAGCTTCGCTTGACCTGAATCCTGGCGCTCTTGATGCTCGACGTACTTCAGTATCCTCTCCCTTTCCACCCCAATTGTGGA
>Ga0182010_10001807_pt1 | contig 11112 bp, 10 predicted proteins | sample 611E1MmetaG_FD_120488 | JGI IMG/M metagenome (GOLD analysis project Ga0182010, IMG submission 120488) | Permafrost microbial communities from Stordalen Mire, Sweden - 611E1M metaG | ecosystem: Environmental > Terrestrial > Soil > Wetlands > Permafrost | place: Sweden: Stordalen | collected...
CGTGCCGGGCAACATCGCCGAAGGGGCTCGACGCGCGGGCCAGGATCGACTTCATCACTACCGGATCGCTGCCGGCTCCGCCGGGGAAGTGCGTTCCCATCTGGCCGTCGCGATGGCTTGGGGCGACGTGGACCAAGCCACCGTCACACCTGCACTGGCGCTGCTCGATTCCATCCTCGCGATTCTCTGGCGGCTGACCCATCCCTGATTCCGTCCTGGCCCGGGCCGCCAAAGGCCCGGGCCCACACGGGCGACCGCAGGTCCCCCCTACAAACGAGGTGCCGGTCAATGCCCCCGAGCCCACCGCCACCGTGTCTGTCACCGTCACAGTTTCGGTCACCGTCGCCGCCTCTGTCACCGTCACCGCCACCGCCGCCGCCTCTGTCACCCACACCGCACCCCGCATCCCAGGAGAGAAAACCGCACTTGAATAGCCGCCCTGCGCTCGGCTAATCTCCCGAGATGCTGCCCGACGGTTCCCTGCGCGAAGCGCTCACCTTCGATGACGTGCTGCTGGTTCCCGCGGAAAGCGATGTCCTGCCCAAGGATGTTGATGTCCGTACCGAACTGACCCCCACCATCCCGTTGGCCAACCCGATCATCTCGGCGGCCATGGACACTGTGACCGAGGCGCGCACCGCCATCAGCATGGCGCGCGACGGGGGGCTGGGCATCATTCACAAGAATCTGGGCATCGACGAGCAGGCCTTGGAGGTCAGCAAGGTGAAGAAGGCTGAGACCGGGGTGGTGTTGGATCCGGTCACCATCGGCCCTGATCAGAAGCTCTTTGCGGCGCTCGAGCTCATGAAGCGCTACGAGATCTCGGGCCTACCGGTGGTGGCGGAAGATGGTCGTCTGGTCGGCATCCTGACCAATCGTGACTTGCGCTTTGAACGGCACCTCGACCAGCCGGTGCGGAATCTCATGACCACCAAGCTCATCACCGCGCACGAGGGCCTGAGCCTGGAGGAGTCCAAGGAGCTGCTGCACAAGAATCGCATCGAGAAGCTCCTGGTGGTGGACGAGGCGGGCCGGCTGCGCGGACTGATCACCATCAAAGACATCGAGAAGGCTCAGCAGCATCCGGATGCAGTCAAGGATGATCTGGGCCGCTTGCGCGTGGGTGCTGCGGTGGGAACCGGGGTCGACCGGGTGGCGCGCGCCTCCGCCCTCCTGCAGGCGGGCGCGGATGTCATCTGTATAGACACCGCCCATGGCCACTCCCGCTCGGTGCTGGAGGCGGTGGCCGACATTCGCAAGACCTTCCCCAAGGCGCAGATCATTGCTGGCAATGTCGCGACCGCCGAGGGCGCGCTGGCCCTTGCCAAGGCGGGCGTGAATGCGGTCAAGGTGGGCATCGGCGCGGGTTCGATCTGCACTACCCGCGTGATTGCCGGCATCGGTGTCCCTCAGATGACGGCGGTGACCGATGCCGCACGCGCTCTGGCCAAGCTGGACGTGCGCATCGTTTCCGATGGCGGCGTGAAGTACTCGGGCGACATCACCAAGGCCATTGCAGCGGGCGCTCACACGGTGATGATCGGCAGTCTGTTCGCCGGCACCGACGAGGCGCCGGGCGAGATCATCCTTTACCAAGGCCGCAGCTACAAGGTGTACCGGGGCATGGGCTCGGTGGGCGCCATGCGTGTGGGCAGCAAGGATCGCTATTTCCAGTCCGACGTCACCGCCGACGCCAAGTTGGTGCCGGAAGGCATCGAGGGACGCGTGCCCTACCGAGGCAGTCTGTCGCAATCGATGTACCAGCTCATCGGTGGCCTGCGTTCGGGCATGGGCTACTGCGGCTGCCGCAACATTGCCGAGCTGCACAGCAAGGCGCGCTTCATCAAGATCACACAGATGGGTCTGCGTGAATCGCACGTTCACGATGTGATCATCACAAAAGAGGCTCCGAACTACAGGGTGGAACAGTAGCCTGCAGGCGCCGATGTCTCACAAACAGATCGTTCTTATCCTCGACTTCGGTTCGCAATACACCCAGCTCATCGCGCGGCGGGTTCGTGAGCAGAAGGTGTACTCGGAAATCCATCCCTTCAACTTGTCGCTTGACCGGATTCGCGCCATGCGCCCGTCGGGCATCATCCTTTCGGGTGGGCCATCGTCGGTGTACGACCAGGGCGCCCCACGCGTGAACGTCGAGTTGTTTGCGCTGGGCGTGCCTATTCTCGGCATCTGTTACGGCGTGCAGCTCTCCAGCCTGCTCCTCGGTGGCAGGGTGGAACCGGCCCAGATGCGCGAGTACGGTCGCGCCTCGGTCAGACTGGAGAACGCGTCTGAGCTGTTCGCTGGCTTCGAGGTAGGCGACGAGATCGCGGTGTGGATGAGCCACGGCGATCGGGTCGAGTCGCTTCCCGCCGGCTTCCGTAGCCTGGGCGTGAGCGACAACTGCCCCTTCGCAGCGGTGGAATCCGTCAAACACAAGTTCTGGGGTGTGCAGTTTCACCCCGAGGTCGCCCACACCCCGCGCGGCAACGAAATCCTGGGCAACTTTCTCTTCCGCGTGTGCCGTTGCCAGCCCATCTGGACCATGGCCAACTTCGTCGACGAGGCCATTCAGAAGGTCAAGCAGCAGATCGGTCAGGGCCGCGTGATCTGCGGGCTTTCGGGTGGTGTGGATTCTTCGGTTGCAGCCTCCCTAGTACACCGGGCAGTGGGCGACCGGCTGACCTGCATTTTTGTGGACAACGGCCTTCTGCGTGCGCGCGAGTCGACTCAGGTTGAGGCCGTGTTTCGCGGCGCCTTCAGGATGAATCTGGTGGTGGTCGACGCGGCTGAGCGCTTCCTCGCGAAGTTGGCCGGAGTGGAAGACCCTGAGCAGAAACGCAAGATCATCGGCCGTGAGTTTATCACTGTGTTCGAGGAAGAGGCGCGCAAGGCCGGCAAGGCCGATTTCCTGGTGCAGGGGACCCTCTATCCCGACGTCATCGAATCCGTGTCGCACAAGGGACCCTCGGCCACCATCAAGTCCCATCACAACGTGGGTGGCCTGCCCGAGACGATGAACCTGAAGCTGGTGGAACCCCTGCGCGAGCTGTTCAAGGATGAGGTGCGCGCGTTGGGTGAGGAACTGAGTCTTCCGCACGACCTGCTCTGGCGCCAGCCCTTCCCGGGACCGGGACTGGCCGTGCGAATCTTGGGGCCGGTGAGCAGGGAACGCTGCGATCTCCTCCGCCTCGCCGACTGCATTATCGACGAGGAGATCCGCGCGGCCGGCCTCTACGAGAGCATCTGGCAATCGTTCGGGGTGCTCCTCCCGGTGCGCAGCGTGGGCGTAATGGGCGACGAGCGCACCTATGCCAACGTGCTCGCCCTGCGGGCCGTGCATTCCCGGGATGGCATGACGGCCGACTGGGTGCCGCTGCCGCACGACCTGCTGGCCACCATCTCGTCGCGCATCGTAAACGAGGTGCGCGGCATTAACCGCGTGGTGTACGACATCTCGTCCAAGCCACCTGCGACCATCGAATGGGAATAGCAGCTTCGCGACACTCCGTCGTGGCCGTGGTCGTGGCCGTGGCCGCTCTGGCATTCTCGGAGACGACGATACGCGCCGCCACGCCGGTCTCATTGCTTCGCCCGCTGGCAGGAGCTGAGGTGGATTGGTCGACCGGTACGGTCACGGCCAGCGCTGGAGCAGCGGCCGACATGCGCATGCCCTCGCCCGACGCGGCTCGGCCCGGCGCAGAACGGCGTGCTCGTGCCGCCGCGCTCGAAAAACTGCGCGGAGCCCTGCGTGCGCTGCCCGTGCGGGGCAGCGAAAGGCTGGGGGAGAAGCAGGTCGAGGCGGTGCTGGGCCGAGCGGGCACCACGCGCATCGAGTACCAGTCGAACGGGGGCGTGGTGTTGTGGGTTGGGGTGAGGTTCGAGGAACTCGCGGCAAGTGCCGTGGCCATGGCCATGGCTCCGCCCTCGGCCCCGCCCACGACCACGATCGCGGCCACGGGCTCAGTTGCGCTCGCGGTGGCGGCGATGCCGCTCGAATTGGCGCCTCTTCTGGTGGGCGGCGAGAGAGAGATCGTTGCGGTACGCGTGCACTATCACCAAGGCCCGCCGCCTGCAGGCGCGATCAACGTGCGCCGCGACGACAAGGGGCGACTGGTTTTCCCCAAGGGCTCCGAGGCGACACTCGATCGACTCGCCGGCGAGCTGGTTGTGATCTACCTTCAGAAGGTTCTGCCGTGACAAAGCTAGGTCTTGCGCTCGTCGCGCAGCTCGTGGGACCGAAGCCCAAGGCCCGGGCGATCCTGCGTTGGTCTGCGTTTCGCTGTTTCGTTCCTGGGCAGGCCATCGCGGTTCTTCTCTTCGCGCTGCCGGCCACGGCGCAACCCGGTGAGCACGTGGTCAACGCGGAGGCGCCCATCGTGAACGGCAACGCGGTTGTGGCCAAGCAGCGCGCTCTGGCCGATGCGTTTCGCCAGGCAGTCGAGGGCGCCTTTTCGGACCTGCTCAAGGAAAGTGGCGGTGAGGCACAGCCTCTTGCGGCCGGGCTGGTCCAGCTCAAGGCCTCGTTCGCCAACCGCGGCCAGCGTTTCGTGCGCAGCTACCGCATCCTCGAGGAGGAAGAAAGCAACGGCCGCCTCCGCCTCCAGATCGACGCGGATGTGGATACGGCCCTGGTTCGGCGAGAGATGGAGCGCGTTCGCGGAACGACCGCCGGGGAGCCCGTTAGCGCCACCCCGCTCGCGGGACCCTCGATCCTCGTGGGCGGCGACATGCCCGATGAAGCCCGCGCAACGATGGTGAAGGCGTTGGCAGCCGCTGGTGTCCAGGCTCAGTCGGCGGCTTTGCGCGACGAGGCCCCACTTGTAGCGGCGGCGGCGCGCCAGACGGCGCATGCCCTTTGGTTGGCCGCCACATCGTTCGGTGAAGGGTCGATTCGCGGGGCGTCCCGCGTTTCCGTGCGCTGCGAGCTGCGCGCGCGGCTCTTGCCTGCGGGTCCGGGAACAAGGGCAGCCAGTCTCGAGAGCAGCGAACGGGGATTCGCCGGCGACGAGGCTGCTGCGCGGCTTGCGTGCTGGCAGCGCGCCGCCGGCGCCTTGGCGCGTCAGGCGTCCACATTTCTGCAGCCGACTCCCGCCGGCGCCCGCTATGTGACCCTGGATCTGGACGTGGTCGAGCCGGCGGCACTTATGACGCTGATTCAGCTGGTGAAACGCCTGGGCGCGGTGAATGCAGCCGAGGTCCGTCACGTGACCACACGCCAGGCCGAGATACGGGTTTTCACGCGCATGAGCGGCCGCGAGATTGAGACCGCTCTGATTCGCGACGTCGCAGGTCGGCTACTCGTGACCGAGGTGAAGCCACCGGCCGATCGAGTGACACTCCAGGTTCGCCTGGCGCAAGCCGGCGATCCGCCACCGGGGGCAGGGGCCGAACCGCCTGCAACAAAGCCATGAAGTCGATTGGGCTCGTCCTTTTCGCTGTCTCTCTGTTCGCCGGCTGTGCTTCGCTGAGATCCGAGGGCTCGGCCGCTTTCCGGGTTGAATGCAACGTGCCTGAGGCCGCCGTGCTACTTGACGACGTGCCGATGGGACGCGCTTCGCAGTGGGCGAAGTCGGGTCGTTTCATCCGACCTGGCTTTTACCGGGTCGAGATACGTCACCCGAGCTACTACTCACACTTCGAGGAGATCAGGGTGGCCGATGGAGGCTCGGCGACGGTGAAGGCTGAATTGCACCCGTTGCTGGAATAGTCAGCAATTCTATCCATCTTCGCCGAACTCCACCCGCGCCGGCACCTTGTGTGGTGCCAGGTGCCTGGCACAGTGATCGATTAGCTGCTTCGGCGTACAGGGACCATCGCGTTGCACACGGGCAATCACGCGGGAACCACCGCTCTCGTCATGTTCCAAGCGAGCCTCCGCGCTTCGCACATTGGCAAAAGCCTCCAGGCAACCTTCCACCTCGCCCAAAGCCACACGCCGGCCGTCGACCTTGACCAAGTCATCTTCCCGACCCAAAAGGGTCAGGCGACCATCGGGATCAAGACTGCCGATGTCCCCGGTTCGCAACCAACCGTCGCATTGACCACGACCGATGGGGACCTCGCTGGCGCGCATGCGCAGCTTGACCGGCGGGACAAAGGTCGATGACACGCCCGCGCTGCGAACCCAGACCGGCCCGCGCGCGCCGGAGGGCATCTCCGCGGCCTGGCAATCGGCCACACGGATCTCGACACCCACGAAAGGCAGTCCAACGGTGGTGGGATTTCGACCTCCCAGATCGATGGCCACCGGACCGGTCTCCATGGCCTGGTAGCAAGAGAGTACAGGCACTTTGAATCGCTTGCGGAAGGCCCGCGCCACGGCAAGGGTGAGCGGTTCACCTGAGCTGATGCAGCGGATGTGGCGCGATCGGCATGGTTTGGCCGTGGGCATACGCGCCATGGCGGCGAACAGCGCAGGCGTGGCAGCCAGGACATCGGGGGGGTGCTCGGCCAGCACCCTGGCCAAGCGGGCCGCAACCAACTGATCGTCGAGAACCAGACCGGCGCCCTGGGCCAATGCCGCGCAAAGGCCGAGATCGAACCCTTGGCTGGTATGCAGTCCGGCGGCTGTGCTTACGTGGGTTGAGGGGCCGATGTCTAGCGTCGAGGCGAGGGCGGCGCCGATGCCTTCCAGTTGGCGGCGTTCGCGCACCACGCCCTTCGGATCGCCCCCGGCGTCCAATGTGAAGAGCACGACCTCGGGGACCGCGTGCAGCTTCAGCGGCGCGCGTTCGAAGGTGGCACAGGTGAGCAGGGTGCCGGATATGCGGCGGCGACTTTCGAGTACTGCGCAAGGCCCCTTCCGGCTTCGCTCCGCGGGCAGCACGCCTGCAGGGGCCGCAAAGGGGGTCAGGGCGTTCGGCCGCGTGACCAGCGCCCGGAGGCGTGTGGCCGCGAAAACCATGTCAAGGTCTCGTCCACTGAGCGTCGGGTCGAGAGGCACAACGACAGCGGCCAGCTTGGAGAGGGCGAGGGCCAGCACGACGAACTCCGGCACGCTGCCCAGCATGAGGCCGACCCAGTCGCCGGCGTCGATGCCGAAGCCCTTGAGCTCGCTCGCGCGCCGATTGACGCGATGCTGGAGCCCGTGCCACGAGAAGTAGGTGTCCCGGTAAATGAGCGCTTGGCCGCCGCCAATAGCTCCCTGGCGGGCGCCTGCGGCGTTGTCAAGCCATTCGTACAGCAACGACATGCATGCACCCGGGACGAAGCCAAGCCCAGTGTACCCGTCGCGTCCGTCGGGGACAAGCTCCAACAGCTCCAACAGAATGCCTCAATCCCGCGACAAGCGGAGCGGAGGGGCAGACGGACTCGGGGAAACAGGCCTTTCCAAGATCGAGTCGCGCACCCAAGTGGAGCGATCGGTGGTGGTCGTGGACGTGGTCCACCACCTTCTGCAGCTACCCCGGGACTAGGGACGCAGCCACTCTGTGTCGCCAGGGACGTTTCTTGGTAGAGTCCCAAGGTCCAGCGATGGCAAGTACACCACCTCTCAAGATCAAGCTCTTCGCCGATAGCGCGGAGGCCACAGCCATGGTGAAACGGTACCGGGAGGGCTTCGTACGCGGCTTTACTACGAATCCGACCTTGATGAACAAGGCGGGTATCCGCGACTACCAAGCCTTTGCCAAAGAGGTGTTGGCGGTCATCGTCGATCTTCCTATCTCTTTTGAGGTCTTTGCCGACGACTTTGCGGAGATGGAGCGCCAGGCCCTGCTCATCAGAGGGTGGGGACCGAACGTCAATGTCAAGATCCCCATCACCAACACCCGCGCCGAATCGGCGTTTCCCGTCATTCGTTCGCTGCTGGCCAGGAAAGTGAAACTCAACATCACCGCCATCCTGGCCAGCGAGCAGTGGCTGGGGTTGCGCGACTGCCTGTCCCCCGACAGCGAGGTGATCGTGTCGATCTTCGCGGGCCGCATCGCCGACACCGGGCGAGACCCGATACCCATCATGACCCAGGCGGTAAGAGACTTCCGTGCCTTCCCCAAGGTGCAGGTGCTATGGGCCAGTCCACGGGAGGTGCTCAACATCTACCAGGCCGAGGACTGCGGTTGCCACATCATCACCGCCACTGACGACCTGATTGCGAAGGTACAAACCCTGCGCGGCAAGAGCCTGATCGATTTCTCCCTCGACACCGTCCGCATGTTCCACCGGGACGCCAGCAAGGCCGGATTCGAGCTGTGAGCGCGTGGGTCCCAGCCGCATGACCACATAGTCGTACACGTGGGATCATGTATTGTAGGACCTGACATCGTCATGCGTCTTTACCGGGATGCGGTCCTGTCCTAACCTGAGAAGTCACTTGCCACGGGTTCCACCCAAACCAGCCGACCGTTCTTCGGATTCCGATCACGTTCGGGCCAAAACGGTTGTCACCAGCATCAACAAGATTGCCGAACACGCGCCCACCAAGGAGGCGTGCTTGGTGGTCATCTACGGGTCTGATCTGGGCCGCAAGTACAACCTGGAAGCGCCAGCGTTGGTCGTCGGGCGATCGTCGAAGTCTGACATTCAAATCGATCAGGAGTCGGTGTCGCGTGCGCACTCGAGGATTCTGAACTCCGGGCGCGCCATCCGGATTCGCGATCTCGGATCGACCAACGGCACCTACGTCAATGACGAGCTCATCGACGAGCGCACGCTGGAGGACGGCGATTTCATCAAAATCGGCCGGACCATTTTCAAGTTTCTTTCGGGCGGCAACATCGAGCGCGCCTACCACGAAGAGATCTACCGGCTCACTACCGTCGACGGCCTGACCCAGATCTTCAACAAACGTTACTTCCAGGAGTGCATCGAGCGCGAGATCGCCCGGGCCCTTCGCTACCGGCGTGAAGTGTCCCTGGTCATGTTCGACATCGACCACTTCAAACAGGTCAACGACACTCACGGACACTTGGCTGGTGATTCGGTGCTCAAGACGCTGGCGCTGACCGTCAAGAACAAGATCCGGCGTGAGGACCTGTTCGCGCGCTACGGTGGCGAGGAATTTGCCATCGTGTTGCCCGAGATCGACGGCCACAACGCCCATCAGTTTGCGGAGAAGATCAGGCGCATCGTCGAGCTCACGGACTTCCGGTTCGAGGGCGTCAAGATGGACGTCACGGTTTCTTTGGGCGTCGCGGCCCTTGACCAGGAGACCACGGACGCGGCGGGGCTGATCAAGCGCGCGGACGACCGCCTCTATGAGGCCAAGAACGCGGGACGCAACTGCGTGCGCGGTTAGTACCGCCTTTCGTAGGTTCGTAGAAAGAGTGCTGATGAACACAGGCAAAGTCTGGTGTGGAATTTCAGTCTTGCTGGCGATGGCGCTTTCCGCTTCTCCTGCACGCGCCCAGTCTGAGGCACAGAACAAGCAGGAAGCGAAAGAGCACTACGAGAAGGCCACCCGGCTCTATGACCTGGCCAGGTACGGTGATGCCATCGGTGAGTACGAGGCGGCCTACTTGCTGGTGGCTGATCCCAACCTGCTCTACAACATGGGACAGGCCTATCGCCTGTGGGACAAACCGGAAGAGGCCATTCGTTGCTACAAGAACTACCTGCGCAACCGGGCCGACGCCTCCAACCGGGCCGACGTCGAGAAGCGGATCGCAGAGCTGGAGCGGACCATCGAAGACCGTCATAGGTCCGGAACGGCGTCTTCTGCCCCGTCGCCACCGCCCGTGGCCGCGCCAGCCCCGCCGCCGGTTGGCGAACCGCCGCCCGTCGCGATCGAGGTAGCGGCCCCTGCCGCAACGCTCGCTCAGCCCGCCGGCACGGTGAGCGAGTCTGCGCCTTCGCACCTCGGCAAGCCGAGCCGGGTCTTGCCCTACACGCTCCTGGCCGCGGGTGGGGCTGGCTTGGTCACGTCGCTGGTCACCGGCCTCGCCGCGGCGAACAAGGCGAAGCAGATTGCGGATGCTTCGAAGCAGCCCAACCATCCGGTCTTCGATCCGTCGGTGCAATCGGCAGGCAAGACACTCAATGCCGTGGCTATCGTCGCCGGCGTGACCGGTCTCGCGGCTGGCGGAGTGGGTCTCTATTTCTACTTCCGCACGCGTCGTGCATCCGCGACCGCGGCGTCCGTGACTTCCGGAACCCAGGCGGCGTTTTTTCCGCTGGCCGGGCCTGGCTTCGCTGGAGGCGGGGCCAGCGTGGATTTCTAGGAGATGACGTCATGACCCGATTGAGTTCGAGTCTCGGCCTGCTTGTCGCGACGGGGTTGACGGCAGGCTGTTTCAACCTGAAAGACGTTCAGAGTGGAGGTCTGAAATGCGCGCCAGACCGATCCTGTCCCGACGGATTTTCTTGCAACCTCCTGGACAAGCTCTGCTACCGCAATGGCATCGGCGGACCCAGTGCGTGTACCGCAGCCGAGGCCCAGGCACCCTTCGGCCCGTTTGCAGCGTGCACGGCCCCAACCAGCACCTCGCCGGGCGACCTGTGCGATCCGGTCTGCCAGAGCGGTTGCCCCTGCAACCAGCGTTGCCAACTGCTTGGCGACCAGCTCGGTCACTACAGTTTTGCGTGCGAAACGCCGCCGACCGGGACGCCGCTGGACAACTTCCAGCCCTGTGACCCCAACAACGATCTGTGCAAACCAGGCCTTCGCTGTCTTCCGCCTCCTCCCGAATCGACCGGCTGTGTCGCCCAGTGCTATCGGTACTGTCGGCAGAACAGCGACTGCCCACTCAACAGTCTCTGTGCGCTGAGCATCGACATCGTCGGACAGGATTCAATTCCCATCTGCACGCCTCCCGAAGTAGCCTGCAATCCCGCCCTTCAAACCGCGGCACCGGCCTGTAGCTCATCGCTCACCGGGAGCACCTGCTACGCGTTTTCGAGGGAACTGCCCGACCAGACCATGTGTGATTGCACGGGAACCATCGTGGCTGGGAGCGACTGTACCGACTTGCACTCGTGCATGGCCGGATACGAGTGCGTGGCTGGGAAGTGTCGGAAGGTGTGTTTGCTACAGACCGGCGGCCTCGCCTGTGCGGCGGGGCAGACTTGCGTTTCTCTCAATTCCTCGACGAAGTACGGAACCTGCCAGTAGAAAACTGCCGAAAACCGCGGCTCGGGGGTCGTCGACCCGGCGCGCGAACACCAAAGGCCCCA
>Ga0182010_10001810_pt1 | contig 11107 bp, 9 predicted proteins | sample 611E1MmetaG_FD_120488 | JGI IMG/M metagenome (GOLD analysis project Ga0182010, IMG submission 120488) | Permafrost microbial communities from Stordalen Mire, Sweden - 611E1M metaG | ecosystem: Environmental > Terrestrial > Soil > Wetlands > Permafrost | place: Sweden: Stordalen | collected...
ATATTGTTTTCCTGTTCTTCAAAACCTCATTATACAATCAATGGGAAAATTGCTGGGTCAGACAGTATTACCTTTTATCTTCAGAAAAGAGAAGCCGGGAAAACAGTTACAATTGATTCAGCGGTTTCAAGAAAGGGAACATTTGCGATGAAAGGCGGAGTAATTGATTACCCCCAGCTGATCCAGCTTGTTGCAGGAAATACCAGGAAAAGAACTGCATTTTATCTTGAAAACTCCGATATCACAATCAAGGGAAGCCTCGATTCACTTTTCAAGGCAAATGTCACCGGATCCAAGACAGAGGATGAATACAAGGCATTTATTAATTCCAATAAGCCGCTTAGTGATAAATATTCCAAGCTCGTTGTTAAATACCAGGTAGCAAGTCAGTCAGGTGATGCTGCAAATGTCGCAGTCCTTGAAGCCCAGCTTGATTCTATTCAAGTCTCAATGACAACTCTTCAGAAAAACTTTGTTAAGACGAATCCTAAATCATATGTCACTCCTTCAATACTTGTCAGTCTCAGTTATGAAATGGAAGCAGATGAGATAGAATCGATGGTAAATGGCCTCGATACCACTATTGCAGCATTGCCACAAATTAAAAGCCTTAAAGAGAGGGTCACCCTCATGAAAACGGTATCTGTTGGCCAGAAAGCCCCCGATTTTACTCTGAGTGATGCAGATGGCAACCCAGTTGCTTTATCATCGAAGATAGGTTCTAAACTTTTGCTGATCGATTTCTGGGCAGCATGGTGTAATCCCTGCCGGCAGGAAAATCCTAACGTTGTAAAAGTCTATACCGAATTTCATAAAAAGGGATTTGACGTTTTTGGCGTTTCATTAGATCAGAAAAAAGAAGCTTGGGTGAAAGCAATTTCTGATGACAAACTTGCGTGGACTCAGGTGTCCGATCTTCAGTACTGGAATAATGCCGCTGCTAAGTTGTATGCAGTGAATTCAATTCCTGCTAATTTTCTTCTGGATGAGACCGGGAAAATAATCGGTAAAAATCTCAGGGGTAAAGATTTGTTAAATAAAGTAACAGAGCTGCTTGGCAGTAATAAGTAATGTGTAATGAGTAATGAGGAGTGAGGAGTGAGGATGATTATTATCCCTCACGCCTCACTCCTCACTCCTTTTTTATTCCTCCTTCTTTCCCTCTTCCAGTATAAACCCTGTCCCTCTTACTGTCCGGATATCAATATTTTTATCTTCTGAAACATATTTTCTTAAACGGCTGATAAAGACGTCCATACTTCTACCCAGAAAGTAATCGTCTTCGCCCCAGATCTCAGTCAGAATATCTTCGCGGGCAAGTATCTTATTCTTATTGACAATAAAATATTTCAAAAGCTGAGCCTCTTTAAGCGTCAGTTTTTCTTTTGTTTCACCGCATACCAGTTCAAGAGTGTTGTATTTCAGAACAGTACCCGATACCTTATACTCGTCATTTGCAGATGAGTAGGCCCGTTTCAGAATATTATTTATTCGCAGTATAAGAACTTCCGGATCGAAGGGCTTAGTTATATAATCGTCAGCGCCAATCTTCAAACCTCTTACTATGTCCTCCTTGAGACTTTTAGCCGTCAGAAAAATAACAGGCACGTCAGGCTGCATCTCTTTCACTTTCTCAGCCAGGGTGAATCCATCCATTTCAGGCATCATAACATCAAACACACATATATCCGGTTTTTCCTGATTAAACAATTCCCATGCCTCTTTGCCGTCGCGACCCAGCCTTACATCAAAGCCGCTTATACTTATATATTGCGTCAATATATTTCCAAAATCTCTGTCGTCCTCAGCAACTAATACTTTCATTTCCCGAATGATTTAATTAATAGGGTATTATTATAGTAAAGATACTAATTTTTAATAGTCCGGTATAATTGAAATTTCTTAACATTCCTCTTTGTGTTTTTCTTAATTGATAATTAATCTGTGAAGTGTGTTGGACTATTCAGCTTTAAATTTTTCAGACATTTTTGATGTCCCGTTTTCGTTAATCGACTCGATACTAAAATAGTAAGGGATATCTTTATCCATTGCTTTGAGCCAGTATTCGTTAGAATTGTAAACCATTATACAATTATACAGCTTGTCAGGTGCGGTACCCATATAGATGTTATACGCATATGCGTTGTCAACAGTTGTCCACTTTATCCAGGCACTACGTTTATCTTTTTCAGTACGTAAAACAATGAAATTGGCTACAGGATCTGGTTTAGAACCATGACCTGATCCGAATACACGCAATCCGCTGATTGCAAATTTCCCTGAAGGGATATGAATATTTTCAAGTTTTACAAAACGGGCCTCAACAGGATCAGGCAATTCAATATAATCGTGAGGCACATCAGTGAGGTTTTTACTTTTATCAGCTAAAATCTTCCATTTCTTCCCGTCCAGTGAGTAATAAAGCTTATACTGATGATAAATATTTGCCTGTTTACCCATTAAAGTGGCATCCTGATCTGCGTAATTAATCTGAATGGCCCGGAGGGTAGCAACTTCACCGAGATCACTTGAAATCCATTCTCCGGCATTTCCTGTTACCGCTGACCAGTAGCTTTTAATACTCTCATCAACTGCATTGTTTGACGGATAACCCTTGAGTGATGAAGAGATCTGAACAGGTTTATTGTAATTGAGAAGCATCCAGCCCGTGAATCTGCTTGCAAGATGATCTTCTATGCCATCAGGAAGAAAGTGAGGATAATCGCCAAATGCAGTATTACAATACATGAGGTTATCCTTGTCGAAACCGGCCGGCCATAAACCAAGCCTTCTCTCGAAACTGTTTTTTACCGAGATTGAAATCGTACTTACATGCCAGTAATTGTCCCATTTATCCTGAAATGTGGCTCCATGACCGGCTCCGCGGGCAAAACCTCCTGGCTTATAGGAAAGAGGCATCGATTGATTAACAAAAGTACCAAGAGGCTGGTCTGATACCGCAACTCCATCTGCATAGCCGCTGATCTCAGTCCCGGGAGCACCATACTGTAGAAAATACCTGCCATTGTGTTTTGTGATCCATGCTCCTTCAATAAATGGATCGAGAAAGGTATTATCAGAATATTCTCCGAAGCGTTGCCATCCAAATCGTTCGGGATCCAAAAGCAAAAGCTCTTTTCTTGCTCCAACGGGCAAAAATGTTTTCCTGTTTATTTCTATGCCATAAAGGGGATATGCATTGCTGCTTCCATTATACATATAAAGTTTTCCATCGTCATCAATAAAAAAATCAGGATCCCAGCCACCGATTGAAAATTCGCTTTTAGCCTCTTCCCATTTATTTGCTTTGGGATCTGTGCTCATCCAGACAGGAAAATTAGTTGAATAAGTTGAACCGAAGACCAGGAGAGTATCTCCCTGGACCCATACCGCAGGAGCACATAAGTCATCGTACACCTTATGATATGGCTTCAGAAATGATCGTGATATGAAATTCCAGTGATTAAGATCTGTGCTCCACCAGTAGCCCCACTGATTTGTTGAAAAAAGATAGTAATCACCTTTATAAACAACTATTACAGGATCAGCTGTTGCCCTGTGTTTTCCTGATGTCGTGAAATTTGGAATCGGACAATATCCGTAATCAAGATTAAGTGGGTTGCAATAGGTTTTTTGAGCGGATAAATTGTAACAATAAACTATTGCAATTAAAATGGAAATAAATATCCGGATTCCTTTCATATTGAATGATCTATAAATGTTATGTAATTTTCTTATGTATTATGAAATTCCTGGCATGGTAACTGTGAATGTACTTCCTTTTCCTACCCTGCTGTTGACTGTTACATCGCCTCCATGAGCTTCGGCAATTTTCTTGACATAATAAAGACCCAGTCCCAGTCCTTTGAATTTGTGAATATTCCCGGTTGATGCCCTGTAAAACTTATCGAAAACATGTTTCTGATCTATCCTGTTAATTCCGATTCCGTTATCAGATACCCTTATACATATATTATTGTCCTGCGTAAATCCTTCTATCTCAATTTCAGGTTGTTTTTCGGAATACTTCACGGCATTGGAGAGAAGATTATTGAGCAGGGTTGTAAAATATACAATGTCAAGGTCGACTTTGGCTCCCTTGAAATTATACTTTTTTAATATTGTAGCATGGTTTCCGCCTCCCGATTTAAAACTATCAACGACATCATTCATAACTTCTTCAATTTCAATTGGTTTTTTATCTAATTGGAATTGTGTTCTTTCCCACATGCTTATCTCGAGTATCATATTGATCAGCTGATTCAGATGAACGCTCTGTTTCCCTATTAGTTTCGCTGTCTCAAGTATCTTTGCATCATTGCTTCTTATCTGGGGCATCTCAAGAGTTTTACCTGCAACTGTAATAGTGGAAAGCGGAGTTTTTAACTCATGGGTCATATTATTTATGAAATCTGTCTTAAGATTTGAAAGTCTCTGTTCTTCCGTGAGATTTCTGAATGTGATCATAAACATAATGCCAACAAGAAGGATACTCAGAGTACTCATGCCGAGTGTTGCCGACGTCTCTTTCAGAATAACTTGTTGTTTGTCGGAAAAGTCAATATAATAATCAAATACAATCCTGTAATTGTTATCTTCCCAGCTGAACCAGTTAACAAGAATTTTCGACCTGTAATTTTCAGCGGTGACAGGTTTCTTGTTCTGCTCTGGTGCTATTCGGTTTGCAAAATCTTCACTTCGATAGACAACTATTGTGTCACTGCTAATCATTTCCAGATTGTTTATGACGATATTTGAGGTGAACTTCTTTTCAAAGCCTCTGCTTTCAAAAAAGGATGAAAGCAAACCGGAGAGATCCTGTTCCTGATTCACAACTTTTGTGAAATATTTCAGAATATCCTTTTTCTTGTCAGCTAATTCCTTTTTATCTTGTATGGAATGCAGCTCCTTGTTGGCTTTCTCAGAATATTTTGATAACAGGAAACGTACGGTATCGAATCCATCGGTTGGCAATCTTCTGCTGATATATCCCAAAGCATCTTTAGACAGGATTGTATACTTCAGGGCAAACATCTCGTTTTTCTGTTTCCATATACCTGTTATAATAAATACCTGAACCGATATCAGAATCAGGATGGATGTAATGCCAAGAAGCAGGACCGTATTCTTGTTTTTCATCATTTTTAAATTACATTGTCAAAATTATTCAATTTATTGATACCCCGTAAAGCTCTGGCAAACATTAACCCGGCATTAACCCACTGTTAACAAAATAGCATTCTCGACGACCGTATCTTTACAATGTCAAACTAAAAACAAGGCAGTCATGAAAAAGTACGGATTATTTTTAATTATCATTTTACTTACCGTGGTCGGCTCTTCCTTCCAGCAGGTAATTGCACAGGAAAAGACAAAGGCAGAATCGGAAAATGATGCTCAGTTCAGGCAGGCGATTGAGCAGCAGAAAAAAGCCATGGCAGAACAGAAGAAAGCTCAGGCTGACATGGAAAATCACATGAAAAAGAGGAGTATGGAAATCGAATATTCTTCGGATTCACTCAAGCAAGAACTTGATAATGAAGGCAATGAACGAGCAAAGATCTTTATGGACATGCCTAGAGGAAACAGAGCATTCAATTTTGATGAACCTTTTGAATTCTCGGGTCCTGACACGCAAGGATTCTGGGGACATTCAATGGGGAATGCCCAGAGGTCAACATGGGAATTTTCTAAGAATGTGAAGGACAACTCTTTCTCGAAAGATTACTCTTTTGATGTTGAAAAAACATCAAAATCAGTAGTAATGTCGGTAATGGGCGACTGCAAATCAGGTGAGATCCGTATCAAAATTGTTATGCCGAATGGTAAAAACTATTCTGACATATTAATTGATGAGTCTGGGAATCTCAACTGGCGGAAATCATTCACAATTTCTGAAACTGAAAATCAGGACAAAACAGGGGATTGGAAATTTCAGATCAGCTCAACGAAAGCCACTGGGTTTTTTAAAATCTCATTACAGTCATTTTAATTTTCATTCCTGATAGAGAGGGGCCTGGTTTGTGAAACCGGCCCCTTTTTTATTTGCGTTGAACCGAAGTTCCTATAATAATTATAATCCATTGCAACAATTGTCTTCTCTTCATGTTTTTTTTCGCCTTTTATTCGTCATTATCTTCAGGTTGTTATTAAAAAAAGGATCCCAATTCCTGTTCTGATAAAACTCTGAGGTTTTTAAGTTGAAATATCCAAGTACATGCCTGGGTGATAATGTATAGTTCAACTCATCATTATCACTGTAATATGGCTTTGTTATGGTCAGTACCTCTTCAATTCCAACATCTTTTGAATTGGCAACGTCAGCATATAATTCATAAGTGACTTTTGGTATAGCAATAATTATAGTGTAAGAGCCATAATCTTTTCTTAGAAAAAGAAAATAGGTAACTTCAATAGCTTCATTAGGGTTTACACTATCGGTGGAATGAGGTAATTGACTTTCAAATATAAACCCCTCATTCATAATTTTTTCTACAATATCGAACTCCTTTGTATTATGGAGGAAGAAATTACAGTCTTTATAAGTTTTTAATATAGTCGCAAGTATCTCTCCTTTATTATTCATCCCACTGGAAATCGATTTTCCGATATTTGTATCCAAAAATAACTTATATTATTTTATTTGCAACACATAAACCATTTGTTCTGTTATATGTTAATTTTGTACCAATTGATCACTTTATCCTTATAATGAGAAGAATTTTCTATTTTCTGATACCCTTTTTGATGATTTCCTGTCGAGAGAATGGTCCGGTATCAGGAACAAAAATAATTACTGTAAGTATTGCACCTTTCAAATATTTTGTTGAACAGATCGCTGGCAGCGATTTTACAGTTAATGTTATGGTACCTGCCGGAGCTGATCCTCATACTTATGAGCCTTTTCCCGGCCAGATCAGCAAACTAAGGAAATCGGTAGGTTATATCAGCAATGGCTATCTTGGCTTTGAAATGAACTGGCTCGACCGTTTTTATGAGACTAACCCGACTATGAAGAGATTGTCTTTAGGTGACAGCATTATTCCTCTTTCTTCAAATCACCATCATGAAGGCGGACAGGTTGAAGGCGCAGATCCCCATTTCTGGGTATCACCTAAATGCGGATTGATTATAGCTTCATCTGTCAGAAGATTCCTTTGTGATCTGAATCCGTTGCAGCGACAAAAGTATGAATCAAATTATCAGCTTTTAATTTCAAAAATTCATGAATTGGATGCCACTGCAACGGGATTGTTTTCTGATGTGCCAACCCGATGTTTCATGATATATCATCCAAATCTGGCGTATCTCTCAAGAGATTATGGACTTGAAGAAATACCTGTTGAATATGAGGGCAAAGAACCTTCTCCTTCCAGGATGAGAGAACTTATTGACCGTGCCAGAAAAGAAAATCTGAAGACAATTTTTGTTCAGATTGAATATGATACAAAAAATGCGAAAGCTATTGCCGGTGAAACAGGATCTCATATTACTTTAATTGATCCTCTGTCGGAAAACTGGCTGAAATCAACAACAGATATTATTGAGGCTCTGCATAAAAGTTTTATTGAAAGCTCTAAATAGTCAGAATTTATGCCGATTTTATTCGAAATGCATTCTTTATCAGCTTCATATGGTGCAAATACTGTTTTGCAGGATGTTAATTTCACGGTAAATGAGAATGATTTTATTGGAGTCATAGGTCCTAATGGAGGAGGAAAGACAACCCTTTTAAAAGTAATCCTGGGCTTGCTGAAGCCTGCTAAAGGAACACTGATCTTCAATGAGACTCTTCTTAATGGCAACAGTATAGGTTATCTTCCGCAATTGTCAACGGGCGATGTGAATTACCCTGTAACTGTAACAGATATAATTTTGTCCGGACTCATGATCGGAAAGAGTATTTTTTCGAGAATGTCCTCTTCAGACAAATTAAAGGCACACACCGTAATTGAGGAACTGGGTTTAACAGGAATGTCAAAATCCAACCTGAATGAGTTGTCCGGAGGACAAATACAAAGAGTATTGCTCGGAAGGGCCATAATTGGAAACCCCAGGTTAATTTTGCTTGATGAGCCCGGGAATTTTGTTGATACGACTTTTGAAAATGATTTTTATGAAAAGCTGAAAGACCTGAATAAACGCATGGCAATTCTTATGGTCTCGCATGATGTCGGCACCATTTCATCACATATCAAATCGTTTGCATGTGTAAACAGGAGCCTTCATTATCATCCTTCACCAGAGATCACCAATGAAGATCTCCTGGCATATGGTTGTCCGATTCAGCTTGTCACACACGGAGATGTTCCGCATACAGTTCTTAAATATCATAAATAGTGGAGCCAAATATTTTTCAATACGGATTTATAATTAAGGGACTCCTTGGAGCCATCTTTGCCAGCATAACGGCAGGATTGGCAGGAACATATGTTGTCTCAAGGAGAATGGTTTTTTTGAGCGGCGGGATAACGCATGCGTCCTTCGGCGGAATTGGTATCGGCTATTTTATAGGTATCAACCCTGTTGTCGGAGCAGCAGTTTTCGGCATAATGTCAGCACTGGGAGTGGAGTACCTATCGGTAAAACAGAAAATCAGGGAAGACTCTGCAATTGGAATATTATGGGCTTTCGGAATGGCTATAGGAATTATCTTCATCTACCTTACTCCCGGATACACACCTAACCTTATGAGCTATCTCTTTGGAAGTATACTCACCGTATCCCGCGCAGATATAATTGCGTTGGGAGTTATGTCAGTAATACTGATACTATATTTCGGAATATTCTACAGAACGATTCTCTACATCTCTTTCGATGAGGTATATGCCAGAACCTACTCATCATATGTTGATATTTTTAAATACGTTACAACATCCCTCGTGGCCCTGACAATTGTTCTTAATATCCGGATGGCAGGTGTTGTTCTTGTTATTTCCTTGCTTACAATCCCGCCGAATATTGCCATGCTGTTCACCAGGGTCTATTCTAAAATTGTTATCTGGTCAATAATTGCCGGCTTTGTGGGCACTGCTACCGGTTACGTAATTTCTTATTATGCAGGCATACCGGTAGGCGCAACGATAATTTTTACTCTTGTAATAATTTGGGTATTGGTGAGAATTACTACGTTGTTAATTATGAAGTTATCAAAAAGACGGAATTGAGTGCTTAAAAAAATTGAAATAACAGTGGGAAGAATTTTCTAATAGATAACCCCCTTTCTTATTTCCCCCAAGGGGGAAAGGATAGCGTGAATGTAAGACTCCTTCCTCTTTGGGGGAAGGTTGGGAAGGGGGTCAAATGATACTATTATTAAAATTATTAAAGACCTTTACAACAAGAAAATTTATAATAAATAAAAAACCAATACAATGGATTACGATCTCATAATTATCGGAAGCGGACCCGGAGGTTATGTTGCAGCTATAAGAGCCTCACAACTGAAAATGAAAGTAGCAGTTGTTGAAAGAGCTGAACTCGGAGGCATCTGTCTAAACTGGGGATGCATACCAACTAAATCGCTCCTTAAAAGTGCCCAGGTGTTTGAATATCTGACTCATGCATCCGACTACGGAATTTCGATTTCAGGAGAAGTAAAACCGGATTTTACGGCAATGGTTACGCGAAGCAGAAATGTTGCCGAAGGGATGAGCAAAGGAGTTCAGTTTCTTTTCAGGAAGAACAATATAGAGCACCTGAAAGGATTCGGCCGTCTTGCAGGCAATAATACGGTGGAAGTACAGGATACAGATGGCAATAAGAAGAAGTACACTGCTAAAAATATTATTGTGGCAACCGGAGCAAGATCTAAGGAACTTCCTAATCTTAAGCAGGATGGTAAGAGGATAATTGGTTACCGGGAAGCTATGACACTTGAAAAACAGCCGGGTTCGATGGTTGTTGTAGGATCAGGTGCTATCGGCAGTGAGTTTGCAAATTTCTATCAGTCGCTCGGGACAAGTGTAACCTTAGTTGAATTTTTACCGCGAATTGTTCCGGTTGAAGATGAGGAGGTCTCCAAACAGCTTGAACGGTCCTTTAAGAAGATCAAGATGAAAGTAATGACCGATTCTACTGTTGAATCGGTAGATACTTCAACGGAGAAATGTAAGGTGACTATAAAGACACCAAAAGGACAGGAGATTGTGGAAGCTGATATTGTTCTGTCGGCTGTAGGCATTACTACAAATATTGAAGATATTGGTCTTGAGAGTGCAGGTGTTAAAACCGATAAAGGAAAGGTCGTTGTAAATGATTATTATGAGACGTCAGTGCCCGGTATTTTTGCTATTGGCGATATTGTTCACGGTCCGGCGCTTGCGCATGTGGCATCAGCAGAAGGAATAATCTGTGTTGAAAAAATATCCGGAATGGAAGTTGAACCTCTTGATTATGGAAATATCCCCGGATGTACATACACTAATCCTGAAATTGCCTCATGCGGTCTTACGGAAGTTGCAGCAAAAGAAGCAGGATATGAAATAAAAGTCGGTAAATTTCCTTTTACTGCTTCAGGTAAAGCTAGTGCGGCAGGTGCGAAAGATGGATTTGTTAAGCTTATATTTGATGCAGCTTATGGTGAACTTCTGGGTGCACACATGATCGGAGCCAATGTAACTGAGATGATTGCCGAGATTGTTGTTGCCAGAAAGCTGGAAACGACCGGACATGAGATAATCAAATCAGTCCATCCGCATCCTACTATGTCTGAAGCCATAATGGAGGCAGCTGCGGCAGCGTATGGGGAGGTGATACATTTATAACTCCCTGAACGCAACCTTTTTTCAATTAATTACATCAATCTTTAAGAATTGCTGGCTTTTGAGATAATTATTTTATATTTTTATCTTCTCATTTAGGGAAAAAACCTTGTCGGAGACTAAAAAAATAATAAAAGGTTGTCTTGCCGGTAACAGGAGGGATCAGGAACTTCTTTACAGAAGGCATGCGTCAAAGTTATATGCCGTATGCCTGCAGTACTCAGGTAATGATGAGGAGGCAAGGGATATCCTGCAGGAGGGATTTATAAAGATATTTGAGAACCTGGAACATTACAAGCATGAAGGTTCTTTCGAGGGTTGGATGCGACGTATTACGGTTAATA
>Ga0182010_10001813_pt1 | contig 11092 bp, 4 predicted proteins | sample 611E1MmetaG_FD_120488 | JGI IMG/M metagenome (GOLD analysis project Ga0182010, IMG submission 120488) | Permafrost microbial communities from Stordalen Mire, Sweden - 611E1M metaG | ecosystem: Environmental > Terrestrial > Soil > Wetlands > Permafrost | place: Sweden: Stordalen | collected...
AAGTCGAGCACCTGTCCATCCATGTCCTGGGTTCGCCCCTCATCCAGGATCTGGAGCAAGAGATTGGCCACGCCAGGAGGCGCCTTTTCAATCTCGTCGAACAAAACGATCGACTCGGGGAACTCGCGCACGCGCCCCAGCGCAGCGCCCTGCCCTCGCACGTAGCCGGTGTAGCCCGGGGGCGGGCCGAAGAGCTCGGCCGTGGCGGGGCCAAGATCGTAGCCCGAGCCTTCGAGGGTGTTCGCGTTGATGCGCACCAGGCAGTCCCGACCGGCGCCAAGAATGCGCGCCAGTTCGAGCGCGGCTTGCGTCTTGCCAACCCCTGTCGGACCTGCGAGGAGAAACACCCCGCGCGGGCCACGCTCGGAGTGGAAGGAGCCAAGCTTGGCCACGAAGGCATCCGAAAGCTCGCGCAGGGGTTCGGTCTGACCAGCGATCTTGGCGGAAAGCGCCTTGAAGACATCGCCTGCCGTCAGTCTATCCGGGTGGAGAATCGGAACGCCAATCTTCCGCTCCAGCACTTCGGTGAGAAGAGACTCGGTCAGCTCGATGCCAGGCGGGACGGCACACCGACGCTCGCTGGCCGCGAGTTCGAGAAACTCGATGGCGCCGCGAGGCTGGTGACTCGCGGGCAACCAGCGCTCGACGAGAGCGACCGTCTTCGCCAGCAGCTCCGCCGGAATGGAGACACCATAGTGCGACTCGATGTCGGCCTTGCGCATCGACAGGATCTGGATGGTTTGCTCGGACGTGGGCGAATCCAGACGGATCTTGGCAAATCCCTGGGCCAGGATGTCGCTCGATTCGACGTGCTGCCGGTACTCGCTTGGCGTCGCGCAACCGATGCAAGCGATCCTCCCAGCCGCAATCTCTTGCCACAATTCCTGAAAAGCGTCGGCAGGACCACGCAAGAGCAATGTGGGTATGTCGTCGACGAAGAGAATGAGACGAGGATTCTCGGACAGAACGGCGACGAGACTACGGACGCGCTGATCGAGCTCGCCTGCCCGATCGGCGCCCGAACGAAGAAGGTGGGGCTGCAGGGCAAATACACAGCGATCCCACAGGATCACGGGGATCGACGGGTGCCGTCCGACCATGCGCCCTGCGAGCTCATGCACGACAGAAGTCTTGCCCGAGCCCGCGGGTCCCACCACGATGGCGCTACGGTGCTTACGCTGCCCGAGCGTTTGAACGAGCTGGACCAGCACGGGCTCTGCTGGCGCGAGCGAGGGGTGAGGCGGCCCTGACTCCTCCAGAAGCCGGCCGTAGCGTTCCAGCAAGGCCCGTGCAACCGGTTCTAGTGGTTCAGGTGGCAGCAAGGCATGGGCTCGATCGAGCGAAGACGCCGGAACGCCTGCGGCTTCGAGCACCTGGCGGCAATCAGCGTCGTCGAGAATTGCTCGCAGAAGGTCGAAGACGCCGACTTCAACGGGGCCGGCTTCACCTCGCCCATGGCGCAAGCGACGGATCGGTGCACGCAAGGCAGGCGCCAGGCGCACGAGGCCCACAACTTCTCTCCGGGGCTGGAGCGGCCCGAATGGCAGGAGATCAGCAAGCTGGGGAACCTTGGCTATCACTGGCTCGCTCTGGCAAAGCGCCGCCACCAGCGTGCGCACGTCCACATCGACGCCCTCGGCAAGGGCGCGCTTGGCCACCGTGATGGCCGTCGAAGCCGCCGGATCGAAGGTTGCGCGCATGGGGATCTTGTATCACGACCGCGGCTCCTCTTCGCCAGGTCAGAAACCGAGGAACTTGCTCGCCCCGTTTGTCCTATAGTCGCCCCGACTACGGCGACACGCCCGAACACACGGTCGGCAAAGAGTGGAGGAGGAGACCGCCTTGGTAGCTCGATGGTCAGGATGAATACCAATGCCGTCAGAACACCCACGCCAGAGATCAGCGACACCACTTCCCATCCGGGTGTGTTGTTGGCCACGCGATCGTGAAGAGAGACCGGACCAAGTTGGCCAAGCGTCTTATCAGGCGCCTCTCGGATCTCGGCCTACAAGTCGAGATCCGAACTGCCGCCTAGGGATGCTGGCCTCTTCCTAGCGGCGAGATAGTAAACCGCTGCGTGCGGGAGCGCAGGGCCCGGATGATGACGGCGGGTAGCTGGACTTCCATCTGCCCCAGCTTATCATGGGCCATGCGCTCTGAATGGAAACAATAAAATGAAGACGATCGAACCCTGTGTCCTTCGCCGAGGGGTCAGCCTGACACATTCTCCGGACACCCTCGTCCTTTGCGACGAGGATATCGACCTTACTATCGAGATCGACTTGGGGGATTGCGGCAGCAGCGGTCCACAGGTCTTCACAGGCGATCCCTTGCGTCTCTCTGTGAATCCCGAGAGTCCTTGTGCCAGCGAGGTCATCGACATTCTGAAACGCGCCGCGCTGGCAGAAGAAGGACTGTCCCCGAGGGAAATACGTAGAAGGCAGAGCATCTTTCAGCTGCTGCAGCTCATGGATTTTGTCCTTTCAGAGATTCCCTACTACCAGTCAAGATCCGCCTATGCTTCCGTTCCGGTGACTTCCGTCGAGGATCTGCAAGCTCTTCCAATACTGACGAGAGCTGACCTACGAGCAAACCTTCTCGAGTTGATTCCTCGTGACTTGAGGCTTTCTCACGGCGCAGGTGCCGAGGGATTGACCATTCTCTCCACCAGTGGATCAACCGACGAACGGTTGCAGGCGCTTGTTGGCAACGAGGTCGCAACAGGACCCGAGGCGCATACTCGGGTTTGGACAGGAACAGAGGCAACCGCTCCGGTGAGGACAGCCATTCTGACAACTCCGACATGCTCTGGAACGGTCTGCCACCTCGGCCAGGCTTCGTTTGAAGAGCGCATTGTCGACAACACCCTGTCACTCAACAGCAGCGAGGACTTCTTCAGCATCGACCGTCGCTATGTTGAGCAAGCCGCCGAGGAGCTGCATCGTTTTGCGCCTGAGATATTGCTCGTCAATCCGGTGTATTTTCACTGGTTCGCCCGCAAAGCGCGTGAATTGGACATTCCGCTTCCAGCTGTCAAGTGGCTGACATATTCCTATCAGTATTGCTCGCAACTACAGAAATCTGCCCTGGAAGCGATGTTTCGTGTTCCCTTGCTGAGCTGGTACGCGTGTACGGAAGCTGCCGCTGTCGTCGGACAGGAATGCCTGCACGGACGACTCCACGTGCGCGCCGAACAGTGCTTGGTCGAGACAATCCGTAACGGCGTCCTCGCCCAGCCTGGTGAGCTAGGGGCGCTCTTGATCACTACGACAGCCGCGCGGACCATGCCACTTATCCGCTACCAGATTGGCGACGTCGGCTCCCTAGTTGATGAGCCGTGCGGTTGTCTGCTCAATGGCTGTCCGTCTCTTACGCTACACGGTCGTGCCAAGGACATGCTCTGTGGACTGGACCGCTGGATCACCACGCGGCAATTCGACGAGGCGATTTCGGACACCCCGGATTTGGATTTCTACTCTTGCACCCAAACTGATGCCGAGACACTTCGGCTTGAAGTCATTCCGGCGCTGGGGCAGGAAGCTGCCTTCGACCGAACCGGACTGGCGCATAAGCTCAGCTGTCGATTGGGCTTCGCCAAGGTCGACGTGAGGGTGGTCACTCGCCTCGACCCGATACCATCTTCGTTGAAATACCGGCAGACCTGTTGTGCCTACCGCCAGGCTCCGGCGTTCCCATGAACACACAGTCGAAAGGCCTGTTCGCCGAGATTCGTTCCGATTTCCCCCTGCTGCAACGGCGGGTAGATGGGCGACCGCTCGTGTACCTAGACTCCGCCGCTACGTCCTTGAAGCCAGATGCCGTCATCAGGGCCGAGAGAGCCTACTCGGAGGAATATACGGCCAATATTCATCGAGGCATACACCTGCTGTCGGAAGAGGCTTCGGCGGCCTATGAAGCTGCCCGACATCGGACGGCGCGGTTTCTGAAGGCCGATCCCTCAAGCGTCGTTTTTGTAAAGAACGCCACGGAGGGCCTGAATCTAGTCGCAAGAGGCATCGGCTTGACGAAGTCGGATCGGGTTCTCACCTCGTTGGCGGAACATCACTCAAACCTACTGCCCTGGATGCGAGAAGCAACCATGCGCTTCGTCGAGCGCGATCCATTGCTTCCCCTGGATCCCGCGAAGGTGCTCCAGGCTGTGGAGACGCATCGACCGCGAGTGCTGGCGCTCAGCCATGCATCCAATGTCACGGGGATCATCGAACCAATTGCCGAGATCTGCCAGGCACTGAGAGGACGTGAGGTTCTCGTGGTGGTCGATGCATCGCAAAGCGCACCCCACCTCCCCTTGGACGTTGTTGGCCTGGGATGTGACTTCCTGGCCTTCAGTGGCCACAAGATGCTGGGCCCGCCCGGTACCGGTGTCCTTTGGGGTCGGAAGGACCTGCTTGAGGGTCTGGCACCCCTGGTGCTTGGCGGGGGAGCCGTGACAGTCGTCTCTGGCTCGCACTACGAGCTGAAGCCAATCCCCTACCGCTTCGAAGCAGGCACGCCCAACATCGCCGGCGTGATTGGGCTCGCTGCTGCCATGGACTTCTTGGATCGTGTCGGGTTCGAGAGTATCGCTGCATATGAAGAAATGCTCGCGGCCAAAATGGAGACTGAGCTCTCCAACGTGCCGGGAACGCGATTGATCATGTCTACGCAAAGGCGTCGATTGGCGCTGGCGGAGGTGGTCTTGACCTCTTCGCGATTGGGCCCTGATGAGGTTGCGTTGATGCTTAGCGATACTTTCAAGATCATGGTGCGCTCAGGATTCCATTGCGCGCACCCCTTGTTTGAACAGCTTGGGCTGACACGTGGCGCTGTTCGGGCATCGGCGTATCTCTACAACACGGAGGATGATATCTCCGAGTTGGCGAACGCGCTTAGGTCGATTCTCAAGTGATGCCGCAGGGGCGATAGAGATGCCCTGGCGTCTTCCGTCGCGGCAGACGTCTGGATCGGGCAGCCGACTTGAGCTAGAGTCGCTGCGTGTCGTACGCGGCCCTGGTCGAATACCAACGGCGTCTCTGGCAGCTTCGCCACGTCGAAGCGTTTGTGGCGTGGGACGAGGCCACCATGATGCCCGAAGGTGGCGGCGCCGCGCGCGCCGAGGCGCTGTCCGCGTTGCGGGGATTAATTCACCAACAAGCTACGCGCGCGGATTTGGCCGACTTGTTTGCCGCTGCCGCTGCCGAAGCGGGGCGGCTTCTGCCTTGGCAGCAAGCCAACCTGCGGGAAATGAAGCGGGAATGGGTGCATGCGACCGCGCTGCCGCAGGACCTGGTCGAGGCGATGTCGCGTGCGGAGTCCCTCAGCGAACAGGCCTGGCGAAGATTGCGGCCGACCAACGATTTCGCCGGTTTCCTTGGCTTCTTTCGCGAGGTGGTCCGGCTCAAGCGAGAGGCAGCGCAAGCATGGGGCGAAAAACTATCGCTTGCTCCCTACGACGCCCTGGTCGACAGCTTCGAGCCCGGGATGCGTGCTAGCCAGATCGCACCGCTGTTTGCGCGCCTGAGCGCGTTCTTGCCTGGGTTCATCGAAAAGGCGTTGCAGCGACGGGAGCGCGAGACGATCGTGACGTGCCAGGGCCCTTTCCCCGAAGAACGCCAGCGCTGGCTGGCACTGCATCTCATGGCCAGGATTGGATTCGACTTTCATCACGGGCGCCTGGACACAAGCCACCATCCATTCTGCACAGGCGTGCCGACCGATGTTCGCATCACCACGCGCTACCATCTTGGCGACTACACCGAATCCATGATGAGCGTGCTGCATGAATCTGGTCACGCCAGGTACGAACAAAACTTGCCGCGCGCATGGCAAGACCAGCCGGTGGGAGCGGCGCGCGGGTCGTGTATTCACGAAAGCCAGAGCCTGCTTTTTGAGATGCAGGCCGGTCGCAGCCGCGCCTTTCTGGAATTTGCGGCACCCATCTTGGCGGAAGCGTTTCCCGAAGGATGCGCGCACGATCGCAGGGCGCTCAGCCCGGAGAATCTGTTCAGGCAATTGACCCAGGTCAAACCCGGGCTTATTCGAACCGAGTCGGACGAGGTGACCTCTCCGTGCCATATCCTCTTGCGCTTCAAACTCGAAATGGGTCTCATCGAAGGCTCGCTGCGACCTGAAGATGTTCCGGAGGCGTGGGACGCTGGCATGCGCGGGCTTCTCGGCCTGTCGACCCTGGGCAACGATCGCGATGGCTGTCTGCAAGATGTTCACTGGCCGGCTGGTATGTTTGGCTACTTTCCGGCCTATGCCTTGGGCGCCCTGATCGCGGCTCAGCTGTTTCGTGCCGTTCGACGGGCTCACCCGGACTTGATGGAACACATTCGTCGCGGCGACTTCGCTGTCCTCGACACCTGGCTTCGCGACCACGTCTGGAGCCGCGGGTCGTTGCTCAGTTGCGCGGAGCTAGTTGAACAGGCCACGGGCAGCCCCCTGGGCACGGAGGCATTCGAGGAGCACCTCGAACGTCGCTACGTGCAGCGGGAACCGTGAGAAGCTCTAGAAATCGACCAGCTGCCGAATTCTCCCAGGAAGGGGTGAGATAGGTGGAGGACCGCAGGGACAACTCGCAGGCGACGTCAGAAGAGATTGCAGCCTCACCCCCAACCCCCGGAGTGAGAGTGTGGACTACCCGCGCTCGTATGGTGTCCCTAGTTGAGTGTGACGTCCATCGCTGCGCCGGTGTAGGTCACTGTCTTGTCGGCCGCAGCGGTTGAAGGATAGCCCACAGCCTTTCCGGAAGCGACGCGAACGACCTGGAAGCTACGCGAGGCGAGCATCCCGGTGAACGAGCCCTGGCGGGCGCCGATGCTGAGTGTCTTTGTGGCATCGGTCCACTTGAGCTGTATCTCGGTGAAGGCCGAGGTTTCGTAGTCGTTGGTCGTCCCCTGATCTTCGTACAGCGTGAAGGCCCCGTCAGCGCCGGCGTAGACGTAGAAAGTAATGGGATCCGCGGGCTTCTCCCCGGTGTATTGCAGGTCCGGGCCGAGGGGCACAATTGATCCCGCGCGGACGTAGACCGGCATGGCGTCGAACGGGGCAGGGCCTGAGACGCTCGCTCCGCCCGCAGCGGCTGCGCCCGTCCAGAACAGGTACCAGCCGCCCGGGGTGCTGGGCAGATACACCGACCGCGTGGTCGCCTGGTAGGTGGTGACCGGCGCAACCAGGAAGGCCGGACCGAACATGTACTGGTCCCCGATCGTGCGCGCCGTGGTGTCGTTGCGGAAATCCATGACCAGGGGACGCATGATGGTTCCCGCGTGCTGGGTGACCGCCCCGGCGAGTGAATACACATAGGGCAGCATGCGATATCGCAGCTTATCGAACTTGAGCATCGCCGCGTAGGCCGCGCTGGTGTCGCCGCCGAATTGCCAGATCTCGCGGAAGGGCGTCTGGCCGTGCACGCGCATGAGGGGCAAGAAGGTCGCGTACTCGAACCAGCGGGCGTTAAGTTCCTGCCATTCGGCCAGATCGGCTGCAGTTGGGCTGGCCGCCGCAAAGCGGGTTGGCACCGCGAACCCTCCACTGTCGAGGGTCCAATACGGCATACCCGACACCGAAAACCCCAGGCCGGCGGGAATCTGCTTTCGCATTGCCGTCCAAGTCGATGATATGTCGCCCGACCAGGTCGCGGCCGAGTAGCGCTGTTGCCCGGCAAATCCATTGCGGGTCAAAATGAAGACGCGCTGGTTGGGGGCGGCGGCGCGTTGGCCATCGTACACCGCCTGGCTGTTTACCAGGGCATAGGCGTTCAACATGCGCGAGCCAGAGCCCAGTGCGGTTGGGTTCATGTGGGTCTGGTTGGTTGTCACTTGCGCATTGATGCTGGTGAACGGACCTTCGACGATCTCGGGCTCGGTTGCATCCATCCACCAGGCGTCGATGCCCAAGGAGAACAGCGACGTGTTCATTTGCGACCAGTACATGGCCCGCGCATCGGCACTGAACGCATCGTAGAAGGTGAAGTTGTAGCCAACGAAGTCCTTCTTCCCCTCAGTGACGTTCAACTTGTAGACGAAGCCCTTGGCGTTGAGCGCGGTGTAGTTCGCGGTGCTGGTGTAGAACTTGGGCCACACCGATATCATCAGACGGGCGTGATAGGTGTCGTGGATGGTTTTCATCATCCCCGCTGGATCCGGATAGCGGCTGGAATCAAACTGGTGCGATCCCCATTGATCGGGCAGCCAGTACTGCCAGTCCTGCACGATGTTGTCGATGGGCGCGCTGCGATCGCGATAGCCTTTGAGCACGTCGGTGATTTCCTGGGCTGTCTTGTAGCGCTCGCGGCATTGCCAGTACCCGTAGGCCCACAGGGGCAGCATGGTCGCCTTGCCCGTGAGTTGCCGATAGCCCGCGACCACGTCGTCCAGTTCCGGCCCGTAGACGAAATAGTAGTCAACGCCGTCGGCCACCTGGGACCAAAGCGAGGTGGTGCGGTTGCTGACCGGCGGCTTCCACAGTAGGCGAATGATGTTCATGCCGTCGCCGTTCCATTGCAGACGCACCGGCACTGCCTGACCGGCAGTCAGGCTCACATGGGCGATGTCTTCATTGGGCAACCAGTTTTGCCGCCAATGATTGATCACCATTTGGTTGTTCACGCTAAGCTGGACCGTGCCCGACGAGTAGGTGCGAAAAGTGTAGTCACCCGTCACCGTGGGCGTGACTGTGCCCGACCAGTCCTTGGTGTTGCCGGTGGCTGGGCTGACGTTCCCGGGGTCGCCCGAGGTCGCGTAGAGGCCGGTGGTTCCCGGCAGGGGCACCGCGTCCGTCAAGTCACCGAAGCGGGTGAACGAGGTGTTGTCCCACAAAATGCCGTAGCCGCGACTCGACACCAGATAGGGAATGAAGACCTCGGTGTTGTACTGGTGCAGATCCAGATCGGTGCCTTTGATGTCGATGAGGCCGTGTTGGTGCTGGCCCAGGCCGTAAAGCGATTCATCGGCGTTCGATGCCCATTCCTGGCGAACATTGCTGGTTGCTTCGCCTTGCACCGTCGCGGCGGTCAGGGTGCGACCGCCTGCTGAGTTCTCGGCCAAGATGGTTTGCCCGGTGGGATCGAGGAAGGTGACCTGGCCGGTGGTGGTATCGACCTGAACGGTCAGTTTCGCGGTGGCGAGCTTGGTCAGATTTCCCGCCGTCGTGGTGGTGAACGAGGTCGGGACACATTGTTTGGCTGCCGTGGTCAGGCTGTCGCGGGTGAAGAAGGTCGCGTTCCTGGCGCAGGCGACGCGGATCACATTTTCCGCGCACACCTCGATCTTCAAGGTTCCGCTGCCCACGCTCAGGGTGAGCCCACCCCCGGTGGTGGGGACACCCCCAGTTCCGCCGCCACCGCCGCCGCTTCCCGCGGTTGCCGTACCGGTCCCGGATCCGGTCTGGCCCGCACCACCCGTCGCCGTGCCGCCACCGCCGGTCCTGCTGCCGCCCGGGCTTGTCGTCCCGCCGCTTGAGCCCGCGCTGCCTCCGCTGCCGCCGGAAGCACCCCCGCTGCCCGCACCTGCCGCGCCCGCGCCACCGCCGCTGCCCGCACTGCGCGTGGAAGCGCCACCGCTGCCGGCGCTCGCGCTTGCCGTCCCGCCGGTAGAGCCTGCGCCACCATCGCCGCCATAGCTGCTGGTGCTCCCGGCGGCCGCCCCACTGCTCTGGCCGCCCGAGGCAGTAGAACCCACCATGGAGCCCGCGGCGGCATCGCCGCTTCCGGCGGTGGCGGATCTGCCCCCGTCAGTCTTGGAATTCGTGCCGCTGCAGGAAACCAGCCAGCCAGCAGCACCCGCTATCAGAATCATCTGGCCTGAAAATCTGCACATACCGACTCCTTGCGCAATCGATGAAGCGTGCTCCCTTCGCGCGCGAGAGCAAGTGAAGCCCAGAGGGACGACAGCCTTGCAGTTGCGCGAGGGGGGGCGAAACGGTTCACGCCCTGGCCGTTGTTCTACTGATCGCCGCCGCTGACAAGGCGCCGAAGCTTTCCGGCCACCACTGCGCTCAACGCCAGCATCGCGCCCCACGGGGTGGCTCTGCGGTCGACCCCGGCGACACTACAGCCGCCCCCTGAACTCCCGGCTGCGGCTTTCCCGCTCGTGGCTTCGGTGGTTCCGTCGGTGCCGCCCGCTGAGCTTGAGGCCGTCCCGCTTGCGGCGGTCGTTCCGCCTGTAGTCGTCGAGCCCCCGGAAGCCGGCGTAGCGCTGGTCGCCAGTCCGCCAGTTCCTCCGCTGCCACTGCCGCTGGACGTAGTGCCACCGTTCTCGGTCGTACCGCCCGCAGCGGTCGCACCGCCGCTGCCCGCGCTCCCGCTGCTGCCCCCGCCGCCCGCCCCGCCAGCACCGCTGCTTCCGCCGGTGCGCGCCCCTCCGGCTCCGCTCGTCCCGCCGCGGCCCGCGCCTCCAGCCCCGCTGCTCCCGCCGCGCGCGCCTCCGGCTCCGCTCGTTCCGCCGCTGCCGCCCCCGCCTCCCGCTCCACTGTTCCCGCCACTGCCGCCGGTGGGAGTGACTGTGCCACTGCCTGGAATGTATTCAATCCACTCCAATGCGTCAGTCTCAGCATAGTCGAAGTTCGTGAGGAACTGGGGAATCGCGGCTGAGCCGGTTGTTGCCTTCGCGACAACGGTCATGACGGCCGTGTTGAAGAGAACGTTCTTTGCGGTGAGATAGTCGACGATGGGGGCGAAGGTACCCATGACGATTCGGTCTGTGCGAGTGTCCCAGCTCCCGCCCGGAGTTCTGCCGTTCGCCAGCAACCCATCCACGATGCACAGTTGCTGGCGGACAGGATTGCCGCCCAGGATAGCGGGATGCTTATTGATTTCGCAGATGGCCGGTATGGAGTGCAGCCCGGTCGCACTTCCAATACTGCCGGTTGTGTTTGCGGTATTGACGAAGGTGCCGAGATGGTTCTTCATGCACAGGCTGCAGCTGCCGTACCCGTAGCTGCCCCCAGGACCGTCATGGATCTTGAGTACGCAGATATCGACGAGGATGTCTATGACGCCGTCGACCAGGTCGGCCACGCAGGAGATGGTCTTTCCACTTCCCACATTGGTAATGGTGACCGGCTTGAACCCGTTCAGGGAAGCTGCTCT
>Ga0182010_10001817_pt1 | contig 11076 bp, 8 predicted proteins | sample 611E1MmetaG_FD_120488 | JGI IMG/M metagenome (GOLD analysis project Ga0182010, IMG submission 120488) | Permafrost microbial communities from Stordalen Mire, Sweden - 611E1M metaG | ecosystem: Environmental > Terrestrial > Soil > Wetlands > Permafrost | place: Sweden: Stordalen | collected...
AGAGGACGGGTGTGGCCCTTGCCGCGCACGGCCTCGGCAAACGCTTCGGGGAGCGGGTCGCGTTCGACGACGTGTCCTTCGAGATCGGCTACGGGGAGGTCTTCGGCTTCCTCGGGCCGAACGGGGCCGGGAAGACCACGACCGTCCGTACGTTGTCGGCACTCATCTCGCCCACGTCCGGGACGGCCACGGTCGCCGGACTGCAGCTCACCGAGGACAACCGCGCGCGGATCAGGCAGCGCATCGCCGTCATGCCCGAGGCGCCAGGGCTGTACCCGCGGCTGACGATCGCCGAGAACCTCGAGTGCTTCGCCGGCCTGTACGCGCTGGCCGACCCTGCAGAGCGTGTGCGTCGGGTGCTTGCGGCGGTCGATCTCGCCGACCGGGCGAACGACCCGTGCGGCAAGCTCTCCAAGGGTCTGCGCCAGAAGGTGAGCCTCGCCAGGGCGTTGCTCAACGACGACGCGGAGGTGGTCTTCCTCGACGAGCCGACATCGGGACTCGACCCGCTCGCCGTCCGCGAGGTCCACGAGATCATCGATGGCCTCCGGGGACGCGGGGTGACGGTCTTCCTGACGACGCATCGCCTCGAGGAAGCGGAGCGGCTGTGCGACAGGGTCGCGCTGCTGAGCACGACGCTGCGCGCTCTGGGGCGGCCGGACGACCTCCGCGAGCTGCTGTTCGCGAAGACGCTCGTCGTCCGGACGAGCGGACCTCTGCCAGATCCGGGCCGGGTCTTCGATGGGCTCCCGGCGGTCGAGGGCTGGCGTGTGGACGGTGAGGGGCTGTACCACCTGACGGTCTCCGTCCAGAGTGCGGCGGCTCCTGCCGTGACCCGCGCCCTCGTCGCGTCCGGTGCCGACGTGCTGTCTATCGGGGAGTCCCAGCACTCGCTCGAGGACGTGTACGTGGAGCTCATCGGTGACGACGAGGCAGGCGACCGGTGAACGCCGCGCGCACCCGGATCCGGGCCATCTACCGCAAGGAGTTCCGCGAGTACCGGCGGAACTGGTCCATCGTCTCGACGATGGCGGCGATCCCGCTGGGCATCGTCACGTTCCCCCTGATCCTCGTGATCGCGCTCCCCGCGTCAGCGGCCCAGGGCATCGGCGGGGACCCTCTCGTGATCCTGCTGGGCATCCCGGCGATCGTCCCGTCGATCATGGCCGGGTACGCGATCGTGGGGGAGCGCGTCCAGGGGACGCTCGAGCCGCTGCTCAGCACCGCCATCAGCAGTACGGAGCTCGTCCTCGCCAAGGGCCTGGCAGCGCTGGTGCCGTCACTCGCGATCTCGTACGGGATGTACGCGGCGTTCGTCGTCGCGACGGAGATCTTCGCCCAACCGGCCGTGGCGGCGGCGGTCCTGCCGTGGCCCTACGTGGTCGCGCAGCTGGCCTTCACACCACTGCTCGCCGTCCTGTCGATCTGGATCGGCTTCGCGATCTCCGCACGCGTCTCCGACGTTCGCGTCGCACAACAGCTGAGCGCCATGTCGGTGATGCCCGCCCTGCTCGTGGCGTACCTCATCTCGTTCGACGTGATCCACATGACGCTCGCGTTGGCCATCGTCATCGCGGCAGTGCTGCTGCTCCTCGACGGCTTGGGCTGGCGCCTCGTCACGGCGGCCTTCAACCCTGAGCGGCTCATCACCGGTACGAAGTAGAGCGCCGTGCGCGCCGCTCACGGGTGCACGTCGCACACCCGTGCTGCGACGTGGCGAGCCGTACGTGGCAGGGTGGGGTGCAGTCCGGGCTGAGCGTGCTCGGTTCTTGGTCGGTTCAGGAGGGATCAGGCGTGAGTCGCGGGGATGTGCTCGGGATCGGGGCGGTGCTGAGCCGTTCGGCGCGTGAGGTCCGTACGCGCGAGTCCATCGCACAGATCGGGGCGATGGGTGGCGGAGCGGTCGCCGCGATCGTCGCGCCGTTCGTCTTCCGGGCGACGGGCACGCCGCTGTCGGGGCAGGTGTCGATCGCGACGGTGACCTCGATCCTCGTGGCCGTGCTGGGCGGGGGCGCGTTCGCGATCGCGTACGTACGTGTCGCGCGGCGGACGTCGAGGTGGCAGCGCCGTCGGATGATCTGGCGCGTCCGGGACGCCGCTTCCCTCACGATCGCCGCGGCCGCCATGGCGGCCATGGCCGCTCTCGCAGCGTTCACCGTCTTCCAGCGGATGTTCCAGGGCCTGTTGCTCGGCCGGATCGCGGCAACCCTGATGGCGGCGGCTACCGTCGCCGCCGCGTGCTACCTGCTGACCAACATCGGGCAGGAGATGAGCAGCTCCGGCGTGGCCGTACTCCTGGGCGCCTTCCTTGGCGCAGGTGTCGTGGCGGCGACCCTCAGCGCGGACGACCCGGGCTGGTGGCAGTCGAACTTCAGCGCCCTCGGGGTCAGCACGGAGACCTCCGCCTCGGCGTTCAACTTCACCGTGATCACGGCCGGTGTGGTGCTGACGACACTCGCGGACTACCTCGCCGACGACCTGGAACGCTGGGACGGCGTCACGCGGAGAGAAGTCCGTACGATCCGGGTGATGCTCATCGTCATCGGGCTCGCGCTCATCGGCCTCGGGTCGATCCCCGTCGACACGAGCCGGCTCGTCCACGACATCAACGCCGTCAGCGTGATCGTCGGTTTCGGCGCCATGATCCTCGCGACGCCGTTCCTGCTGCGGGGTCTGCCGCGTCCGTTCCTGCTCAGCACCGCGGTGCTCGGCGTCCTCATCCTCGGGATCGTCGGCCTGTGGAAGCTGTTCCACGTGTACAACTTCACCGCGGTCGAGATGCTGAGCGTCCTGATCATCTTCGCGTGGCTGGGGCTGTTCTCCCGCACGGTCGCCAGCGGTCCGCCGGACCCCGAGCCTGAGCCGGACATCCAGCCGACGTCCGAACCCGGACGCATTCCGGCCGTGCTGGACGCCATGCCGAAAGGACATCCCGTACAGGTCCTGCCGCAGGAGGCTGTGACGCCGGGGCGGCGGCCGAGCGCGCTGCTCGTCGCAGCGGGGATCGGGATGGCCGCAGGAGCAGTGCTCGTCACGCTCCTGCGCCGCGGAGACTAGCTAGCCGCGGTTCAGCGGCAGACCCAGAAGATGAAGAAGCGGTAGCACCTCGGCTGCGTGGCCGTCCTGGTCGGCGTCGCCGATGCGGTCGGCTTCAGCACCGACTGGCTCGGGTTCGGAGCGGTCGTCGTGGCCTTCGCGGTCGTGGTCGCGGGCTTGGGAGTCGTGGTCGTCGCCTTGGGCTGCGTGGACGTCGCGGCGGCGGTGGTCCCGACGGACTTCGCGCTGACCACCGGTGCCTTCGTCGTGGCAGCAGCGGTGGTGGCCGCCGTCACCTGCACGCTGGGCTTCGTCGTCTGTGCTGCAGGAGCCAGGGTCGTCTGCGCCACGGGAGCCTTGGTCGTCGCGACGACCGACTTCTGCGCGACGGACGTCGTACGGACCGCCGTGGACTGCGAGTCGGTGGCTGACGGCTGCCACGCGGGAAGCTCGGTGGCCTCAACGGACCGTTCGGGCAGCGCGATGGAGGGGGCGGCAGTACCACCGGCGACCGTGACGGCCCCGACCGACTTCGGGCCCTCGAACAGCTGGAACACCCCGATGATGCCGGTCAGGATGAACATTGTGATGAGCCACAGCTGCCAACGCTTCGCTCTAACACCCACAGCAGAAACCCCCCGCACAGATCCCCAAGCGCTATCCCCCATAGCAATCGCGAGCCTACCGCGGCCCTGGGGTTCACATGCAACTACGGTCGACTTATGGTCGTGTTGACGTCAGACCAGGGTCATACGGAGGTCTTGCGGATCCCTGCGGCCACCTTGTCGAAGCGTGTCTTGTCGAGCTTCTCTGCTCGGCCACGTACGTCGTCGGGATGGATCCGTACGATCCGGTCGACCCTCGCGCGCGAAGGGCGGCGCCTGGCGTCCCAGGCGCCCGTGCCGATCGTCACCCAGCGACCGGGCTCGGCGTCGGCCTCGCGGTCCACGATCGAGAGCGTCACACCCAGCAACCAGTCGCCGTCACGCCCGACGAGCAGCACCGGATGGTCCTTGCCCTGCTTGTGGTCCGCTTCGTCCGGGACCCACGCCGTGACGACCTCGCCCGGGTCGGGCGTCTTGCCGGTGTGGGGCGCGTACGTGATCTGCGGGCGTCCCTTGAAGTCCCCCGGGTAACGCACGGACAGCTTCGGCGCGTGCCGGTCGTCGGACGCGGGGCGGCTGGCGCCCGACGCCTTGCGTACGGTGCCGGTGGCCTGACGCGCGGCCGTCTTGAGGACGTCCTTGGCGATGCGGTTCAGGGAGCCGAGCAGCTGGTCGGCGAGTGACGCCATCACGCGTCCCGTCGGTAGCGCGGGAGGATCCCGTACATCACGTTCTGGGCCCAGCCGCGTCGCATGGCAGGCGCTGTACGGATCACGGCCCACGCGGCCAAGTAGCGACCGATCACGGGGAGCCACAGCAACCCGGCGCCGATCGCGATCGGGATCATGGCGATCATCGCCACGTTGTTCAGCAGGTAGGTGAGGCCGGACAGCGCGAACGCGACGATGCCGCCGATCCGGGCCCAGCGGCGACCGTTCCAGGCGTTGTACGCGATCGCGCCCGCCGCGGTGGCGACCACAGCGCCGATCGCCCCGATCGTGAGGACCATCACGATCGTCAGGAAGGAGACGGGGTCGGGCTTGGTCCACTCGAGGACGCGAGCCGCCGTGTGGTAGCCGGTCACGGTCGCCGCGTCCCAGAGCACCTTGACGAGGCCGACCGATGACACCACGGCGCCGACGACGAGCAGGCCAGTCGACACCGCGAGCACGACGGGACGCTGGGGCTCGCCGCTGCGCGGGCTCACGGGGTAGGCGCCGACGGTCGGCTTGTACGGCGCGAGGACGTCGATGGCCTGGTGCGCGCCCGGGTCGCCGAGGTGGTCCTCGGTCACCGTCACCGCCTGGTCAGTCATCCTGCTCCTGTCGACGCCGACCAGGGTACAAGGCCAGCGTGTGTACGGGTTGCCGGGCGCGTCCCCCGTCACCCTCGCGGCCCCCGAACGCGGAACGGCCGCCATCCGGAACACCGGATGACGGCCGTCGCGTACAGCCGGATCAGGTCACTGCTTCATGGAGCCCGTCTCGAGGAACCGTACGTGCCAGCTGAGCGCCTCGCGGAGGTCGTGCGGGGTCTGCAGGCCGTTGGCGGTCTTGCTCGCACGCTCGAAGTAGTCGCTCAGCGCCGCCTGGTAGTCAGGGTGGACGCAGTTCTCGATGATGGACTTGGCCCGCTGCTTCGGCGAGAGGCCGCGGAGGTCGGCGAGGCCACGCTCCGTGATGAGCACCTGGACGTCGTGCTCGGTGTGGTCGTGGTGGCTGACCATCGGCACGAAGCAGGAGATGTTGCCGTGCTTTGCGGTCGACGGCGTGACGAAGCAGGAGATGTACGCGTTGCGCGTGAAGTCACCTGAGCCGCCGATGCCGTTCTGCATCTTCGAGCCCATGACGTGGGTCGAGTTCACGTTGCCGTACATGTCGGCCTCGATCATGCCGTTGCACGCGACGACCCCGAGCCGACGGATGTTCTCCGGGTGGTTCGAGATCTCCTGCGGGCGCAGGATGATCGACTTGCGGTAGTCGGCGGCGTGGTTGTTCATCCGCTCGGCGGCCGTCGGGGACAGCGAGAACGCGGTCGCTGACGCGGCGATGACCTTGCCGGAGTCGATGAGGTCGACCATGCCGTCCTGGATCACCTCGGTGTAGCTGGTGAGGTTCTCGAAGGGCGACTCGAGCAACCCGGCGAGCACGGCGTTGGCGATGTTGCCGACGCCGGACTGGAGCGGCAGCAGGTTCGTCGGCATGCGGCCGGCGGTGACCTCGCCACCCAGGAAGTCGATGAGGTGGCCGGCGATCGCCCGCGAGTCCTCGTCGAGCGGCTTGAACGGCGTGTTGCGATCCTCGGCGTTCGACTCGACGACCGCGATGACCCTGTCGAAGTCGATCTTCATCGTCGTCTGGCCGATCCGGTCAGCCGCCTTCGTCAGCGGGATCGGGAGCCGGTCCGGGGGAAGCGCGGTGCCGTAGTAGACGTCATGCATGCCTTCGAGATCGAGCGACTGCCACTCGTTGACCTCGAGGATGATCTTGTCAGCCGTGTCGAGGTACACGTTGTTGTTGCCGATCGAGCTGGACGGCACGGCAGTGCCGTCGGCCTTGATCGCCGTGACCTCGATGACTGCGACATGGAGGTGGCCCAGGAAGCCTTGGCGCATCCAGATGGCCGAGTGGGACAGGTGCATGTCCGAGTACTCGGAGACGCCCTTGTTGATCATGTTCCGCATGATCGGGTCGGACTGGTAAGGAGCTCGGAACGAGATTCCGCCGGTCTCAGCGAGCGCCCCGTCGAGCTCGGGGGCCGTCGACGCACCGGTGTACACGCCGACGCGGAACTCGTCGCCGCGTGCGTGTGCAGCCTTGATGCGAGTGGCGAGGGCGCCAGGAACCGCCTTCGGGTAACCGGCGCCGGTGAACCCGGAGAAGCCGATGTTGTCGCCGTTGTGGATCAGTGCTGCGGCGTCGTCCGCCGACATGACCTTGGCTTTGTAGGCCTCATTGAAGATGCGAGACATGCGACCCTTTCATCCGGGGCGCACTCGGCGCCTCCCAGCCCGGCGCAGCCGGCTTACGGCAGGTCACACTACCGATCACGGATCGGCTGCACTGCCTCGGGGACAAGTTCGCCTCGGGTTCTCTGCGGCCAGAGAACCGGTCAGCTCAGCGCCTGGTCGAGCAAGTCACCACGTACGACTGGTCGCGCACCACGACGCGCGTGGGGCCCACCTGGTCGCGGGCGACCGGGAGGTAGGGGAGGTGGCTGTTGAAGACGAGCCACAGCTCGCCCCCTTGCCGCAGCGCCCTGCCGGCATCGGCCACCATGGCGAAGGCGGCCGAGGAGTCCTTCGCCGCGCCCCGGTGGAACGGTGGGTTGCAGGCGACGAGGTCGAGCCCTGCGACGTCGAGCGGGATGCCGTCCGCACGACGCGCGACGATGCCGAACCCGTTCGCCTCGGCGGTCAGGGTGGTGCTCGCGACGGCCGCCGCGGACGCGTCGCACGCCAGTACGTCCCAGCCCAGCCCCGCCAGTACAGCCGCCACGATCCCGCTGCCGCAGCCCAGGTCGAGCGCCCTGCCCGAGACGGGCTGCTCGTGATGGAGGGCGCGCAGCAGCAGACGCGTACCGCGGTCGAGCGTCGTACCGCCGAACACATTCCCGTGCGCCAGCACGTCCAGCCCCAGCTCGGTGTTCGTCGCGAGGTGCGGCCATGTACGTGCGGGTGACGTCGGAGCCGACGCGCGCAGGACCCGCGACTTCTGCCGCCCGCGAGACGCGCTGACCTCGCCGAACGATGCCCGTAGCGCGTCGTTCATGGCCGGCACGAGGTGCTTGTCGCGGGCCCCTCCGTACACACGGACGTCCGGTGCGCACCGCAGCGCGAGCACCTCGGCGACGTCCTCGACGGCCGCGACTGCCTTGGGGAGGCGCCACAGGACGGTCGTCACCTCGGACAGGTCGGGCTCGGCAGTCAGGTCGACGGGTGTCACGCCCGTCGGCAGCAGCTCCTCGTCGCGGATGTCGTCGCAGGCGGCGAGCACGCGCGCGCCGTGCTCCAGGGCCGCGGCCGCGAGCGCACCGTCCGCGTCGTCGACGACGAGCACGACATCGCCCAGGTCGCCGGCCTCGTCGAGGATGATCCGGGAGACGGGGTCGAGGTCGGAGGCGCCAGGGTCGCGCTGGGTCTCGGCGGAATCGAGCTCGGCGGCAACCACGGAAGGCTCTGCCATCACTCGCTCGGGAACGCGACGCCGACCTGGCGGCGGATCTCGTCCATGGTCTCCATGATCGAGACCGTCTCGTCCAGCGGCATGTACGGAGACTCCGTGGCCCCCTCGGCCACGAGATGGGCCATGTGGCACGCCTCGTACACGAGCGCGTCATGGTTCGACGGGCCCTGCTCGGGGGCTTCGACCGAGGTGCCATCGGGACGTACGAGCCGTACGCGCCCGGGCCCGTAGAAGAACATCGACCCGTCGAGCTCGATCCGTCCCTCGGTGCCGGCGATGGAGGCGATGACGGCCGAGGGTGCGGCCATCGTGGTGGTGATCGTGGCGACCGCGCCGGGGTGGTCGGCGAAGCCGGTCTCGACCGCCGCGATCGTACGGTCCACGCCATTGGGCAGCAGCTGGCCGGCCGCGAGTACCCGGCTCGGCGTTCCGAGCGCGAACGAGACGAACGACACCGGATAGATGCCGAGGTCGAGCAGGGCGCCCCCCGCACGATCAGGGTCGTACATGCGGGGTGCCTGCTTCTCCGTGATGAGCCGGTTGTGCGTGGCGTCGACGGCGATGATCTCGCCGAGCTCGCCCGACTCGAGGATCTGCCGCACGATGTCGTAGCGGGGCGCGAACCTCGGCCACATCGCCTCGACGCACGCCACCTTCGCCGCACGGGCAGCCGCCACGACCTCGCGGGCCTCGGCGGCGTTGCGGGTGAACGACTTCTCGACGAGCACGTGCTTGCCGGCCGCGATGGCCAGCAGCGCCTGCGCGTGGTGGGCGGAGTGGGGAGACGCGACGTAGACGGCGTCCACGTCCGGGTCCGAGACCAGCTGCTCGTACGAGGAGTACGAGCGCTCGACGCCGAACCGTGCGGCGAACTCGTCGGCGTGGGACTGGGTGCGGGACCCCACAGCGAGGATCCTCTGAGACGAGCGCTGCATCGCGCGCGCCATGCTCGTCGCGATCCCGCCCGGCGCGAGGACGCCCCAGCGCAGCGGTGGTGCGTCGTACGAGTCGGGGATCCGCGACGTGGGTAGCAGGGTCATCATGACCGGCAGGCTACCGCGCGGCCGTCGGGCGGACGCCTCCCCGGCGATGTGCGGCCAGCTCGAGAACAGCCGGGACCCAGGGTCGTACAGCGGGGGGCCCAGTGGATAGGCTGGCCTCGGTCACATCGCGCCGATTCAAAGCTCCGGCGGCGCGATCGACTCCCGCGACCGAAGCTGGTTGCGGACAGTCTCAGGAGCTGACGACGAGGAGAGTCCGTACACACATGACTGACACGAAGTACGTCTACGACCTGTCCGAAGGTGACATGTCCATGAAGCCGCTGCTCGGCGGCAAGGGCGCTGGTCTGGCCGACATGGCCAAGATCGGCGTTCCGGTTCCCGATGCATTCACGGTCACGACCGCGGCCTGTGTCGATGCCATGAACAACAACAGCGAATGGCCCGACGGCCTCGCCGACCAGATCACAGCCGGTCTGGCCCGCCTCGAGGAGCGCACGGGCCGCAAGCTCGGCGACACCAACCGCCCGCTGCTCGTCTCCGTACGTTCCGGCGCCGTCCAGTCGATGCCCGGCATGATGGACACGATCCTGAACCTCGGCATCTCCGACGAGTCGGTCCCCGGCGTCATCGCCGAGTTCGGCAACGAGCGCTTCGCGTACGACTGCTACCGCCGCTTCATCCAGATGTATGGCGAGGTCGTCGAAGGCATCGAGCCCCACGTCTTCGAGGACGCGCTCACCGAGATCAAGGCCGCCCGCGGCGTTGCCCTCGACACCGACCTCAGCGCTGAGGACCTCAAGGAGCTGACCGCCACGTTCAAGGCGCTCGCCAACGAGGCGCTCGGTGGCGCGTGGACCTCGGATCCCCGCGAGCAGCTGCACCGCGCGGTCAACGCGGTCTTCGCGTCGTGGCTGAACCCGCGCGCCGAGGTCTACCGCAGGGCCAACGGCATCTCCCGCAACCTCGGCACCGCTGTCAACGTGCAGCAGATGGTGTTCGGCAACCGCGGCGAGACCTCCGCCACCGGCGTCTGCTTCTCCCGCAACCCGTCGACCGGCGCCAAGGAGCTGTACGGCGAGTTCCTCACCAACGCTCAGGGCGAGGATGTCGTCGCCGGCATCCGTACCCCCCGCGAGCTGTCCGAGATGGAGGAGGTCCTCCCCGAGGCCTTCCACGAGCTTCTCGCCACGATGGACAAGCTCGAGCTCCACAACAAGGACATGCAGGACATGGAGTTCACGATCGAGGATCGCAAGCTCTACATGCTGCAGACCCGCAACGGGAAGCGCACCGCTGCCGCCGCGGTGAAGACCGCCGTCGACATGGTCGAGGAGGGTCTCATCACCAAGGAGGAGGCGCTGCTCCGCATCGAGCCGTCACAGCTCGACGCGCTGCTCCACCCGGGCATCGACCCAACGCACAAGGCCACGGTCATCGTGAAGGGCCTCCCGGCCTCTCCCGGTGCTGCGGTGGGCTCGCTGTCCTTCTCCGCCGATGACGCCGCCGAGCGCGGTGGCAAGGGCGAGAAGGTCATCCTCGTCCGCTTCGAGACGACTCCGGACGACATCGCCGGCGTCATGGTCTCCCAAGGTGTGCTGACCGCACACGGCGGCATGACGAGCCACGCGGCCGTCGTCGCACGCGGCATGGGCATCACCTGCGTCGCCGGCGCCACCGGGATCAAGATCGACCCCAAGGGCGAGACGCTCACGATCGGTGACGTCACGTACGGCAAGACCGACACCGTCACCCTCAACGGCTCGACCGGTGAGGTCTTCGCCGGTGCGCTGCCGCTCGTACCGCCGGCACTGAACGAGGACTTCGAGACGGTCGGCAAGTGGGCCGACGCGGTTCGTACGCTCGGCGTTCGCGCCAACGCGGAGAACTTCGAGGACGCCTCGAAGGCTCGTGAGCTCGGCGCCGAGGGCATCGGCCTGGCTCGTACGGAGCACATGTTCATGGTCGCCGACCGCCTCCCGGCGGTGCGCGAGATGATCCTGGCCGAGAACGAGGAGGAGCGGGCTGCCGCTCTCGCGAAGATCCTGCCGATGCAGCAGGCCGACTTCGAGGAGATCTTCACCGCGATGAAGGGTCTCCCCGTCACGGTCCGTCTGCTCGACCCGCCGCTGCACGAGTTCCTCCCGAACCTGGTCGAGCAGTCGCTGCTCGTCCAGAGGCTGGAGCTCACCGGTGCACCGGCCGACCAGATCGCCGCAGAGCGTCTCACGCTGACCCAGGTCAACCGCC
>Ga0182010_10001818_pt1 | contig 11072 bp, 9 predicted proteins | sample 611E1MmetaG_FD_120488 | JGI IMG/M metagenome (GOLD analysis project Ga0182010, IMG submission 120488) | Permafrost microbial communities from Stordalen Mire, Sweden - 611E1M metaG | ecosystem: Environmental > Terrestrial > Soil > Wetlands > Permafrost | place: Sweden: Stordalen | collected...
CCTAACCCTCTCCCCGCTTTCGCGGGGCGAGGGAATCTGACAGTGCCCGGGCGTCGCAACTCCTGGATCTCACGGCAGAGTCAAACCGTTCGGTGCTCTAGGGGCGTTCCAAGACTCGGCTATGGCCCGACGATGGCGAATACCGCCTCTCTCGTGGCCCTGCTACTTGGCGAATTCGATCTTGCTGACCTTGATGGTCTTCTTGCCGTCCTCTTCGCTGACCACGCCGGTCACCTTGCCGTCGCGCACGGTCTTGCACATCGCCATGTCGTGCTTGCGCGCTGGATCAGCGGCAAAGAGGTAGACGACTTCCTTCCCATCCTCTTTGACACGAATCGCGTCGTTGCAGGTCTTGGTGACCTTGAAGGCACACATTCCGCATCCTATCTGCCCGCTCAGCGTGACCGCCTTCTGCGCATCGGCGACCTCGGCCGCCTCCTTCTTGGCGGCTTTCGCGGCCGGCTTGGCCTGTGCAGACGCGGCGAAAACGAAAAGGCCGAGAACAATTCCAAAGGCAATGCGTTTCATTGAAGTCCCCTTTCGATGAGAAGGCGGCAAAGTTAGCACACAACGTCGATGGTAGCCACGCCCTCTGAGGGGAATCGCACCCTCGGCCCGCTTGACGTCATTCGGAGCGAGATCCACCATTGTCCCCTCATGAAGAAGTGGTTGGCTGCAGTTGTCCTGATTTGCTGTCTTCTGCTTCTGGGGGCCTTTCTGGTCCGGAGGTTCAGCGCGGGGACTAGACGAATCCCGAGCAAAGAAGCGCTTCTGGCCGGCGAGAAGATGTACCGCACCGGCCTTCTCCCCTCCGGTGCGCCGATGAAAGCAGAGGTATCCAAGGGCGCAGCGATACCTGGCTCCACGTTTGCGTGCGCGAGCTGCCACACCAGAAGCGGCCTCGGAATCATGGAAGAGGGGGCGGCCCGGACCCCGCCAATCAACGGAGCGCGGTTGTACCAGCCGCGCTATCCCAATTTTCCCATCCTGACGCCGGCCGAGCGGGCGCAGATGCTGCCAGCGCGCTTTCAGGTTCCACCGCTACGCCCGGCATACACTGATGCCACCTTGGCGACTTCCATCCGGAAGGGAATCGACCCCAGCGGGCGAAGCCTTAACCCGGTCATGCCCCGGTATGAGCTGGGCAATGCCGACCTGAAGATTCTTATTGCCTATTTGAAACAGCTCTCCGCTCAGCGGTCGCCCGGGGTGAGCGACAGCACGATCGCCTTGGCAACGGTCATTACCGACGAAGTGACCAAGGAAGACCGCGATGCGATGCTTGGGCCATTGGAGTTGAACATCAGAAGCCACAACAACCTGGGCCACAATGCCGGGAACATGGGCGTTATGCTCTCGATGAAGGAGATGCGATACACATTCCGCCAGTGGACCTTGGCGCAATGGATCCTCACGGGCCCGCCCGAAACCTGGCTGGCGCAACTGGAAAACTACTATGCCAAGGGCCCGGTGTTTGCCCTGGTGGGCGGCATTTCCTACCTCCCGTGGGCGCCGGTGCATCACTTCTGCGAGACACATCAGATCCCCTGCCTCCTCCCAATCACCGACTTGCCGGTCGTCTCCACCACCGACTTCTATACGCTGTATTTCTCCGAAGGCTATTATCAAGAAGGGGAAGCGGCCGCCCGGTATGTGGCGAAGTCGTGGGATGCGACCCATCCTGCGAACATTGTCCAAGTGCTCAGTCCTGGCCCAGAGGCCGAGGCGCTGGCTTCCAGGTTTCAAGACGTCTGGAAGGACTTGGGACATGGCCCCGTTGAAACCATCACCGTGAAGGAAGGCGAGGTGGTTACGGCCGCTCTCACTAGAAAATCCGGCCGCCCAGGGGCGGGTTCCATCTGGCTGCTGTGGACAGGGCCGGAATCCTACAGTGCCTTGGAGTCCCTGGCCGGACTGCCAGAAAGACCCGCGCTGATCTTAATGTCTTCCACCCGGTTGCAGGGCAGCCTCTGGGAGATGCCGGCAAAGGCGCGGGACTTTACCTTCGTCACCTACCCGTTCCGCACACCTGGGCCCACCCGGGTGGTGCCGAAGATGGGAGGGAAGCCCAAGATGTTTGACAAAGAATTCCGAAAGAACGACCGCCGCGTTGGCTCCAAAACCGATACCCTGGTTGCCATCATGAATGACCGGTTTCTCGCCCTGGAGAGAAATTTCTATCGCGATTACCTGGTGGACCTGTTCGGTTCGATGGAGGCCCAGTACTTCACGGACTACGAAACCCTGGTCTTCAATCCAGGCCAGAACTACGGATCCGAGAATTGCTCCATCATGCAGCTTTCGGAGGGCGACAATCCCACGCTCCTGCGGAAGAACGATTAGCCCTCGTAAATCCGGCCGTCCCTCATCTCCACGATCCGTCCTGCCAGCCCCGCAATGCGGGGGTTGTGGGTCACCATGATCAGGGTGAGGCCGGTGTTGCGGTTGAGGTCCCGCAATACCTCTCCGATCTCATCCGTTCTCTTGGTGTCGAGGTTTCCGGTGGGCTCATCGGCAAGCAGGATCTGGGGGCGGTTGATTAGTGCCCGCGCAATGGCGACCCGTTGCATTTCGCCCCCCGATATCTGCCCGGGAAGGTGGTGCAGGCGGTGCCCCAAGCCGAGCTGGGTCAGCAACTTGTCTGCCTCCCCTTCCAGCCCGGGCTTGCGGTAGAAGGCAAGCGGGAGCAGCACGTTTTCCCGCACGGTGAGGGTGGGGATGAGATTAAAACTCTGGAAGACATAGCCGAAGAGCTCCCGCCGGATTCGGGTCAGGCGCCGCTCGCCGAGGGTGTTCCCCTGACCGAATATGCTCCGGCCGGCCAGGTGGAGCTCGCCGGCATTGGGGTTGTCCAGGCACCCGAGGAGGTTCAGCAGCGTGGTCTTGCCAGAGCCCGAGGGTCCTGTGCAGGAAATGAATTCCCCGCGCCGAACAGTCAGGGACACGCCATTGACTGCATGGATTTCCTCGTTCCCGCGGCGATAGGTGCGGGCTAGATCCCGGGCCTCCAGTACAATCTCGGCCTCGGTAGTCAATTGATGCTCCGAATTGAGTCCAATGGTCGCACTCGCGCGGCCTTCCATGCTGGCAAGAGGCCGCTTATCAGGCCCACGCCCACAATGACCGCCAGGGTAGCCCCGGCCATGCCGAGGTCGATCTCAACCAGCCCGCCCCGGGGTGCGTAGGGCAGGATCCGCCGCACCCAAGCGGCAGTGGCCCGCGCCAACGCGAAGGATAGGCCAATCCCGGCGATTCCCCCGCCGGTACAAAGGATCAGGGTTTCCATCCAGACCAGTGCGAAAATGTCGCCCGGCATCGCCCCCATGGTTTTCAAGACGCCGATCTCAGGCAACCGTTCCAGGACCGACATCAAGATGGTATTGGCAACCCCGGCCATGGCAATCAGCAGGGCGATAGTCGCGATTGCGAGCACCATCACCCGGGCCGTGGCAATCAGCTTCATGATGGTCTGCTTCACTTGACTGAAGCTCACCACCTGGACGTCGGGGAGCTGGTACAGTCTTCTTTCGAGCGCGGCGGTGTCACCGTCATGCTTTACTTTGATCCCGACGGTCGTGATTTTGTTGGTGCCCGCGATCTCTTGCAGTTTCCTGAGAGGAACGAAAATGATGCCGTCGTCCTGGGTGCCGGTACGCTCCAGGATCCCAACCACTGTCAGCTCCACATTCTTTTCAGGAACCAGAATCCGGTCTCCCACCTTCCGCTGTTCTAGCTCGGCGGCCTCGAAGCCCATGACGGCTTCGGCGGCATTCCCGTTCCCGAACCAGCCGCCCTGGTGGAAGCGGAGGAAGGGCTTCATGGCAGGGAAACTGGCGGCCTCCACCCCAAAATATCCGACAATACCGCCATTCTCTCCTGCGTTCGGATCGAAATAGGCCTGCATCAGAATTGGCGTAACCCCGGCTATTTCCGGGTCGGCCCGCAAGGAGTCGAGCCAGGTCTCGTTGATGTAGCGGAACCCAGTCCCTCCCTGAAGCATCATGGTGGCGGCCTCGTAGGGGCAACCCTTGGCCATCACCATGAGTTGATATCCCAGGTTGTCGACGTCGCGGTTCAAGGCGTTCTCATAGCCGCGGTTGAATCCGAGCAAGCTCACCAGCACCCAGGCGGACAGCGCGATCCCGCCGAGGGTGAGCAAGGTGCGGGTCTTCTTGCGCTGCAAGTTCCGGTAGGCGATGCGAAATCGGGTCATTGCTGCTTCCGGGCGGCCGAGAAGACAAACACGTCCATAAGCACCAGATTCTTCTTCAGAGCCCGCAGCACGCCATAGAAATCGGTTTCCATGTCCGGGGCCGGGTTGGCGATGGCGGCCAGGGGGCCAGAGCCTTTTCCGGCCACTGGGTCGTACTTCTGGAAGTCCTTCAGGGATATTCCAATGAACGCCTTGCCGAACTGTCCGTCACGGAACTTGGCGACTGAGCGGCCAACCATCTTCTGGATGTAGAACGAGCGAACCGTTCCAGCCAAGTCCAGGGCGACAAACACTTGCAGGCCGCCGAATTGGCCCTTTTGGTTCACCCCGTGGATGTAGCCCATCTTCTCGTCCCCGCGGTAGATTTCGTAGATAGTGTAAGGGACGCTCAGCGGGTCGTAGATGGCCCGGAAGCGTTCATCAAGTTGCGCCACGATGGCGGCGAGTTCCGTCGGAGTCGGCGACCGGTATTTCGCCACGTATCGGGTGGATCCGGGGAAGATGCGGGGCACGTCGCGGTCCGGATTGTTAAGGTCGCATCCGGTGGCGGCGAAAGACGGAACCGAGGCTACGGCGCAGACCAGAACGCAGGCCAGCAGCGCGACCGCCAGCCCCCGGCAACGGGACAGGATCATAGGTTGAACAAGTATGCGCCCCGGAGCACGGTCTTGTCGCCCTTTTCGAACGCAAGCTTCATTTCCCAATCCCCGGGCATGACGATCTGCACGGGCAGAAGGTAGAAGCCCTTGTTGGATACTGAAAAATTCCTGTTCCCGGTGCTGTGAGCGCCCCGCATGGACGGCATGTCCAGGTCGCCACTGACGCGGAACGCGGTGTCACGCCGGCCGTCGAAGGTAAAGACCTCCACTTTCATGATGGCCGAGCCGAGCTTTGGTGGTGCGGTAAAGCCGTAGACAAAATAGTGGTCGCTGCCTAGTGGGATCTTCGCCCCTGGCTTGGCCAGGACCGGGGAATCATTCTCTGATGCGCGCGCCGTCGAGGTGGATGCCAAGGCCAGAGTCAGGCCCAACAGCAAACCAAGTAGCTTCAAGTCGTGCTTCATTGCATTTCTTCTCTTAGTACATTTCTTAGATGAATCGAGACGGCTGCCGTTTCAGCGATCCAAACAGGCGTCGGAGCGCGACGCGTCCCGGCTGGTCAGACGTAACGCGGAATGCATTCGCGCATCAGATTCGGGATCTGATGGTGCAAGCGTGAAGAAGATCCGCCGGAACAACTTCCGGACATCGGGCTGGGCCTCGGCCAGCTTGGTGCTGCTGGCGAGCCTTGCCGCGTCCGCGCCGCAACGTGGACACGCGGCTGCTTGTTGCATCTCGGCCACCTCCTTCGGTGTGGGTCGGCTCTTGATCTGGGAAGATTTCGCCGGTGGCCTCCAGCTCGGCCATGCGCGAACCGTCGGGCAGTGGCGGCCGAACGACAGCCTGCACTGGAATCCCGATGGATACTCCGAGGGGATCACGCAAATGCAGCCGTGGGCCATCGTTCGTCTGCACCAGCGGGTGCAGCTGCAGGCGTGGGTACCGATTCTCATCAACGATCGCTGGCAGGGTTCTGTCCATCAGGTCGCCGGCGGATTCGGGGACATCGGCGCAGCGGTTCGCTTCGAGTTGCTGTCCATTGGCGCATTCCGCGGGTTCCCGTCGTTCGCCGTGACACTGGGAGGCATCGCCCCCACCGGCCGCCGTGTCGAACAGACTTCACCACCTCTGTTCGCCGGCACCACAGGTCGCGGCAGCTGGGGCGGATCGCTGGCAATCGAAAGCGAATACGCCTTCTTCCCATGGTTCGTGCGCCTCGATGCCAGTGTGTCTGGGTTCCTCTCCTTCCGGAGACCCGACACTGGGCAAAGTGAAGAGTACGGACCGCTCGCGCGAGTCGGCCTATCCACCGGCCGCGAAATTGTCCCTGGCAAGCTGGTCGCGGCCTTGGCAGTTCTCGGGGAATGGGAAGGGCGCGTGAGCGTCAATGGCGCGACCGTGCCGGGATCGGATTCCTATCTCTACTCGCTGGCGGGGTCGCTGTCCTGGCGCTTCGATCCGCATTGGACGTTGGTTGGGACCGTCGCCAATTCGGTTTGGCCAGATGGGTTCGGGATGAACCAGGACGCCCGCATAGGTTTCACCTTGGGAGGCCGCTATGGCCATTTTTAGGCAACGCATTCTCTTTGTCGCCACCCTGGCGGCGGCCGGCTGTGCCACCCAGGCGCTCCCGAGCGGCCCGCTTGCGCCGATGACCCTCACCTCGGCCGACGGCTCCACGGTTGCGCTAGACGAGCTCTGGCGCACACGCAGCGCCACCGTGCTGGTCTTCTGGAGCGCCGAATGCCCCTGTGTGCGCCGCTATCAGGAGCGCACGGACGGGCTTCTCGATCACTACCCAGCCGACCAGGTGCGGGTGCTTGGAATTTCCAGCAACGCGGGGGAATCCTTTGCTGACGTCCTGCGCGTGGCCAAGCAGCGCGGGGTGCGCATCCCCATTTTTCGGGACGAGAGCGGACAGGTCGCCGAATCGGTTGGCGCTCACACCACGCCTACCGCGGTGGTCATCGACGGCAGTGGAAAGATCCGATTCCGCGGCTGGATCGACAACGAGCGCCTGCCTGGCGATCCCGACCGGCAACCCTGGCTCGACCACGCCGTGGTCGGCGTTCTCGAACACCGAGACGATTTCGCCCCCCAGGTGCCCATTTTTGGCTGCGCCATCACCCGATCCCTATTCGGCTCGTCGCACTGTACCTCCTGTAATGAACACAACTAGAGAGGAGCTCGCCATGCAATCGATCGCCCGCATCCTGTTCGCTGCCCTGGCATTTCAAGTTGTCGCCTGTGGCAGCAGTTCCAAGAACGCATCGGCAACCAAGGTCAGCCTCGGCACCGCGCCAGCGGACGCTCTCACCGTCGAACTCCTGACGGACAATGCGCTCGAAACCGGACTGACGCCGATTTACGTCAAGGTCACCACGAGCGGAGGCCAGGCGGTCACCGATGCAACCGTAACCTTTGTTCCCCTCATGTCGATGTCGAGCGGCATGCAACATAGCGCCCCCGTGCTGGACCAGCCCGCGATTGCTCCGGACGGCCTCTATCACGGCAGCGTGGTGTTCCAGATGGCGTCGAGTACCATGGGCTCGTGGAGCGCAACCGTCGGCGTGACCCAGCCTGGAGCGGACCCGGTGGAGGCGAGTTTCGCGGCCCTCACTGTGACCGACAGTGGCCGCAGCCAGGTGTTCACCTACACGGATCCCGTCTCAGCCATGGCCAGCAACTACGTTTCCAGCCTCAATTTCACGGCTTCACCCAAGATCGGTCTCAATCCCATCGTCTTCACTCTGCACCAAATGCAAGACATGATGACCTTCGTGCCGGTCGATGATGCCACGATGGCCCTCGACCCGGAGATGCCGTCCATGGGCCACGGATCGCCCGGCAGTGTCGAGCCAGCTCTCACGGCCCCCGGCCGGTACGAGGGTAGCCTGAGTTTCTCAATGGCCGGCCCATGGGAAACAACCGTTACGGTGACCGAAGCGGCGGCCGTTTTGGGCGCCCCAGTCTTCCCCACGACCTTCTGACTTGACCGTTTCCCGAGCCGCTTGCCTCTTGTCAAGTGCTGGAGACAGGCCCTAGTCCAGAGCTGTCCGTCCCGAAGTCCCCGCAGGGACGGTAATTTATCCGGCCATGGCCACGTTTACGACCACTACCCTCTGCGGCTATCGCGGGATTACGGACAGGAGCGGGTGAAAGCGGCTGCAATCCGCCCCTCAGACACGGACTGGCGTTACGAAGCGGTAATTTTGTGTGGCTCGCGCGATACGGAGTGGGGACAGCGCCACGACGCCCGCAACTGCGTGTGACTTCCCTCCTATGCAAAAACGTCGCACCTGGCGGAGATCGCGCGGCCAGATTGCAGGAACTTTTCGGACGGCACGGTCATTGCTTTAGACCCTAGCTCGACATGCCAGGAAGCCGATGGACTCTCCTGAGCCCAGCGCAGATTCCGGACGTTCATTCAATAGAGGAGACACGACGATGGCACAACGAATAGGCCTCCGAATGGTAGTGACGTTGCTTCTGGGGCTCCCACTCGGGTGGAGCGCAAGCGCATTGGCGCAGTCTGCGCAAGGCTTGCAGGTGCAGGGCGAAGGTCCAGCGCCAGCCCCGGGGGGACCGCTGCCCCTGCGCAGCATGACGAACGCCCAGCGCAAGGCCGCAGCCGCCAGGGCAGGAGCAATCCGGGCTGAGGCGCTTGTTCAGGAGCAAGAGGCTCCGATGACCCCTGCGGCACCTCACTCGATCCCAAATCGGACCCCGCACATGGCTGCGGCCCTGCCCCACGCGATACCGGCGGCAAACGCTGACTACTTTGGAGTGGCGAACTATGCCAACAGCCCGTTTCCTGCCGGCAGTATCGTTGCCATCAACGTGCTTGACGGCGGCAGCGGCTACACCAGCCCCGCCGTGTTCATTGTTGATCCGGTCTGCGCCCTGTCTCCCGGGGTCAGCACCACCGCGACCGTCGTCGGTGGGGTAATTACCGCCATCGCTTTGCCGCCGACCACGCTTACCGGCTGCATAGCTCCGCAGGTTTTGATCGCCGACACCGCTCCGGGGACGGGGTCCGGGGCGATCGCATCCGCAGCCATCGGCGGACCGCTTTCGGGCGGTATTCCGAAGTTCACGGATCCGCTAGGGACGCTGCCCATCGCCGTACCTGATACGGTTACCTTTCCCGGGAGCGACTACTACGAGATCTCTCTGACCCAATACACGCAGAAGCTCCATTCGTCGCTCGCCCCGACCACCTTGCGTGGATACGTCCAGACCAGCAACGGAACCAATGCAACGGGACAGAACACGGTTGCGCCACCGGCACAGAGCTACCTTGGTCCGTTGATCCTCGCTCAGCGCGGCCGTCCCGTACGGGTGACCTTCCGAAACAACCTTCCCACGGGTACCGGTGGGAATCTCTTCATTCCGGTGGACACCACCTATATGGGCGCGGGAAATGGGCCTAACGGAACCGCCTACCTGCAGAACCGCGCCACGCTCCACCTGCACGGCGGCAACACACCCTGGATCAGCGACGGAACGCCCCACCAGTGGACTGTGCCGGCCGGTGATGCAGCGGGAACCGCTTATCCGCGCGGAGACAGCACGCAGTTCGTGCCGGACATGTTCTTCAATGCCAGCGGCGCGGTTGTGCCGGTACCCCCGTGCAGCGCGACCGTAACCGCCAATTGCTGGCCGACTGCCATCCCGGCTGGACTTTCCAATGATCCAGGTCCTGGCCGGATGACCTTCTATTGGACCAACCAGCAGGGTGGCCGTCTGATGTTCTACCACGACCACGCCTATGGAATCACCCGACTCAATGTCTACGCAGGCGAGGCGGCTGGCTATCTGTTGGTCGACCCGGCCCAAGAGAACCTTCTGGCCACGGCGACCGTGCCAGGCACAATCGGAACGACCCCGGACCTGGCCCACGTGGTTCCTCTCGTCATTCAGGACAAGACGTTTGTGCCGTCCGCGCCGCAATTGGCCGCTGAGGATCCAACCTGGACATGGGGCAATATCCCTTCGCCAACCGCGAGCAACGGCGATCTCTGGTTCCCGCACGTCTATACGCCCAACCAGAACCCGGTGGACCTGAGCGGAGCGAATCCCTTTGGTCGTTGGGACTACGGCCCGTGGTTCTTCCCGCCCCAGACGCAGCTTACGGCCGCCACTCCCCCGACCGCAGTTACCATTCCGTGCTCCTCTGCGGGCTACCCGGGCGTGACTATGCAGTGCCCGATCACTCCCAATCCCTCGGGCACGCCCGAGGCGTTCATGGATACCCCGTTGGTGAACGGCACGGCGTATCCAGTCCTGCATGTGGATGCGGCGCCGTATCGCTTCCAGATTCTCAGCGCCGGCAATGACCGCACCCTCAACCTCTCCCTGTTCCTGGCGGATACGACCGTGGCCTGCCCGGCCGGCGTAGCGCCTGGCTGCGAAGTGAAGATGGTGCCCGCGGTAAAGACCGTTGGCTTCCCCAATACTTGGCCAACCGATGGAAGAAACGGCGGCGTGCCGGATTTCCTGGCGGCAGGGCCATCGTTTGTGCAGATCGGTACCGAGGGTGGACTCTTGCCGTCTGTGGCAGTCATTCCGCCCACCCCCGTCGCCTACGAGTACAACCGGAGAAGCATCACAGTGCTCAACGTCTTCAATCACGGTCTGATGCTCGGACCTGCGGAGCGAGCGGATGTCGTCGTCGACTTCTCCGCCTACGCTGGCAAGACGCTCATTCTTTACAATGACGCCCCGGCACCGGTGCCAGCCTTTGACGAGCGCATCGACTACTACACCGGTAGCCCGGATCAGGTTGCCATCGGCGGCGCGCCGCCCACGCAGCCGGGCTACGGGCCGAACACCCGCACCATCATGCAGATCATCGTAGGGCCCACGTCGCCGACCTCGGGTAGTTTCAACCTGGCCACCTTGCAAGCCCAACTGCCCGCCATCTTCAAGGCGGTCGCCTATGTGGACAGCACGCTGGTTCCCACGCCCGCCATCGTTCCCCAGCCAACCTACCCGGTTGCCTCCGGCGGAAACTCTCCGACTGCCAGCTACGCGCGAATCTCTGACAACACCCTCACGTACACTCCAATCGGAGCCACGCTGCCCATAACCGTCAACTATGAACAGAAGGCCATTCAGGAGCTGTTCACGGTTGACTACGGCCGCATGAACGCGACCCTCGGGGTTGAACTTCCACTGACGACCTTCCTTACCCAGACCACCATTCCGTACGGGTACGTGGATTGGCCGACGGAGATCATGCAGGACGGCCTGCCCCA
>Ga0182010_10001821_pt1 | contig 11063 bp, 14 predicted proteins | sample 611E1MmetaG_FD_120488 | JGI IMG/M metagenome (GOLD analysis project Ga0182010, IMG submission 120488) | Permafrost microbial communities from Stordalen Mire, Sweden - 611E1M metaG | ecosystem: Environmental > Terrestrial > Soil > Wetlands > Permafrost | place: Sweden: Stordalen | collected...
CTCACTAGGCAAATTGGACATCTCCACAGAAGAGTTTGCCGACTTCTTGAACGCCCTTCGCAAGCACAAATAAGCCATAAAATCGATTTTAAGGCCGGATCTCGTGCGGCAGTCTATCTATGACATCATCGATTGAATTTCGGTATCGTGAGACGCTGTACAAAGATCCGATAGATAGAAAATGCCTGTATAATTGATATTAATTCATTAGGTTGGCATGAGCTGGATGAATAGACCAGAAGACGATAAGACCTCTCATTGCTAAATCCATCCATATGTATCTTATTGATACTTTCTTTTATGTAAAGATGTATTAAGTTAATTAATTTCCAGCAAAAGTACTTATTCTTGCATGCATTAATAGCTTATTATGGCAGTAGTTCTTGAGAGAATAAGATGGCCGCAAAGAAGGTCGATAATTGGGCATAGCTCCGTAGCTCTCAGCAAGGTGGATCTAAGGGTTCTCGAACTTCAGGCGGCTAAGGAGGTCCTGGCCGAGGTCTTTGGTGTCAGGATCTCGGACGTGGAAGAGATGCTCCAGAATCGATATGACGAGATCAGCTATGCAAAACCCGATTATGAGGAAACCGAGCAGTGGCCGCGAGAGTTCATGCTGAAAGAATCCTAACGGCTTAAAGTTAAAGGATAAATTATAAGTCCTTAATCCTTTGGCCTTTAACCTTATACCTGAAACCTTTAGGTTAAAGCCATAACGTTAAAGCCTTTGACTATAATCCTTAGGGTTATGCAAATAATTGCAGTTGCCAACCAGAAAGGAGGCTGTGGTAAAACTACAACTGCAGTGAATCTAGCCGCCTATTTAGCCCTTGAAGGAAAGAGGACCCTGCTGGTAGACCTGGACCCTCAAGGCTCTTCTACCAGGCACCTAGGCATCAATGAGCTTGACAAGACCATGTATGATGTGCTGATGCAGGGCCTTGACATCAAGACCTTGATCACGAATACTATGGTCCCTGGTTTGGATATAGCCGCTACTAACAATTTCTTGAATAAAGCTGAACTGGAGCTGGCTACAAAGCTCACTGCCAGGGAGTCAGTGCTTCGGCCAAAGCTCAGGGCCTTGGATGGCTACGACTATGTGATCATCGACACACCACCGACATTGGGATTTCTGACACTAAATGCTCTGGTGGCCTCTGACGTGGTTTTAATCCCCATTCAGACCCAATTCTTTGCAGTGATGGGACTTTCCATGATCCTGGACTTGCTGAAGCTGATTGAGGATGACCTGGGCTATGTTATCCAGAAAAAGTATCTACTGACCATCTTCGACCCACGAACGAAAATGAGCAAAGAGGTCGTCTCCCAGGTCAGGGAGAGCCTTGGTGAAGATGTGTTCAAGACGATAATCCCCAACAACATCAAACTGGCTGAGGCCCCTAGCTATGGGTTGCCTATCTCAATTCATGCCCCTGATTCCCCTGGAGCCTTTGCCTATGCTGATCTAGCTAAAGAGGTGATGGCACTATGAGTCCTGGAGCTGGTGCGGAGCTAAAGCACTTAATGAGTGATGTGAAGTCTAAGACCGCAAAACCCGAAGGCTTAGACCTAAAGCCTAAAGGTGATAAAGCTGAAACCTTAGACATTAAGGATAAAGGCATAGACTCAAAGGCTGAAGCCTTAAACCTAAAGGCTTTAGGTGATGCGATCAAAGGGGCAAAAACAGGCAATAGGCAGACGATTGCAATATGGAGCCCAAAGATTTCGGCCGTGATGTGGTACTTGAAGAAGACTACCCCTGAGTTCTCCATCTCTGACGAAGCAAGGGTTATCCTAGAGGAAGGCCTGGAGAAAAAGTATCCTGAGCTGTTCCAGAGGGTAAAGGAAGAGATGAACCAATCCTGAGCCTTTGCTAGGTGATGTGAAAGAATGTCGTATACAGTGATGCTTTCTCCAGATGCCAAAAAGTACCTTGACACCCTGGATAATAAGCGTGTCAAGAACATCAAGAAGCACCTCAAAGAGCTGGAGAAAGATCCTTTCAGGCCACGACCTGCTTGTGATATAGATATCGTTGGTGGTAGTGGTAGGCCACCCATGTACAGGCTTAGGATCGGAGATTTCAGGGCCATGTACTACGTCGAAGAGGAGACGGTGTACGTTACCGACCTATTCCCGAAAAGAAGAGACTCAGCTTACAGGGAAAATTAATAACCAAGCATGGACATAAGGAGTGACAATGGCAGCAGCGAAAGTCTTAAAAGACGAAAAATCGGCACTAGAAGCCTATGCCGATGAGCAATACCAGAAGCTTCAACGAGAGAAGGACAAATACATTTCTCTCGATGACTATTGTGCTCAGCGCGGTATTGAGTAAGCAGACGCTTTTTCCTAATATATCCCTTTTCAGCCCTGATCTACACCCTGGTGAATGACAAGCCTTTCTCAGTCTCTACGTGACCGGATCCTCTGGATACTTGCCAACAATGGCGGAAAGATGGAGCGGAGTAGACTGAGGGGACGTACAGGGATGAGATATGCACTTCTAAATCCGATCCTTGAAGAGCTAACCAGGGAAGGCAGGATTAAATAGCCTCTGGAAAGCAAGGCGATATCGTAACTTTGATAAATCAATAGGTCGTTAGATCTCGCTTTCGCTTTCTTATGTAACTTCGCTACACGAATAAGACCAATGTAGTTACATAAGAAACGTGCTACTGCGTGCGGTATGGTATCACTAAGAAAGATTGAGATAAAATTTTGATTAGTATAGGATAAAAGTGATACGGTTATAAAGTGTTATTGAGAGATATTCTTGTACTCGCTCAGCGATCATTTATAGAATTTAAATTTTTATACTGATAAACAATTTATAGATAGTGGCTTGATTAAACGAAGATGAGCCAACGCCCCAAAAGTGTGTAGGAAGGATAATAGGGCTGTACCCATCCTCTCCAGGGTATCATCTCAAGAACCGATAGCTTTTTCGGACATTTTCATAAAGCCGACAGAATTAATTTTTAAAATGACCTTTACGGCCCTTAACACCTCCCTCGATGAGTCATAGGACCCGGCCATAGAAGACTAGAAGTCTGTGGGATGGCTGGCCAGGGCTAAGCCAATAAACCGATCAATTATGTGACAGCAATGTAGACCAAAATTTGATATGCTTTTGGCCAGCCTATCACCATTGAAAGCTAGGGGTTTTGTTGAGGATCTCCTCCCCCGATGAATCCCTAGAGCTGGTTGCAGTTATGGAGAATGAGATGAATATTCAAACGACTGGTACTTTATGGGATTTATTTATTGCAATAATAGGTCCATTTATAGGCGCACTTGTTGGTGTGTACTTGGGATTCAAGGCAGATGATAGCCACGAAAAAGAATTAGACGATAAGAAAAGATTATTCTTTAAAGTTTTGCTTTTGCATGAAATAGATGAATCAATTGCACTTTTGAGTCCAAAAGAAAGCACCTTAATTCCCGTAGTAATTCCCGTGAGTGCATGGGAATCGCTCGTAAATTCGGGCGAAATGGCACTTTTCACACATGATCAATCAATTCAAATGAGCGACACTTATTCTCAAATTCAACGCTACAATTACATTGCAGAAAGAGTTATAGAAGACATAAAGGAATTTGTTATTGGCTGCGCAAGAAAGCCCGATGAGGCTCTACTCTATCCTACGTTCAAAGATGACCTAGATAAAACTCGAGGAAAAATATTAAAGAGATTTGGAGAACTCAAAAGACAGCTTGAAAACAGTGGCGATCATGGAGAATTGGCTTAAAAAACGAGTGAGATAAAATTTTGATTAGTATAGCATCAAAACCTTTTAATTTCAAAGTGTTATTGGAAGATATTCTTATACTCGCTTAGCGATCATTTCAAAAATTTAAATATTTATACTGTAAAACAATTTTGTAGATAGAGACGTGACCAATGCCCTACCCACCCTGGATATTTTCATAAAGCAGCGGAAATTAAATTTTAAAATAACCTTTACGGCCCTTATCGCCTTCCTCGATGAATCATTGGACCAGGCTACAGAAGGCTTGAAGGCTTGGGGATGGATCGGCAAGGCTGGAGAGCTGGAAGCCAGGGTTAAGCCCAACGGAGAGTAGTACCACATTAACTGGATATATGCTTAAGATGTGGTACTACCGTTTCAATTGGCAACGGTCTGAAGAGAATATCTATGGAGAAGATTGAATAAAATGTAGATGCTATTATAATAGAATACGATCCGAATAATCGATATACCGTAAACTAAAACTGACAAACTAACAATACTATCCTACTTGGATTTATAATTTCAGCGCAAATTTTTGTGTAATACTTTAAATACCCCTGCTTACAGGCTCAAGGCTACTCTTCTATCCGACCGTTGCCAAAGGTCACTATAACCCATTTCCGGGCTACATCCCAGGCCCTCGCGTGGAATGGTCAACCTCATGGTCTGGCGGCCATCATTGGGCCTGTGGGCACACGTCAAGGCAGGCCAAAGGGCCTCAGCTCGCTTCATGGCTCTGATGGTGTCTCTTCGACTTACTCTCTCCTTACTCTTCCCCGAGAACAGCAACCGCGCCTGCTGGGAATCCAGGGATATGTCTCTCTTTCCTTGTAATTCACAATCTTCGCCATAGGTCTTCACGTAATCGATGATCTGAACTGCTCGGGCCATGATCTTAGAACAGACTTGAACCACTTTTCCGCCTTCCCGTGGTCTGCTTTTCAGAACTTCGCAAATTTTTGTTAGAAGCTGTCTGATATAGGCATTGAGCATCAAAAATTTCGTAGTCGGTGATTTCTCGGCTTTGATAGCCCGTGAATTGTCTTCTGTGAGCTTGCCCAGCTCCCTCCCTCGAAGTATGCCGGCATCTCGGACGGTTTCCGCTAGTTGGTTGTAGGTTGTGGCAAGCTCTTTCAAAAGGTGCTGAAACTCGGATAAAGGGATTTCAAGAATAGGCTCTTCTGGCGGTACAAATTCGGCTTTCGGTGATGTGGTCCCAAAGGTATTTATGCTAGCTGAGGCTACTTTAGACATACGCAAATCGCTTCCTTGTGCGATTCCTGTCAGGGTGGTTAGAACACCCTGGCCGGATCAATTTTTATTTGCTATTATCGGTCTGGATTATTCTATTATATGATATATTTAATGTTCGATTTCGGGTCTCATCCTTTTTGGATGCCTTCTCCTGATTCCTCGTCCATCAATCTCTGAACGGCATACTCAAAGCCATGAGATCTATTTGCAAATATCTTCGCTGCAACTCGTTTATCGATCCATTCAAGATATTTCGGCTCGACGGTGATAGTAGCTCTTGGCTTTATCTCTGCCATGATTAATTATTCCACGATCCATATATTTAAGCATTCTCCTATGGAATAAGATTTTATACGATGCCCGAGGAAGCTTAATTATGGTTTCTTAGTCAGTAAGGAGGTAGATATGGCAGAAAACATCAGGAAACAACAGAACTTATATCAAAAACTTTTATATATTTCTATAATAGCCCTCGTGCTATCTATGGTATCGATGTCATCGACGCTAATCGGATGCGTCCAGGCGGTTAGTGAGTTGAATTATTCTAAGTTGGAGGAAGTGCAGATAGCTGAAGGCAATTATTCCAAATGGCTTGACTACTCGGATATGGCCGATATTTCGAATGCTTCTACGGACGCGACTCCAAAGATATCAATCGGAAATTATGAGTCTACCAAATACGAAATCCCGATTGGGCCTTATAAGGCATCTTTCGAGCTCAGATCACCATTAAGTTATTTTGGTGTTAGGTATTACCCATATAACGAATCGGTTGGATTCGGCAAAGAATATCATACGGCGCGATATGACGTGTACTCATTCTTATCAGGAAACGTCTCTAGTTACACTGTCGTCGATCACACCGATGTCTTTAATCGCACTACTGGACAAATCGATACGATCAAGAATTCGCCAGACTTGATGGGATCAAAGGAAACGTTTGGCTTTTATATAAATATCATACATTACAAAGGGCCATCGGAATATCAACCAACGGAGCCATCAGATCTACTCGATAGCATATTCAGGATTCCAAGTACCTGGGATGACGGAACACATTTCGACATCACAATTGATGGTAAAAAGGGCACTACTTGGAATGATGTCAAATGGAGTAAAACGGATAAGGTTCTAGCCGAGAAATACACCTACCGATACGATTTGGATCAGGATACCTTTGTTGTAATTACCACATCGGGCAAATTGGACCTCAGCAAAGATCTCTCGTTGTTCGAAGAGACATTGCATATAGCGAAGAAGTGATCGCCCGGTCATCATCCCGGCAAATGAATCGGTGAGCTAGATAGAGGCGACAGAAGCCAAGGCAGAGGCAAAATCATTGAAAGCAGATGTGCAAAGTCTCGGGACTTTGCCGAAGCTGCCAGAAGTGTAATGATTACAATTGTGGCGGTGGGCCCTTCTTTTTTGCTCCAAAAGTTCTATGACATTTTCATCAAAAGTTTGCAGAATGTCATAGAACTAATTTTGAGCTGGACTTGTCACATCAGTCAGGATTCTTTTATTTGTAATAATGGAGATGATAAAACACTCATCTTGATGCTGAGTATATAAAGCGTTTTTTTGAAATAACCCATATATCTAGAGCGATTTCGTCGCGACATTAAAGCTTATAAGGAAACTATTTGCGAAAATTTACCCAAATGTACAATGAAAACGTATTTATTTATTCATTTTTATATATATAATACCGAGTCAATCGTTTTGAAGTAGATGAGCAAAATAGCCCGAGTGATTGTGTTTTCGAAGAGGAAATGACCGAAGAATTACCCTACAGTAAATTTATCCCCATATACTATTGAAGAGAAATAGATTTTATCAAAGGAAAAATTTTTCCCATTTTTGTGCATTTGATGTGTTCCATGATGGGAAGATCGTAACGGGAAAGGTCATCGAGGGCTCTTTTTCATGTCGAAGAATTACCCTACGGTAAATTTCGCCACATATACTCTTGAGGAGAAAAATTCTCCCGACACAGCCCAGGATTCAGACTTGTTCAAGTTCGGCAATAGACTATCAAAAAGTCCTAAATGCTGTCAATCGTCTGGAAAGATCTGGAAAAATCAAGACCGAGAAGGTAATTGAGGGCTCTTTTTCATGTCGAAAAATTACAGTACTGTAAATTTCGCCACATATACTATTGAGGAGAAAAATTCCTGATACCCACAAGTTCAAGGTCACCATTTCAAAGACGCGCGTCGATGTAACTCCTCTTCACTACGGCGCGTCATTTTTTTAAACAATATCTTTACGATTACATAAACTTCACAGAAATTTAGGAAGCAAGGTGGTAAAAATGGAACTAAAATTTAGACGAAAGCTGTCTATGAACAAGTTTGGGTACACGTACCTGAACGTACCGGCTGAGATAATGAAGGCCCTGCAATGCGAATATGTAGATCTCATTTGGTCAGACAATGGAGTTCTGATGATACCCGCGAAGAGCTGTTGAACAATCATTTTTAGCTGAAAAAAATTAGGCGCCGCACGTTGCCAGCGCGCGGAGCAAAAGGAGTGTTTATGTCAAACAATACTAAAGGTAGCTTAAGCTATGAAATGGTTTCTGAGCCCGATCCATTAGAGGCTCTGCTTAACGAAGTCTGTATAGTATATGCGAACGAAACTAGCTTCGCGGCTCGATTGGTCAAGATCCATGAAAAGAATGAACTCTGGTTCGAGGCTAAGAACGGTCAGAAAATAATGGTTTCGCGTGGTGCGGTGACAGGAATCCGGCCATTGCTAAGGCAGTAGGGGATGACGTAATGGCGGAACCCGAACGTACGGCATGGTCGGAGGGCTATTATGTCGATTTGAATGGGCATCTTCTTAGAGGATTTATTGACGAAGAGCAATCCAAAAAGACGAAATGGATAGCAGATGGCTATGCATACATCGATTGTATCCTTGAGGATATTACGGCAAAGGGATCTATCGAAAGATCTTTTGTGATTATAGGGAAGTCTGTACATGGTAAGGAGTTTAGGCTTACTATCGCTGCAAAGGATGCATCCGAAGGACGGAAGCTGCGAGCTGCATTAATTAACGAGTTTGGGATAGATCGGCTAGGGCAACTGGAGTTGCCTGTAATCCAAACTATGTCTGACAAGTCGCCCAGGCACATCAAGTTAATCCGCCGTCCACAGTGGCTGGACGGACAAATAGTGGCGCCGGGGATCACCGCAGAGGATGTCGAATATCATTTCGAACGAAAAGTAGCGGTAAGCTTCCAGGATGTTGGCGATGAGGATGCCGGTGTTCAGGCTCTTAGATCATTGCTACAGGCTTTTGATCCGGGCAATGTGGCGATCCTAATAGCGGTCATGTTTGGTGCGCCATTAATTGCTTCACTATGGTCCGATGAGAGGTTTGCGCTTCTCCTTACCGGTTTGACAGGCAGCAAAAAAACTACTGTTTCAATGCTCTTAAATTCCATCTATGGTCCGCGCTACAATACCGAATCCACGTTGGTTAGGTGGGGAGACGGTGCAACAAGTAACGCCATCGAACATTTGGCAGCTATGACAGGGCCGCTCCCGTTCGTAATAGACAACTTCAAAATCTACAGTGAAAAAGACGTGCCTCGATTCCAAAGACTGATCCACGCCGTTTTAGAAGGCGGCGAGAAAGACCGGATGACCAAAGATAGCAATCACTTACGACAGGCCGAAGATTTCCAATGCTTGCTCATCGTAAACGGTGAAAACTATCCAGGTCACGATGCTGCAACTCGGGCTAGAATCGTACAACTTAATTGGACAGATCCGATAGACATCGATAAGTTAACTGAAGCTCAGAAGCATGTAACAGATCTAAACGCCCTGGGTAAAGCCTGGTGTCTCTGGTTAGGTTCTGATGAGGGTAAGGAGTCGATCAATAAATGGTGTGCATCTCGGTTTGACGTTGCCAGAAGCCACTATCTCACAACGACCGCCAAGGACTCCATCAACACCGGAAGAATAGCAACAAATGCCGCGCTTATCGCCCTGGTATGGGATCTCCTAAACGCATGGCCTGTAATGGCAGATCTAGCCGACGAATACAGCGAAGTTCTGAAGGTCGCTATCGAGGACCATATTGTTCAATCTCAGGACGATGTTATTGAAGATCTGGACGCTGAGAAGTTCATTTCGTGGCTGAAGTCCGAGCTTGAAGTTGGTCGTTACATGTTCAGCAATGCAGCAGTGCCTATGAGGTACATCGACCATTGCACGGAAACTGTAGGCTTGTATAAGATCAACAGGGACGTGAGCCCACATAGAGAAGAGGCATTGATCACGCCCGAAGTTTTCGGCTCTATACTACTCCCGGCATGGCAAAGGGGTGTTACGGGCGTCCGAACTGATAAGAAAGCTCTTCTCAGACAATTGGTGAAACGTGGTTATCTTCTCTACAATGAGAAAGAATCGATATTCACCAACGTTAGGAGAGTCGAAAAGAAGCCTAAGAGAGTCCTGGTCTTTGACTGGGTGAACGCAACAGGTCTGGACGGCAGTGTTACACGTGAATCTGTAACGGAAAATCGAGATGCAGAGACGACCGTTACAGGTGTAACAGGCGTTACACCCTGAAATGTAACAAAGTAATTTCAAGGTAGAATATATCACGATTCTAAACGAACGAATAGAGTAGAGAGATAAAACATTATTATTTGTAACACCTGTAACTCCTGTAACGATAGATCTATAGATAACGATTTTACCGTTACAAAAACGTTACAGGTAAACTAGATATTTTGTAACCCTTTCAGGAAGTGACTTTAAATGAAGAATAAAAACATTTCATTTCGATATTGGCTATTAAATCAGCCACATCGAAGCTTACGCATTACGGACATGGCATACGAGATACAGAACGACATCGACAGCCATTGTATGCCTGATTCTTGTCAGAGCTACGAGGAGATTCGCAGCCACATCGAGCAAAATCATGTTCGTCTGACTCTCGGGAACGCGTGTGGGAGAGCTTTCCTGGAGGCTGGAAATGAGTATAGACGATGGATCAAGACGCCATGCTTGGCAGGCCCTGGGGGGGATCAAAGCCAAAATCTAAAACATGAGGTATATTCATGATTGAGAATAAAAACGTTAAACGTAGGGGAATTACACTTAATTCACCTCAAGATGCACGTCGAGTGATTAGACGTATTGTGGACAGGGCTTTTTCCGAAAGCCAAGAACTAGAAGCGGCTGGCAGGATCTCGCAGCTGATGAGCTGCTGGCTGAAGGCTTATGAGATGGAAAAAATCAGCGATTTGGAGAGCAGACTTAGCGCAATCGAGAGCGCTTTGGAAAGCGAACGACTTAAGAAATGAATATAGGAGGATGAATATTAATGCAACCATTAAACAAGATAACCGAACAGAATGCTATGATGGTCGGGGCTTATCCCCTGTTTTACAATCTGCGAACCCAGAAAGAAGAATTGGCACGGCTGAAACCGTCAACGATGGCCCATGCGTGGGTCCAAGAGCGTGGTGGTAAGCTTGAATTGATGCCGCTAGACGACGATTTCGGTCGAATACAGGCACGTATAGCCATATTGCAGACCTGCATCGAGACGAATGAACCGCTTGTCGTAGAACTCAACGCGGCTTTTCGAGAGTGTCCTGTCCAAGACATGTCGGAACGCGTCTACGACATTGGCCAAGAAATCGAAACTATCGAGAGGGCCCTGCATGCCAAAATATTTCCGTTTATGCAAGCTGCGGAAATGGTGCACGCTGACCCTGAAAAGGTTCCAGAGGTCATCCGGGCTAGGGCAGCGACTGCCATAAAGATCGCTGCGCTGAAACAAGATTTAAAAGCAATCGAGGCGAAACGGGCGGAAATTTCTCTGATCCTTGGTAGAGTGGCTACATGAAGACCCTCCTCGACATCGAGAAAAGACTGACTGCGGCAGAGATAAACGAGAGCAAACGAGGCAAATCATTTGTTTTGAAATACTGCAGCCGGGCCCACGGGCTTGCGTACTATCTCAGTAACGGCATGCCGAACGAGGAACCTAATGTCTTTGAACTTCATTGGTCCGGTACGAGAC
>Ga0182010_10001822_pt1 | contig 11059 bp, 6 predicted proteins | sample 611E1MmetaG_FD_120488 | JGI IMG/M metagenome (GOLD analysis project Ga0182010, IMG submission 120488) | Permafrost microbial communities from Stordalen Mire, Sweden - 611E1M metaG | ecosystem: Environmental > Terrestrial > Soil > Wetlands > Permafrost | place: Sweden: Stordalen | collected...
CAAATGGGCAGAGTCGATAGATGAATCTGTTAAGACATTTATTATCCGTCTGATGGATAGCAAAGCACATCCTGAGCAGGCTTACAAGGCTTGTCAGGGCGTATTGGGGTATGAACGCAAAGTTGGCCGGGTAAGGCTTACAAATGCCTGCAAAAGAGCTATTGAGTATGAGAACTACTCTTATCATGCCATTAAATCAATCTTGGAAAACAAGTATGATCTTTTGTCATATACGGAGTTGCTAACGGATATACCACAGCATGAAAATATCCGAGGGGAGAATTATTATCAGTAGAAACAATAACCAATAAATCAATAATAAATGACACAAGAAACACTCGAAAAAATAAAGAAGCTCAGGCTGTTGGGAATGGCCCGGGCTTATGAAACCAGTCTTGAGAATGATAAACTGTTACACCTGTCAGCTGATGAGCTGATAGGAATGTTGGTGGAAGCAGAATGGGATGACCGTTCAAACCGTAATATTGAAAGGAGGTTACGTAATGCAAGGTTCCGTTACCAATCATGTGTAGAAAGTATAGATTATGTAGCAACCCGTAATCTTGACAGGAACCAGATAATGCGTTTTGCTGAATGCACCTATATCCAAAAACATGAAAACATATTAATTACCGGAAGCACAGGAATAGGTAAGAGCTATTTGGCAACAGCCCTTGGACATCAGGCATGTACACTTGGCTTTAAAGTATATTATGCAAACATGGCAAAACTGTTTTCCAAGTTAAAGATGGGGAAGGCAGATGGATCTTATATACGTGAAATATCAAAGATAGAACGCCAGGACTTACTCATACTTGATGACTTTGGACTAATGCCTATTGATAATCAAAACCGCTCTGCACTGATGGAAATTATAGAAGATCGCCATAATAAAGCATCGGTGATAATAACATCGCAGTTGCCGGTGAACTGTTGGCATGAAGTTATCGGAGAAAAAACTATTGCCGATGCAATCCTCGATAGAATCGTTCATGATGCTCACAGGATAGAACTTAAAGGAGAATCTCTGAGAAAAGGCAGGGATAAATATAAAGAAATTGAAACTTTGAATTAAAATAGATAGATTTGTATAACCACTTTTTATGATGAGAAAACTCTTTAAAAAATCAGCAACTTCGATGTGGTCAATTTAGACCGGCCAAATGTGGTCAGATAGTCTGGCTTTTCTAGTTAGTTATCAAAAAATGTAAAAAAACGAATTTTTAGAACTCTTAATTCTTCAAAAGTATGAGCAAAAATATGTATTCGGAATTGTTGTATTACTCCCTCAAATCAATCAGCCATATTAGAAAGAGAGATTTGTGTTTTATTTTTACCGGACTATTTATAGTTTTTGCTATTAATTTGAACGCTCGTCAGACAGCCTTATCTCATACTTGCAATCAGTTGCAATACGAAGATTCCGCTTTCTTTTCAATGAGCTTCTCTAAAGTTAAACAAATCCTAATTGATGTTCCTGTAATCCCTCCCTTAAGCCGAAAAACCCCATATTTTTTCGGTGGAATGATAGGCAGGGCTGTTAATTCAAGTGATTACCAAGCTTATGGTGAAGGAGCTTTTATCAAGACAAATGGTACGTCGGAACAAACATATATAATTACTACCGGCGTTTGGCGACTTTTGGTTGGAGATAAACCTATTATTGGCTTAGACCTTCGGGATACAAGTGGCGCTTATGCCCGTCCGGGTATTTTGCCTCATTTGGGAGTGAAAGGGAAGATTCGACTTCAAGTTAGTACTAAAAAATCAAAAAAATACCTGGAAGATTTCACAAGGATTACAACAATATTATCAGCCGGAGAGCCAAAGTGGGTGTGCGAAGATAACAATCTAAAGGTGAAAGTTACTCTTACTGCTCATGCTTTTCTTGAAGATTATGGATGTGCATTGATAGCACAAGTTGAATCTAAGAATAAAGAGCAGATAGAATTGGACTGGTATTATGAAAATGCAAACCATGTCCAAGATGCTTCGTCCTATACTAAGTTTAGTTATGACAAATACACCCAGATCTTTGTGGGTACCCCCAACAAGAAAACCACCTATCAAGGCGGTGTTACGAAAACTGTGCTTGATGTCAACATCGGAAAACCTGCTCTTGATACCTTAGTATGTGTATGGGGATATAGTGATTATGATAAGGATGAAGTAGCAAATGCGTATAAGCGTTTAAGGTTCCGTCCATTCCCGTCCAAGGAATGGGCAGACCAAATGCAGAAAAACTGGTTTCATCATTGGATTGGCAGGGGTTTAGAACCTCAAAAGAAGTTCTTTAATATATTGAACAACCCAAGTGTGTCGATTACAGAGTCAAAAAAATATTGGCAAGCGATGCAAAATAGGGTAAGTATAAAGACCGGGGATGAACGCTTCGATAATGTAGTACAAAGTCTTGGTTCGCGCTTAATATCAAATTACGAATATCCAGCTTATACGCATGGAACTAATTACATGAAATATGGAAAAATCAATTGTGGCTTGTATGGATACGATGCCGCCGGATTCCATGACGAAGTTGCCTCGACACTGAAATTTATTACAGGAACGCAATGCGTCAAAGGTAGACAGCGATATTTTGAGCCGAATTTCCAAATCAGCCAATGGGCAGAAGAGATGAATCCTTATTATATTGACCAGGTGTGGTATCATTATCGATGGACAGGTGATAAAGAATTCTTATATGAAATGTGGCCCTCTGTTCGAAGAGCACTGGAACATTTGATTACAACCAGCGACCCCAACCACGATGGATTCTTTACCGGATATTATGAAAACTGGAATGGCGATGGAAAAGACAGAGGAGGGAAAGGTGCACTTTGGACAGGCATGGGGGCTACTGCTTTAAAAATAGGCTACAATATAGCTTCACTTCTTGAAGACGTTGATTGGAGCAGAGCTAACCAAACTGGAGCGCAATGCTCTGTAGATTATGATTTTAGAATGAGGTACAAACGACTTCTTCAAAGAGCTGAAATAGCTTATGAAACCCTCTACAATAAAAAAATAGGAGCTTATTCATCGAGCGATTGGGATTGCGAACTCCGAAATATGCCCGGTAACGAAGAGTCTAATTATACTATTTGGCGTGGAATGGGAAATCCCTTGAGAAATTATACCTCTATGCGTTTTATAAGAGATAATTATCATGAAAAAGCAGACAATGGTATCTTTGAATTCTGCAATAAAGATTGGCCTGTGTGTTGGAGTAATCATTACGATAGCTTTGCGGATGCAATGAGTTCAGTAGCATCAGCTGCAATGGCAAATGATATAAATAATTTTTGGGCCATATTAAAAACAGTCTCCGAGGGGGTATATACAAAGCCTGAATGTACTGTTATAGCAGGTGGTTCATCACAACTAAGCTTAGAAAGCGACCAAATGTTTATGATGACGGTATTGGATAATATTTTTGGGATAAAACCCTATTTTGGGGAAAATCTTTTGGTAATCAGACCCTCTTTCCCCGATGTTTGGAAAAATCCTGAAATTGAATTACCTGATGTTTCCTATAAATATGTTACCAAAAATAACGAGATTAATCTGACAGTCAAAACTCCTGTAGACCGTATCTTACGTGCAGAAATAGCTGTAAAACAGAATGTAAAAGAAGTATTGGTAAATGGTAAAAAAGTTGATTTTGAAATCAGAAAAGAAGTAAACTATTGTCGTTTGATTATTAAATCAGGAGCTTCTGCACAACATGAAATAAAAGTTGTTTTAACTCCCAATAATTTTGCGGTTCAAGGGAATGTTAATTGTATCATTAATGAGCTGACATCATTCAATTTTAGCAATGTTGAGATAGTTAAGGTGGAGAATCCTCAAATAGATTTTGGACAAATAAGCATAACGGCAAATACAATCCAAATCACTCCTGATAAAACCGGGGAATATACCTTATTTGCCGAGTTAAAAAACGGTAATGTTTCGTGGTATCAACCAATAGAATTGGATATAAAAGAACCTTGGTCAATAATTGAAGAATACCAGGCATGGGATGGTAATGCCAGAACCCCTGGCAAGTTATTATCTCCAAATATTAAAAAAGAGAAACGAATTTTACAATTTCAATTAGCAAATAACACACCAATAAAACAAACGGGTGAAATGGTGGTAGAAATTAATGAACAGTATATTACTAATACCGTTACCTTACTGCCAAATCAATCCAATAAATTCGATATCTCTCTTAATGACGTATGGGAACAATTGAGTCCGGGGACTGTATCTTTTAAGGTTAAGTTTAAGAACGAAGTAAAAATATCACATGCTATTGATTGGCAACTGCCAGTTAAGGAATTCTCCAACAAAAAAATTATTCCACTTGATATTTGGAAGTTTTATAATATTAGCCTTGCTCAATTATATGGTAATAGTTTTTTCCAATGGCGCACAGATTATACTGGTGCGGCCGTAGGAGTCGATTGGCGAGATACGCTTTATATCGACCGATTAGGGTACAAACTTTTTGTTCCCCCCACAAGCGTTATCAGCTTTGGAATATTACCGGAACAATATAGCCCTGCATGGTGGTCTGTCACAAATATTCCCGATACACTGAAATATCCTGCACCTTTTTCTTTTATTGAGAATGAACCAAACCGGAAGAACGTTCTTGCATTAGTTAATTCTGAAAATAACAGGGATATCCCAAGTGAAGCTATTATTGAGCTAAAAGAAACTATTTCGGTTGAAAAGATATATATGCTGACAGCTAACCTGACAAAGACATGTAAAAGCTATTATCCGGCAGCGGAGGTAGAGGTAGTTTATGAGACCGGTAAGAACCAAATAATTCAACTTACACCACCATATAACATGCCTTCGCTGATACAAACATTCTGCCCCGATGCGTTTCAAATTCCATTGGGGAAAATAGAAAATAATCAAGTATTCGGGTCTGTTGCACCCGGAATATCTGTTACAGACTTGGTAACCGACCCAACGAGAAAGATAAAAAAAGTGACATTTAGATGCGTAACTTCTGAAACTGTTCTAGGAATTATTGGAATTAGCCTTTTAGAAGTGAAGTAGTGTTTAACCCCCAAACAGTTATATTACCAAAAATTAAAAGTATTTAATATGAAAACAAAACATTTTTTAGTAACATCAATATTTATACTGATGTTTGGAAGTATTCAAAATGAACTTTTCGCAGAGGGCAAAATACTTCACATATCTTTTCAGACAAGAGATCCTAAAACAAATCAGGTTATTACCAAGACTGAAGATGTTGATGCTTCAAAAATAGGCGTTGTTATTGTTGATCCCTGGAACTTTCATTGGTGTATGACGGCTTGTGAGCGAGTGTCGGCAATGGTTCCCCGATGGAACAAGGCATTAGAAGTCGCAAGAAAAATGGGTATGCCGATTGTTTGGTGTCCCAGTGATGTAATAGGGTCATATTCAGGTTATCCACAGCGAGAACGAGTATTAGGAATGAAACTTCTTCCTGTTCCAAAAGAACGAGAAATGCTTAATGCGAAATTTACAGCTCCGGTTGGTATGTGTATGTGCGGACCCGGTTTTGATTGTATAGTAAACTTTGGTTGGGATGGTATGAATCCAGATCTCTATTTAGCTGATAATGATTTCATTGCAAGTAGTACTGAGGAAGTATATACTTTGCTCAAGAATCGTGATATAACACATGTTATCTATATGGGACTACACACAAATGTTTGCTTGTATGAAAAACCCGGTGCACTAAAGTATATGTGGCAAGCAGGTTTGAATTGTATGCTTGCCAGAGACATTAACGATGCTATAACCAGTTATAATCCGGCTACCGGATTTACTCCCGATAATGGTACGCAACAAACAGATGAAGATCTCGAACGTGCAGGTATTTCCACTATCAATGTGGTAGATGAGTGGCGTAAAGCCGGGTTATGGAACGATAAATGGATAGTTGAAACAGTGCGCATAACTCCCTGGGGTAAACTCAATAGACCATATTTCTTCAAGGAATCTGTTACTGTAACTCTTACTACTCCATTGTTAAAAGATGCTGAAATACATTATACTCTTGATGGCAGCAAACCTAAAAATAATTCACCTGTATATAAAACCCCGCTTACTATTACATCTACTACAAGTTTACAGACAGCAGCGTTCCGAGTAGGGAAATTAATAAGTATTCCAACGGATGCCTATTTCGTGCTTCTAACTCCTGAACCGCCTAAACCCAATTTATATTTGGACGATTTAGACTACATTATGGACCCTTATGGGAACGTTAATTCTACTTATGCGGCTTGCTTATGGTTACCGAAAAGGGGGAAGTCTTACGAAAATCAGAAGCTGCGTTTACGAGGAAAGGTTTACGAAAAAGGATTAGGTTTTCTTGCTCCATCAGCAGTGAGTTATGAATTGAAACCCGAATATGAACGTTTTGTAGCAAAGGTGGGTATTGATGACAATTTGATTGATCATGAATTAGGACGGAATTTGGTAATGCACTGTAGTGTTGTATTTCGTGTTTTTATTGATGGAAAGATGATGGCTGAAAGTCCTGTAATGCGAATTTCGCAGGAGCCATGGCGTTTTGATGTCAAAATTCCACAAGGTAGCCGTTATATCAATTTAGTTTGTATGAATGCGGGCAGTCGCAATATATTGGACCTTGGAAACTGGGTCGATACGGGATTCTGCGTAAAATAATTTTCTAAAAATCAAAAGAGAATTTAAAGAACATAGTTATTAATATATATTTCGCGATGAAAAGAATTATTTTTTCAATAGTGACAGTAATATTGATTGTTGCTAATCTGAATCAAGTACAAGCAGAAAAAACAAATCAGGTCATTACAAAGTCGGAGAATGTTGATGCCTCGAAGATAGGAATTGTAATTGTTGATACATGGAATTATCATTGGTGTATGACTTGGAATGAACAGGCAGGAGGCATGACCCCTCGTATGAATCGAGCAACAGAGGGTGCTAGAAAGTTGGGTATGCAGGTGTTTTGGGCTCCAACCGATATGGCAAGCATGTATTCGGGCTGGTCGCAACGGCAACGTGCAATGGCTGTTCCGTATATAGAAGTCCCGAGGACTCGCAATTATTCCTGCACTTTTACTCTGCCTTATGGCAACTGTCTTTGTGGTCCCGGAATTGACTGTAAGCCCAATTATGGAGGGGATGCTTTGGATCCGAAATTAAACATTGCAGAGCAAGACCTTATTGTTGCCGGCACTAAAGAACTATATTCTTTATGCAAGGCTCACGGCATTACTCACCTTATTTATTTTGGTGGAGCAACAAATATTTGTTTAACAGAAAAGCCCGAAGGTTTGAGTTATATGTACGGTGGCGGTTTAGAAACGATATTTGCGCGTGATTTGGCTTTTGCATGGACAAATTATGATCCTTCTAAAGCATATACTCCTTCTATCGGCAATGCTCAAGCAGCTGACGATTTGGAACGCGCAGGTATCCCAACGATTCACTTTATAGATGAACTCCGTAAACTAGCTTGTTGGAATGATAATTGGATTACTGAGCCTATTAGAATTACTCCGGCAGGTACGGTCAATCGTCACTATTTCTTTGAAAAGTGGGTAACAGTGAGTCTTGAAGTTCCTTATCTAAACGATATGGTAATAAGATATACGCTTGATGGGAGCGAGCCAAAAGCAACATCCGCGAAATACGAAAAACCTTTAGATTTACAGCAAACCACCACTCTTCGTACAGTTGCGTTTCGAAAAGGGAAAAAGGTATCGTTGGATGGTCATGGGTATTTTGTACGTTTGCCACAATTGCCGCCAAAACCGGATGTGTTAGTTGATCAAGTTCAGCCGATAACAGATCTTTATGCTGCTGTTAATAGTACTTTGTCTGCTTGTCTTTGGCATCCGGTCGCAAATAAATCTTATGAAGGGAAACCCTTGCGAATAAGAGCTATAACCTACGGAAACGGTTTAGGTATGCGTGCTCCTGCATACATTCGATATTCGCTGAAACCGGAATGGAAAAGCTTCGTGGCATTAGCTGGCGTTGATGACAATATGCTTGATGTACAGCTTGGTCGCAATCTTGCTATGTATCCCAAAATGGTGTTCAAGGTCTAAATAGATGGAAATCTTGCAGCCGAGAGTCCTGTAATGCGAATTTCGCAGGAGCCATGGCGTTTTGATGTCAAAATTCCACAAGGTAGCCGTCAGATTATTTTAGTGTGTGACGACATGGAAGATAGAAGCCCCTACAATCTTGGCAACTGGGTTAATACCGGATTCTGTACTAAATAAAGTCTTGATGAAGATTTAATAGAAATCTAATTTTGCTTATTAATGTGTAATAAATTAAGAATGAAAACTTTATTAAACATACCGGATCTCTTTTTAACGGTACTGTTGTTAGTTGCTTTTCAAGCAAGTGCCTCAAAAAGTCAGAACAATATCAGCCTTAGTTGCAAAGAAAACAATAACCTTTATAAGACATTAAAAGAAAACAAGATAGCTTGTGTTCGTAGAGTTTCTGAAATGGCACCTTTTGTGAATAATGTTGTATCTGTTGCACGTGAGAAGGGAGTCTTAATTGTACATGCCCCGAGCGATTGCATGAATTATTATAATAATACTCCGGCACGAAAACTCGGGCAAAAATATAAAAGCAAAAAGGCATTAAGTTTGATTAGTGATAATAAACTGGATTCGGAAAAAGATGCTGTTTGGCCTATTGACCAGTCTGATGGAGGGTGTGATTGTTCTCCGGAATGTAAACAAGGCAGCCCATGGACCCATCAAATTGATTTGATAGAAATTTCTGATAAAGATGCAATTAGTGACTCAGGAGCTGAAATAGCAGGGCTTTTTTATCAAAAAGGGATTAAAAATGTGATATTGATGGGCGTTCATGAAAACATGTGCGTTATTGGCCGCTCGTTTGGTTTACGGAATATGATTCGTTTAGGTTTTAATGTTGTGTTAATAGCGTGATCTTACAGATACGATGTACGATTCAAAACAATGGCCTAATGTACCTCATTTTACCGGAACCAGTTTAATGACTGAATACATAGAAACATATGTTTGTCCGACAATTGTTTCAACTGATTTTACCCGGGTAAAACAATTCAGGTTTAAGGATGATAAACGGCCTATCATTGCTTTTATTATTGCAGAAAATGAATACCATGCCAATAGAACTCTTCCTGAATTTGCTCATGAGTTATTGCTGACAAAAGGTGTGAATTGTGAATTTGCTTTGGGTAAACCGGTTTATGAAGGTGAAGGTATTCATAATATAGAAAACCTTCAGATACTAAAAGATGCTGATTTGATGGTGATTCAGGTCGGACGTCGTGCCTTACCCTCAGAACAAATGAACCTTATTAAAGAATATGCTAATAGTGGAAAACCTATACTTGGCCTACGTACAGCAAGCCATGCCTTCAACGCTAATCAGGTAGTGCCTAATACAGGTGGAGGGGTGACTGATGCAACTGGATCGGTTTCAGGATTTTTGGATCAGTGGCCGGAATTTGATCAGGATGTTTTAGGAGGAAATTATAAAGGTCATTATGGAACTATGGAGGTGGGGATAGTCTTCTCAGTCGTACCGGGAATGGAAAATCACCCGATATTTAAAGGAGTTTCTCCAGTTGATTTTATTGCTCCGGTTGCTCCACTCCACACACTTTATGAAAACAGGCCATTGAGGTCTGCAAACATACAGGTACTGCTCCTGGGAACTATTCCAGATAAGCCTGCTGAACCGGTATTGTGGATAAACAATCGCGAAAAGGGTAAGGTAATATATACATCTTTAGGGCATTGGAACGATTGGAAAATTGAAAAGTTCAAGAGGATAATGTTTAATGCTGTAGATTTTCTTTTAGATATAAACAATAAATAATATATTATGAAAAGGCGTGATTTCATCAAAACATCTGTTGTCGGAACTACTGGAATTTCTCTCGGACCATCACTTTTATCAAAGATAAGTTTCCAAAAAGGAGCAAATGATAAAATTGTTCTGGCAATTATTGGATCTGGCTCGCGAGGAACAGGAACTATTATAAGTACCTGCAAAGTAAATGCAAATGTTGAAATAAAAACGGTTTGTGATGTTAATGATTTAAAAGCGACAAAAGCTATTGGTGCCATTGAGAAAGCAATAGGTTATAAACCACAACGCTCAAAGAATATGAAGGAGGTTTTTGACGATAAAGATATTGATGCTGTTTGGATATCAACTCCTGAGCATTGGCATTCGCTCGCAACTGTCTGGGCTTGCCAGGCAGGCAAAGACGTCTACGTTGAGAAAAACCCATCCATTAGTATTTGGGAAGGACGCAAAATGGTTGAAGCTGCCAAGAAATATAAAAGGATAGTTCAAATTGGATTTGAGAATAGAAGTGCCCCATATGGTTTTTCTGCGCGCGAGTATATAAAAAGTGGGAAACTTGGACAGATTGTAACCGTTAAATGTTACAATATGCTTGGAGGAGGGAAATGGATTCCAAAACCTGATACAGCAATTCCAAATGGTTTAGATTGGGATGCTTGGCTCGGACCAGCACCTTACGTTCCTTATAATCCCAATATTCATGATATGGAAAGCCGCGGAGGCTGGGGAGATTACTGGGCCTATAGTGGAGGAGTCCTGGCAGATGATGCAAGTCATGTAATGGATTTAGCCCGTATGGTTTTAGGTGATCCCGGACATCCTAAATCAGTCTATGGCTGGGGAGGTAATTATGCATGGGGATCTAAAAAAGAGACTCCGGAGTTTCAATCGATTACTTACGATTTTGGAAATTTTACAATGACATGTGATAGTGGAAATGCAACAAACTACATGAAGAAAACTCCTAACAACATTAGGATGGATCCCAAACTATTTCCTGACTGGAGGACAAATGCAACGAGAACTGAAATATATGGCACTGAAGGCCTGATGTATCTTGGCAGACATGGTGGAGGATGGCAGGTAAAAGGTGAAGATTCTAAAATTATTGCCCAGGATGGTGGCATATTCCCAGACCCGGATCATCAGAAAAACTTCATTGAATCTCTCAGGACTCGCA
>Ga0182010_10001823_pt1 | contig 11059 bp, 7 predicted proteins | sample 611E1MmetaG_FD_120488 | JGI IMG/M metagenome (GOLD analysis project Ga0182010, IMG submission 120488) | Permafrost microbial communities from Stordalen Mire, Sweden - 611E1M metaG | ecosystem: Environmental > Terrestrial > Soil > Wetlands > Permafrost | place: Sweden: Stordalen | collected...
AAATGGTGTATATTCCAGTAACTAAAGGCATGCCTGCAATCTTAGTGTACCCCATGACCTCTGGGATAGCAAGTGTTGCGAATGCGATCCCTGCAGTGATTTCCCAGGGTACTTGTGCCGGTTTAAGAGGCAAAACTCCCTGAAAAAGGGAGAATTTAAGGGATCTTTTAGGATTTTGTGTAGGTGACATATTCGATATAATCTAGTCATATAGTGAATCAAGATTTCAAAGATAAGGATCAAAATTTAACTAATTTAAATCAAATTTTATTGTTCGTTTAAAATTGGAAAAGAAGCATAAAAAAATTAAAAGGACTTCGAATTTAGTTCATTCTCAAGTGCTTCTGTAATTGTTTTCAGGATTTTTATTCTAGAATAGCGCTTGTCATTTGATTCCACAACAGTCCATTGAGCATTAATGGTGCTTGTTTTCTGAAGCATCTCATCAACTGCAATATTATATTCTTCCCATTTGCTCCGATTTCTCCAGTCTTCATCTGTTATTTTCCAGCTTTTTTCAGGATCATTTTGCCGACTTTTGAAACGTTCAAGCTGAGTATCCTTATCGACTTGAAGCCAAAATTTGAGAATAATCGTGCCGGTTCCTGTAATAATATTTTCAAATTCGTTTATTTCCCTATAAGCACGTTTCCATTCTTCTTCGCTGCAGAGCTTCTCTACCCTCTCTACAAGGACTCTTCCGTACCAGCTTCTGTCGAAAATCGTTATGTATTTAGCTATATGGATCTTTTCACAAAAGCGCCATAGATAGTGATGATTTTTTTCAATATCGTTTGGTGGGCCCACGGGTACTACCCTGTAGAGTCTGGGATTCAGCTCTTTAACCAGGCGATGAATGTCTCCACCTTTGCCTGCGGCATCCCCCCCTTCAAATATTATAACTATGGAATGCTTTTTCCTGAAAAGCTCGTACTGTAAGGTTTCAAGCTTCTGTTGGTAAAGCTTTTTAGATTTTTTGTATTCCTTAGAGGAAATTGTTTGTGACAGATCGATTTTATCCAAGACAGAGGTACTAAGTTCGGGGGGCTTTGAGATTTCTCTATCCAGATATTTAATTATCTGCTGTTCTTGAGTAAGAGTCATGTGCTCAATATAAGTTTCAATGGTCTGAGTTGCAGTAGTGATAATCTTGAGGGTTGCAAAGTTCCTGTCATTTGCTTCCACTATAGTCCATGGGGCATATGGCATGTCTGTTTTCTCAAGCACTTTTTCTACAATTGGCAGGTATTTATTATATTCATGGATAAAATCCTGTTCCGTTTCATTTTTCTTTTCGTATTCATCGATGATTAAGGGGATCCCTTTTTTTTGAATTTTCTTGAAACGATCTTCTTGCTCTTTTTTACTGATATGGAGAAAAAACTTCAATATAAGGTATCCATCATCTGAAAACTGGCGTTCGAAACAATTTATTTTTCCCAGGCATTTTTCAAGTTTGTATTTGGATTTTTCCTTCATGAAATGTTTTAAGATTGCTCGACTGTACCAACTTCGATCAAATATCGCAATTTTACCTCTTACTGGAATAAGAGTCCAAAAGTGCAGAAGAAAGGGTTTGAGTGTATCTTCATAGCAAGTAAAAGTCATGGTGTGAAAATCGTATCCTCTCGAATCCAGAGGCAATATGAAACGATTGATATCTTCTCCCATCCCGGATGCATGCCAGCCTTCGAAAACAAAAATGATGGGTATCTTCAATTCCCAAGCCTTACGTTGGAGCTCACCTAGCTTAATCTCAAGTATCTTCATACTTTCGTCATATTCACTGTGTTTTATTGCCAGTGACAGGTCAATATTTTCAAGCATACCATACCCCTAAGTTTATCAATTAAGGTTATCCAATTAATTTCGGTATTTAGTTTTGATCTTTATGTAAGTAATTTTCATGACAATGCTTAAAGGTAATATTTGAACATACTTTCGGCAGATCGGCATTAAATTTTGAGAATTTCAAGGTTTTCCTTCATTAAGTTGTTGATATTTTTATAATTAAGTTCCCAGTGTAACGAAAATTCGCATGTCCATTTACTGAAGTGACTGGGCTCCAGTTATGCTAACCTAAGTGCTGGACAAAAAAGATAGATTATGGACAGAGAGATCTCTCAAAGTGCTGCAGATGTGATATTGATGTGTGGAAGCACACTCTCTTACATCAGGTCCATGGTGGGACGGTAATTATGCCATCGTGGGCATGAGTGCAGTTTTTGCTGGGGCTGTAAGAGCTCCTCTTACTGCTATTCGAATCTGTTTGAGATTACTAGAGATTACAATTTGATTCTTCCCCTAATGTTTGCCTGCGTACTCAGTAATGTAATGTTAAATACACTATACCCAGAATCTATTTTTACGGAAGGACTACTCAGGAAAGGGTTCAAGATCCGGGAAGGCAGGGAAGTAGATATCATGACCTCTATTCTTGTAAAAGATGCAATGGTCACAAATGTCCAGATAGTTTCCGAGGATCAGAGTGTCAAGATCATCATTACCTTTACAAGAAAGTCCACCGGTCCACATGCCAGAAGATCTCGAATTCCATTGTGCCAATTTTTCTGTAAAATCCCGTATCTCATAAGTTATCTAGTAGAAAATTTTACCTTAAAGAGACCAAATTTATTACATTAAACAAAAACTCAACTTAAAATTTACAGAACGTTTGTAGCACTGCTTTTTTTATGGTCATCGTCCAATGGGATTATCAAAGCTGCATAAAGGTGATAAATTTTTATCAAGAAGATGCTACATTAAAGAGTTCACATTCATTTGTTGTTAGTCTACTCGAAAGTTCATTCGCAGGTTGAGACTTTTTCTGCTCTTTTGACCATATTCAGGCCCTCTTGCATAAGTTCCTCTGTTCTATCCTGCGTTTTTGCTTCAGCAAAGACCCGAAGAATCGGTTCTGTGCCAGAGGGACGAATAAGAACCCAGCCATCTTCGTACCATATTTTGATTCCGTCTGCAGTATCTATCTTGAACCCAAGTCCTGAAGCTTCTTGCTTCACTATTTCCATTGTGGCCTGTATATTTTTAGAGGGGACTTTTGTCTTTGCGTTGAAATATTCAGGCACACTTTTAGCAAGATCAGAAATCTTTTTTCCGTTAGCCAGGATTTCAAGAACCATGACACAGGCCATTGCTCCGTCTCTACAATACTGATGTTTGGGGAAGATAAGACCCCCATTACCTTCACCCCCGAATACTGCATTTACTTCCATCATTTTTCGGGCAACGTTGATTGAGCCGACAGCAGTCCAGTATAGTTTGATGTCTGCATCCTTTGCGATGTCGGCCATGCGCTGAGAAGAGCTAACAGGAGTCACTATAGGCCCTTTGTCATGTTCAAGTATATATTTTGCCATCATGGCAAGCAGAACTTCAGCATTTATGAATTTCCCGTTTTCATCTATAAGGACTACTCTATCCGCATCTCCATCGTGAGCTGCTCCCATGTCAGCACCTGTAATTTTTACGAGTTTAGTAAGTTCAGTTAGGGCTTCAGGTAAAGGTTCTGGGTTTCGCCAGGGGAAAGTTCCATCAGGCTGAGCTTCAAGAGTCAATACTTGGCAACCCAGTTTACTGAGCAAAAAAGGAAGAGTTAGAGAACCTGCTCCACAGCCTGTATCTACAACTACTTTGAATCTGCGGCTGCGGATGGCTTCGGCATTTACTGAGTTGATAATATTTTTTAAGTAGTATTCATTGACCCCAGGATCGTTACTGAAGTTGCCGGTTTTCTCCCAAGATACGATGGAATATTTCCCCGCATAATATATTTTTTCTATGTCTTTTTCTCCATCCCTGGAAAATTCCGAGCCATCCCCTGCAATAAATTTAATTCCATTATATTGCCTTGGATTATGGGATGCAGTAATAACTATCCCGGCATCGGCATGGTCGCGCACATAATACTGGATGGAAGGGGTAGGAACAGTTCCCACATCAATAACAGTGAGGCCTGTTGACAGAGCTCCAGAAATGGTGGCAAATTTCAGCATCTGCCCAGAGATGCGGGTGTCACACCCTATAGCAACCGTGCCTTTCGAACCCATGTATGTACCAAGACTTCTGGCTAAATTGACTGCCAGTTCTGGAGTTATGTATTCATTAACGATACCACGCACACCGTTTGTTCCGAATAATGCCATATAGAGTCTCCGTCCTCAGGAAGTTTTCATTAATAAGACTTAAGCACTTGAGATGCAAAATAAAGTATAATAAGCTAGATGAGACTAGAACTCAAAATTGTGTATCTGAATTTCAATTCCTAATATCTAATCGAATTTCTGCTATGAAAGGAATTCTGAAACTCTTATTAATGTGAAAATAAAGTTGGTTTTGGGATAAGGGGATCCATCAATAATGAATTGGTATTTATCCATGATAAATTACATACTTGCTCTTTTCATATCATTTTCCACTACGTGTAATTTTTGATTCTCTTTATGCAGTTATGCTTAGAAAACGAGTGCATTTGGAGCAAAGTGCATTCTAAGGTGAAAATATTAACCATCTAATAGAGCACTATTGAATCAAGAATATTATATCAAATTAATCTATGTTGCTTTTTTAAGAAAAAGCTCCATGTTAAATTTCTATAGATCGCCGAAAATAATAAAAACATAATTAATATTAAATTGTTGTTTGATGCTAAAATATTTTGGGTAGAAGTACTTTTTAGTTTCAAACCATTTTTTTTATAAATCATTTAATATGATTTAAATGATTAGTATATAAACAACCAGCTAAATTTAGGATTTATCAAACTCCTCTAATATATCTTCTAAAACATCTTATAATTAAAAAAAATCAAGTCGTTTATGGGATAGAATGGAGCGTATTTATATGTTGTTGAAAATCGTGAGCATAGGATTCAATCTGCATTTTCTCAAAAATTGGAGATATATTCGCTTTTCAGATTTGATCAATGATTCAAGAACACGATCTAAAATTCTGTATTGTGAAGGTATGTGAAAGGAGTAGTTAAACATGCAACATGAACAATCAAGAGGGACAAAATCAATGATGTACTCTGAACCAATGTCTTAGCGCTCTCCTTTTTTCTATAAAAAAATCTCGGAAAAAACTTGAGGTTTGCGGAAATCTCACCACTTTTCAAAATATGTATTCTCCGCACATTATTTCACATAGTTGGATTAAGTTGGTTGAAGCATAAATCGTGCGTAAGAGTAGCTCAGCTAGGCCAAAAGCATAAAATTGAGAGCTTGATCTTGCAGGGGTTCTGTGTTCGAATAGCACCTCTCACACTAACTAGGAGTTGAGATTATGGAAGAAACATTTTGGTATCCTTCAGAATGGAAATGTAAATGCCCGCATTGTGAAGCAACTAACATATGTTCTGTGCCTCAGAAAGATCTTGTGTGCATCGAATGTGAAAAAGCATTTGCTGCTTCTGTAGCGCATACAGAAGAGTGATTAAGCCATATATTAAAGAGATCGAATTTGTAATCAGTAGGCTTTTATGCGGTTGAATGTGAAAATCAATAGCTTTAAACCTTTAACTATATAAAATAAAATTTTAAACCCCACTGTTTATTGTTCTTGATTTTGTACCTCAAGTACGTAAGTCCCAACAAGAATAGGATATCAGCATCTGACTTTTGCATAACTAAAAAATATACAGGAGAATGAGAACATAAGTGAACTAATCGTTTTTGCGTTTCCTACTGAAGAAGGCGCGTATAAGATGGATGAAACTATCCATCAACTTAAAAAAGAAGAACTGATGACTCTCAAGGATGCTGCAGTCGTCATTCGTAAGTCCGACGGAAAAATAAAAGTGAAGCAAGCCACACATCTCGTCGGCGCAGGTATGGTAGGCGGAGCGTTCTGGGGTATGCTTATAGGACTGTTTTTCTGGTTACCGTGGCTAGGATTAGCCATTGGTGCTATTGCTGGTGCAATATCTGGTGCACTGATGGATTATGGAATCAATGACGATTTCATCAAGGAAGTGGGTGCAACCATTAAACCAGGCGGTTCTGCTTTATTTCTCTTAATCGAGAAATGGACTGAAGACAAGGCACTAGAACGACTTAACAAGTTCAATGCAACGATAATAAGAACATCTCTTACCAAAGAAGAGGAAGAAAAACTTAAAGTTGCATTCGGTGCGGGTGAATAATTGAGGAGTTGTGAGGTATGGGAATAGTTGAAGAAACACAGGTTGTGGAAAATAAAACTTTTTTGCCAACGACTACAATCAAGGGGTCTAAAGTTATCAATGTCAATGGAGAACACCTTGGAATGCTTGAAGAGGTGATGATTGATCCAGAAGAAGGAAAAATAGCATATGCAGTACTTTCTTTTGGTGGTTTACTTGGTATAGGTAATAAATTATTTGCCATCCCTTGGGAAGTTCTTGAGTCGAGTAGGGGAGATTATATCCTTAGGATTGACAAATCTGTTCTAGAAAAAACGGAAGGTTTCGATAAAGAAGAATGGTCTTTAACCCATGATGAATTAGTCAAGGTATATGCATACTTTGGAATTCAACCATATTGGCAAACTAAAATGGGAATAGTTGAAAAAACGCAGTATATGGAGATTGGAGATTTTTTGCCAACAACTACGATAAAGGGGTCTAAGGTTGTCAATGTCAAAGAGGAGCACCTTGGAATTATTGAAGAGTTGATGATTGATGCAGAAAAAGGAAAAATAGCATATGCAGTACTTTCTTTTGGTGGTTTACTTGGTATAGGTAATAAATTATTTCCCATTCCTTGGGAAGCTCTTGAGTCGAATAGGTACGATTATATCCTCAAGATTGACAAATCTGTTCTAGAAAAAGCAGAAGGTTTCGATAAAGAAGAATGGTCTTTAACTCGTGATGAATTAGATAAGGTGTCTACATACTTTGGAATTCAACCTTATTGGGGAAAGACATAAAGTATTGTTTAGGGTGATAAAATGAAAATTGTTGTGTCTGATCCTGTGTTTCTGCCAGAAGAATACAGGAAAAGACTTGAGGTTCTTGGAAATCTCACTATTTTTGAAAGTATGCCATCTTCCATGGAAGAATTCGTATCGAGAGTTAGGGATGCAGATATAGTCATTGTCGGAAGATATGGTTTCTCTGAAAAAGCATTCAGTGCTGCTAAAAATCTGAAGATGATTTCTGTGTGGCAAACCGGCTATGACCATATAGATATTAAAGCAGCGACTGAAAAAGGTGTAATCGTATCTAATGTTCCTGACTATGCATTTGATTCAGTTGCAGAAATGGTGTTTGCTTTAGCTCTAAATCTCTTGCGAAAAGTGCATCTCGCAGATATCGGGATACGAAAGGGGAATTTTGATTGGAGAGACTATATTGGGAACCAACTTCTGGGAAAAACAATTGGGGTAATAGGCACCGGTAGTATAGGAGTTAGAGTTATACAGATAGCTCACGGTTTTAATATGACTGTTATTTCAGTTACAAGCCATCCGAGTGAAGAAAAAGCAAGAAGACTTGGAGTAAAATTTGTTGATCTGGATACATTACTCAAAGAATCAGATATCATCACCCTTCACGTACCGCTCACTTCATCCACAAAAAATATGATAGGCACAAAAGAGCTTGCAAGAATGAAGACAAGTGCAATTCTTATAAATACAGCCAGAGGAAAGATAGTCGATGAAGTTGCTCTTATAAAAGCTCTTCGAGAAAAACAGATTGGTGGAGCAGGTCTTGATGTTTTTGATAAAGAACCACTGCCATTAGATAGCCCGCTGATGAAATTTGAAAACGTCGCGCTTACGCCACACATAGCTTTTCTATCCCATGAATCCCTTGAGGAGTGCACAAATGTCTGTGTTCAAAATGTAGAAAAATTCCTTGAAGGGAAGCCACAGAATGCCATAAACTCCGAATGATTGCAGGTTTCAAATTGCCTTAAAATCTGAACGTAAAGAGATGTAGTTCATGAAAAATCAATGCATAAATTACAAGTGGAACCTACTTAATCCAAGAATACATTGTACTGATTTGGAAAAACTTTTCAACTAATGCATGAAATTTTAAGTTTATTGCCAAACTTTTTATTCACAACAATAATTTTAAAGGGGATTTTGGAAAATGTCTGAGATTAAGAGCAAGTACATCCGTTGGTTTTCAGAGACTACGATTGACGATGTCCCGCTTGTGGGTGGAAAGAATGCTTCTCTTGGGGAAATGTACAGGGAGCTTACTTCGAAGGGGATAAAGATCCCTAACGGCTTTGCAGTGACTGCCGAAGCTTATTGGCACACCCTCAAAGCCGGAGGAATTATAGAGAAGCTTAAAAAAGCAATGGAAGGTCTTGATATTGCAAATGTCACTGACCTTGCAAAAAGGGGGAAAATCGCAAGGGATCTGATTTTTGGGGCAGGAATTCCTGACGATCTATGGAAAGAAATCAAAATTGGATATGATAGTCTATGCGAGCAGTATGGAGATGATACTGATGTAGCTGTACGGAGTTCGGCAACTGCTGAAGATCTTCCTACCGCTTCTTTTGCTGGCCAGCAGGAAACTTACCTAAATATCAGAGGATATCCATGGCTTAGAGACGCTTGCTCGCGTTGTTTTGCCTCGCTCTTCACTGACAGGGCGATTTCTTACCGTGTAACAAATAACTTTGATCATTTCAAAGTGGGGCTCTCGATTGGGATTATGAAGATGGTAAGATCTGATCTAGCTTCTAGCGGTGTTATTTTTACTCTGGATACTGAAACCGGATTCAAGGACGTGGTTTTCATTACAGGCGCATACGGGCTTGGAGAAAATGTCGTGCTGGGCCAGGTCAATCCAGATGAGTTCTATGTCTTTAAGCCGACTTTCAGGGAAGGGTATAAGCCAATTATCATGAAAAAAGTAGGGAACAAAGAGATCAAAATGATCTACGGGCGTGGCAACTCCAAAGTACTTACCCAAAACGTGGAGGTTCCTGAAGCTGATCGGCTTCGTTTATGTATTGATGATGATGAAGTGCTCAAACTTGCAGGGTATGCAATAACTATCGAAAATCATTACTCTGAAAAGTATAGAGAACCCAGGCCTATGGATATCGAGTGGGCAAAAGACGGCATAACAGGGGAACTTTTTATAGTGCAGGCAAGACCCGAGACTGTCCAGTCCCAAAAAAGCAAAGACATTCTGGAAACCTATGTACTTGAAAAACGGTCTGAAATTCTTGTAAGAGGCAAGAGCGTGGGAGACAAAATTGCTTCTGGAAAAGCTCATTTAATTCCGGATGTTTCAGATCTGTCCTCTTTTAAACCAGGAGAAATTCTGATTGCGCACAACACGACTCCTGACTGGGAGCCTGTCATGAAAACGGCAGCTGCAATTGTCACAAACAAAGGGGGAAGGACCTGCCATGCTGCTATTGTAAGCCGGGAATTAGGGATTCCCGCAGTCGTCGGAACAGGCAATGCAACCGAGGTTCTTGAGACAGGTAGAGAAATCACCGTGAGCTGTGCGGAAGGAGAGGACGGGCTTGTGTATGATGGTATTCTTCCTTTCCATAAAGATACTCTGAATCTCAAAGACCTAAAACGCCCGAAAACTGAGATTATGATGAATCTTGGAAATCCGGAGGAAGCTTTTGCCTCTTCCATGATCCCAAATGATGGAATTGGACTTGCGAGGCTGGAATTCATAATTACAAGCTATATTAAGATCCATCCAATGGCTCTTGTACACCCTGAAAAGGTCAAAGATCCTAAAGTCCTTCTGGAAATCGAACAACTTACAAGAGGTTATGATAAACAAGAGTATTTTGTTGAGCAGCTTGCCCAAGGGTTTGGGACTATTGCTGCGGCTTTCTATCCAAAGCCGGTTGTAGCTCGCATGAGTGACTTCAAGACTAACGAGTATGCAAGCCTTCTTGGGGGCAGTTATTTCGAAATGGAGGAGAACAATCCTATGATAGGTTTCAGGGGAGCTTCTCGCTATTGTGATGAGCGTTATAGGGAAGGTTTTGCCCTTGAGTGCAAGGCTATGAAAAAAGTCAGAGATGAAATGGGACTTACAAATCTCATTCTTATGATTCCCTTCTGTAGAACCGTTGAAGAAGCACGAAAAGTAATTGCCGAGATGGAGAAAAACGGGCTAAAGAGAGGCGAAAATGGGCTGGAGGTCTATGTTATGTGTGAAATTCCAAATAATGTTCTTCTTATTGAAGAATTCAGCGAATTCTTCGATGGCTTTTCCATAGGCTCAAATGACTTGACGCAGCTGACCCTTGGCGTTGACAGAGACTCCGAATTACTTGCTGCAGAATTCGATGAGCGAGATCAGGGAGTTATGAAAATAATGGCAATGGCTGTACTGGGTGCAAAACAAAATGGAAGGCACAGCGGGATCTGTGGACAAGCTCCAAGTGACTTTCCTGAAATTGCGGAGTTTCTTGTAAAATTGGGGATAGATTCCATTTCACTTAACCCAGATTCGGTTATGAAGATCACTCTTAAGGTTCTGGAAACTGAAAAGGAAATGGAAGGTAATGAAAAATATCTAAATAGTAAGTTGACGGGAATCCATCAATAGATCTCATCGAGCTTATTCCAAAACTCATTTAATTTTAATTCATTGAGAATTCTTAGAACAACTTTAATGACTATTATAGTTATACTAAAAGGATTTATTGTATTTTAAACTTTTAGATAGTTTCGTACTTTAATACAATAACAGACAGTTTAAAGGATTAATCTTTGAGGACATTAAAATTTCAACATATGTCTATGGCTATTTATCAATAAGACTTACGCACTTGAGGTACAAAATCAAGTTCAATATACATTGTTGTCAAATTCATTTTTTATACAATCAAGAGTTTAATGTTATTGATTTCTCAGTTCAACTGCGTAAGTCCAAACTTATAAGGTCAACCAGGCGTTGCCTATTGAACATATGTTACACATCAAGCGATAGTTTCTCTCATTACTGAAAATACGGTTACATCTTCTTTGTTTTTATCATAGAAAATGATTTCGTCGTAGTTGTGGTCACTAGATTCATTGAGTTCGATACCTACCGAAATTTCATTATCTTTGTCCT
>Ga0182010_10001824_pt1 | contig 11058 bp, 9 predicted proteins | sample 611E1MmetaG_FD_120488 | JGI IMG/M metagenome (GOLD analysis project Ga0182010, IMG submission 120488) | Permafrost microbial communities from Stordalen Mire, Sweden - 611E1M metaG | ecosystem: Environmental > Terrestrial > Soil > Wetlands > Permafrost | place: Sweden: Stordalen | collected...
GGGAGAGGCCGAGAAGGTTCGCAAGACCTTCCAGGACCATTTCCATATTAAGCTAGATTTTGTTGATGCCAGAAAACGGTTTTTAGAGAAACTTGCGGGCGTGACCGATCCCGAGAGGAAGAGGAAGATTATCGGCAACGAATTCATCGCCATTTTCGAAGAGGAATCGAAAAATATAAAAGACGCCGAATTCCTGGCTCAGGGCACGCTCTATCCGGATGTTATCGAGAGCGTATCTTTCAAAGGGCCGTCTGCGGTCATCAAGAGCCATCACAATGTCGGCGGACTGCCCGAGGTCATGAAACTCAAACTCGTCGAACCCTTGAGAGAGTTATTCAAAGATGAGGTGAGGGTGCTTGGTCAGGAACTGGGTCTCCCCGAAGAGATCTGCTGGAGGCAGCCTTTCCCCGGACCAGGTCTAGCCATAAGATGCATTGGAGATATCACCGAAGACAAGCTCGAAATCCTGAGGGACGCAGATGCGATAGTCATCGAAGAGATAAGGGCAGCCGGCCTGTATAAGGCTATATGGCAGGCCTTTGCGGTCATTCTGCCTATCAAGAGCGTGGGCGTAATGGGCGACGAAAGGACCTATGATAAGGTCATAGCTGTCCGAGCGGTGACAAGCCTAGACGGCATGACAGCCGACTGGGCGCACATTCCTTACGAAGTCCTCGGGAAGATATCGGGCAGGATAATCAATGAGGTTCGCGGTGTCAACAGGGTAGTCTACGACATTACCTCGAAACCGCCCGGAACTATCGAGTGGGAATAAACCGGACAAGCAAGAAGTAAAAGAAGAATAGGCAATCACCAGCTTAATATTTGCCTGGAGTCTAAGGGCTCCCGGTTTCCAGTCTGGATACGGAGGTAATGCCGTTGGATCTGAAGTCGTATCTAAGTGAAAAGAAGCAGTTGATAGAGGCCTTTTTGGAGTCTTATTACAGCGCTCCTTTCCCTCCCAAGATTCTCCGGGAGTCGATGGTCTACTCCCTTTCAGCAGGCGGAAAGCGGGTAAGGCCGATCCTTTGTCTCGCAGCATATGAGGCCTGCGGCGGCAGGGTCGAAGACGCCGTTCCCCAAGCTTCCGCGATCGAGCTGATTCATACCTATTCTCTCATACATGATGATCTTCCCGCGATGGACAATGACGATCTGAGGCGCGGCAAACCGACGAACCATAAGGTTTTTGGAGAGGGTATTGCTGTCCTTGCAGGAGACGGCCTTCTTACCGATGCATTCTGTCTGTTTGCCGACAGACGCTTTCGCAGGCCTGTTATAGCCGACTCAGCCATCGCACAATGCGTCTGCGAACTGGCTCATGCCGCCGGTTCTCAGGGAATGGTCGGCGGCCAAGCCCAGGACCTTCTGTCGGAAAACTCCGAGCCTGACCCGATAACGCTGATCTTCATTCATGAACATAAGACCGCTGCGCTGATCTCGGTTTCGGTTCGGATTGGAGCAATTCTGGCGGGTGCAGACGAGGAAAAACTCGAAAGGCTCACCAGGTACGGGGAGAATATAGGCCTTGCCTTTCAGGTGATCGATGATATATTGGATGTAGAGGGCGAAACCGAGGTAATCGGAAAGCCGAAGGGCTCTGATGAAAAGAAGAAAAAGCTGACTTATCCCCGCCTCTATGGGATAGAGGAATCGCGCAGAAAGGCGAAAGAACTGATAGATGCATCCGTCTCTGCTCTGTCGGTATTTGACGGAAAGGCCGAGCCGCTGCGGGCCGTTGCGAGGTATCTTTACGAAAGAAGAAATTAGTTCTCTGTGTTATAGGCATCTTGGGCATGCTGATCGAAAAAATTAAATCCCCGCAGGACCTCAAGGGATTCACTATCGAGGAGATGAATACCCTCGCAGAGGAATTGCGGGAACTCATAATCGAAAGGGTTTCCAAGAACGGCGGCCATCTCGCTTCGAATCTCGGCGTTGTGGAGCTTACTATTGCAATGCATTATGTTTTCAATTCCCCCCGCGACAAATTCATCTGGGACGTCGGTCATCAATCGTATTCGCACAAGTTACTCACCGGCAGATATGGCATCTTTCAGACGCTGCGAAAGTTCGGAGGGTTATCCGGATTTCCCAAGAGGAGCGAAAGCCCCCATGATCCCTTCGGCACGGGTCACAGCTCGACATCCATATCTGCGGCCCTAGGTATAATCGAAGCAAGGGATAAGCGAGGCGATGACTGCAAGGTGATAGCGGTAATCGGCGACGGCGCTCTCACCGCAGGTCTTGCCTTCGAGGGGCTCAATCAGGCAGGTCACATGAAGAAAGACCTGATTGTTGTCCTGAACGACAACGAGATGTCGATATCGCCGAATGTCGGCGCAATGTCCACATATCTTCACAAAGTCCTTACCGGTACCTTTTATAAAAAGTTCAGAAAGGAAACCAGGGCTCTTCTGGAGGGCATTCCGAAGATAGGCGAGTCGGTGGCGAAGATTGCTGGGAAGGCCGAAGGAAGCCTCAAGGGTTTCTTCTTGCCGGGGGGGCTCTTTCAAGACCTCGGATTCAATTATCTAGGGCCGATAGACGGCCATGATCTCCCACTTCTAATTGAAACCTTTACGAGTATAAAGACTCTCAAGGAACCTGTATTGCTCCATATCGTCACCAAGAAGGGCAAAGGGTACAAGTTCTCCGAAGATGACCCATGCATTTTCCACGGGATAGGCCCCTTCGAGATCGAGACCGGAGAACTAAACGGTAGCAAGGGGGCCGCAGAGATTAAGGGATGCGAATGTATTACATACAGCGAGGGATTCGGTCGCGCACTCGTCGAAGCTGCTTCTGTAGATGATCGGGTAATAGCTATCACAGCTGCCATGAAGGAAGGGACGGGGCTTACGGCTTTTGCCGAAAAATTCCCCGACAGGTTCTATGATGTCGGCATCGCCGAACCGCATGCCGTTACATTTGCGGCCGGGCTGGCGAGCCAGGGGCTCAGGCCTGTTGTCACTGTCTATTCGACCTTTCTGCAGCGAGCTTACGACGAAATAATCCATGATGTTTGCATCCAGGATCTTCCGGTCATCTTTGCTGTCGACAGGGCAGGGATCGTCGGCGAGGACGGCGCTACCCACCAGGGACTATTCGACATATCCTTCTTGAGGAACATACCGAATCTCATGATCATGGCGCCAGCGGATCTTGTCGAGCTTCGCATGATGCTCATGGCAGCGCTCAGGCACGAAGGGCCTTCGGCAATCAGATATCCTAGGGGCAAGGCTTTTACAGGTCAGACCGCTTCGCATGATATCGAGATTCGGCCCGGCAAGTCAGAGATCATTTTGGAGGGCAAGGATATCGCTATTATCGGGATCGGCAATACTGTTGCCGTATCGCTCAAGGCAGCCGAGCTGCTTAAGAGCGACGGGATCGAAGCTTACGTGGTAAATGCCCGATTTATCAAACCTCTTGACGACGAACTTATAATCTCTCTCTGCAGTCGCACAAAAAAAATCATAATTGTGGAGGAGAATGTCCTTGCCGGTGGATTCGGCTCGGCTGTGCTCGAATGCCTGAGTGATGCGGGCATAACCGACGTCGCGGTAATGAGAATCGGTATCGATGACGAATTCGTAGAGCACGGGTCCCAAAGGAGACTTCGGGAAAAATACGGCCTTGACGAACAGGGGATTTATCGGGCTGCGCGAGAATTTATAAAAGCAAAGCGGTAGTGATAAAGGAACGAATCGATAAGCTGCTTTTTGAGAAGGGCCTTGCCGCAAGCCGCGAGCGAGTGCGCGCGATGATTATGGAAGGAAAGGTTAAGGTTAACGGGCAGCCTGTAAGCAAGGCCGGCGAAATGGTCGGAATCGATTCGCAGATCGAGATCAAGGGCGAGGACATGCCGTATGTCAGCCGCGGAGGGCTCAAACTCGAAGCCGCAATCAAATATTTTGAAATATCGGTCCTGGACAAAGTTGCGATGGATGTCGGCTCATCCACAGGCGGCTTCACAGATGTGATGCTCCAGCAGGGAACTCGCAAGGTGTATTGTATCGACGTCGGATACGGTCAGCTTGCATGGAAGCTCAGGCAGGATCCGCGCGTTGTGCTCCTCGAAAGAACCAATATTCGTCACCTCGAAATGGACCGCATCCCTGAAACAATAGATATAGCGACAATCGATGTCTCGTTCATATCGCTGAACAAGGTTGTTCCGAAAGTCCTCGAATTCCTTGCGGCGGACGGAAAGATTGTTGCCCTTATAAAACCCCAGTTCGAAGTGGGCAAGGGCGAGGTCGGCAAGGGCGGTATTGTAAGGGATGCAGTGAAAAGACAGACTGCCGTTGATCGCGTGAAGAGCGAACTCGAAGCGCTTGGACTTTACATTAATGGAATCATCGAATCTCCGATCCTCGGGCAAAAGGGGAACGTGGAATATTTGATACACTGCATCAAAAGGTAAGATTTGTCAGTCCTTCTTCTCATTGCTATACTGTTCATAGAAATTCGCCAACAGGAGGACTGCTATGAACGACAATAAATTGATCGCCGCTTTATTGACCAACGCCTTTTATAATGCCTGGATTGTGGAGATGAAGCAGCACGGGGTGCATATGGACGTCCAGAAACTTCATGCCTTGCGTGAACGCGTAATCGAAGAATACAATCTTATGCAGAAGTTGGTGAAGTGACCTTTTCCTTTGCACAATTGGGCATATGAACGAAGCCCCGAAGCTCCATATCGACACCTTTGATGATTTTCATGCGCGCAATTGATTCATAAACTGGATTATATCTGGTAATAACTCAAACTATTCGCGACTGCCTGTCGCATTATAAAGACTTCGGAGCTTCCCTCCTAAGCAGGATCTAAATATTTTTATGCAACACGGGATTAATAATTTGCTGCAATTAATATATAATAGTACCTCTCCTTTTTCACGGAGCACCTATAAAACGAGCGGAGTGAAGCGTGGAAATAGTACCTGAAATGGTCGATAAGAACACCTGGGACAAGGTTATCAATTATATCGCAATGAGCGACGAGCAGCCGCCCTATCTGCTTATGGACAAAGAGATGATAAGGGAGAAGATCTCGCAGATCGGTAGGACTATCAGGAATGCCAAGGTCTTTTATGCGGTCAAGGCAAATCCGGACATAGAGGTCTGCCGCATCGTGGCGGAACTCGGTCTCGGCTTCGAGATAGCCTCGGAGGGGGAACTGCGCATTCTCGCTCAAATAGGGGTCAGCGCAGACCGAATCATTACGAGCAACCCGATCAAGACATTTCGATTTCTGGAAGAGGCGGTGCGGTATGGAGTAACCTATTTCGCTTTTGACTCCAATGCCGAAGTCGACAAAATGGCCCGATATGCGCCGGGGGCCAGTGTATATGTGCGCCTGACCGTGCCGAATGAAGGAAGCGAATGGCCGTTGAGCAAGAAGTTCGGCGTTGAAATCGAGGAGGCAGCGGCGCTGCTCGTATATGCCCGCGACAAGGGTCTCAATCCGGTCGGCATCACCTTCCATGTCGGCTCGCAGTGCAATAATCCATATAACTGGCAGCATGCTGTTGATAAGGCCAAAGAGCTGTGGGACATGGCAGAGGCAGAGGGTATCAAGCTCAAGATGCTTGACATAGGCGGCGGCTATCCTATCAAGTATACAAAAAATGTTGTCGATATTGCGACCATTGAGACCAAGATCGACAAGGTCCTAAGACAGAAATTCTCCGACGATGTGCAGATATTCATCGAGCCAGGCCGTGCAGTTGTGGGAGATGCGGGAGTATTCGTCGGCACGGTTATTGGCAAGGCTCGCCGCGGCGATGAGAATTGGCTCTATATCGATGTGGGAGTTTTCAATGGACTTATGGAAAGCATAGGCGGCATCAAGTACACCTATATCGTCGGGAGCCGCGGCGAGGAGAAAACCTGGACGGTCGCGGGGCCAAGCTGCGATAGCTTCGATGTAATCGACAAAGAGGCAACGATCGCAGAGCCCGAGGTTGGCAACCGCATTCTGATCCCGTCGGCAGGCGCCTACACTATCTCGTACGCCTCGGAATTCAACGGTTTTTCGATTCCGAAAACGATATTGATTTAGCAGGAGGATTTATATGATCAAGTTTTTCGAGAAAGACCCTTATGCTCCCATACAGTATGTATATGAGGTGAGCAATATTCTCCATCACAGCAAAAGCCCTTTTCAGGAAATCATGGTTGTCGAAAACCCGCACTTTGGCAGGATGCTTATCCTTGATGGAGTAGTCCAGATAACTGAGCGCGACGAATTTTTTTACCACGAAATGCTTGTGCATGTGTTATTGCACGCCCATCCAAATCCTAGGAAAGTGATCGTAATCGGCGGCGGAGACGGCGGGGTGGTCAGAGAGGTGCTCAAACACGACAGTGTCGAAAAGGTCTACTTCATAGAGATCGACGAAGAGGTCATTAATGTGTCGCGTAAGTTCTTCCCCGGCGTGGCATCCGGAGTCGATGACAATCGTGTCGAGATTAAATGCATGGACGGCGCGGAATTCGTAAAGGGCAGGGCCGGAGATATCGATGCCGTTATAGTTGATTCGACCGATATCATAGGGTTTGCCAAGAGTCTCTTCACGGTAGAGTTCTTCAAGTCGGTCAAGGACTGCCTTACCGAAGACGGTATGTTCGTCTCCCTTTCGGAGTCTCTCCATTTTCACAAGGAGATGGTCATCGAAGTTCAGGAAGCCCTGAAACTCATCTTCCCGATAGTCGATCTTTATACCGTTCCGCTGGCTACTTATGCCGGTAACTGGTGGACCTTTTCCGTTGCTTCCAAGAAGCTCGATGTGAGGACGATGAGGAGAAAATACGCAATTGAAACAAAGTATTATAGTGACGAGGTGCACATGCAGTCCTTTATGCCCCCCAAGATGTATCAGAAGCTGATGAGCAAAGGGCTTCAGTGGTAAAATCTTGACACGCCCCGCTAATTCTTGTTAAATTATTAGCACTCTATGTTGGAGAGTGCTAACGCGTGGAAAGAGATATTTTTGACATATTGGACGAGAGGAGCCGGCGGGTCCTGAACGCTGTTGTACGCAGCTATATAGACAGGCCTGACCCGGTAGGCTCCCGATTCGTAACACGCAAATATTCCTTCGGGTTTTCTTCTGCGACCATCAGAAACATCATGTCCGATCTCGAGGAAATGGGTTTTCTGAGCCAGCCTCACACTTCGGCAGGAAGAGTGCCTACTGACAAGGGATACCGATTCTATGTTGACTCTCTGAGCAATGAAGCGCAGTCTGAAAAAATCATAGAGGTTCCGGAGGAATTCATTCAGCAATTCTCCCGAAGACTAGATGAATTCAAGAACGATATTTCCGCAATGTTTTCTGAGGTAACGAATACACTTTCTTCGCTATCGAATTATGTGAGCATCGTCCTTCCTCCTAAGGCTGAAAATACCACGTTCAACCGTATCGACCTGATCAAATTCAAGAGCGATCAGATCGTGGCGATACTGCTGACGGACGAAGGGATAATCCACAATAAAGTTATCCAGGCCGACCCTATGCTCAAGCAGGAAGACCTGAACAGGATCGCGGATTTCCTCAACGTCGAGTTTTCGGGCCATACCCTCGACGAGATCAACAATATGCTCATGCAGAGGATGAAGCGAGAGAAGGCCCAGTGGGACAGGCTTATTTCACGCGCCATATCTATCTATGAACAGGCGATGACCTTTGCCGAGGGCGATATCTTCGTCTCGGGGCTATACGATTTAATGGACCTCCCGGAATTTTCAGACATATCGAAGCTCAGGGAGCTTTCCAAGGCGATCAAGGAGAAGCATGTCATTATGAAACTCCTGGCCGAGCTTTCCCATTCTGAAGGGGTCCAGGTCTTAATCGGGACGGAAAACCCGGTCACTGAACTTAAGGGATTGAGCGTTATTACATCCATGTACAAGGAAGGCAGCAGGCCTATGGGTATTATAGCCCTCATCGGCCCGACGCGAATGGATTATTCAAAGGCGATCATTATGGTCGATACCATTACCAAGTGCGTGAGCAGAACCTTCGAAGATTGATGATTTAAGATGTGGATTTAGGATTGTAGACTTAAGATTGTAGACTGTTAGCAGATTGGCAAGTAATGCAGGAGGAGATATGGCGGACGAAAAAGAGCAGCCCCATAAAATCGAGATAACTGAAGCTGAAGAGCCCGGGACGGCCCAAGTCGAAACGGCGGACGATCAAACAACGGAAGTCGAAAAATTGAAGGCAGACCGGGACGAGAGCAATAACAAGTACTTTCGGCTATATGCGGAATTCGAGAATTACAAGAAGAGGGTCCGGAAGGAAAAAGAAGAATTTCTCGCTTATTGCAATGAGGATCTCTTGTATGAACTCTTGCCGGTCATCGACAATCTCGATATGACGTTGAAGCATGCTGCTGAGGGGAATCCTGATGCTCTTCAGTCACTGAATCAGGGTGTCGAAAATACGCTTCGGGAATTGAACAGGACGCTCGATAAATTCGGCCTTAAGGCGATTGAATCGGCAGGGCGGCCATTTGACCCGGCTTACCATCATGCGATGTCACAGGTGGAGAAACCGGACATGGAAGATAAAACGGTTGTTCAGGAGATGAGAAAGGGATATCTGTATAAAGATAAGGTCTTAAGGCCATCACTGGTCGCAGTATCTAAGAAAACAGAGACTGAAAATTAAACCACAGAGCGATAGAAGGAGGATTTAAATGGGAAAAGCAATAGGAATAGACCTCGGGACGACTAATTCAGTTGTCTCTGTTGTGATGGCAGGCGAGACGGTAGTCATCCCCAACCAGGAAGGCAACCGTACAACACCGTCGGTGGTTGCCATCACCGAAAAGGGAGAGAGGCTTGTGGGCCAGATCGCGAAACGGCAATCTATCACCAACCCCGAAAACACCATCTTCTCGATAAAAAGGCTTATGGGCAGGAAGTTCAATACCCCGCAGGTCGAACATGCGAAGAAGAGGCTTCCTTACAAGATTGTGGAGGCCCCAAATGGCGATGCTCACGTCGAGATTCGAGGCAAGATATATTCGCCGCCTGAGATATCCGCGATGATCCTGCAGAAACTTAAACAGGCTGCAGAGGATTATCTTGGAGAAACAGTCACTGAAGCGGTCATCACGGTACCTGCCTATTTTGACGACAGTCAGCGCCAGGCGACAAAGGATGCAGGCAAGATCGCGGGACTGAACGTATTGAGGATCATCAACGAGCCTACTGCAGCGGCCCTCGCGTACGGGCTCGATAAGAAGAAGGAAGAGAAGGTTGCAATCTACGACCTTGGCGGAGGGACGTTCGATATATCGATACTCGAGATCGGAGAAGGCGTCATCGAAGTTAAGTCGACCAATGGAGATACTTATCTCGGTGGTGACGACTTCGACCTCAGGGTAATCGACTGGCTCGTTGAGGAGTTCAAGAAAGAGCAAGGCATCGACATCAAACAGGACAAGATGGCCCTCCAGAGGCTCAAAGAGGCGGCGGAGAGGGCGAAGATCGAGCTTTCGACGGCGATGGAGACGGAGATCAACCTCCCGTTCATAACAGCCGATGCAGCGGGGCCGAAGCACCTTCTCATCAAGCTGGCCAGGTCGAAGTTCGAGCAGCTCACAGACGACCTCGTGACAAATACCATAGAACCATGCAAGAGGGCGTTGAGCGATGCAGGCCTTTCGACTTCGCAGATAGATGAGGCGATTATGGTCGGAGGCCAGACGAGGTCTCCGAAGGTTCAGCAGGTTGTCCAGGGCTATTTCGGCAAGGAGCCTAACCGGAGCGTCAACCCGGACGAGGTTGTCGCGGTAGGCGCAGCCATCCAGGGCGCCGTGCTCAAAGGGGAGGTCAAGGAGATTCTTCTCCTCGACGTTACTCCGTTGTCACTTGGCATCGAGACCCTCGGAGGCATTTTCACCAAGATCATCGATAGGAACACGACGATACCGACGAAGAAGTCGCAGGTATTCTCCACAGCCTCCGACAATCAGCCTGCTGTCACCGTTAAAGTACACCAGGGAGAGCGGGAAATGGCAGCTGACAATAAACTCCTGGGAGTCTTCGAGCTTGTCGGGATACCGCCGGCTCCTCGTGGCCTGCCTCAGGTAGAAGTTACCTTCGATATCGATGCCAACGGTATTCTTCATGTCTCCGCAAAAGACCTCGGCACCGGCAAGGAACAGTCAATCAGGATCACAGCGTCCAGCGGGCTGAGCGAAGATGAGATCAAAAAGATGATGCGTGACGCCGAGTCCCACTCAGATGAGGACAAAAAGAGGAAGGACTTGGCCGAGGCCATGAACAACGCCGATACTCTCGTCTATTCGGTAGAAAAATCGGTCAAGGAATACGGCGACAAGATATCCGAAGACGAGAAGAAGGAGATCGAAACCGCTCTCGAAAAGTGCAAGAAGGTGAAGGAATCCAGCCAGTCTGCCGATGAGATCAAGGCCGCTGTCGAAGAGCTGACCAAAGTGTCTCACAAACTCGCCGAGCAGGTTTACAAATCCACTCAGCAGCAGTCCGCCGCAGGCGGGGCGACCGACGGTGAAGGCGCCAAAGCAAAGTCAGGCGAGGAAGAGGTTGTCGAGGCCGAGTTTGAGGATGTGGATAAGAAGAAGTAAAAAGTAACACTCAGAAAGAAGGAATAGGCGCGGAAGGAATAAATATTTACTCCTTCCGCGCTATTTATTGTAAAATAGTGATTGCTGAATTCCAACAACTAATGTAAAGGTTTGGTTTGATAAATGTCCGATTATTATAAGATCCTTGGAGTTGCCCGTGAAGCCACGCCAGAAGAGCTTAAAAAAGCATACCGGCAGCTCGCCCTGAAGTTCCATCCCGACCGCAACCAGGGAGAAAAGGCATCGGAAGAGAAGTTCAAAGAGATCAACGAGGCCTACACATGTCTGAGTGACCCCGACAAGCGCGCCCATTACGACCGTTACGGCAGCGTTGAAGGCTTTGGGGCCGCCGGGGCAGGCGGCTTCGGTGGCTTCAGCGGTGGCGCCCCGTTTACCGACATCTTCGAGGACCTGTTCGAGGAC